>JAABUP010007953.1_pt1 | contig 13803 bp, 18 predicted proteins | sample 5559201 | NCBI WGS metagenome assembly JAABUP01 (sample SAMN10711887, study PRJNA513373) | rock metagenome | isolation source: Antarctica rocks | place: Antarctica | reverse complement strand
ACACATTGGTCAGCAGATCAGCTGGATCTTACTTGTCCATCCCTGATGACTGCCTGATCCACAGCTGCAGAATGTTGGCAGCGCATCATTCTGTGTAAAAACCCATATGCAGTATCAACAGGAAGAGCAACCAACACTGCTTCATACAATTCACTACAGGTCAAATGTTAATGCTGACAACGCAGCATATTGCTGACGTATAGGCTCTTGACAGATTGCGACATGACACTGCTGCATCTTCACCATGAAACTTGCAACACCATGTGCATCCATGGCACAGGAACAATTTGCATCTGACAGAGCAGTCAGGCATCTGGCACTTCAATTAGGCATCTGACAGGACAGTCAGGCATCCAACACACCAATATGGCATCCCAGGTCAGGCCTCAGGCAGACGCAGCAAGTCCAGCTGAAGCAAGTCACATCACGTAGGGGAAGCATTACACGCTCCAGGCACAACTGCACTCAGTTTTGCCTGACCTGTGCTGGCACACCAGGACGCTGCAGAAAGTAACCAGTGCTGTTGCTGCTGCTGCTCACATGTCAGCTGGCCGGTCCCACTGGCTGACGCCGGTGACCTGGTTGTAGTAATAAGACCTGCCCTCATTGTCCTGCAGCTCTGACCACTGGCCGCCGCCCCCTCCTGCTGCTGGCTGAGCACTGGGCTGAGCACCCTGCTGACCATAGCCACCAGCACCGCCGTATGGCTGCTGACCCTGTGCGCCATAGGGATCATACCCACCAGCACTACCACCACCGTAGGGTGCTTGACCACCATAGGGAGCTGCTGAGACCTGAGGGTAGCCGCCGTAAGGACTGGCCTGAGGGTAGCCACCTCCATAGCCTGGGTAGGTGGGGGCTGCTGCTGCTGGGGGGTAACCTGGGTAACCGCCATATGCTGGCTGGGCTGGTGCGTACTGAGGAGTAGCGCCATATGGGGAGGGGGCGCCATATCCAGGTGCAGCTCCTGGGGCAGGGCCTCGTGGTGCTCCTTGCACTGCAGACAAGACAGAAGCAGCAGCTTACATATAGTCAGACAGATGGCAGCCTGGAATGCACAGCTGCTGCTGCTGTCAATACAGCAGGCAAAGTGCGGGCAAAGGCACAATAGGCAGATACTCACATGTTGTGTAGCTGATATATGCAGATAGCATGACATTTGAGCTTCAGTAGTGCTAGTGCAACAAACTGGTGACGATGATGCTGGAGGCTCAGAGTTATCACCAAAGGCACGAGTGATATGACTGTACCTGCATGACCAACTGAACCACCAATGTATGGATTGCCACCAGCAACAATCTCTGCAACAACACCGTACGCACGCTCAACAGAAGCAGGTTGCCCTGAGATGGTGATCTTCATGGGAAGGCTGGTCTGATCAATCTGGATGTTGGCTTGAAATTCTCTTTGCATGGCCTTAATTGTCTCACCACCCTTGCCAATGACGCGGCCTACCATCTCCTTGGGGCAGTCCAGGTTGCGAGTAACACCAGCTCCATACTGCAAGCATCAGAAATTTTGTTGAGGCTACAGTGTGCTGTGACACCATCTTCATGTATCAGGTGCATGCTCACGGCTGCAAATACTGACACAAGAATACCAATGTCAGGTGTCAGATACTGAAGTCAGATATAAAGCTATCTGAGACAAACAGCATGAAGATGGCAATACTGCAAACTGGTCAGAGGTTTGGTACCTTTTGAATGATGGCAGTTGCGCTGCCAGGCTCTCCTTGGATAAGCTCAGTGACCATACGGCTGGCTCTCTCAACTGCATCTGCTCTGCCGCTGATGTTGACTTTGCGTGGGTGACCCTCGGGGAAGTTCTGATCGACAACGATGTAAGCCTGGCTGGCCTGCTGCAAAGCTCTGATAGTCTCCCCACCTCGCCCGATGATGCGTCCTACAATGCCTGGTGGACATTCTACAGACCGCTGCACTTCGCCCTGAGGAGAGTCGTCACTGACGACTTGCTGAATGAGGTGCTTGGCTGCCTCTAGGTAGTCGGGGTCCTCTGAGGTGATTGTGATGGTCTTGGTGTCACCAGGTGCGGTATGATCGATCTGAATCCTTGTCCTGGACTGGTTCTGCAGATTCTTGATAGTCTCTCCGCCCTTGCCGATGACCTTGCCTACCAAGGTGGCAGGGATCTGCAGGGTTGCCGTTTTTGGGCCGAAAGCATCGCCCATCTGAGGTGCCGATGCCACTGCTGCTGCTGCTACTGCGGCTGCCGCTGCTGCTGCCGCTGCTGCGTCGCTGCCGTTGGTTTGCGGAGCGACTGAGGGCTCAGCTGAATAACTGGCAGGAGCGTCAGAAAATCCGGACTGACGTGTCTCAGCTCCCTGGAGTTTCAGAGCCAGCAGTTCTAGAACAAGCATAAAACATAACGAACCAGTCAGCACACAAAGGACAGCTATTTGCGCATACCTCTGCTACTTCAGGCGCTGTGAAACTTGCTCTTTTGCGCATCTGCTCTTGCTCGTCCTCCTCGGCTTCAGCATCTTCATCACGAGGACGCTTGTTGTTGTTTGCTGCCCCGAGGGTATCTTCGGCTTCGGCGGTCTCCTCTGGAGCACTGCCAGCTGGAAACTCCTCAGCAGAGCTGTGCTGAACGAGCCTGTCTGCAATAGCCTGAGCTGTGTTGGCTGCTTCTACTTCAGCCATAGTTGTCTTGATCAAAGCAAAGGCTGATGGTTCGAAAGGCTTCCAGAGCTCTTTGCCTGCCTTGGAAGAGCTTTTGCGCCGTCGATCACTCGTCAAGGCCAGATTCCACTTGCTCTTCTTCCTTTCTTCCAGCTTGTAAAGCGCGTTCAGCTTGATGTCACGGCAGGCGACACGCAGCGCCCACCGGCAGCACTGTGGTCACACGTCTTTTGGCCTGACGTTGCACCGTGAGTCGCGTCGCCAGTGGCTCGTGTTTGCCACGTTTGAGTGACCTATATGTCTACCTAAGCACTGCGGGTAGTTATGTTGTCGCAGAAGCCTCCCTCACCCTCAGGTCCATCGATGCTGCAACGCTCAGTCACCACCGCTTCCGCGTCAATGTTGCGGTTGGAAAGCCTGCCAGACGACGTCGAAGCTGATGCAGTTGTAGCGATGCCTATTAGGGTTGCAAGGACGTTGGGAGACATGCTACGTACCCCGTGAGGCCGCTGATCATTTTGTTCTGGTACAATTTCCAACATGTTGTATATCTATATTGGCGTTGCCCCACTTCAGGCCTCATCTTCGGGGTGACGAGGTCATCGAGGAGATTGAGCATGCATTGACCAAGTGGTCCAAGTACGGGGTTGACATGCCACGTGCAGTCAGACTTGAGCTTTGCAAGGTGCACCAGCACTCAAATCAATAATCCAGAGAGGCCTTCACAGCATCTCTGTGGCAGAGTCTGCCTGTCTACCTGCCTTTCACAACTAAATCTCACAAGCATAGCACAGGTGCCCCGCATGGGGCTTGCATCAATGCAGCACTGAGCGTAATTCTGTCCCAAGTATTGTAAGACAGGGCCAGACAGGCTGAAAGGCCATTGTTGCAGCATAAGTTTCAAGACCCAAATAATGTATTTGCCAATGGCGCCAGCTGCCTCCTTCCATCATGCAGGCCTGGTCTTCCGTGTAGTTGCTTGCTATGCCTTGCACAGCCTGGTCCGCACCACAGAGCAGGCTATAGGTAGTACTGTCTGCCTGTTGCAGTACATGGGCTTTGCTGCATTTGCTGCGGGCGAAACCATTTTCAAGCAAGGGGACAATGGCGAGCATTTCTACATTATCCTCACTGGAGCTGTTGATGTCTCAGTCCATGATGATGACGCAGAGAAGGTGACTTTGTGCCCCTCTTGCTATCATATCACGATCATGTCCAATGCGAGCTTTGCATGATCAGATACACAAGGCTGCTGCATTTGAAGCTGATGCATATTCAAAATTTATCAAGGCAATGTGCACTCATTGCACAAACATAGCTGCATGTGCTTGTGATCAGTCCACTTGTCATGTGCACACAGTAACCTCATGTACATGATGGTTGATGGAAGCACACCTGGTTGGCAAGTAGCCCTCAGCTGGAACACCTACATCATAATGTGAACAAATGAACAAACAAAGCTGCAATGTGACAGGAGGATAAGGTGGTGGCTCATCTTATGGCAGGAGCCTCTTTTGGAGAGCTGGCGCTCATGCAGGTAGCTGTTGCCTGATGTGCCTCATGGTATCAAAACTCCTCTTTGCTTTGAGAGTTGCTGCATAACAGTCAAAGCAGCCTGCAGCCATGCTCAGGTGATGCTGTGTCAGCCCTGCCGTTCAACACAGCTGGAGCCTTGGCTTGTGCTGACTGTTGCCTGTCATTCAGTGCAAAGCGGCAGTGCAGCTAGTTGCACAGCAAATGAGACACAAACCTGCTGTATGCATACATCACTGTGGCAGCACACAGTGTGCTGAGTCTTGACCTGATATCTCACAGAACTGATATCTCTGTCACCATCATCTTTTCTGTTTTTAAGGAGGCTGGTCTGTGCAGGGACATGGCCAGCGGCGTGCAACCTGCCGCTGCTCACAAAAGACTGAGCTGTTTGTTGTGAGCGTCAAGGATTTCAAGCGGATACTGCAACCACTGCAGCAAGACACCTTACAGAGCAAGATAGCATTCCTGCAACAGGTCTGGATCTGCCACCATGCAGCTTATGCTCTGCTACTTTTCCCATATCTGTGGCTCTTATTTGGAAGACCCTTGTTTCTCCAAGCACAGTTGCCGCGCTCCTGGTCTGTAAGACCTCCATTGCTGAAGATCTCGTTGCTGTGCACAGGTGCCGATGTTCCAAACGTTACCCGCAAGTGTGATTGAGAGCTTGGCTGTTGTCCTGACAGAGAAGGTGTTTCCTCCAAAGGCTGTCGTGTTCTATCAAGGCAATGAGGTGGAAGACCTGTTCTTCATCCAACGGGGCCATATCAAGGTGACTTCCCATTGCTGGCTTGGCACTGCCCGGACTTGTACCGGATTGTCCATTCGAAGCCTCGCAATGCGGTCCGAGTCTGGGCAATGCCAACAGGCTGTCAGGGCTCATTGTGTCTTGGCTGGAGAAGTGCTCGCCTGGAATATTTGATGAGAGAGTGCCTGTACTGCTATGTCATGCAGAGTCTATGACTGGCCTCAATTGAGGCGTAAGCTCTGTAGTTAACTACGTAGTTTAACTACAAACCCAGCTTTGTTGTGTCCGTAAGCACCCTCAGAGGGTGTGAGGGTGTCATCCTTACTCCCCTTCTGAAGTTGGCAGACATGGAGCTCAGCTGGGTGTGTGAAGAGACAGCAGCAGCTAGGCCCATCACTACGTCCCTGTCTTCCACTGTTGTAGCGTTCCCTCCCGAGTAGCTCACCAGCAAGAAAAGAAAAGACAATAAAATAAAAGACTACACCTTTCGGCGTCAATTTAATGAGAAGCCAAGTATTATACCGGGCTGCCCAGGAGCTCACCAGCAACATAACCGCTGTGGTTCTGCACAGATGGTGAGAGAGACAGAGATGGAGTCCACTGCGTCTGCCAAAAGGAGTACCAACACAAGGCCAGGCACTAGTCCAGCCTCATCAAACCCTCCATCATCCATTCCTGCCTGGCTCCTGGACAGGGACCCGAAGCCTTCCCCTCGCAGCTCATCAGCAGTGTGCAGTCAAGACCAGTGTTCGCCTCGCTCCTCTGCAAGATCCAGGCGGGCTCAGGGTAATGCCAGCAGTCAAGCTGCGGCCTCCAGCTACCACAAGCTGAGCTTAGAGCTCATCAAAAGCATGTCAGGTAGTAGAGCACTTGGACCGCCACAGCTGTTTAAGCCTGTGCAGAGGCAGATCTTTCTTTTCTTATGGCAACTGGCTGTTGCTGTTTGGCAATGTGCTGGACTGTTCCAACCAATGTAATGCTATATGAGCCAACCAAGGTAATGTTGTACAAGCTAACAGCTACACAGTGCTCATGGCGAAGATGGCACATGCTTCCTTACCCAATGGCAGATCGTGCTGAAGAGCAGCAGCATGAGCAACACCACAGCAGTGGCAGGAATAGCACAGCAGCAACATTCTACTGGTCTGGCTCATTGATTTAGTGCTGTCATCTGCTGACTACTGCAGGCGACAAGTTGGGGCTAGAAGGGCGAGCTACACTGGGTAGGTCAGGGCGGCGCCCGCCTGCCAGTGCAGGCAGCAGACGCACCCTTCACCCAGCCAACTCTGCTTTCCAGACCACTTCGAGGCCTGCCTCTGGCCTTGCAGCTCAGCGGCGTCAGACCACCTGTAGATTTGCTGATGACATCAATCAGCAAGCACAGGTACCAGGCCTGATGCAGGGCATGAAGCTGCTGCTGTGGATTCTGCCTTGATGTTGTGCGGCAGAGTCACTGTATGAGTCATCAAGCCGGCGTGAACTTCTGTAACTGCAAAAACTGAGCAGTCGCTTGATAGCTCTTGCATTGTTGAGGGAGTGATAGTCACCTGTTGGCGTCCTGAATTGATGCTGCAATACAACAACAGTAGTGCAGCAAGTCCTCATGCTGTTTACAAGTCTCAGACTTGTAAGGTCAGTCAATCTGGGTTGTCTTCACAGGAGAAGGAAGCCAGGGAAGCAGCTGCAGCAACAAAGAAGAACTGGCTGCTGAGTGAGCAGACCCTGGACAAGCAGGTGGTGCAAGGCATGGACTTCACCCGGAATCTGGAGTCACGTCAGCACCTATTCCTAGAGGTATGCTGCATGCCAACAGTCCCCATTATCAGTGTCAATGTCATCATCAGCATTTGACTTTTCGTACTTGTATTGACCAAATCCAAACTGAACCTACATCGGCCTCGATGCTTGAATACAGAGGCAGCGTCTATCAGCAAGTTTGCTTCAGGCTCATGTATTGCATCTGTCATGGTGTTTGGAGGGCCACAAGAGCATTTTTCTGCTGAGCGTCTGCAGATTAGCCTATGACTTCACCAAGGCCTTTCAGAGCGTTTCAATTGCCGTCTGCAAGCATTGTTTTGATGGCAGCAGTCAGCACTGACTCAGGCTCTTGTGCTACTCTGTAGGTCTGTTTCAGCTTAGTGATGCATGTCATGTGAACTGTATGCCTTGATGGCATGTGTGGTGTCTGATATCTCAAATGTGCATTTGGCAAGCCTCATCTAAAGCTCCAGCATATGCTTTTGTCTGGCAATTGTGTCATCAGCATTGTGCTGATCATTGCTGCCACAGGTGGAATACCTTAGTAAGCATGAGTATTTTGGGGATGTGTCTGTCACCAAATCGCCCATTGCCCAGACCACTGCTGTGACATCCACCATGACCATCACCCTGCTAGCCATCAGCAAGTGAGCCCTCCTCATTGCTCAGGATTACCATCTCACCTACTCGTTCCCTACTGCTCAAGTCAGCACCCATGTGTTACCTATCATCACCAATCTTCTAGCGGCCAGATCTGTTGCTGTGCCCAATCACATTGTGACAACTCCCTGCAGATGAGCCACGATCGTCTGCACACTGCCCAGTCTATTGAGTTACTGCCTGCTGGGCTGTTGCCAGCTTACCAATGCACCCTGTGTGCCCACTGGTAGTTGCCCTGTCCTGACTGGCAGCTGCCCATTGAGTGTTGCCCATGCCTCATTGCAAGCCTTCTGAAGTCATCAGGTGTGCTCGTTGGCTCTGTTATGCATGCATCTTTCGTAGCATAATTGAATTGTTGAGCAGCGTTCTTGCATCGTGATAGCTGCTATTGCCATTACACAGACCAAGATGCGCTGCAGATGGGACCTGGTGAAGCGCATACCCCAGGACTTGCTGGACTACCTAACAGACAGAGCAAAGGCAAGTGCAGTTGATGACAACGCCATGCGGTCACAGTACACAGCATGCCAGGAGTGGCTCAGGTACTCACCCACTCTATTTGTTGAGAACATAAGAGGCATACAAGGCAGAAACAGCCACATGTTGTGTTAAGCCTGCACTCTCTTCCCATTGCAAATGACCATGATTCCCTGTGCTTTGGTTTTCTGTCAGTTTTATGGCCATGCACTGTTACATCTTCTGCACTTATGTTGTTGCATTCTTGCAAGTATGTCCTGCATGCTGCTGGCTGATGGACAAGTCATCTTTCTGAGTTGTCAGCAGATACACAGAGGCTATGTATCGACATTTGGCTCATTCCAATGGTGCATATTCACAGCAACACACCACATGACTATACGGCACATTTGCTGGTTCAAAGCGCGTCCATACATAGCCTTGGACATCAAGCAGCACAACTCAACCTGAGCTCCTGGTCGCATCTGATCCCTCACATTGGCGCTTCAAATTGTGTTATCAACCCAAAGTAAACTGTTTCACATGATGTATTGTTGCCATGCAGATTTAGGAGAGTGCTTGTGGCTGATGTCATACATCAGCGCAAGGCCATCAGGAGCAACAATCCCATCTACATTTGGCAGGGCGGCTTCAGGGAACAAGTCCCATGCAAAGACCCTGAACAGGTGCTGTGGAAGCCCACAGGTCTTGCAAGAAACAGCCCGTCTGAATGCTACTGAGGCGGCTGTAGAGGCAACAGTGCTTTGGGCAAATGTCAGGCAGGGCGTCAGCCCACTCTTTGAGTTGCACTTTGCAAACATGATCAAGAGAAAGGACCATGAGACTGTCAAAGGTTTTGGCAAAGTATAATCGATTGCTATTTCTGTACCAGTGGGTATTCATACATGTGCTACGGGGGTTAAGTCCAGGCCGAGTATGCTTGTTTATCAGTCCAAGCACATAGTGCTATCTGCAGGCTGTACTAAGAGTTTCTATTCTCATTACTTACTGGTGCGTCGAGGCATCAACATACCAAAAGCTTTTTGTTGGTTGCTGCAAGACAGCAACGGCCTCCATTGCTGATTGCCTGGCCAAGTGTGCTTTCGTATGCAAGCAGAGTGGTTTACTTGTGTGCTCAAAGTGTCTATAGAGCGTCAAAATTGACTGTGCCTTTAGCACTGACCCCTCTCCTAGCCTTGAAATCCGAACTGAGATGCTGGCTGCTGAGCGTTCTGATGTCAGCTGAGCTTGCACGGCCAACAATGCCAATGAGTGACAGCTGTTGCAGCTGCTCAAGCTTGCCCAGCTCTTGGAACCCGGCAGAGTCTAGTTTGACCCTGCTGAGGGTTAGAATCTGCAGGCCAGCATGCCTTAGGTGAACCCTGATGGCAGCTTTGTGTCTAGCAATGCTGCGCTGCTCAAGGAGCCGCTGGTGACAGTCGCACCTGTGGCAAACATTGCATCTGGTGTACAAGATATGATATGCGGCGAGTTTGACGGAAAGGAAAATGATTTTGATCCAACATGCACGACTGCACCAAGAAAAGGTTATGCAGCATGGCACGCTTTGTCAAGTCTCTCTGTTTGGACAGTGGCAGAGATGCCACTCCTACGTACTTGACAACAGAGCAGTTGAGGAAGCACAGACAAATAACACTGCAGTGCCATTGCTGCCAGCCTTCATGCAGGCAATGTGTAGTGCTGTGCAGCAAGGGGTGCACAGACTACAGAAATCAACAGAGTCAAAGTCTGTGGCAGCAAGTAGCTATTATGCTCAGTAGGCCATACACAGCTATAGACATCAATATGCTACAGCAGGGTGGAACATTCAGCATGCAAAGTATTCACCTGCAGCTTGTTGCCAGGCCTTGCAGACCAGCTTGAAAGCGATCTGTCTGTCTTCCTTATGTCTCTGAGCCTCTTGCAGCATCTTCTTATGATACTTGGCCTTGATATGAAGGCCTTGATGTTGTTTGACAAGCGACGCATTGTAGATCCTGCCAAGAAGGACGCCTGGCAGTGCTGCCCAAATGTTTGGCGCATTAATCACATCTGCACATACAGCTGTGTGGCTCAATTAAATACTCTACTTATGATGAGCATGCGTTATGTCCGACTTGTGCATGAGGGTCAACACAAGAATGGATTGGTCAACACAAGCGTGGGACCTCCCTGCAACATGGCAACAAGATGCTGCAGACAGCCAGGCACGCCTTTTCTGGACTGGTTGCTGTTCTCAGATAACAACGCTGAGATGAAAGAAGCACGGCTGAAGTGCCAGGAAATGAAATGCAGCGGCTACCTGCTCTGTGGTCTTCACCCTGCTTCATGTGGAGTTCGGGTCGGCAAAGCAACTCAGTTGGATACAGCTCCATACCGATATTTTCCCGACACGACAAACCAGCGAGGAACTCACAGGAACTTTTACATACCCTGACACCACACGAAAACTGCTACGAGCAAGGTCGCTTTACGGACAGGGGTACAAACTGACTGCAGACGCATTGTTCCAAATAGGTTGTTCAGATCTGGAAAGCCAGAGACCAACGACTGCCCTACCGTAGGTCGACGCTGCTTCCCGTCTGCTGCGGGCAGATGATTTCAGGAAAGCAGCTGAAGCTTCCGCAGAGCCCGGTGAAGCAGTGCTCGGCGAGACAGGACAGCCTTTACAAATAGACTTCGCTAACGTTTACAATGGACAACCGGCAAGCGACGCACTGTCTTGCGCAGTAACAGTTGCAGTGGAAAATTTTCGCAAATTTCGCTTTTGGTAGGACGCGAGAGAGTCTGTGCGCTCCTGCAAATGAGGAATGGCTTGGAAGACCACGCAGAAGCTATGGTGAGCAAATGCAAAGGATGTAGCCCTTTCAATCTGTTACAGACTTTGCAACAGACTGTTTCGTCTGTTGGCATAAGATGATGCAAACAGCGCTGTGCATATGTCAACATTGGAAAAGGCAAGCTACAAGAGCTATATACTGCCTGCAGTTGCAACAGAAGCTTGCAGACAATGAAATAATTATGCTGGTCTCTAGCTTCCAGGCATCTACCCTGTTGGCAGTGCTTAGACCAGGCAGAGAGGGCACTTCATGTCTGCCACACTAGCATGCTCATCCTTCCAGCAAGATTCAAGCTAATCATTGACACCCTGTTACTCATCATTCACATTTACGATCATGAATTGTTGAACAGAGGTAACTCAACACACGCAACGCATATGATACCGTGTACTGACTTGCCATGTAAGCTTCAGAACAGCAGACACAAGTGATTGTTCAAATACTGCAACATAATTTGAGCATGTTCTCATGTGGTGCCAAGCCTGTTGCCCCAAAAGGAGCTGTCAACTTTGTGGCAAACAAGTTCTATACCTCTAGACCTCTGCAGGAGACCAGTGTCCCTAACAAGATGAATGTGCTGTGTATGACTCACTAGTAGTACTCCCTCATGATTTCATTGTACAAGTCACGGTCATCACTGTGCATGCGCCTCTCATCACTGTCATAGTCTGCCTCATACTGCTCCTGGACCATACGCTGCCCTTCTTGCTCTTGTGCTCTCTCATAGGCAAGCTCAGAATCAATGTCATCTGAATCAACTTCTTCGTTCCAATCAAGAACTTCTTCAATATCAATCTCGAGGTGGCGTATTGGCAACCTCCGCATCTGCCTGGCCTGAGCCGCCAAGTCATGTTGCAGGGCAGACCGCACACTGAAGCGGAGGAACTTGCAGTAGAGGTAATCCAAATTAGGCAAGGGGGCAAGAAGCATCAGTCCTTCACCCAATGGGGACTGATACAGATTGTTGGGGGAACGAAGGCATAGGTGAGTAAGCTGAGTCAAACAGCTCAGCGAGTCACAGATGTTGTCAGGGTGACAAATGTCAATCAGCTCTAGGTGCTTGACATTTGTGAGTGCCTTCAGCTCATGCCAAGATCGTGATTTGGCCCAGCATGCTTTGCCAGGTTCATCACCCTTGTCTACTCCCTTGAGCACCAGGTGTTGCAGAGCAGCGAAGGCAGACAAGCTTTGCAGCTGCTCACTGCTGACGCCCTCAACATTACATAACTTCAGCCTGCTGAGGCTTTGCAACGCTGAGTACTGAGGTCCAAAAGGCCAGGCTGCAGACATGGAGGGGGTGATGAAGTGAATAGACAAGGACTGGAGGCTTGTGACTGCCGGCAGCAGCTGCAAGGAGTGCTGGCTCTGGGAGGTGTCTATGCTGAGTGATGTCAGGCTGGACAGTGCTGCCAAGGTGTCATAGGGTACGGTGACTCCCCAAAGCTCTTTCAGAACGAGACTCTTCAAATTTGTCAGCAAAGACATTCCCTATGAAGACAGACACAGGTTACAGGCATTTGAGACACCAAGCATGCTGATCTGCAAGTAACAGCATGATACATGAATGTAGAAACAGAAGCACCGACCATGCTGCACAGCTGTCACTTTTGGCAATGCTGTTTGTGCAACAGGATCCTGCAGGGACGCAACTCTGCTATCATCGCCAGGGTACATAGCAGCAGCGCATCAGTGAACATGTCCAAATGCAGAATAGTAAGACAGTGATGGAGGTGTGTGCAAACTGCAGTGTGAGCATACCGCGCAGGCAGGTAAGCAAGGGGATACTGGTGAAGCGTCACAGATGTCAGGGACCTCAACATGGCAAAAGGGGATTGCTGTCCATGCCCATGTGCATCTGAGCCACATGTAAAGGGCCCGTGCCCAGCTGTGCTGCCTGTGGCGCTTCCTGCCTGATCATATTGATAAGATGCCATTGAATGTGGCGTGATGAACACGTACACTGGTATAATGTTCTTGTCACTGTATGGCATGGCAGCCATGAGCTGAACTTTGGTACGGTCAGCTTCAGCATGCTTTAGCTTCCCAGCTCTGCTGATGTTCATTTTGATATGCTGCACAACAGCTAGGCCAATGGCAGCAAAGTGGCCGTCAATGTTACTGAGGGTCAGCTGCTGCAGCTGCTTCAGGCTGCCTAGCTCCTGGAAGCCAGATGTGCCTAATTTGACTTGAGTGAGGGTGAGGATCTATATGCCGCCAAACCTGAGATGAAGGCCTGCCGGGAGTTGCCCCTTTGGCAGATTTATGTTGCACAGCTGACCTTTGCTAATGCCATGACCTGCACACAAAGACAGGGGCATTGTCATTATAGTAATGAAATTAATGTTTACGCTTTCCAGCTCATGATGAGCTAGGGACTGTAGACTGTTGATAAGTTATGAATGCTGGGGATACAGGGCATGACAAGTGCCAGTATGTTCAATTCTGTATGGCAATTTAAATGGAACACTTCGCACTCTGTACAATCCAAGCCAGTCAGCACCTTCCAGATATGATTATTGCACACACAGCTGTATTTTGAGGAGTAGCACAGCACATTCTGCTGCCATGCAGGCAGGGTTCAAGTTGAATGCTTGTCACGCTCAATGGCATTGCTGCAAGGGAGGAAGGAATGCCACCTGCACCTTGCAGCCATGCCTTGCAAACCAGCTTGAACTTCAGCTGCTTTTCTTGCCTTTCCTCTCTTGCCTCTCGCATCATTTGGATCGCTCTCTTTACTTTGCTGTTGGGGCGATGGTGTGGATGCTTTGTTTGCAAAGGCTTTGTGACAGGCAGGGATGCACAATAGATTCTTGCCAGGATGCTATCTGGCAATGAAGTCCACGTCACTCTTGGCAGCGCTGCATGAAAGCAGGAAGTCACAAAATTAACCTTGTGCCAGTTTTTGCTTCCCCGAAGAGGCACATATGACACGTCGTGAATAGAGGAGATGAACAAGCAGATTACCATGTGTCAGAAGGCAAGGCCAGCATTCGAAAGCCGTTACAAAGTGCCAAGGCCGTTGTCAAGTGAAGCAGTTGCAGTGTTGCAGGCAGGGTTCACGGAGAATCTATTCGAATTCGCCAATTAGCCGTAGATAATTGATTATCCAATAGTTACGCCATGACCCTCAGTGCTTGGCGCATTGGCATGGCAGACCCCCTCCGGG
>JAABUP010007951.1_pt1 | contig 13805 bp, 13 predicted proteins | sample 5559201 | NCBI WGS metagenome assembly JAABUP01 (sample SAMN10711887, study PRJNA513373) | rock metagenome | isolation source: Antarctica rocks | place: Antarctica | reverse complement strand
TGGCTAGTTTTACCGAACACCCAGGGTGTCACAGGCTATCGTTGTGTATGTCTTTCGCTTGCCACACAGCTGTCAAGTTGGGGCCCTGCTGTCAGCCTTGTTTCACTGTCACAGACCTGTTGCTTTTACCGGCGCCACAAATGCGCTACAAGCGCTTTCTGCGCCAGCGAAGCCGTACACAGAAAGGTGTGCTGGTTGACTTGCTGTGTTCGGAAGGACCGCCGCTTAAACACAGAGTTGCGCTTGGCATTAGTGTCGGAGCTCGCACATGTTGCTGGTCCGACCGTTACTTATGGGCCCTACTGTATGCATGTTTAGTCATTTTTATCTAGTTTAGGCAACTGATCATGAGCCTGCTAGGTGTGCGAGCAGATCACTCATAGCGCTCATCTGACGCATTACCACAGGGTTGTGTCTGATGGTGAGAAAGTCGTCTGTTAACTCACAGTGCTTATGTGAAAGCATTTACGCAGGAACTCCACACTGTGTAGCTAGCTGGATGTAGCTGATTAGCTATAACGGGTTCATCGCTCAGGACAGGTATGGCAGCGCTGCTACGGAATGATGGTCTGAGACACAGCAACTTACATAGCAGTGATTATAGTCACGCCTTGCAGCCCTGGCTGTCTGCAGAACGTGACCTTCGTATGCGTGGCAGGTTGACACGGCTCAGTGCGAAACCTATGAGCGTGCAAAGGCAAGGTCGCAAAAGCGTGTGAACACAGTTATTCTTCCAGGTGTTTGGTGCGGCAAGAAAGACCCCAGCGTGAAGTTATTGCTGGTTGTGCGGATCAGTGGGATCGACCCCTGTACGACACGCACTCGTCAGAGGTAGGTCTCACGTTCAGTGGCTTCATTATCAGCGAGGTAACACAATGAACGCATAATCACACTTGTTTTCCTGCCTCGGTGATTTGCTCTTGCTCTGCCTAGCTCTGCAGCTCGTGACTTTCATGCTACGTAGACAGTGTCCTATTTCAGCTCAACCGGCGGCTTGTACGAGACTTGATTGGATCATGCTTGCTTACCATCACAATAGCAGTTCACGTATTTGCACGCAACAGCCATCTCCTTGATTTGCACATACGAAGCAGCCCTGGTTGACACTTCAAAAATGGTGTTGACCTCCTTTGAGTTGCTTGCAGCAGTCTTATCCCTAGCGACTGCAGGCAGCACTAATTGCCCTGACAGCAATCACTTAACCTGCATCTCCACAGCCCACAGACAAATCTACAAGTACAGCCATGGTCAGCGGCATGACCTTCAAGGTGAGAACACTCAGTGACAGATGTGCTTGGCATGCTTATACCCTCACTCATTACCAGCAATGCATAGTGTGCATCTCACGCACAACATGCTTGCAGCTCATGTGATCAGCACACTTGGCTTATCCTCACTCACCACTGCTAGATGGAAGTGATGTTTTGCCAGAGCAAATTATGCAATGTGGCGCCGGGCAAGACATGGCATATCTGTCTGTCATTGTTGCTTTCATGCCCTTTGTAGGCTTGCAGTCATGCCTTTCACAAGCATGACATACTGTCTATAAACTCACACTGCAACAACAGAACTTCACTGCTGGACAGGAGTGTCTGAGGGCCACAGCAGACTACAGTGCAACGACCTTTGCTCAATACACCAGAGACATTGTCAAAGACTATGAAGAGCAAACCCCAAAGCAACCTCAAACTACAGTGCGCAGCATTCTCCGCCTAACACTTATAGCAATCCTAGCCATATTCCTGCTGACTGTTCTCATCCTCTTCTTCACAGTTGGAGCTCCAGCTGTGCGGACCACTAGACACTACGGTAAAACACTTGTGGACTACTTGAAGCAGCAAGAGTCCTCGTTTGGCAGCACTGGTGACACATGGTTGTGTCCCTGTCAGTCACAGGTCTCATTCAGTGACTTCATGACAATCAATCTCACCCGCTCTCCAAATGATCCAGGACAGAAGCTTCAGATTGATGACAACAGCTACTACAATGCTCCTGTGAATCTCAATGGCCTAAGATATCATACATGCCAGAATCTCACTGCCACCTGTCAGTATTATCGCCCCAACACATCCAATTTCCAGTCTGAGCTAGCGTGCGAGACCATGTTGTCAGAGACCATGACTCCGCGTGGTACTGTGATTCCTTTCAATTATGTCACGCGACCAAGCATTGTTTGGCAAGCAGCTGCAAGTCAGGCTCAAACTGCGCTGTTGCAGGCACTACCATACAGGCAAGAATTTTATACGTTGCCTTACAGGAGTGAATGGGCCTGTATTGAGGATCTGCTGACTGTTCTGAGTTTTACTTGGAGTTTAGTAGCTGGCAATGGTAATGAGCTCCCAAATGCAACATCCTTCTGGGAACGCAGCGCCAATATGACATCTGCAAAATTGCCATATGATGCAGTGTGGTCATTTGCTCCGTACAACAGCACACTTGGCAAATTGAGTATGCTTCCAACCAACACCATGCAAAACTTTACAACTGTATCATATCAACCAGTCATGCCTGTTACCCACTTTAATTGGAGTGCTTTTATTGATGCATGTGACGTTCCTTACTGCGATGTCACACGACGTCCCTCATTCTGGTTCAAGGCTTTTGTTGCGTTTTCACAGATTGGTGGGTTTTCAACAGTAGCAGTAGTAATTGCAAGAATTGTGCTATGGCCTTTGTGCACTTGCAATTGGCGTACCTTCAAGGGCAATCAGAAAGCAGCGGGGAGTACTAGTATTAAGAACATTCCTTTGACCACTGTGAGTTCTGGGGAGGCACCTCTTTTTGCAGGTCCACCATCCAGGACAGACGCTGTTTGATTGTGACTAGCATCGACAGTTTTGTAGCTATGATTGTTTATATGCACGTGATCAAATATGAAGGGGTAGGTGATGGGCTGTGTGAGTGAGAACAGCTGTACAGGACTAAGCTCAGATTATGTGATAGTTTCATCACGTAGGTACTGCAGTGAGTCAAGTCATGGATGTCGTGACGGTTGATTGATTGCTGAGTCAACTCCTTGAACGTAACTGTCGTGTGCGTGCCACAGTGTGTGAGATAACCTGTCGATGAGACTGTTACAGGGTAATCCGTGTACAGGAATACCGTAATTGGCTTAGTGCCATCAGGCACACACCAAAGCTCGCACACAGAGTGATACCCAATGAGCACTGCTATCGAGACAACAGTAATTACCATGTGATGAAGCATCGATGCTATATATCTGCGCATCTAATAATAATAATCATCTGCATCTGGTTGCAGCAACTATTTGCATGCACATGCAGGCACCAGCCTCAGGGCTATAACAGCCTCTGGGGTATTACCTGAAAGCTGTTTCCAAGGAGCGTAAGGCGTTACAGAAACGCTCGACGGGTCTGTCTCTGGTAAGGAAACACATAACAATATTGAAGTGTATTATTCCAAATGACTTATAACAACAACAAATAAGCTTTTGACAAGAAAGTTTATCTATTGTCCTAACTCTTGTATTATGTTTGACCTCATGTTTTAGGATACAAAAACAGGTGTTTTGCGCATACAAAAACATCAAAAGTGTCTTTCTTTAGTTTTTCGGTAACAATAGACCGCAAAAAGACTTTTATGATTGCACTGCTTGAAGTGAATGCGTAGTTGTTGTCAACAACAGAAAGCTACCATCGCCAAAGCCCCTGCCTGAATAGTGTAGCCTGAGCTGACTTCATCTCCATGAGCAATTACTAAGATGCAGAAGAGCCCAGCTGGATGGTCATAGCCTTGGCCTGCTTCAGCTTGCCAAGCAGCTGATGTACTGGGTAATGCAGAAGAGCCAACTGGATGTTATAACCTTGGCTTGCTTCAGCTTGAGCTTTCATTCAAGCCTGTGAATAGCTGCTGAAGTGACTCCACCCCTGACCTTCCAGGTCATCGCTGATCCCCCGGAAGGTGGGTGCTTAAATATGCAACTGCAACAAGATGTCCTCAGTATGCAGCAAGATCACAGCATGCATCGCTCATTGTGAGCCCAACTGGGCCTTGACTGGTGCTCATTGGGAGCCCCATCGGGCTTTGACTGGTGCTGATTGGGAGCCCCACTAGGCCTTGACTGGTGCTCTGCAGATGCACCCAGGGCGGCACTCTCCTTTGATCCTCTGCTGCCAGTGCCCAGCTTAGACCTCAGGCCTGGGAAGAGATGAAGCCTCTTTGGTCTGGGGTTAACAGGAGCCACCTGAGCTCTCACTCCCAGCTTTGTCTGCTGGGATCTGAGTCTGCTGCCTCTGCATGACTATGCACAGGCTGCAGCTCTCTTGCTGATTGTATCGAGTACAACAGGCGGAGCCTTGGCACACACATCATTTGCACTGCTGGAAAAGGTGGCTTTCTGAGCAGAAGCAGCTGCCTTGTGCCCATGCCCATCCTGCATTTCTGCTGTTTGGGGACGGCGGCTGAAGAGTCCTGTGAAGCGCTGTAGACCACACTGCAATATGATGCTGCAGCCAAGACTGACATGGACATCTTTTGACAGTTGCAATGCTCCTGCATCTGCATTGACGGCGGCTTGCTGAGAGCTGCCCAGACCTGTGGCTGCCTGCTTGGAAGATGAAGAGTCTGGCACAGCCATAACAGGTGCACTGTCACTTAGCTGCACAGCGCTGCTTACTGTGTGGCCATTCTGTGCTGCTGTGCTGTGCTGCAGGAACGCCTGAGGCTTGGCAGATGCAAACATCTTGATCGCTGGGTCCACAAGTGAGGGCATTGTATCTTGGCAAATGATCAAGGGTGCACTTGATACAGCCAGCCCTGATATTGATCAAGGTTCAGCCCCACAGGTAGCAGGTGTAACATGACTGAGCTGCATGGACCTGATGCCCGCAAGCCCAGCTTGTGCTACAATCTGCTGCACAGGTGCCACAGGCTTGATGCCAGATGAGTCTGCTGCTTGCTCTTCAGGCCTCATCCGCTTGCGCTTCAAGCTGACAGCTGAATGACTGATTTAAGATGCATCTGCTTGTACACGCCTTTCTGCTTGCCCCACACTCTTTTGCTGAGGCCTAGACATCTGCCCTGAAGCTTCTGACCTGTGGCCAGCTGGGAGCACATCTTGTGACTCTGCAACAGCAACTTCTGAGGCTTGACTAATGCAGAAAGAAAAGAAAAGAAAAGTTCACGCCTTTCAGCGATCATAACGGGAGCCTCCTAAGCCGGCAGCTTGGAGCCTTGCTTTGCAGAGGCTTGCAGCAGCTGGGAGGCCGCAGGTTGAGCAGGCTGTGGTGCTGCAGGCGGGGCCACAGCTGGGTGATCAGCTGCCCAGGTGGTGTTGGCAGTCAGCTGTACAACATTGGCATCGGCAGGGTGAGTAGACACCGGCTGCTGACATGTGGCTGGTGCTAGCCCTACTTGGTCATCTGTCTTCCAAAAATGCCTGAAGAGCTTGCCAAACCTCTTCTTCCCATGTGCCATGGCAGCTGACTCATGCCTGTGATGGCCCACTGTTGGTGTGTCACAAGGACAAGTTTGCTGCTACAGACATGAGCAGATGGTGGCTGCTGGTTGGTGGCTGAGACCTGCCTGAGATGCAGCAACCGACCCAGCTTTGCAGCGCTTCTTGACACTGAGCCAGAAGCATGAGCCAACATGCCTTTCTGAGATTGGCAGCCAGCTGTTGGCATAGCCTGCTGCTGCTGCTGCTGCTGCTGGGTGCATCTTTGCCGCACTTCAGCATCCACAGGTGACAATGCATCCTCTGACCATGCCAGAACAGATGTCAGCTCAGTGAGCAAGCGTGTGTCACCTCAGGGGACAAACAGAACGATGTATGAGATGCTCTAGATGCAGCGGCAAAAACAAAAAAATTGATGGTGTTTTTTTATTTCAGGAAAGATAAGAGAAGTGTAACGCCAACCTTTGTGGCGCAGCGACATGAGGGCAATGACACCGTCCGCAGCTTGACTATGCAGTGAACTCGAGCACTTGTCCTCAAGTCTCAAGTTGGATCAAACATATCCCCATTACCAACAGGTCCAGCTGTGCAGGGGTGTGACACAGGTGCAGCAGCAGCAGTAGCACAGGGTCTTTGCAGCAGTCCGGCAAGAGCAAGCTGTGTGTCCTCAGCACAGGTGCGCAGGTGGAACACAGGTGCAGCCTAAGGCTGTATACCATGAGACTCTGAGGCCGCTAGCGTTGCCCTGTGCTGGATGGAGCAGAGCATCTGAAGCCAGTAGCAGACATCTTGCAGCAATCAGTTAGTCACCCCGTTGTTAGTCCACATAGAAGTGACATGCTTTTGAAAGCAGATCAGATTGCAATAGTATGATCACAGTAAGATACTCAGCAACAGGTGCAACAGCAGGCACAAAGCCTTCTGGCAAAACACTGTTTAGCAGCTTGCAATGACTGTTCCAAATTTTTTTGTGAACCCTTTGAGCAGCAGTAGTCAATAAGCATGTCGGTTGGTGCAGGCTCCTGATGCAAACACAACAGCCCGTGTCTAGAGTGCCTACAACATACTCTCTTGTATCTATGGAATACTTTGCCTGCAGCTGCATGCAGTAATGCAATAGCTGCAATAGAGGGCAAGTGCTGTGTCACAGTGCAGTTGGGCCAAAATGCAGTACCTGTCATAAGTATATATCTGTTTAACTATAGGTCAATGCTAACTGTATCTCGCAAGACCAGGGAATAGAAAAGGCAAAATTGGAGCCATATTCATGATGTGCTCAAGAAAATTCCTATCAGCGACATCAAAGGGCTTGGCCATACACTGACACGGCACCTGACGCTACGCCTGCATGGTCTTCGGACAACAGCTTCCTGCCAGATGCAGATGTTGTAAATAAGGGCATCAGCTGCTCAGCAATTGCCTGACCCCAAAGCTGGTGGACGATGCCTGTTGGGTGAACACTATCCCAGTATGCATGGTTGTTTGGGTTGGAGCAAACTGCTGACGTGTTTGCTGCAGTTGCAGCAGTGCCAGCAACAGCTCCAGTGTAGCATGGGGTAGTTGTGTCTGTGATACCTAGGGCGCTTGCATTTGCTGCCAGATCAATCAAAAAAGATTCAAAGTTGAACAGGATGACTGATGCCTCCAAGTGGTCAGCAGCAAACATGGGAATCAGCTCTGCAAGGGCTTCATTGTGACCTGTGGTGAGTTCATTGGCGATTGCCTGCAGTGCACACAGACACCAACGTTGAGGCATGAGGGAAGAATTGGCTGCACAGAAGGGACATGCGCACTGTGCACTGGCGATACTGATCAGCCAGTAAACAACAGACACGAGTGTTGACAAAGCCAGCAACATATTCTCAGACAGAATCAATTCCAAAAGGCTCAGCTTGATCTGTAGTCTGATACAGCAGCTTGATGAGCTTCAAGAGATACGTAAGCATCGACAGACAATGGTGACACAGCACCAACAGAGCTGAACCGGAATGTACTCACCACAGCCTGAGCGCCTCGAGACATCAGTGCTGGAGTGTTTCCTAGGTATGGCAGTGTTTGAGTGAAGAACCTGTAATGACAAGAAGCAGCTGAGCAGGGTTGTTGTACAACATGTTACATGATCTGCTTGAGCTAGCCGTCAAATGCACAACTTCATTTAGGGGTTACACTGAGTGTGTTGATGCATCAACCGCATAGATGCAGTATGAGCAGCTTTGCAAAGTGCAGCATTGATATGATCCCAAAAAAGCAAGCAATAGCCCTTCATGCAACAGGGCAAAATACATGGCAAAGCATGGCTCACGGTCACAGAGACAGCTTGAACCCTCCAGGAGCTATGAGGCTGTACTAACCATGTCATGCATACTTTCTGCAAAGACAGGCTTGAACTCTGGAGGAAATGCTTACACTCTTGCACCGGCTTGGTATAGCAGGTCCATAGCTTCAGCTGTAGCTGTCAAAACTTCTTCTACAGTCGCGTTTGCTTCGCCAGCCAGAGTGTCCAGGTAATCATTTGCTCCAATGAACACAATATACAAGTCTTCTGGAGATGCGATGCCATTGGTTGTGTCCAGATAGTTTGCTACCTGCAGTATGGGAAGTGCTTGAGCGCATCATCACTGGGTATAAAAAGACATAACTGTCACAGCAATTGACGTAAGAAGGAGAACTGCAAAGGGCCTAAGGCAACTCGTTTGTCCTGTTGGTAGCAGCTTGCAGTGATCACAGCATAGAGCAAGCTCTGATATGACAGCAGCAACGGAAGTTGAACTACCTGTTCCAAGCTGGAAGGCACTTCAACCACAGCAGGAGACGACCTGTTGGCATAGCTTGCAGGAATCTCCAGGTAACCCGGGACAGCCCCAGAGGTGGCTCCACCGATGGCGTAGTCAGTAAGGGTCGCGTTCAGCAGGCCAGCTGCCACTTGAGAGTACGGTGGTCCACTGCTGAAAACGCAACCGTTGTAATACGGCGCCCCAGGGTACGGCTGCGGACCACAAGCAGCAGAATGACATGAGAGGATCGACAGCACACTACTGCAGAGGAGCCATTGCGCAACAGAGCAGTTGCGGCTCAACTTAGCATGGCTGCACTGATACCTGGTTTGTGTCCAGCACGCTGTCAACCAAAGCAGAGGCTCCATGTGTGCAGTCATCTGTCAACGAGTCGCCAAACGCTACGATATTTGAGACAGCATCAGCTTGTATGCTCAGTGCTAGCACAGCCAGAAGAACCACGACGCGCGACATGGCCTGCACTCGTCTGCTCGACCTGCAAGCAGCGAAGACTTTTGCGTCCAACACCATAAACACATGTGTGTTTGTCAACTGCCGAGTTTGATCCAAAGAGTCGCGAAGTGCCGCAACGGTCAATATTGCTGCAGGACGAGGCATCATAGAAAACTTGTCGAAGCTGCACCCACCTGCCTGAGCGATGAATCTCCTGGATCGACGGATCTGGTCAGGCTTTTGCTTCTCTCGCTGATCAGATGTTACGACTTGAGGATGATACCTGTCCTACGCAGCGAGCAGACCTATGCATGCATAGCTCAATCGCAGCTGTGTCAGCGGCCATTACGTAACAGTGACAGACTCACATATCTTCGCATGTTATGCCGGCAGGTCTATCAGCAACATCTCAGACAGCAGCACAGCTCCAGCTTAAGGTAAGATAACCATTGCATCATGTATACACACTGCACTGCACACTCAGGCGCGATCCCCAAGCCCGAGCTCCCTCGCAATTGCGCTTCAGAGTAAATGCCAAATCTTCGCCTGTAGATGGGTAGCATGCTCACATTATTGCATGACACGGCATCCGAACCAGCAATGATGCTGCACAGATTGTGACCTGATCAGTCATGACGTGCAAAATATATTCTAATCGCTAGCACCTACAACTCTGCATGCACCATGTCCACATCTCAAAAGTATAATGCCTCTGACATGTTGTATAATGGCCACCATCTGCATCTGCCGCATGCATCAAGCCTAGAGGAAAAGTGTGTGCCTACCACCAGTCACAAAGTCCGCTCAAGTGACATGGTACAAGCAAGCAAAAGGTGTCCAGCCAGAAAAGACGCATCTGCTGCATGCATCAAGCCTAGAGGAGAAGCGTGTGCCTACCACCAGTCACAAAGTCTGCTCAAGTCACATGGTACAAGCAAGCAAAAGGTGTCCAGCCATAAAAGGTGCATTTGCTACATGCACCACACCCAAAGGAAAAGTGTGTGCCTACCACCAGTCACAAAGTCTGTTCAAGTGACATGGTACAAGCAAGCAAAAGGTGTCCAGCTAGAAAAGATGCATCGCGCATCAACCAACAGGAAATGTGTGTCAGCAAGCAAGATTGTCAAGGGTCGTGCACCAGTGAAGACTAGGGCCAAGAGGCCTCCAACAGGATGCCATCTGGAGTCCACCCAGCCGGCCTTACAGTAGGAGTCTCCATCTATGATGAGGGTGCACCTTGCCATCAAGCGCCCAAACCTTCACATATGCTGACGTTGCCTCAGCTCTGGCCCACCAGAATGCCTGACAGGATTGTTCGAGGTCTTCAAATGGTTGTTGCGAAGGGTCCAAGTTGGAAAGGGTGTGTGCGCAGCCATCCTTGCTATGAGGGGTGCCTCCAAGGCAGGTGAGCAGTTGTGCCTCCCAAAACAACGCGCGATCGCTGAGCCTCGTTCGCAGACACAGAATTTGACTATCCGGAAGTCCCAACCAAAGCCGCCGTGACAGTATCTGAAGCCCATGCTGCTGCTGACAAGTGAAGATCCCACTACCTGACAGGTATACATCTCTGTCGGCGCCAATACTGCGGGTGCTGCTCAGCTGCTGTGCGTCCAAGCTGCGCTGAAACCCCGCAAACGTGACTGTGCTAAAGTTCGAGCGTCTAAAGGTGACGCTAGCGACGTGTCTTTCCAAGATCTACCAAACTGACACAAAACTTTTCGCCAAAGAACAAGACGCAGCTCGGCAGACGCACGCGTCGCCGAGCTACAATCTCAACGCTGCAAACGGTGTGCCAAACGATGCAGATTAGCGAAAGAACGGCCAAGAGCTGGCAAGACCCCGGTCTGCTCAGAAATGACAGGCCACGAGCCGCCCAGTGCCTGACCTTTGCGCTGATGGCATGATAAATGCCTGTGAATTGTTGATGAGAGGCTGCTTGCATGTCATAGCCCAAGAGGACCCCAAGATGTTTGATGGTTTGTTGGCCTGTGATGGAGCTGATGCTGGGGAGGGCAGCTACTGAGGCTGAGGCAAGGGGATATGCCTGGACCAGAAAACCCCGAGACTTGCTGACATTCAGCTGACTGCAGGTGGCGGCACAAAAGAGGGCTATGCTGCTGTCAAGTGCCACTTGAGCATCTGAGGGCCGCAACACATGTATGGTGGTGTCATCAGCATGCTGATGGCTGACAGGCGCCGGCTGACCATTTGGCATGGTGATTGATTTGATGACACCTTGCCGCGTTTGATGCCTGAGGTGACTGGCCAAAGGTTGGGCTGCCAAGACATACAAGAGGGGCGAGAGTGGACTGCCCTGCTGTACCCCTGACCGCTCTGGAAAGCTAGCTGACCGCCAGCCGTTGAAAGCAGCTGTAGCTGTGGTATTCTGGAGCATCATGTTGACCCATCGGCGAGCTCGCTGTCCAAAGCCCATGCTGGACATGCAATCTAGCACCCATGGGCGGCTGAGGCGGTCATATGCTTTGCTGAAGTCCAGAAAGACCATGCAGCCGGGCTGACCTGTTTGTTGCAAGTACTCCTGGACCACCTCCTCCAAGTGGCATAGCACATTGTCGCCAATCCAGCGGCCAGGCACAAAAGCCGTCTGAGTGGGGTCAACCACATGCTGGAGGGCAGGCCCAAGGCGGGTAGCCAGAGATTTGGCTAACAGCTTGTAATCGCTGTTGAGGAGTCTCTTGTTACAACTTTGTACTTTTAGTCTGCTGTTGCTGCTTCCCGCCAGTCTCCTAACCGCAATATGCGTCCGTGTTTACGTGTCATGCCAGCAAAAGACAATCACTTGCACTTGTGCTGCTAGAAGGATCACATTCATGCTCAAACAGCCATGCATTTTACATGATCAGTTCAGGCAATTTCACAATTCTGCAGTAGCAACTTTCTCTGTGTTGTAGTTGTGTACCCCCTACCCTGCCCTGCAAGCACATCAAAAAGCTGTCTTTTCCATGTGTCTCTGCTCCTAGTTCTAATGCTTCTCGGTGTAGGTACAGATCTCCTGCTGAGCGTGCAACAATGACAGAGGTCTTCAACTCTAAGGTCAAGGTGCTTGTGAACACCAATGATGGGCCCGGGTGGAGTGCCATGACCAAAACCAGCCAGCATCCCAGCCGCAATGGTGCTTGCTTTGCTTGTGCCCAAGAGGGGGGGGTGTCTGTGTATGGAGGCAGAAAGACCATCTATCCAGGTTAGCATGCACCACCATCGACTGATGTTGGCCTACTCTGTACAACCTTGAAGACCCATCCTAGCAAGTTTGCTGACATGTGGCATTAAAACAAACTTCTACACAATGCGCACCATCTTGCACAACACGCTACTTGAAGTGTGCAAGCACATATATAAGAGTGTATACTTTTGTCACCACTACGCCATGGCTTGCATGCTTTGCAGCTGCTTGGCCATCACATGCCCATGATACCAAAATCACTGCACCAAGTTGCCTGCCTGCTTAGGTTTCCACCGGTTTCTGGGTGCTGAGGAGGTGGACTTGAGGGAGAAAGGAGCAAAGCTGAACCCCAGGACCTTCCTCAAGCCTCGCAATGCACCACGCGATGAATCACCGCCACCAGAATACCGCGCAGCCACTGCAGCACCGCCAACTGAGAAGACCACTGCCTTCATGTTGCAAGCTGCTAGGGATGCAGAGCAAGCATGTGCTGCTGGCATCAGGCGCAAACACAAAACCCACCCTCAACATCAGAATGGCGTCCACGCCAGCCATGCCATGCAGAAGGTCCCTGGCTATGATGACAAGGAGTCGCGCAACCCAGAGCCTATGCACAACACCGGTAATGAGATCACAGCTGTGACTGTCATGGCTAGGGGAGGAACAGCAGCCATTTACTCAGTGGCACGCCTGCGGGAGGTTGCAGAGTGGGAGATTGCGCTGAACAACAGCAGCCGGCCAAGCCGGTGGGAACAGAAGCTGAGGCCATACTTGACAGGTATTCGAATACAATATATTCACATAGTATATAGAATGTGCAAAACACAATTTAGGACCGTTTTCCTGTTATATCCAATGACACTGCTAAGCACAGAGTGCAAGCACACTTATTACAAGTAAAGCTTGTGTTGGGTACATTGACAATTGTCAGCACATGAGCACCAGTTTACATAACATTATAACACATATGAACGCTTCTCACTCAAACTGGTGCAGATGTCAGCTCATTGCAACCTTTGAGTGTGTGTGCATGAGTCTGCACCAGTTTAACCCCAGCATAACACATATGTCTACAAAACCTGGAGGCACATTTACATTCATGATTTGAGTGTCAGCTTTGATACATATCTTGGTTGCCCTAGCTGTTGTTACACCTGTTGTACATTGCAGGCAAATGCAACGACACACCTGACTTGGATTGGACAGCAACTCCTGAGGTCTTGGCTCAAGTTCAGCAGCGCTGCAAAGACATGAGGATCTATGATGATGTGGTCTGCCTCCCCCCAGGCATCAGATCTGTCGAGTTTGAGAAAGCCTTTGGGTACCCGGGCAAGTTCAAGACATGGGAGTACCTGTTGATGGCTGGGCCTTATGGCAAATACCTGTTAGAGGATTGCTTTCACCCTGATGTGCAAGTTGTGGTATTTCAGTTTCTGGACCTCATTGGCCTGATGTGGCAAAAAACAATCTCTTCTCAGCAGCTCAGCCATTTGGAGCACAGAATGCCAATTGTACTGACCTTGATGGAACAATGTCTGCCAGCATGGGAGTTGGACTTGAATCGGCAGAAAATGATTCACCTTGTCAGAGCCATTCGTCAAAATGGACCCTGCTGGGCATGGGCCATGTTTGGCCCAGAACGCTTCTGGAAACACCTCACAGACTGGATGACGCAGAAGTCACACCCTGAAGCCACCATATTCAATGCTCATTACAGCTTCAAGACAGCATGTGTTGCGTTGCCAGAGCTTGTAGTCGACTTGCTAGCTGATGATGCAGACGAGGTTTGTGAGGGACACAGCGCACAGTCATACAGCACAGTGTTCACCCGCAGAATGCCCACTTTCGATGGAAGCACCAATCAGCTCATCTTGCCCACCTTCCTGCAAGCACACCAAGGTGTCTCCATCGAAATGTCTGACTCTTTTGGCTTCCAGTCCTTTGGCTCTCTTTAGTTTCCAGACAAGCATCATTGGCA
>JAABUP010007950.1_pt1 | contig 13806 bp, 24 predicted proteins | sample 5559201 | NCBI WGS metagenome assembly JAABUP01 (sample SAMN10711887, study PRJNA513373) | rock metagenome | isolation source: Antarctica rocks | place: Antarctica | reverse complement strand
CCCGCGCGCACAAGAGAGCGGCGCACAGCGGATTTGTTCCATGCAGAGCGTGGGCGCGGCAGGTGGTTCACCTATCCACACGGCTCGGCGGCACTTCCGGTCGTGCTCGGACGGCGTCAATGGCGACATACACACCCAGCTCGCCAAGACCTCGAACATGTGCGCCTGCTACTTGCCAAGAGCATCGGCCAGGTCCGCGACGTCCTCGATGGTGATGACGGCGTGCGGCTGGCGCAGGATGGGTGCGGCAAGGACGACTGGGCCTGGTCCTCGTGATGTGTCCCGTCCATTTCGTGTTGGCCAGGTGTCCGATTGCGGATCCCGTCGTGGGACGCGGGTCGGTGACGGTGGGACGTGGCACAGGCGGTTCATGTTCTGCGCAGGGTCTGCGGAGGGCCCCTCAACAACCGTAGGCGGCGAAGGCGGCCCAGCTGTTCACGCTAGTAAGGCGCGGCGCCAGGGACTCGTCGAGCGCCGCGTCCGGAGCGCCAGGACGGTGCCATGACGTCGGCGGAAGTCACCGATGGCCTGCGCGGTCCCCCGGCCCCGTCTGCGGGAACGACCGTCCGGTTCCTACCCGAGCCCGCACTGGTGGCGCCCTCTCACCCCACCGCAGGTCAGCTGGCCGCGTTCCCCCACCTGCGGGTCACGAACCGAAGCGACCGCCAGCGTTGAGCCGGCACAGGTAGGCAATGCATGTTGAGCGGCGGAGGGGGATATTGTCGGGGTTAGGTGGGCGGGTGGATGACGACGCAGCAGCGACCATCCTGGGGCGTCAGTTCGGCCCTGTCGGTGGGCTCTCCCGCGCCCTCGAGCAGGCCGTTGATGAGGTCGAGGTTGAGCGAGCAGACCAGGTCGGTGTGGGTCTGGGAGAGCTGGTGGAAGGGGCAGTTGCGCAGTTCGATGTCCCCGTCGGGGGTGTGGGCCGGTTCGTAGCCGAGTTCGTGGAGTGCCGTGTCCAGGTCTACGCCGGCGTTCTTGGCGGCGGCGCGACCGGTTTGGCGGGCGTGGCGGGTTGCGACGGTGCGCACCGTTCCCGTCCGGTCGGCCTCTACGGCTGCGGCCAGCAGGTCGGCCATCAGGAGGTAGCTGCGGGCGGGCAGCGTGACCGCCAACTCCCGGCCCGCGCGCGTGTAGTGCTTAGCTGGCCGCCCCGCCCCTGGGCCGGCCCTGCGCCCGGCCGGTCGGGCGTATCCGGCCTCGATCAGTCCAGCGTCGGTCAGCTTGTCTAGGTGGTAAGCGACGAGGGTGCGGCTAATGCCCGTGGCAGCGGCAGCACCTTCTCGCGTGACGGGGGCCTGCTGCGCGGCAACGTACTCGTACAGCCGACGCCGCACCGGGTCCACCAGATTGCTCAGCTGCGGCAGAGCGTCCAGGCCGTCGTGACTGGTCTTCTTCACACCCAAAATCTATCACTAATCAAAGTTGACAATCGATCCGAACAGGGGGACTCTATCAATAACGCTCATCGTCTATAGAAAGGCCCTCGTGATGACTGCCGCCGGTGCCGACCTCCCGGTCAGGGGACTGCCCGCTGTGCTCCACCGTGCCCGCACCGAGCCCGCCTATGCCTCGTTCGTGGCGTTGCGCATCGGCTATGTCGTACTTCCGCTGTGGATGGGGATCGACAAGTACGCCAAGGTGCTGAACACCGACTGGCCGGGCTACCTGGCCCCGTGGACCGTGGATCTGCTGCCGTTCTCGGCGCAGACCGCCATGTACGTCGTGGGAGCGGTGGAGATTTTGGCCGGGGTCCTGGTCGCACTCAAGCCCCGTTACGCCGCCTACGTCGTCGCGGCGTGGCTGGCGGCCATCATCATCAACCTGCTGACCTACCCCGGCTTCTACGACATCGCGCTTCGTGACTTCGGGTTGCTGGTCGGGGCGCTGGCACTGGCTTTCCTCGCCGCGACCTACGACCGACCCTGGACCCGGGCAACCGGCACCCCGAGTCAGGACTGAGCGGCCCTAGTGATGGAACCGGTCGCCGCGCTCCAGCTGATCCAACACGACCTCGAGCCCGACCTGGACTGGGCCGAGCAGGCAGCATTCATGTTCTTGCAGGCCCTGGGTATCGCCACCGATGCCCCTGGCCTGGCAAGGACGCCGAGTCGGATGGCGCGGGCGTGGGCCGAGATGCTCACGCCTCGACCGTTCGAGCTGACCACCTTTCCCAACGATGAGGGGTATGACGAGCTGGTATTGGCCCGCGATATCCCCGTTCCGGTCGGTGTGTGAGCACCACCTGCTGCCGTTCACTGGCGTGGCCCACGTTGGCTACCTGCCCGCGCAGCGCATCCTGGGGCTGTCCAAGCTCGCCCGGGTGGTGGAACTGTTCGCCTGCCGCCCGCAGACTCAGGAGCGGCTCACCAAGCAGGTCGCGGACTGGCTGCAGGAGCATCTGTCACCGCGGGCGGTCGGGGTGGTGATCGCCGCCGAGCACTCGTGCATGACGCTGCGCGGCGCGCACGCGACCGGGTCGAGCACGGTGACCTCGACCCGGCTGGGGCGACTGCGTAGCGACCCCCGATCGCGGCAGGAGTTCCTCTCCCTGTCCGGTGCCGCGCCCTGAGCCGCGCCGCAGTGGTCAACAAGGACGAAGGACACACGTGTGCACGCGCCACAATGCGCGTGCTTGATAGCGATCGGAGACTGTGATGGGCGACTCAAGGTTCGTAATCGTCGGCGGCGGACTCGGTGGAGCCAAGACCGCGCAGGGACTGCGCGAGGGCGACTACACCGGTTCGATCGTGCTCGTCGGTGCCGAGGACTACCTGCCGTATGAGCGGCCGCCGTTGTCCAAGGACTATCTGGCCGGCACGGCCGACCGTGAGTCTCTGGAAGTCCATGACCGGCAGTGGTACGCCGACCACGATGTCGAGCTGCGCCTGGGCGTGCCCGCCACACAGCTCGACCGGGACGCGCACGAGGTCATGCTGGGGGACGGCACCCGGCTCGGCTATGACCAGCTGGTCCTGGCGACCGGGTCGCGGGCCCGGCACCTCCACGTCCCGGGCAGCGATGCCGGCGGCGTCCTGTACCTGCGCGACGTCGACGATAGCCACGCGCTCGGCACGGCGCTCGGCCAGGCCCGGCACATCGTGATCATCGGTGCCGGGTGGATCGGGCTGGAGGTCGCGGCCAACGCGCGCCAGCACGGGGTAGAGGTCGATGTGGTCGAGGCCGCGCGGCTGCCCCTGCGGGTACTGGGCGTCGAGCTCGCGCAGATGTTCGCTGACCTGCACCGCGAGCACGGTGTGTCCTTCCACTTCGAGGCGAGCGTGGCCGGCATCGAAGTCGAAAGGCGGGCGAGCGACCGGCGTCACCCTCGGTGACGGCACTCGGCTGCCTGCGGACCTGGTGGTTGTCGGGGTCGGTGCACAGCCGAACGTCGAGCTCGCACTGGACGCCGGCCTGGAGGTGGACAACGGGGTCCTTGTCGACGAGTACCTGCGCACCAGCTCCCCGGACATCTACGCGGTGGGAGACATCGCGGCCCAGGCGCACCCGGTGCTCGGCCGGGTCCGGGTGGAGCACTGGGCCAACGCCTTGAACCAGGCCGCCGCCGTGGCCGCCACCGTCACCGGCACGCCGACACCGTATGACAAGCAGCCATTCTTCTACACCGACCAGTACGACCTCGGCATGGAGTACCGCGGCTACGTGCCGCCCGGTGTCGAACCGACCGTGGTCATCCGCGGCGACCGCGACACCCGGGAACTGCTCGCGTTCTGGCTGTCCCCCACGGGCAAGGTCCTGGCCGGAATGAACGTCAACCTCTGGGACGTCGAGGACCAGATCAAGGCGCTACTCGACTCCGGCCCGGTGGACCCGCGACGGCTGGCCGACCCCGGCGCCCCGCTCGAACGGGCGCTGCGGTGATGCGCCGAGTCGGGCGCGCCACCAAGACGGGTGAGTTGACGTGCGGACCCGCCCTGTTCCCTGAGTCGCGACAGAGACTCCTGCCAGCGCGAACTGGGAACGGCTCGGGACAACCCGCGACGAACGTTCAGTGGGCGTGCCGCCCGCTTCCGAAAAAGGAGACCTCATGAATCCCACACAGCAACTTCATGAAGCCGGGCAGAGTCTTTGGTTGGATTCGATCAACCGCAAGATGCTTCAAGACGGCACCCTCAGCGGATACATCGACCACCTCGCCCTGACCGGGCTCACGTCCAACCCCACCATTCTCGGTCATGCCATGGCCGCCGGCTCCGACTACGACGACTCGCAGCGAACCCACTCGCAGCAGGAACACCAGAGCCCGAGGAGCTGGTCTTCTCGGTCGCGTTGGAGGACATCACGGCGGCGGCGGATCTGTTCCGTCCGGTATGGGACCGCACCGACGGTGTCGATGGGTACGTCTCGATCGAGGTACCGCCGGGTTTGGCCTACGACACCGACCGCAGCATCGCGGTCGCCCGCCAGCTGCACCAGCAAGCGGGCCGCCCGAACGTGCTGGTGAAGATCCCCGGCACGCCACCGGGCCTTATGGCGATGGAGCATTTGGTGGCCGAGGGCATCGGGATCAACGTGACCTTGTTGTTCTCCGACGCGCACTACCTACAGACCGCGGAGACCTACCTGCGGGCGCTGGAACGGCGGGCGCGAGCCGGCAAGCCGCTCGATGTGCCCTCCGTCGCCTCGGTGTTCGTTGCGAATTGCGCTCTGACGCGAAGATTCACCAGTGGTCGCGTCAGGGGCTTTGCGTGTCAGGACGCGGTGTCCAGCGTCACCCTGGTAGCCCATCGCTTCGAGTTGGTGGATGGCCCGGTTCTTTGTGCGTTCGGGGTGGAGTTTGGTGAAGTAGTCCGCTCCGGGATCGTCATAGAGGGTCCCGGTGGTGCCCATGTGGCGTGGATCCTCGTCGTCGTGGCCCTGATCCCGGCCTTGCGGGTCAGTTCGCGTTCAGCCTCAAGAACAAGCTCACCGAGCAGGACAACCCGACGCAGGAGGCTCGACTGCGGCTCCGCCAGGACGCGGAGGTGAACAAGATAGAGCTGTCCTCGCGGCAGAGTGTCTCACTTCGCCGAATCCGGGACCACACTCGAGTACAAGCTGAGCCGGCAGGAGCTCGACGAGATCACGCGACCAATGGTGCCCCAGGGGATTCGCGAGGTCGGGTCGTTGCTCGACACCGTCGGGCTGGCTCCGACCCAGGTCTCTGTGCATCGTGGTCGGTGGCATGGCCGCGATGCCCAGCATCCGGAGCCGCCTTCACGAGCTCTTCGGGCCGGAGCGTGTGGAGATCCCGGAGAACAGTGCGACGCTCGTTGCCCAGGGCGCTGCATGGATCGCGAACGACGAGCAGACGCTCATGCTCGAAAAGCCGATCGCAACTGGAGATGGCGACAGGCTCACGGCTGCCGCTCCTCCATGCCGGCACGCCGATGCCGAGCGACGGCCAGCTTCGTCGCGAGCAGTTCCACCTCTACTGCACCGACCCCACAGACGGGACTGCCAAGTTCGCGATCGTCACCCCAAACCGAGTTTCGGCCAGCCACCAGGCGAGTGATCCACGCGACGCTGTCGTCATGGTGACGGTGCCGGTCGATGACCGCCCCGCCGTTGCACGAGCGGCCCGAGCTTAAGGTCGTGGTCGATGACGACCTCATCCTCACCGTGCGTGCGATGTCGGCACAGAAGGGTGGCCGGGACGAGGCGACCTTCTTCGACCTGAAGTTCGGGGTTGGGTTCCCGGGCGCTCCGGGGAGGTTCCGTCGAAGTCGAAGGTTAGAGCTGCCCGAGTGAGAGGCGGCCTCATCGTCCGCGCGAACGTTGCGGACGACAAGGACCTCGCTCTCGTGCCGATAGATGTCCTCTACAAACATGAGCCGCGTGCCGGCGCCGCGTTCCACGCCGCCAGGGTGCCGAAGGACCCAATGAACCGGGTGACCCCTTGGCGGCGGCACCTGGCCGATGCGTCGCCGTCTCCGGCACGCACATACTCCTCAGCGACGTCCTCCAGGGTGGGCAGGTGCGGTCTTCTCGGACCGCAACGAGCGACCCGGTCACGGCTGGCCCTGCGCTTGGGGCATGGAGTCGAGCCCGGCCATCGCCTTGGCGTACTCGCCGGCCAGCCAGGTGTCGGACAGGTGCACAAATGGACGAGCACTAGGTCGTTGCTCTGTTTCTGGTCGGAGACGTCTGAACTGCTTCATCGAGGCCGCTTGCTGTCGGACACGGTGCGAGGTCGCGGCGTGCTGGGAGTCCGGGTGCGCGATGCGAGAAGCGTGGTGGCCGCTGTGCCGGCGACGATGACTCCGGCGACGAGAACGACGGCGGGCTGGTGGGTGCTCAACCAGGTGGAGACCTGCGCGGACAGGGTGGAGACTCCACCGTCGGAGGGACGTGCTGCGCCGAGCAGCGGCGGGAGCCAGTAGTAGAGGAGATAGAGCCCGCTGAGCGCGAGCAGCCCGCCGGCGATGCGGGAGGCGTACGGCGCGATAGCGCGCAGGCTGCGTGCAAGGGCGGTGGCGGCTCCGGCGGCGAGCAGGGCGAGGCTGACCAACAGCAGGGCGGATCCGGCGGCGTAGGCGGTGAACACGGCGAGCACACCGATCCAGGTGGTAGCGACTGCCTGGGTGACCACGGCGAGGAGGACCGCCAGGGTGCAGGATGCCGAGGCGACGGCGTAGCCCGAGCCGAAGGCCACCAGTCGCCGGGCGCCGGTGACGTGGGTGGGGTCCGGTTGACGTCCCGGCAGCCGGAGCGCGGGGTGCCAGCCGGCGAGCATCGCGAGACCGGCGAGCGCGAGGACGGCGCCGAGTGCTGCGGCTACCCACGGGACGAGGGTGATCACGGAGCGGACACCGACGGTGAGCAGCAGCCCGATGATCGTGAAGGTTGCGGTGAATCCCAGGGCCAGGGCGAGGCCGGCACGCAACCCGGCGCTGAGTCGGGCCAATGGACCCGGGGTGGCGCCGGGGTCGTCGGTGCTGCCGATTCCGCCGGAGGTGGCGGTCAGGACGGCGGGTAGCAGTCCGAACCCGCAGGGGTTGACGGGCGCAAGCAGCCCGGCACCGAAGGCGAGCGCCAGCAGCCCGGTCACGCGACACCGGCCTTGGTCAGGGCGGCGCGGATCTGGGCGGGGGTGGGGTCCACGCCTCGGTAGACCTCGGTGCCGGAGGCGTCGAGCACGACCGCGGTGGACAACTGGGTGAGCTCGTAGGCCCGGGTCAGCGCTGCGTCGGTGTCACGGGCGTAGGCCAAGGTGCTGGCGCCGTTGGCGGTGAGGAATGACCGCACGACGGCGACGGACTCGCTGGGGTCGATGTCGACGGCGACGTAGTTGGCACCCGGGGTGCTGGCCTGGGCCTCGGCCAGGGCGCGGGCGCCAGGTCCGCAGGACCCACAAGTAGCGGAGAAGAAGAAGACCAGGCTGGGTTTGCCACCGGGTACGGTGACCTGGTCACCGGACAGGGTGGTGGCGGTGAACGCGGTTGCTGAGTTGCTGGAGCGAGCGGTCGTGGACGCGGCACCAGCAGTAGAAGTGGGAGCCGGTTGGGAGCTCAGTGCGGTGTAGGTGACCGCGAGCACCAGCAGGGTGACGACGGCGGCACCCGCGATGGTCAGCCAGCGCCGCGGTGATCGGCCATCGGGCCCCGGACCGGAGGCCGGCGGGGCGGGGGTGGGTGTGGAGGTGGTGGTCATGGTTGCTGCTCCTGCGTCGAGGGTGAATGAGGTCTTGGACCGGGGCTCGGGGCGCTCAGCAGCACCTGTCGCGCGACGGGGGTGCGCCTGTCGAGGTGTCGGCGGGGCGGGTCGCGCCTGCACGGCGGCGCATCCCCCAGATGGCGAGGGCGGTGGCGCCGGCCAGCATCAGGACGCCGCCGGTGATCCCGCCGAGTACGGCGCCGCTTCCGGCGGTCACTCCTGCCGCGATGAGCAGGGGCAGGCCGCAGCAGGCGATGGGGAGCAGGGCCAGGAGCCCGATCCACCAGGCGGAAGGGCCTGGCCGTTGTTCTTGGTCCAGAGGCTTGCCGGTCTCCTCGAGCGGGTGCTGCGCCGGATGCAGCTGGTCAGTCGGCGGCGGGGTGTGCTGTGTCATGAGAATTCCTTCAGATCAGAGTGAGATTGACGGCGTGGCGGGGGTCCCGGTGTCGTTCATGGACGCCGTCCGCACAGGGCCCAGGCGGTCCCGGTGGTGGCTGCGACGGCGAGCCCGAACACCAGGTGCGCGAGGAAGCCCCGCAGGTTGGGTGGCGAGCGGGTAGGCGCGGTTGGGTGCGCTGTAGCCGAGCAGCGGGGTCATGGCCTCGACCAGGACATGGCCGCGCCGGTGCCCAGGTCGGCGAGGAACGGGTGGACGTCGCGGGTACGTCGCAGCACCCCGTAGAGCGGGGACCAGCTCAGGGCCAGCCCGTAGTGCATGGCCAGGGACGCACGCTCGAGGGCGACACCGTGCAGCTCCACCCCGAGGCTGGCGGCGATCTTCTTCGCCGCGATCTCATACGGTGGCCCGGGACGGACGGCGTCCTCGCGCTGGCGGTCCTTCTCGGACTCCAGTTCGTAGAGCCTGATGCTGACGGGTTCCATCGCTTTGGTGGCCAGGTAGCCGGCGAGTGCGGCGACGGCCAGGTCCTCGGTGACATCGGTGAGGGCAGTCATACGGTGTTCCTCTTTGTCGTCGGGTCGATCAGTTTGGGTCGGCTGGCTGGTGCAGGAGGTCGCCGAAGACGAGCGTTCCGGCTTGGATCGCGTCGGACAGCGTGAGGACGACACCGTCCAGGGCGTGCGTGCGCTGGTAGGCGCGGGCATGCTCGCCGGCGGTGAAGAAGTTGATCACCGGACAGCACGTCTCGGTGAGCCGTCCCTGACCCGACGAGCCGACGAACACGACCGCCTCGACCGGTTGACAGGTCCAGCGCCCGGCGCGGCCTATGGCGGTCACTGCCTCGCCGGTCAGCGCGTCGCGGGACTGGACGTCGACATCGCGGCCGAGCATCGCCGCCATGCCCAGGGCGTCGACGGCACAGTTCGCGAACACGGTCGGGCCGTCGTGGATGCGGGCCCGGTGCGCGGTAGCGGCGGCCGCGAACGGGACTCCGCCCGTGATCTCGCGCCCGGCGGGGTCCAAGAACACCAGCTCTGCCTGGGAGAGCTGGTGCAGCGAGGCGTCGAGGTCGATTCGGAGCTCGCTCGCCCACTCCTGGAGCTGATCGCGCGTCGGTGGCTCCCCGACCTGTCCCAAGGCGAGCAGTGTCCGACGGTGTAGGAGCTGCAGCGGCTCGGGCAGCATCTCTCGCTTGGTCAGCAGGTTGTCCGCGGGTAGTCCGGCGGACGCGAGCAGTGTCGTGACTGGTGAGCTCATCGGGATCCTCCCACCGTCAGGGTGCGGGTGCGGGTGCGGGTGCGGGGCGCCTGCCATCACGACAGCGGTACGCCACCACCTCATCACAGACATGCCTGTTATGCCAGGCTAGCATGTTGCATCAGGGTGGCCTGTCGCGTACGGTTTCGGTCATGACGATGACGAACACGGCGGTCGAGGCCGGCACCCGCACGGACCTTGCGGCAGCGGGTTTGCTGCTGCGGTTGCTGGCCAATCCGACCAGGATGGGGATCGTCGAGCTGCTTGCCGAAGGGGACCGCACCGTCGGTGAGCTCGCGGAGGAGCTCGGCATCCCTCGCAGCAGGCTGGGCAACCACCTGGCCTGTGGCCTGCACTGTGGGGTGTGGACCAGCCAGAATCGCGGCCGCAATGTCGTGTACTCCTTGGTGGACCGGGGCGTGATCGGGCTCCTCGACCACGCCCGCGAGGTCGCCGCCCCCCGAGCCGACTACTTAGCCGGTTGCACCCGTCTCGGCCCGCACTGGACCTGACCCCACACCCCGCCGTGACCCCCGGTCTGGGTCTGCCTGCGATGAGAACCGACCCCGTCGGCCGCAGGAGTGGACCTGGTCAACCCCGATCGACCAAGGAGAACCACGATGACCGCCTCGAACCAAGACACCCACGACCTGCCCCCTGACGTGACGAGGGGTGGCTACGACCTGGTGGTCGTCGGATCCGGCGGTGCCGCGATGAGCGCCGCGATCACGGCCCGCCAGGCCGACAAGAGGGTCTTGCTCGTCGATGGCGGCACCCTGGGCGGCACGTGCGTGAACGTCGGGTGCGTCCCCAGCAAGGCGCTGCTGCGGATCTCGGGGCACCGCGCTGGTGCGGCAGCGAGCCCCTTTCCCGGGGCGCCTACCTCGGCCGGGCCGGTTGACCTGGCTGTCCTGATCGGGCAGAAGGACGAGCTTGTCGCCCATCTGCGAGCAGACAAGTACGCTGCGGTCGCGGACGCCTACGGGTTCGAGGTCCGCACCGGCACCGCGACGTTCGCCGACGACGGCACACTGAGCGTCGACGGTCAGCCGGTTCCCGCGGCCGCTTACCTGCTGGCGACCGGCGCCGAACCCGGCCACCCCGACCTGCCCGGCCTGGACCAGGTCGACCACCTGACGTCGACCACCGCGATGGAACAAGAAGACCGGCCCGCCTCCCTGGTCATCATCGGCGGCGGGTACGTCGGGATGGAGCAGGCCCAGCTGTTCGCCGGTCTCGGCGTCACCGTCACCATCGTCGGCAACCTGGCACCGGGCGCCGAACCCGAAATGCGCGAGGTGATGCGCGCCGCGTTCGCCCGCGACGGCATCCGGGTCATCGAGCGCCGGGCCGTCGCCGTCGAACCTGCCACCGACAGCACAGCCTCGACATCACCGGCACGGGAGGTGACGGTGGTGACCGCGTCCGGCATGGGAGTCACCGCGGACCGTCTCCTGGTCGCCTCCGGGCGCACCCCCCGCACCAGCGCACTCAACCTGGGGGCTGCCGGGGTCAAGACCGACGACCGGGGCTTCATCGTCGTCGATAACCATCAGCGCACCGCCAACCCGCAGGTGTTCGCCGCCGGCGACGTGACTGGTGGCACCCAGTACGTCTACGTCGCGGCCGCCCAGGGACGTGTAGCAGCAGAGAACGCGTTCGGCGCCGAGGAGACGGTCGACTACACCGGGCTTCCCGCGGTGATGTTCACCCGCCCCCAGCTCGCCTCCGCCGGGCTCACCGAACAGCAGGCCCTGGACGCCGGGTACGACTGCGCCTGCCGCACCCTGAACCTCACCGACGTCCCCCGGGCCCTGGTGAACTTCGACACCCTCGGCGCCGTCAAGCTCGTCGCCGATGCGACGACCGGGCGGCTGCTCGGGGTCCACGCCGCAGCCGATGCCGCCGGTGAGCTGATGCTCGCCGCCACCTACGCCATCAAAATGGGCATGACCGTCCACGACATGGCTACGACATGGGCCCCGTACCTGACGATGAGCGAGAGCCTGCGCCTGGCAGCCAAGCTCTTCGAACCCGGCGAGCAGCTCCCCACCTCCTGCTGCGCCTGAGGCCTCTGCCAAGACGTTGCCTCTTGCACCGCAGACGCATGCCCAGGCGGGCCGCGCAGAGGGTGTCACCGGCGCCGAGCTTGATTGGCCAGCGCACGGGAGCACCGGGACTACGTGATCCGACACCGCGACGACAGCACCCAGGTTCAGGGCTGTACGGACCAGGGCCCTGCGTGCGAGCGCCTGGGAAGCAGGCCTTGGAACATCCGACCGCGTCGGACGCTTGTGGCTGGTATGACACTGATGCCCAGTTCCAAAGCACCCAACCTGTCCCTGCCGTTGACTGCGGGCGGTTCCACCGATGACCTCTCGCTGGGATCAGGTGCTGACGGCCGGTTCACGCTGGTTCTGTTCTTCCGTGGCCTGCATTGCCCTGTGTGTCGTAAGCAGCTCAGCGAGGTCGACAGGCGCCTCGACGAGATCCGCTCGGCTGGGGTCGGACGCGTGGTCGCGGTGAGCATGGAGACGGCCGGGCGCAGTGCCGAACTGGTCGATTCTTGGCATCTGGAGCGGCTGCCCGTGGCGTACGGCATGAGCGAGGAGTCCGCTCGGCAGTGGGGTCTGTTCATCTCCACCTCGATCAAGGACGGCGAACTGCCGCGGTTCAACGAACCGGGCATGTTTGTGCTCGATGCCGACCACAGCCTGTACTGGAGCAGCGTGGCGTCCATGCCCTTCGGTCGTCCGGCCTTGGACGACGTTCTTGGTGGGTTGCGTTTCGCGCAGGACAGCGACTACCCCGCCCGCGGTGCCGCTTGAGGGTCCACGCGCAGGACTCGGGCCGCCGGCTCGACATGCGACCCGGGTCGTCGGCGCTGTCGCCCCACCAGGGATCCGTCGGATGGCTTGGTGCCGCAGCCGCGTGAGGTCAGCTGGAACGCCAGTGGCGCTCACGGATCTTGCGTGGGCGCAGTGCGTCCTGTCTGGCGAAGGCCCAGAATTGTTGGAATTGTTCGGGGTCGGTGGTGGACAGGACCCCGCGGTCCAGGGCTTCGTGGCCGCGGCCGAGCTGCAGCGCGGTGCGTTCGGCCATCGGAGTGGCGAACTCGACGAGGGCGCCAAGTCGGGCGGCCCGCGCCGACAAGACCCCGACGTCGCCGGCCTGTCCGATGGTGTCGGACTTCGAGGCCAGGACCTCGATCAACTGGTCGACATGCCTGAGCTGCTGGCCGGCGCTCTCGAGGTTGTCGTGAACCTAGAATGCCGCCCGGCGGGAGGCGAGGATCTGCTCGCCCAAGGTTTCGGCCCGCTGGTGGATGCCCCGCATGGTCAGGCCGTTCTCGGACGGGGTGAGCAGCCCTTTCGCTGCCTCCCAGCGCAGGTCGGAGATGTCGTACTCATGTGAATGCAGCGACCGCTCGAGCGCTGCGCTCCGTTCCATAGCGGCGTCGAGAAGGGCCCGGGTCTCGTCGAGGCGCCGGCCGACGGCACGCAGGATTTCCGGTCCCTGCTCAGTCATCACGGCACCCGCGGTCAGTGCTGCCTGACGCCGGATTCCAAGCCTCACTGCCGTCGGCGATTGTCCACGTGGTGGTGGGTCGCTGTCGGTGCTCGTCGTCCTCGGCGGCGCCGGCAGCGAGTAGCTGGAGCAGCTGTGCGTTGCTGACCGTTGCGCCGGCCAGGTGGGACCGCACGTGGCCCAACTGCCCTGCTTCGGTCGAGTCTGGCGTCGGTGCGGATGTGGTCATCTGACTTTCCTTTCATCGGGCGATCCCCGGGCCGACGTCGGACCGGCCGGGCGGGTGGTGACGCGTGGTCGGCGAACCGAGCAGACGGCCCTCTAGCGGCGCGGTCTGGTCGAAGTAGCTCGACCCCGCTCCGATCTCCACCCAGTTGGTCGAGAAGGTCAGCGCACCGGCGACCTGGCGCGCCATGTGGACGAGAAGGTCCTGGTGGACCGTGCGTGCGATGAGGATGCTCACGCCCACGCAGACGACCAGCGCGGGGAGGAGCCGGCGTGCGCGGCGCACCAGAACCGGCGGAAGTCGATGCTGCCCCGGGTGGCGGCCTCGCGCTGCAGGAGCGTCGTGATGAGGAAGCCGGAGACCACGAAGAACACGTCGACGCCGAGGAACCCGCCGGGCAGCCAGGTCGCGTCGAGGTGGTAGGCGACCACGGCGATGATCGCCAGGGCGCGCAGCCCGTCGAGCCCGTCGAGGTGGGTCAGGGCGCCGCTCGCACGATGCCGCGCCGGGGACGGCGCCGCGGTGGGCGACAGCGCTGAGCCCCGAACGACCGGTCGCTCCAGCGTGGACACCCGCACCGCCCTCCCGCGTGGCGACCAGCCGCGCGTGGCCACCTTGTCTCGGAGCATAGGCAGCAGGAGGTCGTATGCCGTGCAGGCGCGCGGGGGGCGCGGCGTCGCCCGGAGCAGACGCCTCGGCGAAAAGGTCGGGCAGCACTGAACTGAAACGACGCGGCATC
>JAABUP010007949.1_pt1 | contig 13806 bp, 18 predicted proteins | sample 5559201 | NCBI WGS metagenome assembly JAABUP01 (sample SAMN10711887, study PRJNA513373) | rock metagenome | isolation source: Antarctica rocks | place: Antarctica | reverse complement strand
ATCCTTGCAACGAACAATCTATTCCGCTTTCTACAGACCTGTGAGATATCAATGATCGAGGTTCATTTATTGAGATCCGTGTATCTTGCTTTCGATGATAGACAGATCGGACTTGTTCGTGAAGCTCTTTGTTCTCCTTGGCCTTTTTTCTTGAATCGCTGAGAAGCTTGAAGTTTCATTCTCTTCCTACAAAGGGATCCAGTACCTGAGAGTGGGTCCAATCGTATATTTCATTTACCGGCGTTGCTATCGACGTCAAGCAATTCAAGGCAGAAGGAAAATTCATGAAAACAAGTACTCCCTATTCCGTGCGTGCAGAATTGCGTCTACCGTGTGTTTCAGGAAGCATTGTGTCATGCTCAATTCTCCAATTCACTGAGACGCCTGAGGTCAGTTCACACCCGTTTCAAAGGCTATGCACGATGACATGAGGCTTGTCAACCGATATATGGAAACCGTCATGGCGTGCTTCGGAGGATTGAGTTCTTATGGGCGCTTCCATCCTATGGGCTCGCTTTTTGGCTGTCATGCAATCCTGCTTCTAGATCCAGCGGAGAATTTGGAAGTTTTCATACGTCTTGCGCTTTGAATTGTTGCCGCAGTTGCGCTTCCTCATGGCCGAGCCATCCTTAGGCGAAATCCATTACGAGCTTGAACATATCCAAGACGACCGGGGGCCTAACATAATCTGGTCTTATTCCATCTGCCTCTGCTTAGCATTTCTTGCTGTCGCCCTGCGTTTTATTGCCCGACGGACGAGCAAATCCTCCCTTCAGGCCGATGACTTCTGGATATTCGTCTCGTTGGTGAGCAGTGTCATAGATAAGGCCCATCATGGGTCTGCGGAAAACTTCGACTGACCCTTGTCTGCCATTTTATCGCAAGCTCAATAGGTGCTGTGGGTTTCTATGGTATAACTTTCGGATTTCGAAAGCTCTCTGTTGCTTCTCTTTGTAGACGGCTTATTGTTGTTTCTGTCTAGGTATTCAGATTGGCGCTGGGAGACACATCATCCTGCTCAAAAATGTAGCTGCATTCGCAATAGTAAGTTACCATCCTACCATACCTACGCTGCCGCCCCACAAGCAGAATTGTCAATGATTGGCAATCTTAATATCACTTCCATGCTCTGTTTCAGCTGACCTAATCCAATTCAGGTCGTCATCACCACCCAAGCTTTGTATGCTGTCGGAGCAGCTACGTTCAAGTTCTCGGTACTACTCCTCTACTTACGGCTGTTCGGCTCGACGAGAAGATTTGTAGTATTGTGCTGGGCTATTGGCACATTCACCCTTATGTACAGCACAGCAGGGGTCATGACTCCTGTTTTACAGTGTAGGCCAATTCGAAAGACTTGGGATCCGAGCGTCCCAGGCTCGTGTCTGAACACACCCGTGTCAGCGATCATTCTAGGGTCCATCAACGTAGTGGTAGATTTCGTCATAGTATTCTTACCTATTCCTCTAATTTACAGATTGCACATGCAAACCAAATGGAAAGTCCAAATCGCCGGAATCTTTCTCCTCAGCAGCTTGTAAGTGGCAGCTTCAAAATACTTCCTTTGCTAAAGCATGGCCTTAGTGTGTGTATTGGCAGGATCTATCGGGTTACAACTTTGACAGGACTCTCCCACATCGACGCAAGCTGTACGCGTCCCCGTTCGTTTCATCATCTCTGGAACAGTCTGACCTCAGAGTGCTAGGGGCCGATGTCGACAGTGCGATCTGGGCAATGGTAGAAGTATGCATTGAGATTGTCAGTACATGTCTACCAACGATGCGACCAATATTCAACATCATTGTCCGTGGCTATCATTGCACATCCTATGAGATCGATTGTAGCCGCTGCGAAGGTTTGAGAACGTCGGGCGGTCGAGGCAGATGGAATATAGCATGTGAGTGGCCCGGTTCAGCGCCATTACGGCGGCGGACCGGCGATAGAGCAACACAAGAATCGAAGCACAATCCCCTAGGCCTCGAAGCTTCCTACAGGAGTCAGCCAATGGTCGAGAGCTTCTAGTACGCTCTATCCGCTTTAAAAAGCGGATGCCTAAGCATCAAATCAGTCGTTTGATTGAGCCTTGACCAAGCGCTGCTTTCGGATCTAGCGATGGCGGCGATTGCACATCGGTTGTCTTTAATTGGTATTCATTCTGCTTACCCACCGACCATTCGTCTGTCCAGCGACTCTCAGACCACATCCTTTCACGCGCGTTGGCGCAACTACTCCTACCTATGCACTTAAGCGCAGAGCTCCATTTTGACGTACATCATGTCGTTCACGTGCACTTGGCCGTTGCTCCGCACAAACGTCCACCAGATCACCGTTGCGTTGGGTTCAAATAGAGCACCGACGACCTCTACGCCTCGGGTGCTAAGACCGATAGGACGCAAAGCCAGGCAAAACGATGAGGATCCATCCCACTTTCCGATTCTTCCTTACCCTCTTTCTCCATATCACCTGCGCCCTCGCTCTCACCTTGCCCGGATTTCCAGACGCCACCCTTACCGTTGCCAATTCAACCGGCCCCTTGAACAGCGAATTTTTTTGCGCAAAAGGCAGACGACTGTCACGCCGGCGGCCTCGCTTTGCCGACTGCGCTGGGGCCATTCGCCAACTCAATGATAACCACATCGACGGCGGATTCCACAGAAAAGGCATCATGAATCAATTCCAGCTTCCAGTTGTCAAATCCCACAAGACGTGCGCGGCCATGGTCGACATGCAGGAGGGAGTCACGGTTGATATGGGTACCTGGTTAGGAATCAGTTTGGCGGCCACACAGTTGAATATGGTGTGTGTGGGTACTTCTGCGTTTCCCATAGATCAAGGTGGGTATACGACTGCGGGAATGTATGATGGCATCAAGGTGCAATTGATGTATGTGGCGCCTGAAAATATTGGTATCATAGGCAATGGGACCGGGATCGGAGACCTGAGTGTCAATTGATAACAATTTGGATTGTCCATGTATTGGAATCGACTGGTGGTCCTCCGTGACTCGGGCGTTCCTGACGCGCTTCTTGCAAGCATGTAAGGCGACAAGTACATAAATCCGTCTATAGGCGTTCTCGGAGGTGATGATATTGATCATCCTTCGACATGCCTGGAGAGCAGAATTAGATGAAATATACACATGTCAGCATTGTACTTGATGGTTTCGAGTGATGAGCTATCTTTAAAAGTACTCGAATGATACAATTCGACTACCATATTCCATTCTCTTTCTATGGGTCCTTTCAAATGCACCGAAGCAAAGAGGAAGTACGATGCAAAGCCGTCATTTAGGCTGTCCCGGGGACGAGGGGCCAACAGGGGCCAACATACGCTAGGGACGCCAGAATTGCATGGTCACTAGTGCGCAATACATCCAGATCTATCGTCTTCTTGAAAATCTGCATCTGGGAAAATTGAGAGACACAAATTAGGAGACTCAACCATTCAGGTAACTTCTTACCGCGCCTTCAGAGATAGCCAAAAGTTAGTATACCACTTAGGATTGATAAAGGGCAGAGGGGAAAATGAAAGCATTTGTGCACTGACCTTGCAACTTGCTCGCCCCTTCTCCCAGCACGTTTGTCAAATTAGCCAAATCATCTTCGGCTGTAATACCAAATTTCCTCACAAAGTCCCTCGCCGCGCCCTCCAAGTCGCCATAATTACCATATTCATCAGCCCGAGGAATGTCATCCTCCGGTCGTCCAAAGTACGCATTGCTGCTTATAGAAGAGGCGCCTTCAAATCCTTGAAGGCGCTGTTTGGCTTCACTTTGGGTGGAAGGGTCGAAATTATTTCGGCCAAAAAATTCATCGGATGAGATCCCTTTCTGAGTGCCAAACTTCTCACGAGCGTATTTCTCGTCGTCATCTAGGAGTTGGTCAGCCTCGTCTCCCATTTAACCTCAATGCTTATGAAGGATCATGGTCTCGACATACCCTCTTGGGTAGATCTGCTGGTTCCCACTGAACCGAATCCCATCTTCTTTGGTGCAGCAGCTGCCTGTTTGCTACCTCCTACTTGTCCGAAACCCAGACGGCCCATGCCCATACCCAGTCGCTCCATTTCACTCTTCGTTCGCTCGTGTTTTGGAGCACCATAGGTTTTGGTGGGATTCACAGGAGTTGGTGCAGCAATCTTAGTCTTGTCGCTAATACTCGCGGACCGAACACTTTTTTGTGCGGCAGCTTCCTCTGCTTCAGGGTCATAGCCCAATTTTTCTATACGTTCAGCCTCCTCCTTCGCTTTCTTTTCGGCAGCTTCGAAGTCAACCTCTTCTGAACCTCCAATTTTTTTCGCTCCCAGTTTTGTCTTTTTTGCACCTAAGATATTGGACTTTCGAGGGGCACCTGTCGCCGTGGTCTTACGAATGACAGCTGACGGTACGGCTTGTGATGGTGCTCTGGATGAATCGCTTTCCGAGCCGCGAAGTGGGGACTTGGATCTTGCAGCACCATTGCCGTTCGCCGTAGGGTTTAGGAAGGGTGATGCTGTGCGGCTTACTACAGGGGGTGTTTGCGTTCTTGAGGGTGGATTGCTAGGTCGCTTAATAGAAGGCTTGTCCCATGACGAGAAGAAGTCATCGCCTGCTTCCGCAGGTGTCGAAGTTCCATCTGTTGATGCAGCAGCGACAACGTCGGTAATGACAACTTCTTCCGGGAAACTGAACACAATTTAGTAATAGGAGGAGTCCGCAGTGATGTTATTGATAGCATACTCGCGAGCGTCTGCAGCTGCTCTTTTCTTGAGCTCCTCCTTGTACTTTGTCGCCGCAGTCGATGTGTATTTTGTCTTTGGATCTTTACTGGCCAGTGCCGCAGTTCCCCCATGCGACTGAAAATACTTTGTGGCGGATTCATTACCCCCCACTTTCATAGTGCGCAATTGATCCCATTGCCAAACTGTGGGGCTGACGTGTCAATTTGCCGTCATCAAGCACACACAGAATCGGGTGTCCTACCATCGAGATTGGTGGATCTGACAAAGGAAATGTGTACGCCGAGGTTGCGATGGTTCGAAGAACAATCGAGGCAAAGATAGATACCAAGAGGGACAGAAGACCAGGTTGGGTTTTTCGTGCCACAATCGAAACAAACCTTCCACGGATAAAGATTAGCTAAGTCGTGAATACTCTGCACCCAGGGAGGCTTACCTTGTTGGCGGGTCTGGTCTTGAGCTTCTCGAATATCTTTTGCGACTGGGCTTTCGTAGCCGAACTCATGGTGAAGGACCAGACGTTTTTAAGTGGTGGAAGGCAAAAGATTCCTGAGCATGCAATCACACGGGCGGTATCAGATAGTCATGAGTACACATTGGCTTCACTTCGCACGAAGTGCTTCATTCAGGGAGGAAGATACTCTCGAAATAGAATGGCCTCAATATGCGCCAAGATCCCGCTTATGTAACACCTGCCTGGGTTTGTCTCCGCCTTCAACTTGTTCCTTCTCACCGACAACGGCCGGTCAAATGAAGGGTGATGGCGGCAATTGGGCGTTTGACCGAGAATCAGCTCAGTAGGATGTCCTTGGCCAGTATGAGACGGTCCGTGTGGCTGCGAAGCTCCAATGCCCTTTACCGAGGAAGACAAGGGCATCCTAACTTGTCGCTTCCAAAGCCGAGATTCTACGCAACGCCCAATCCTTTAGGCGGCTCGAAAGCCTCTACCAGGAAGCAAGTGACCATCAGGAGCGACGATGGTCGAGTGGGATGGAAGGAATTGACTACGGGAGAGAAGGCAGCAAGAACAACTCAGCAAACGTTCAACTTCGGAGTGATACTGCTAGGACTTGGCATGACCGTAAGAGAATGCTCCATTTGATGAGTAACCGTTGCTGATCCGTCAAAGATCGGAGTCGCCTACATCCTCTACACCGAGGTCTTCGCTTCGGACAGTAAGACCAGACATTTCAATCGTGCTGTAGACCGAATCAGAGGCGACAGTCGGGCATTAGATCTACTTGGATCGAGCCAAAAAATCCGAGCTTTCGGAGAACCGACGACAAGCAAATGGTCAAGGAATCGGCCCATTGCGTAAGAGTAACTGAATCGTTTCCCACAATCAGATTTGCTGATACATGGACTTAAAGATCCAGTTCTGGTACAGATCAGACAGGCATTGAGCATTTCCGCATGCATTTCAATGTAAGAGATTTATCACCGTAAAGATGCCGTTCAAATGGGACTAATGAATTGTGCAGGTCGATGGTTCGTTAAAATCTGGTGTTGCGCACGTTCATCTTGTCAAGGGCCCAGGTCATCCAGAATGGCAGTATCGGACTCTCGCCATCGAGGTTCAGGGTAAGTAAAGGTCCTAAGTCAATTGTTTCGAGTCCTGAGGTACTCACGCCGCATAGGTCAGCCTCGGCTTTACCTCGAAAATGCGACCGCCTCAGAACATAAGAAGAAACCCGGTTTCAAGATGCTTGGAGTGCAATGGAGATGATTAGCTTCGACTATCAACAGTTTCGAAGCCTTCTTCAAAGATCGATGGTCCTCGCAAACAGGGCTATCTCTACCCCTCCGTTCTCCAAGTCCTCGCAACTTGGCTTCTAACGAGAGCGATTATTGAGATCCTCCGAGGGGTCAATTCTGAGTACAAAAACTCGATCAAGCCTGCATACATAGCAGCAAGTCTTGTCTCTTGCTCTTCGGCCTTTGCAACTGGGAACAGGCGACGCCAGTCATAGCTTGGACATGCTTTGCTTCACAATCACTGGAATTATCCGCCCGCTCGGATGAGTACCGTTGCTACTCGCTCGGGATTAGCCCACGACTAATGGCCTTCGCTGTATCGATTCGATTCACAAGAGTCAGATCTGCACAAACTTCAAGGTCTCTCCAACCCTCCGAAGAACAGGCCTTCGCACTGGTCATCACATTACGGCACTTTAAGCCAGTAGATTCCCAGCATCAGATATTCAAAAGTCTCAGTGCTCGACGATCGAGTTTCGCTCGGCTGATAATTTGGATGTAGGCTCACTGCATGTACTTTTGGAGAGCGCATTCAATTAGTCCCAAAGCCACAGAAGCCTTCAAGGGTTTCATAACTAGACCTAAGTATCGCAGAGATAAGCGGCTGGTACAACGGTCTGACTTTGCCAGAATAGGCGTCGAATACTCGAGCGGAGCGCGTCCACTACCACAGCTGTACCATGAATTCATTTCATGCAGAGCACGTGACAAAGGGCTTGAAGCACTGGTGGCTGACAGCCTCTATGCCTGTAAATTCAAAACCGAGCCAGACAACTACACGGTGTCTCTTCATTGAGTGATTCACAAGCGTTCAAAGCCTTCATCTTACAGCGGCAGGAAGTAAGACTAGTGCAAAGGTACAGGGAGAGAATGTTCTTTAGTCCCTCATGCTTGGTTTGTCTTTCTCTCCCACCAAATTCCTTGTGATGTCTCTAACTTTGTCTCAAGAGACGTTGATGTGCTTCTGAGACAAACGCCTCAGGTAGTGCAGGTAGCTAGAGGGAGACGAGCTCAGGCGACAGGGGTATACGATGGCATTTGAGGAGCTTCACTCGTCTCTGAGCCAAAGTCTCTCGGACTACTTCAACCCTCCTTGAAGACGCGCGAGTGCATCAAGGAACTCAAGAGCCAATTAGTGGTTTCTTGTAGTGCACGCCTTCTCACTAAGTCGAAAAGGCCGCCTAGGGACCTGCCTTGGCAACTAATTTTAGGTTGCGCGCTTGGCTGAAGAACCGAAAATCTCTGGGCACCAATCGTTCAAGTCTTCTCTCACAATCATCAGACCTGGGTTTTGGGAACCACATATCCCGCAAAGCTCATGAAACATGTTTGAGATATTTGTCTTCTTAGGATAGCGAATATTGTAGTCCTGGAAGGGCCTGAACAAGCAACGGCTTTGTTCACACTTTGGAATAGTACCTTGACCAGCGGCAATCGATCGCCTTGCTCTCATTACGTGCGTTTTGTTTCAACAATGCCGCTCACCTTTTCTTTGTGATTCATTCATATTTCTCAGATCTCACCTTTGTTTTTCACAAGCTACAAGTCCTGATTCGTCTTCTCTGCACTACATTGCTATTGCTCGATTCCCAAACCTACCGTCCCCTCACTCTAATAATTCTCTTCTCCAAATCTGCTGTGCAGCAATGGCTTTCCGAATACGCCCTACAGCGCTGGTCCCTGTTGTTTTCTCTCTCACTGCTTTCATTCTCTCCATGCTCTGTATCTTTGCTGGTTCAAAGAAGGGATACATGGAGAATGCAAGCCTGCTAACAGTGAGTGTCCCCAAAATGTCCTATCGGTCTCGTACTGACCATATACAGCTTAATACATCTAGACTCGGCCAAGTAGCGCTGAGCACCTCAAAGACGTCTTCTCCAATCCTGAACACTATTGGAGACGATTTGCATAAGGGAGCCAACAAGGTCGTCGCAGATGTTGCCAAAGAACTCGGCATTCATGATTTTTATAGCGCTCACATTCTTGACTTCTGCGAGGTACCATCTCCACGCTCGTCGTCGGTCCATCTTAAAATTTGCTGACCTGTTTCCTGACGTAGGGTTACTATACCCCTTCAGCGGTCTCGAACTCCACATCTCACCCCAAGAAAAATGTAACCTTCTGCTCTAACAGTACCGCCACGTTCCACTTTGATCCTACAGCCATTATCCAGAAAGAGCTCAAACATGGCGTAAACCTCACAGACCTGAAATGGCCTTCAGCCGTTCAAGACGCGATCAGAGTGGTGAAGCTCTCAAGCAAGGCGATGTCTGTCCTCTATTGCATTGGGGCTGCCGCGACCAGCTTGTGTTTGATCGGAGCCTTACTTGGACTGTGGACAACAGGTCGCCTCTCCGCTATTGTGAATGTTATGACATCAATGGTAAAGATTATTCGAGTCCTCCGACCCAATGTAATGAAGCTAATAATACCGTTACCTAGTTCGCATTCCTTAGCCTAATGATTGCTTCCGCCATCGCTACAGCCATAATCAATCAGGTTGTTGACGCCGCTAACGCCTACGGGAAGGATGTTGGCATTGTGGCGTACAAAGGCACGACCTTCATAGGCATGACGTGGGCTGCGACCGTTTTAGTCCTACTTTCAGGCTTCGTCTGGGTTTACGAATTTATCAGGGGAAGGCGAGAGAGGTTTGATTATGAGATGCAGTAATTGGAGGAGGCGGGTGGACGAGAGATTAGAAGAGTCATGGAGGGGGCGGGCGACGGTCAGCAGCCAAATGAGTGCTCTTTAGCAGGAATCGGCAAGGACTTGATTAGTACGACTAGTTGTACTTTTTGCTAGAAAAGTTCACCCCCAGGCGAAGCGAACGCCCTCCTATCCTCAGAATCATGCGAGTTGCTAAAAAGTGCTCAATACAAAATCTTCTCAGAATCAAAATCTAGATGAATTTTGTATACAAGTTTTCTTCATAATGTGACTTCTCCGTTCCGAGCCTGGATCCAGCCTGTTCGCTTGGGGGGGATGTTCGTTGGGGTGGGGGTGAACCCCACCACACTTCATGCAAGACATTGTGCCTGCATACAATCATCTGCCGCTAAATCCTGCAGATCCACTTCCAAGTCATTTTGTTTTCATCTTCATATGCATGACATCCTCCGTCCATCAACGAGAGACAGAAGCTCAATGGACTCTAGATTTCTCTTTCCCCTCTCCATCGCGGAGAAGAGTATTGCGGGGAAGCCGCGAAGGCGCCGGAGATGGACAGCCTCCCAAACCCCACCTTCCGACGTCACACGTGCTGGGCAGCTCTTTCCCAGTATTGCCACTCCTTCAGCGCCATTTCTCCATATCTCTCAGTTCCCTGGCCTACGACTCAACTCTAATCCTGGCCTCACGTTCATCCGCCCAACAAGAACCCTCTCCGATAGCCCTTCGTAAGCCTCCAGTCACATCATAAGTCAGCAACATGGCTCCCAAAGCTGTTCACTTTGGTGGCGGGAACATTGGCCGGGGCTTCGTCGCTGAAAAGCTCCATCAGTCTGGCTTTGAGGTAATCTACTTCCTATCGAGTGCAGGATTTGATTACTGAACCAACGAATTACAGATTGTCTTCTTGGACGTTGTGGCCGATCTCATCGAACAACTTCAGAAAACCCCAAGTTACACAGTCACCGAGATTGGAGGAGATGGAGACAAAGTCAATACCATCACTAACTACAAGGCTCTCAATTCGAAGAGTCAAGAGGCAGAAGCCATCAAAGAGATCGAAACCGCAGACCTAGTAGGCCCTCATTTGCTCGAGAATAAGATCCATACTCACTTCTATCACCTAGGTCACTTGTGCAGTCGGACCTAAAATCCTACAATTCATTGCTCCTCTTATTGGGAAAGCTATAGACTCTCGGACTGCCTCTACACCCCTTGCCGTCATTGCATGTGAGAACATGATTGGCGCTACAGATACCCTGGCCGGCTTCATCAAGGACTCCAAGAATACTCCACAAGATCGCCTGTCTTCTATCGACGACCGTGCGCGCTTCGCCAACTCAGCCATCGATCGAATTGTTCCGGGACAGCACCATGATGCTGGCATCGATATAGAGATCGAATCTTTCTACGAATGGGTTGTCGACAAGACGCCCTTTTCTCCCCACAGCCCTCCCAAGGTTGAAGCTATCAAATGGGTCGACGACCTCGTTCCTTACATTGAGCGAAAGCTCTTCACCCTCAACACCGGTCACGCGGCTGCTGCTTACTATGGGCACACCCGTGGAAAGCACACCATTGCTGCCGCACTTGAAGACAAGGAGATCAACGCCATTGTGCGCGAGTGTCTGGCCGAAACATCACATCTGATCGTCAAAAATCATGGCATCGCTGTCTCAGAGCAGAAGGAATACGTAGAAAAGATCATCAAGCGTATCTCCAATCCTCGTCTTGAAGACGAGGTTGAGCGAGTTGGACGTGCACCACTGCGGAAGCTGGGACGTCAGGAGCGCTTTGTTGGCCCAGCACACCAGCTCGCCGAGCAAGGCGATAAGTACGGGGCTCTCTTAGGAGCTATAGAACAAACGTTCCTTTTTGTGGATGTAAAAGGAGACGAGGAGAGCTTCGAGTTGGGCAAGATGCTCAAGAGCATGGATGCACCAAGTCTAGTGAGTAAAGTCTGTGGACTAGAGAAGAGCGACAAAATGTTTGCAGAAGTGCAGGCAATTGTGGAGAAATTGCAGAAGAAGTATACGTCGGGCTGTAAAGCCCAGGTCTGAGACGTACAAAGTGACGAGCACGACGAAGCAAAAGTCTGATTTGTCTGAAAGCGTAGGTGTTCGTGAGGCTCCTTGCTTTGGCTCTTCCTGTATACCTGACTACCACAATACATCCAGAAGTGTATTACTCTTGTGACAATAAATCTCCAAACGAAAGTTGGTCAGTGCCTTGAACCATGAAAGTCGGTGACCAATGACCATGCTTGATCAGGCTATTCCCAAGGTGACGAGCGAATAAGAGTGTCTGCCGATGGTAATAACGTTTTCAAATTCTCCGACGCGAGAGAGTCTGGAAAATCGGTCTGCTCGAATAATGCAAACGGACGATTTCACTGCCGTTTGCTGTTCTGTTCAATTTGACAATCAATGCCAGGAGGGCATCTAGCCAAACTTGAATACCGTTGCCTTCACTTTTAAGTAATTCAAAGTTTCTATTGCTCACATCTACCACATCCCGCTGTCAGTCACCATACATACAAAAAGCCCAGTAGAAGACTGGAGGTACTCGTGCAGGTAGCGATCACAGGCTATGGAATCGCCACAAGGGGATGTCACGCCGCTGGAGCTGGAGTGAAGATTTTCAGGAGGAGGGGGTCCGGATCTGGTGGAATGAGGACTGTTGCTCTGGGATTCTGTAGGATAAATTAATTATCTCGAAGAGGCGAAATGTTGAAGATTGAACGTGATCAGGCAGGCGATTGATTTCAGATGTCATTTAGCAGCAAGCAAAACCTTCTCTGATTGATTGTAGCTCGGTATCAAGTAGCTCTATTTGAATTGCACGTATGATTTCAGTTTCATTTCGTCTCTCCAATATAGCTTCCATCATTTGCGGAGACATTCTGCTGTATCAACCATCAGGATGATCTTGGATGGGTCGAGAGAGAATAGACACAACAGCAGGATCCACTTGGCCCAGCTGTGAAACACTTTCTGGATCTTGACGGCACGAACGAAGATACTGCTTCTGTCCACCACCCATCTCGTACCCTTGTGCGCCTTCTAGGCAATCGGTTGCGACGCCCCATCTTGTGCCTTTGAGGTTCCATTCTCCTCTCTTCCTTCTTTGCTTAGGCTTCTACACCCGAGCAAAACGTTCTCGTTCCAGGTCGAGGTCCGCCAGGTAAGCTTGGGCGTTGCCGCATCCCAAGATGTGTGGGAGGATTTTTTCTTTTGTGTACAGCTTGTCACGGTCATTCACCACTCTACAAGACTGTCTGCTGTCATTGGATCTTGATGAAGGGTCCGTGGACAACGGGACGTCGACGCCCCCCGGCCCTGAAAATTGGCATCCTCTACACTCAGTGTTGTGCCATTTTGCTTGCCTGCAAGTGGCTTTTGCACAGCCTAGGCAGTGTAATCCCCGCTCCAAGGTACTCTCTTGGAGTGTAGTTCTCATGATGAGGCAAGGGAGCGCCATCAAGCTCAGTCCGTGCCACGCTAGGGGTCCATACACATAGGACTCGTGCTGATTTATGTCGGTACGTACTTTAGCCCCTATCATCTGTCGCACATTTCGGCGTCAGCATTCAATACTTAGGCGGATTATGAAGCAGTCAAACGTTTCGTAAGAAGTAGAGTGGTGGCCAGAGAATAATGAGGTCTCAAAAGCCGATCTCGGTCTCACAACAAGACTACATAGGGGAAAAGAAGCACCCACGACACTTACTCGTGCTTCAGCTTTGCTGATAAGAGCCATCTTGCCTTTTATTGTTCCAAAATGTCCACTGACTTTTAGACATTCCTCCGAAGTCGTCCACATGGCCGGCAGCTTGGTCATTGATGCTAGTGAAATATCGTCGTCTCGATGTTGTATTCCACAGGTAAGCGGCATAAACTCCGGATCGTAGTACACGCATCGCTGACAGCAACGCTGTAATCCGGGAAGGAATATGTAAGCAGCAAAGCTACCGCACCCAATGCATCTCGCTTGCGTGAAAGCATTATGAACGCGACCAATAGGAAAACACTGGTGGAGCCGAGTCTCGTAGAGTGCTTTGACTAGCTGCGGTGCGTAAGTCATGATGCTCTTGTACTGAGGACTCGTCGATAGGATTAAAGAGGCACGGGAGTTGGTCCTCTTGAGGCTTTCTAGAGCCGGAATGGTGAGGTATGAGAATATTGCCCAGAGCACTTCAAGTGGGAGTGCTTCCAGAGCTCCCATGGAAACACCGCCATGATTTCCGTCGAAAGGTCTGAGGGCAGAGAGGGGTGTCTTGGCAGGAAATGTGTTGCAGACATGTTCATCAAAAGAGTCCCTCCGATACGTCAGATGTTGCAGCAGAAACGAGGGATCGTCTGGGCCACAAGAATCCATGTCAGTGATGATCTTTTGGACGCCTCTCCCATGCTGCCAACAAAAGGGGAAGCCATGGGTCGCGGGTCTGGAACAACGAAGGGAACCAGTGTTCGTGATGATGCCTTTGCACAAAGGCATGGTGAGAGGCGTGTTCAAAGAAGGACCAATTGATCGTGATACTGCTGGATCACTTGCCGCGCAGCTGTAATGCTATAACATTTGATGATCAATGCCAAGCTTTGAGGATCATCAGGATTGTACGTTGTGTGAAAATTAAGGATACGGGAAACTTTGAAGTGTATTATGTTG
>JAABUP010007947.1_pt1 | contig 13809 bp, 16 predicted proteins | sample 5559201 | NCBI WGS metagenome assembly JAABUP01 (sample SAMN10711887, study PRJNA513373) | rock metagenome | isolation source: Antarctica rocks | place: Antarctica | reverse complement strand
AGCATATCAAGTATTCTCATACAAAGAAGCTAACTTTCCCTGTCTATCATGCATGATACTCTAAATCGTGTTGGTGCAGTGGAGATAAGAAGCCTCCCTACAAGGTAAATCATTCAGCCTCGGCGCGACGTTACAGCGGAATGCAAGGTTGCATCAAGTCAGTCGGAGACCGTCAGATGAAGCAACACGATGCCAATAGATATAGAGAGGAGGGTTGAAGGAATAAAATCCATCATCATTTCAGAACACATCTTCATCGCGAAGTTTATAAATATGTCCACACTTTTTGACCCGTTGAGATGATTGCTCGGATCACTTTGTGGGCTCGTCGCTATCCTTGTCCGAATCAAATGTCCTGGGTGGGAAGGTGTGGGCTATTAGTAGTGTGTGCGTTGCGGTGATTTTGGGGGGGAAAATGAGGGCGATATAGGGGCTGCAAGCTGAGACTGTCATATCGTATCTATCATACCCTTCCCCTAACTCAAGAACCCGCAGACCCATGCATTATCAATCGATCATGGTGCATTCGCTATCCGCAAACGCCACTCTTTTCAAATGGGTGTTGGGTTGGTGGTGAGATGGCCAGATGGCTAGCGGGTTGGATGGATTTTTGGATTGTTAGGTTGTTGATTCGCACTCACTCACTTGCATTCATGGTTCTCGGCCCCATCATCGACCGATCGATCGTGCTTCTTTCCCGATACCAACCAGCACTCTATGTACATCAAATCTCAAACCCAGCAAACTTTACATCCCCGCTCGCTCTCATTGCACCAAACTGCTTGTTTGTACTTTTAGCTGGAAACGCAGCGTTAATTGGACCTATGAAATGGAGATCAATGCCGCTTGTCGCTTGTGATTCCTCTCAAGACTTATTTTGGGCATGGATGGAAGGGTTAGTGAAGGGATGAGTGAGGTTGGGTTCTTGGGAGGAAAAAGAGGGGAGGGTGGTGGTGAGCTTAGGAGAAGGGGGGCTAGTAGGTCGTATTGTGGCTGGTGGGCATAGAGAAGGTTTCTTGGATGGGGGAGGGGAAGATGTTGATCGGAGCTTGGGGTGTGGGGATTAGAGAGAATGGCAGAGTCGTGATATTTCTAATTACTCTGCGCTGGGATAGGGAGGTTTGGTCCGTGCTTGGGCGTGATTGGTCTAGTGCGATGGGAGTGAAATGTTGTGGTTTGAGGGTGGAGGATCGGGATTGTTAATGAAAGGAAAAGGTTTGTTCTTGGAATGAAGGCGTCTGCTGCGTCTTCTTGGCTTTATGTTAGCCAAAAGAAGCGAAGACATGACAGCAGGTTTTGAAACGGGGAGACTCGGTGAGCAAGCGCTTGATTCGATATAAAATCTATCTGGAATAAGCGGGAGCAGATGCATCGCGTAAAGCTGATAGCTGATGATGTCCAGGAAAGATGTTGCAAAGTGTAAGCAAAAAGAAATAAGCTGTTTCGTTAGCGTGGTGCTCAGAGCAATGCTAGCATGTAGATACCAGACCCGAAACCCTGGAATGGACACGTGTATGACTTGGAAATCTTAAACCTCTCCTTCCCATCACCCTTCACTGCTCTGATCGCTACCCTCATCAGACCCGTCACCATCGTCTCCAGAAGGGTTACCATCTGCAGCTTTCTCGTGCGCACCTGTCATGTTCCTCATCTGTAGTCCATTCTTGGCCTGGTATTCCATCAGTCGAGAGATGGCCCGGTCACATTTATCTGCTTTCTGGTCGACTTTATCCTGGGCGTCTTCGGCTTTTTGTTCTGCTTCAAGGGCCGACACCTCCATTCTCGAAGCATCAAGAGCTGAAGACTCCGCGTTTTCTTGCAGCTCCTGTCCCCCATAATTGCCTTCCTCTTCTGCTAGCCCTAGTTCCTTGACCGCCTCAAGCGCATTTGCAGCTGTGTCTTTGGCTAGGGTCCGCCTGCTCACTGCTTCAGCCAGCCATTTTGCGGCAGTGTCTTCAGAGCGCTCAAGGTCAAATTGAGCCTTCTGCACACTCATACGTAAGCTGTTAGCTCGGGTGGCAATGGCATCAGCCTTCACAAGTTCTGCCCCACGTGGGTCCATAAGTCGAGCACGGACACTCTCTGCGGACTGGTTTTTTTCCGCGACAGTCCACATTGGCAAATCATTTTCTCCAGTCAGGAGGCTTTTGTTGCCGTCGTAGACTACCACGGTCACACGCTTTTGAGGAATACCGCGGAGGCGCATAAAGGGTACAATTTCTCGCTCAAAGTCATCTTTGATTCTCTTCGCCTCCCACTCTTCCGTTCCGCCCCAGGGGATGTAGGTGTCGTGGCGTACCTCGAAGCATAGATGGAGGGTCTGTATTCCGCGTAGGACATTCAGGTAGGGCATCTTCAAAGCTTGTGTCCAATTGAGATCGGGGTCAGATCCATCGAGGTTACAATCAATGTGCAAATTAGCCAGATTACGCTTCTGCGCAGCATTGAGACTTCCTATGAATCTGTTGAAGGAGTGGGAATCGTCAAAAGAGAAGGTGTTGGTGGCCCACAGAAGGTAGTTCGCCTCCTCATACAATTGACGGCTGGCACCCAACACTTGTAGATCGAGCCTCATTTCCATGATCTCCTCCCTATCCCGGTCCTCGTCTTTACAACCTTCGTGGCGTTTTTTGCATGATGGGACATAATGCTTGGATGATTTCCCCTTAGGAACCCTGAAATGACCAGAGACTGCCTCTTCGTACGCAGATTGTTCAGACTGACTTAACTCACAAATTGTGTGACGGAAGGACCCTCCATCCATCCCGGTTGGGTCTATCTTCCGTAAATCCATGGTCTCCCAGGGGAGGAGCTCATGCCATCTCCAGTGTTGGATGTGGATTAGATTGTCGCCGACGACTTCCCTCAGAATCTTCTCGCGGATCTCTGAGGGTACTCGAAGTAATGGTGAGTCTGTGGCATTCTTCCGAATCCTGTCTGCGTCAGCTCTTGACTCGCCATAAGGTCAATAGAAGTAGGCTTACAAGGCTTTTGTCGCGGGATTATTTGTCTTCGTGACTGCTTGCCTCTTACGAGGCCGAGGGGCGGCAACCTTGGTTTGCTTGCGCTTCGCCATATTTTTCGGGCAGCTGAGGGAGTACCTGGAGGACTGAAGCTCTTCAAGATAGCATAGAATAGGGTGAGAGGAAGCACAAGCGTCGATGTCAAAGGTGCAGAAGATGGATCATCATGCGTTGATGAGGAAGGAAATCGAAATCATTGAGTGTTAATGGGAGGAAAACTCGGAAGGTGCGAAGTGAGAGTTGGAACGAGAAGGCAGTGAAGAATACAGGCGTCTGCTGTGAATGTAGGCCATCGAGATTCAAACACCTCACTACATTCACCACTACTTCTCAATCACATCTGGCTTCAATTTTGAAACTGGAACAATTCAATGGGAATACTCATACGAAGGGGACTACATGGGAGGAGAATGTCCTTCCTATGGAGTCAAGCCGTTGGATTACTGCCACTACAGTCATGAAGCCACTGTTCTTCCTATCGGTCCTGGAGAGAACAATTCGAGTCAGATGAGAGGATTACTACACGTCAACCTAAGCTCTCTTGGTTACAATTGCCTTCGAGTCTCTCCAGTGGACTCTGATAATCCATGCTTGAAATTGGTCAAACAAGAGCGTGTTCAAAATGCCAAAGGCTGGGTAAAGTCCTTCAAGTGTCAACGATGTGAGGAAGTCGAGGTTTCGATCGGGTTAATCTTATTGAACTGGCGCCGGCGCCGGGATAATGATCCTCCTAGCGGCATTAGAGCGCTTCTAATCGATTATTGATCTTCATGCTGCCCCACAGAGGCTTGATCTTCATAACCATGTCTTCGGTCCTTTTCGTCTGGATTCCTGCTCGTTTAGCCTTTGTACCATGAGTTACGGCTTACGTGCTCCACTTACAAAGCAATCCCACCCTTAGTATCTCTCTCTTAAACTTCTCTCTTGCGTACAGCTTCAGTATTCTTCGAACATGAAATATGTGTAAATAGGATATCCTTCATGAGCTACAACCATGCCTCTCACCGTTCTCTCTGACCCAGACATACGCTCACTCCTCCTTTCCTTGACAAAAGATGACATATCTCATCTTCAGCACAATCTTGCTGAAGCCCTCCATGATTATTCGACGGGCACACAAGAGACGACAGGAGGATGCAGCGCAAACCAACCCCAGCGAATCGCTGTCCCTGCGGCGAACAAGCAGACTACACTGTTCATGCCGGCCAGTACAAGTACAAGCAGGGGCATCAAGATCGTGACCCTCGCCAACGTGTCCAAACCTTCTTTCGAGCCGAGCATGAGCAAGCTCAGCCTCGACTCCCCACGCAGCTCATCTCGAAGCTCTTCCCCAGCTCCCCGTTCTCCATCTACCGCCAGCCCAAGATCCAGTCTACCATCGATATCCCAAACTCCCTCAATCGCGAGCAACAAATCCACAGACCTCTCCCTCGTCTCCTCCCAAACCACCACCCCTCGCGGCTCCCTCACCCTCCTAACCTCAAGCGGCACCCCCTACGCCTTCCTCGCCGCCGAAGAGCTCACCGCCTTCCGCACCGCCCTCGCCGCAACCATAATACTCAACCGCCGCACAAACGTCCACTCCATCACCGTCTTCGGCGCCGGCAAACAAGCAGAATGGCACATCCGCCTCGCCCTCATGCTCCGCGGCGACGACATCCACCACATCGACATCATCAACCGCTCCTTCTCCCGCGCCAAAGCCCTCATGCACGACTTCTACACCTCCCCCGACTGGGAAGCCCTCCGCAAGACGGTCCCCAAACTCGCCTTCAGTATCGTCAGCTCCGAATACGGCGAATACCAGCGCCTGCTGAAAGAGCATGTTCGGAAAGCCGACGCTATCTTCCTCTGCACGCCTAGCACTGCCCCTTTGTTCCCGCACGAATACCTCACATCGTCCGAAGGCCGCAAAAAGGGCCGCTACATCTCCGCCATTGGCAGCTACCGCCCACACATGCTCGAAATCCACCCCGAAATCCTCCGCCAAGCCGTCGCGCCCGAGCACAAACACCACCATCACCGCCACGCCGACAGAGGCGGCGTCATCGTCGTCGACAGCCTCGAAGCGTGTCTCAAGGAAGCGGGCGAGGTCATACAGGCGGGGATTACACCGGAGCAGTTGGTGGAGGTGGGGGAGCTGTTGATGGTGAAGAAGGCGAGTATGAAGGAGATTGAGATGGGGACGGGGCCGGGGGAGAAGGGGTTGCGGGATTGGTTGATGAAGGGGAATGTGATTTATAAGAGTGTGGGGATTGGGTTGATGGATATTTGTGTTGGGGAGGATTTGGTGGCGTTGGCGATGGAGAAGGGGGTGGGGACGAGTGTGGAGGGGTGGTGAGGGGTTTGTGAATCGTATTTGGGTGAGGAATTTTGGGTTAAAAAACGGTTTGGACTTGGGTGGAGAGCATTGGCGTTGGAGGTTTTTGTGCTATATAGACCGAATGAGCTGGGATTCGTTGGAGATATTTCATGAGCAACGTTTCATGAATAACCGGTAGGACTGACAGCTTCGAAACAGAAGAGTCGAATATAGCAGCTGGGAATATGGCTTGGTCTGAAGAGTCATCATATATTCCAGTCCTGGACAAACGCTGCTATCATACATGCAACATCGTGATAAGTACTTACAAAGCAGGGGTATTGCAATATGTCTCATCACGTCATCTCACCACCACACCATATATACCACCACCACCACCACCACCACCACTATCACCTCCATCAAACCCCCTTCCCGCCCCTCTGCCTCTTCATCTCCTCCCTAAACGCATTATCCCCCTTCCCCGCAGTAGCCGTCGTCGGACTACTAACCGGACTCCCCCAATCCCAATTATCCTCCCCCGTCAACCCCCGATTCCTCTCCTGCAACTCCACCCCCCTAGTCGGCTCATCATGAAAACTCGCATCCCTTCGATGTCTCGGGCCCCCCCTCCCCGACGCCACCGCATCCCCCGCAGCAGCCAATCGATGTTTGCGGCCGGTCTGCCCGCCGCCGGCACCGTAGCCTTGTTTAGCGCGACGGCGGCGAAGGCAGAGGTAGCCGACGCCGACGACGATGAGGGCGATGAAGAAGACGAGACCGATGGGGATGCCGACTTCTTGGCCGAGTTTGTTCTTGTTCGGGGCGGGGTGAGGGTCGGTGGTGTTTGTTTTTGTGAGGGTTATGGTGGGGCCGCCGATTCCGTGGGGGTGTTCAGGGTTGGAGAGGGAGAGGGTGAGGTTTAGGGTGGTGGAGTCGTTCAGGGCGGAGGAGGTGAGGGTGAAGTAGGTGGCGCCTTGGGCGTTGGGGGCGGTGGTTTTGGAGAGGGTGGAGATGGAGTCGGATTTTGAGGCGCCGGGGTCGGTTAGGTAGGTTAGGGTTATTGTGTTGGTGAGGTTGGTGTTGAAGAGATCGGGGTCCCATGTTACTGTGTAGAGGGTTAGCATTGACTGTGGATTGTAGGCTTTGGTGGATGTACATACCTTTGAATTGTTTGTCGACTATGACGGTGTTTCCGTCCGCGGGTTTGCAAAACGGATCTTCTAGCCCATCCGCCTTGGGCGTTCTGTGACACTCATTTGGATCGTTGGTGTCGTTCAGCGTATTGCTCATGATGCTCGTTGCCGCAGCTGCAGCGGAGCCAGTGGAACTGTTGACAGTGACATCGGTAGAGGTTGCTGTCGCAGCGCTTTCAGGTGCTGTTGTAGCCACTGTAGCAGGGCTAGTAGAGGCTGCCGCTGCGTCTGTCGTAGTTGAACCGGTGGCTGCAGCCATGGCTTCCCCTGCAGCATTTGATGCTGTGATCGAATTAGCATTGGAAGAAAGAGGTAGGAGCTAAACATGAGCGAAGAATTGCTGACGGACCATCATCTCGTCGCCAATTGAGCAGACGTGCAGAAGTAAATTGGCCAGAGCAAAAGAGTAAAGAGGCACAGAGCAGGACCTGACGTCCGCTGCCCACCATCTTTCTCGACAACATTTTCGTCTGATCTTTCCGATCTCAGACAGGCCGTTGGCAAAATTCGTGCTCGCCGTACCAGAAAGCTCTGCTGACTCCTGAACTCGACAGACAGCGGCGACGGTATTGATATGAGAAAGCAGCGGTGACTGCAGGCAGCTGAGGTGGGCGGAGTAGGCAGGGGAGGCTGGAGCTTTCAGCTCCGCCGATCCTGATATCGCGCTAGGACCTCTTGAAGACGCGCTAGTGCGGGCCAATCATTAGCGCGCTTGGAACTGAATTGCGACCAGATATCATCATACCTGCTCGCTCATCGCCCATCCTTGCTTTCATTTCGACATTCTGTACATCTCAACCGAACCACATATATCGTTCCCTAATCTAATTGTCCATCCAAAGCCCACCGCCATGCATCTCTCCCACTCCCTCGCCCTCGCCCTCCCCGCTCTGGCCGCCGCTCAGTCCCAAAAACCACTCGGCGAACAGCTCCAAGGCTGGTTCGACAAAGCCAAATCCTACATCCCCAACAACGTCCCCGCCGCAGCAACAGACCCCGTAGGCGCCAGCGCCGCAAAACTCGCAGCCAAAAATGTCACACCGCTCTCAATGGCCAACTTCGAGTCCTGGCTGACCCCAGACCCTTCATCCGCCAAGTCTCCCCAGGAGTACATGGTCTTCGTCTCCGGCGGCAACAAGACCTGCGGTGGACACTGCCACAAGCTCGAGAAAGAATGGAACGAGACGGCTTCGCTCTTGGCCGCCGACCCCACCGCTCCCCATCTGGGCTATCTCAACTGCGATGCCCAAGCCGTCTTGTGCGCAACATGGAATGCTCAACCGCCCACGATCTGGCACATTCAGCGGCCCATTGCGCAGGCGGATCAGTCGACGCCGGCGAGTACGGTGTATATCAACTATCTGAACGTGACGACGACGAGTGTGGGCGATATGGTGGCTTTGCATTCGGGGAAGAAATATGAGGATGGGATTTTGAATGAGGGCTATTTCCAACCTTTCGACGGTATCCTTGCACAGTATGGGGTGAATAAAGTGGTCGGATATGTGTTGTTCGCTTTTGGTATGGTGCCCAGTTGGGCGTTCATGTTGGTTATCAGCATGGCCAGCAGGACTATTATGTGAGTATCTGGCTCTCTCAATCGTCAGCGATCTCATCGTGTTGGACAATATACTGATGATTTTGATAGCGCCAGGAGGAATGGACCGAATCCGGAGGCTCAGCGGAGAGCAGCCCAACAGGGTGCCAGACCCCCTCAAGGAGGCGCCCCGCCAGCGAATGAGTAGAGGATGAGATTTAGGGTAATAACAGGTACGCTTCTTGTGTGTCTAAATGGTATGGACTATATGGGCTGGAAAGATGGGATTGAGAGTAGAGAATCGGGTTGAACCGTTGGCTTTCTTTTGTATTAATTGGTCTTTTTCACAGTACTTAGATATCCCGCAAATGAACAAACCTTTTGATTGTCCTAAGTTCGATTGACTCAATGTTGATGGGTCGCTGGTGTACACTTTTCATGTGGACCGGCTGATGAGCAAACCTTTCGAGGTACTATCATCGACCAATGTTGTCTGATGAGGGCTTTCCTGACGCAAAATCCCACCAGACCCGCCAATGGTAGGTCAATCATCAGATGTGAAGATGTGATGTCAGCTATTCTATGATTATTGGTCACGCACTTATGGTGAACAACTTGTTAATCACTTAAAATGGGTACTCACCATATGTCGGTGCCTCGACATTTCGGTTTCTTATATCTATTATTCGAGATAGCAGTGGCTCTGGCATCTAATCCTGAAGCCGTTTCTAAATTATTGGGACACTTGAATTTCATTTCTAATTAAACAATCGCTCAATTCGTACGCCGTTCTCGTTACCAGGAGCGCTTTCAGCCTCAGGGGCTGCATACGATTCCGTCTTTGAACCCTTGTCGCCTCGACAGTCTGCTTCTTTCATCTATGCTTGCAAAAATCGCTCAGCTCGCACCACATTCTCACTTCTAGCAGATCCTCCAACTTCAACGCTTGGACTCGGGACTCGCCCCTGAATCGAAGTCCCACGTACCAGCTCGGTCGCTTTCTGCCAATCGAGAGATTTCAACAAAGCATTTTCCTCCATGATCCTCACCTCGACCACTCCCGGCGCATCCCTCGCATACCTTTTCAGCGCTGCCACCACCGTGCGAAAGCCAGGCGAGTCTTTATCTGCAAACTTGACCATGTTGCGGTGATCAGCAGCGATGCCGCAGCGTTCGGTATTGTCCAAGATGGGTGCCGCGCTGGTTTCCTCGACAATGTAGTCTTTGGTGTATTTTAGATCCATACGCTCCTGCTCCCAGAAGAAATAGATATGGAAACGTTGCATCAATGGGGCGAATTGGTCGGTGATGTTTTGAAGAGTTTCCGAGTCTTCTTCCAGGGCTCGGAGGAGGCTGGAGTCGCTTTCGAGGAGTTTCTTGGGGACGGTGAGAGAGGTTAGCTTTTGGAGGTTGGAGAAGAGGTGGGCTTTGTTGGAGCCGCTGTGTGGCGTGCCGAAGAAGAGAACTCCGTAGGTGCAGGTGTAGAAGGAGTGGATGTGAGCGATGTTGGCTGCCGTGCGGCTTTCTGAGTATGCGAGTGCCTAGTCTCTCTGTCAGCGCTCAGCGAAGACAGGTACCTGGTAGCTCGGCTCCCCTCGTTGTCGATGGAGGTCATGGCATTAGCTTACCCTTTTAACGATGATGCCTCCTAGCGAGTGACAGAGGAAAATAATCGGTTTTCCAGATCGGTCTTCCAACTAATATTTTCAGTCGGCCATTCCTGAACGGGCTTGAGAAATCAGAAAGAATCTTACGTCTCTGTCAGCTACAAGCTGTGCAACAAGCGTCTGCGCATGTTGAAGTATCCGATCAGCAGAGGTACTTCTTCCTTTGACCGACGTGACGTTCGCATTGTAGCCCCAAGTAAGAATACGGGCGTTCGGGAGATATTTTGGTAGCAAATCTTTGCGGCTCAGCCATGATACTTTGCTCTTCTCCGCCCCCCAGGTTGTGTAGGCGTCACCATTGAGTCCATGAATGGCGACTATGCTAACGGAGGCAGTCAGTAATTGAAGTGATATTGAGGGTATTAGTCCCTTCACTTACTCGATATCAGCATTCTCAGGACAGTAAAGCTCTTTGATACCAAACACTTGCTGTTTGTCTGAGTTGTCCATCATGGGGTCTTTCGGACCAGCCATGTGCAGAAGAATGAATCGAGAAAGATTCCATTGATGAAGGAAGCATCTAAGCGCCGACGAGGCTGAATCGATTGAGGCTGTGAAACATGGTGTGGTATCTATGAAACATGTCGTTGGAGGTTTTCTTTTCCTATTTTTATGTATTGCGTTTCTGAGGAGAAATTTCCTCGCTCATTGGCAATCGCTTCTCGAGCGCTACTGCATGGATTTACGCCATGCAGCTCTAACAACAGCCAAGCTCTTAAACAAGCTAGCTACAATTCTAGTGAGCGATGGTATTTTTGAAAGGAATTTTGGAGCATGACAAAGCCATTAATACGTTCTGGCTCCGGCAAATCCGCTGCAGCATTCACTTTTTTCAATACTGTTCAAAGCACCCTGTTTTGAATATGATACTACAGACCAACCAGATCAACTTTACAGCCGTCAGCGCTTGACAGCACGAGGGTTAGTCGCTGTTTCTCTGTACCAGGCGCCTCATTTATCTCGTTTACAGGTAAGCTGATGTCCGGGAAAGCTTGCAGTAACCTGATTGCTGTGTAAGAAATTTCCATAAGCGCAAAGTCTTGACCAAGACAGGCCCGTGGTCCACCATTGAACGGAAAGTAGGCCCAGCCAAATTTATTGACGTCGCTCTCCCAACGCTCAGGACGGAAGTCGTCCGCATCCAGTCCATAAATGTTTTTGCGCCGGGCGTTTACATACTGCGAAAAGACAACGAGCTCGCCCCGTTTCACTAGAATGGGAGCGCTTCCGTCCGGTCCACCGCCTCTTGGTAGAATTGTGGTCCTAATTGCTGTACGGTTGTTGAGCGGGACCGGAGGAAACAGCCGGAGACTTTCTCTTATGACATGAGCAAGATACGGCATGTTTCTGATCTGTTCCCGAGTCGGGTGCTGAGAAGCCCCTAACACGGATTGTATTTGCTGCCGTAAGTGACGCATCACAAGGGGATGGCGGACTAGAAGACGAAATGTCCATGAAAGACAGCAGGCTGTGGTATCTCGTCCTGCGAGTAAGATGTTGAGCAGCTGGTCCCGGAGCATGGTGTGGCTGCGTGATTCCTGTGCTAATTGATCCACGAAGTTATCGCGCGAGCTTTGGTCCACGTTGATTCGTCTCTTGGTTTCTCTTTCTTGGATATAATTCTCCACAAATCGATGAACATTAGAACATGCGCGTGTGAAATGGGGAGGGCTATAGAAGAAATGCCAGGGTGCTAATCGAAATCGTTTTGCCAAGCCCCCTTGGGCTACATCGAAGCTCTCCGCGAAGACTTTGAAATTGTCATTGGTCCTCTCCTTCAAGCTACTAACAGACTGTCCAAAGAGTAAAGCCGTCGTAGTATCTAATGTGAGCTTGAAGAACAAGGGCTGCAAGTCAATTGAGCCCTTGGAGGGCAAACAGTCCAGAAGGTTGTCGACATGTTCGCGAAAGTGGTCTAAATTTTGGTATTGTGTTCGTATGAATTGACCTCTGAGAAGCTCTCTTGAGTGCTTCCAAGCCGGTCCTTCTTGTGTGAAGATTCCGTGGCCCAGCAGTGGTGCGAACACCTCATCTCGAACCCCAAAACCATAGTCTTGAAATCTCGTAGATAGAATTGTCTCGACATTCTCCGGGTCAAGAACATGGTGTGCTCGCGGCCCAAACAATAGATACTGAGAGAGATTATTACGAGGTTCATAATCATCAGCCTCCGTAACTATGGAGTCAGTATTGATTTTGAGAGGCACCCATTATGAGACCTTGAAGGGACTCGGGTCAAAGAGTACTCACGACTCTGCACAAAAAGGCAAGAAGATGTTGCCGGGAGTCTGACTGCCATAATTTCCTCACCCAGTCAAGGCCCAACGGCCACCTGTTTGGCAGTTGAGGTTGAGGCTGGCAGCCGTACTTGGCTCCAAAGGCATTCTCCGCATGCCGCTCAGCTAGGTACAATTTTACCCAACGGAAGCAGATGAATGCCAGATACAGGATAATTGGAGGAAAGATCCATGACCTTAAGTGGACTGCGAAGTCCATTCCCTTGATATCAGATTAAGAAAGACCTGATGTGTTTGATGACGGTCGGGAAGAATCCAGAGGCTTTCTAGATATACCTTGCATTTCGTCCATAGCTGTCTGCCTAATTATAGCATCTGAATTGCTGTAATGATTGGAGCAATCACGGAGGCGTGCTTCATGTTTTCATCCCATACGCAAAGGGAAGTGCCGATCGGGGCGTAGCCGCCCGGGGCGCAAGGGAACTGATTTGGGGGCGGCGAGGGTGCTTGTAGATAATTTCAGCTGCACCATCACCCAATCACCAAGCGACAGCGGAAACGTCAAGAATAGAACGGGGACAATACAATCGTCACATCACAGACCGCTCTCATTGTCATTGGATGGAAGCTCATGCCATGGAGAGTGTGCACTGATCCTCCGCGAGATGTTTTCACGTCGTCTGCAAGCCACCGGGCGCCAATTCGGCATAACGTCCCATTCGCTATTGCTTCAGCACAGTGCGTGAAGGAGCTCGGGCTGCATGCATTGATCAATTGGTGAAACAGGAAGGTTACATTGTCCCAATCGCGTACGAAGATGCCGTGCCTCCAAACCTGGAATGGTCTGCCCTTGGCAGATGCATTGATGGCATACATGCAACCCTCAACTCCCATTGACTTCGCCTGGCATCTCAGACGGTCTCAACTGGACTCCTGCTTTCTTCGAATCATGGGAAATGCGCGTTGGAGCACCACTGTTTGGCAATGCCTCTTTTACAACTCAAGAACTCAATACCCGAGCAGCATCGTCTCAATTACGAGTCGAACGACCTCTCGGTCGAGTATGAGGGACCTCTTGCTATGATTCAGAAAGAAATTTCGTGCTGATCTGTCCTATCACAGTATCATTGCAGTGCATGGCCTGGACGAAAACATGATAGAGGCTTGGACTGACCCGGCAACCAAAATCTTGTGGCTCCGAGACCTGCTCCCCGAATCATTGAATATCGCTCGCGTTTTGACCTTCGGATACAGTGCAAATTCTACCTCGTTCTATGGCGGCAAGTCAGCGGACAGGATCCAGCAGCACGCTCAAACACTTGTAGCTGATATACAAGCCGACCGATCCTTGGAAGGCTGCTCGAACAGGCCTCTAATCTTTGTGTGCCACGGTCTCGGAGGGATCTTAGTCAAGAAGGCTCTAAGTTATTCGTCAACAAGAACTTCTAAGCACGTAGAGCACTTGTACTCAGTATTTGTCTCCACCTACGGAATACTGTTTTTTGGGACGCCACATCATGGAGCCGAAACGGGAGCATGGGCAGCGACTGCCCAAAATGACGAGTCATTGGGACTCGTTCCTTCCCAGAAAGAAACCCAGCTACTTACCGCCGTCCAGAAGGACTCAGAAACATTGCAAGCTATCAACGATCACTTCTCGTCTCTAATGAAACAATTTCATGTCTTCTTCCTCTGGGAAGAATTCGAATCTCACATACAGAACCGAAAAGGCTACGTCGTCGACGAATTTTCCGCAGCCCCCATTATTGACAACACAGAGCGAGCAGGTATTGCAGCAAGCCATGCACAGATGGTCAGGTTCTCTGATAGAAGCGCGTCAAGCTATA
>JAABUP010007946.1_pt1 | contig 13811 bp, 15 predicted proteins | sample 5559201 | NCBI WGS metagenome assembly JAABUP01 (sample SAMN10711887, study PRJNA513373) | rock metagenome | isolation source: Antarctica rocks | place: Antarctica | reverse complement strand
ATAGTGGACAATATCAGACATCAAGAGGATGACCGCGTTCAAAGCAGCCATAGCGACATATATTGCACACTCTCAATAGAAACACTCTTGACTCCGCTTCCTGAACACCGCTACTTGACTTGTTATTGGACCCCGCTCTCTGTTTGTCAAACCTTCACCTTTTCTCACAGAGAAGATCCATCTCGCAATACACCTAATTCAGCTGCAATGGCTCCCAAAGTGTTTCTGTGAGTCCTCGTTTCTAGCAAACGATAGACAACCATATACTGACAACGCCATAGAGTCGGAGCAACAGGCTACATTGGTGGGGATACTCTGTACAGCCTCGCTCAATCCCACCCGGAATACGAGATCGTATGCCTGGCCCGTGACAGTGACAAAGGCGCCCAGATTGCAAGCCAGTATGCAAAGGCTAGGCTGGTATACGGAAACCTCGACGACGCCGAGCTGTTGGAGGAGGAAGCAAAGAAAGCGGACATTGTACTGAGTACGTCACACTACCTGGCCCCCCAGCCTTCAGTTGGATGAGAAGGCGAATGATAGCATGGGCGGGATCCAGACTGTGCGAACGCGGACCATGAAGGTGCTATCAAAGCTCTCTTGAAAGGACTTGCGTCGAAGGAGTCAGATTCACCAAGCTTCTACATCCATACTTCTGGTGCCTTCCTCCTCGCTACCCCAGAACTGGCGCGCAAGACATTCGGTGAAGCCTCTACAAAAGTATCCGATGACTGGGATGGCATTAGCGATGTGCTCTCGGTGCCGGATTCGGCACCTCATCGGTCTGCTGACAAGATCGTGATCGAGGCCAATCGGGCTGATATCAAAACCGCAATCGTCTGTCCGCCAACCATCTACGGCCAAGGACGTGGTCCCAGTAATCAGAGAAGCCATCAAATTCCTGAAATGACCAGGTGTAAGTGGAATTTTCTGGGCATCTTCTTCCCAATCTGTGCTCTGTCCGAGGATGTGAGACTCGTGCAGAGAGCACCGTGATTTGCCCCAACCCTTTGGCCACGTCTGATTGCTCAATGTTCATCTTGAAAGGGCAAGACTAACTCCAAAAAATGCAGGTGTACTCGAAAGAAAGCGTGGCTTCCATGTAGGAGCTGGAGAGAACCGTATGGCCAATGGTACGTACTTTTCCGAGTGATTGTTTCCTGGTTGATGCTGCTGCATGAGCTACGAGACATCCTTTGGGGGCGTTACCACATAGCAGTTCCTCAGATATGTCTTACGACTCAGACGCCTAGCCTGAGAGAGCAATGCTGACTCCGAATCTGCGCAGTGCACGTCCACGATTTGAGTGACTGCTACCTCAAGCTCGTAGAAGCTGCGGTTGAGGGCGGCGGCAAGGCGACGTGGGGCAAGGAGGGTTACTACTTCACCGAGAATGGAGAGCTCGTTTTTGGTCACGTCGCAAAGGCTGTAGCAGCAGCTGCACACAAGCAAGGCTTGATTCCCTCGGACGAGGTAGTCACAGTGACAGAAAACGAGGCCGATGACATGGCCAAGTGGGGTGCAGCAATCTGGGGCGTGAATTTCCGCTACCGTGCTGTCCGAGCTCGGAAGTTGTTGGGGTGGTGTCCAAGTGGGAAGAGTCTCGATGATTGTATCGCGGAGAGTGTTAGCATTGAGGCAAAAAGGCTGAGACTCGTACAAGGTCACGCTGCTAAGGTTGGTGGTTGAGTGAGTGCCTGTTCTCTAGTATTCTCATGCACAGTCCTTTTGCAATACAAGTAACTTCAAATTGCGCCTTAAGTGACACCCCAATGCTTCTGCGAGATGAGCTTTCAATCTTCCGAGCACGTGTTTGCGTATTGCGGTGCTACAGGGAAAAGAGACCCATTACACAGCCCGATCTCTACAATGCTGCTATCTGAGATCAACAGTGCAAACTTCCTAGAGTGGTCTGCAGGTCAGCTACAACCAGGCAATTAAATCTCGCGGCAGAGCTCTGTGAGGCACGACGTACCCCTATCCCTGTTGCTTGTGTTAGTCTAGTCTTGCATTCAAATTAGCAGAAAAGCCATCTCCCTCTTTTGTCTTGGTTGTGCGTGCAGGCCTTAGGAGCATAGCGTAACATCGATGTTCTTACATCAATTGATTGTTGGGAACTGTGAATGTCGGGTACTACCTGTGTAGTGGGAGTATTGATAAGGGGTTCTTTCTCCTTATCTCGACTGGTACGACCGTTCCAAATCACGCGTCTGTTTAGATATCCTTGCAAAGATCGAGCTATAGGCCAATCAAGACATGGTATCCGGTAAGAGTGAAGAGCAGTGCGGAAATGGCGGACAAGAGTTCCGGCGCTAGTAGGAATCGCCCACATATTAAGAGTCCTTTCACCTCACAAACTCATCCATCGACACTACTTTCACCAGCGATATACACATCTTCTACAGATTCTTTTCGTCCAGCGGTGTAAACGTATCTCAGACTTATACAGCGTGTGCCACAACAGCAAGTATACTGCCTGTGAGTCTACTTGCCCGGCTGTGCAGTCCCGGAGCAGCCTCCTGAGGCTGAGATCGGGGTGTTTTCTTTGACCAGATTTCTTACCCCCTAGTAACACCTTTATACAGGCCCTTTCTAATAAGGTGCTCTAGTACACTACTATACACAATGACAGCCTCCAGCTTCGCCCAAGCGGCCAACATCAAATCTAAGGCTATCCCTATCATCAATCCTAACTCGAACGCCGGCGGAGTGAGTATAGCACTACTTAATGAAGGCCCAAAAATAGTAGTGTTGCCAGCCGGTAGGTCCATTTCTGAGGCGGTCTACGCTCCTCTTTATTGAACAGGAGCCCGCATCTATAATAGCATGCAATACTGACTCTGAATATTTGCAGGACCTCGAGCTACACTACCCGCCAATAATCCCAGCAGCATTGACACCAAAGCATTGACATGCCACTTTTGGGCCAACACCGGGTCTTGCAAGTGGCCTGAGAGTGAGTGCTTGTATGCCCATCAACACACTGGAAAGATTGCGAGTGAGCCGGCCCAAGTCGAAGAAGGTCGTAAGTCTCCCTCACTCACCTCTTCTCCCCTGTTGGTAATTTTACTGTGAACGTCGACCTAATTCCAACAGGTCCAGCAGTGGCGGGGCGAAACGCTGCAAGCGGGAACCCTGGTTACTTTGATTGGCGTGGTTTCCACGGTCGCGTTGGTGTTGTGGGAAACAAAGAGATCTCACCTGCTCTCCAGCATCAAATCGACTATATTCGCGCTAAAAATCATTCCAAATCCACCGCCACTCACCAACTCCAAGTCTTACGAGACAACGTCAATCCAGCTGCTCTTCACGTTACCAATCCGACCGCTCTACAACAACTGCAATCATCTGTCAAAAACATGCCCTACTTCATGAGTAATGTTGGTCAGCAGAAGATGGGCGACTATCGTGCGCCCGACCACATGGCAGCAGTGCCTTCCGCCAACTCCCAGGCTACTCCTTCTGGCGAACCCTATGTCGTTGCAAGTGGTGGAGCTGGTGCATCATTTCAGACACTTCAAGCAGCTGAGCTTTCTGCTGGGGCCTCTCTTCACGGTCCCTACAATCCAGTTGCAACATCTTTCCAGCAAAACGAGGCCACTCGGCGTGCCTCTGCAGTGAGCTCATTATCGATGCTAGCCTGTCCCATTGCCCACTGCCCGAACCGAAACCATCACAAAGCCTTGCGTTGCCCCAATCCTATGGAGCACTTCATGGCACTCTGTCCTAAGCCGATGGACCATGCCGGCCGTACTAGCATCGACTTCGACCACTATGAGATGGTGATGACTAAGGATCGGTGCATCTGGCACCTTGCTGACGCCCTCGACTTTGCCCTTCGTCACGCCAGCGACATTCAGCAAGTCAACTTCTTGAACGGTATCAAGGACAATGTTACTACTGCTATGGAGAATGTTGGTGCAGAGAAGGTACTCCCCCCTACTTGGTATCTGCGCTATGATGCTGAATAGAGGTATGCTGCTCGCCCATGTTGGACAACATCCACTGACAGGACGATCTAGCGCTACATCTTAGAGCAAACTACCACGGAAAGCTACTCTTACCTCTAAAGCTTCCATGAACGAGCGGTGGCAGTGAGAGTAAGCTCCCCTGACATGGTACAAGCATATGAGCTGACGAAAAGGGATGGTCTAGCTTTTCTGATATGCTACCCACTACTTTGTAGTAAATACTGGCGGATTTCCTTTGTTCGAGCGCATGACGTGATGAATCAGGTATGACGGAGCAGCAATTAATGGATGGATACCCCCACTACATGGTGCAGAATGCTGGCAGATTTCCTTTTGTTTAAGGGTGGATACCGCTAAGGCGACGGACACTGGTATGACAGTTGAAGCGGATAGCGATTTAATGTACAAAGAAGTCGCTGCTAGCACTTAGCTAGCAACCTTCAGATAGCGCCCAATTCCTTCAACTTCGAAATCATCCCATCCACATCCTCCACCTTCCCACCCCCCTTCCTAGGCGGCGGTTCCTCCACTTTGACAGTCTTCAGCCTTCTCCCCTCCTCAACTCCATAATCCTTCAGCGACTTCTTCTCTAACTTCTTTTTCTTCGCCTTCATGATATTCGGCAAACTCGCATACCGCGGTTCATTTAACCTCAGGTCCGTCGTAATGACCATCGGCAACGGACTCCTCAACGTCTCCACACCCCCATCCACCTCCCTCGTCACACTCACATCATCCCCCTCAAACTCAATCTTCGACGCCTGCGTAGCCTGCCCCCACCCCAACAGCCCCGCCAGCATCTGCCCCGTCTGATTCGAGTCATCATCAATACTCTGCTTCCCCAGTATAACCAAATTCCTGTCCTCCTCTTCCACAACCTTTTTCAGCAACTTCGCCACGCCCAGGGGTTCCAGCTCCCCTGTAGCATCGCTCTCGGGTATTTCGACGTGTATGCTCCTATCCGCCCCCATTGCCATTGCGGTTCGGAGCACGTCCACGCATTTTGCGGGACCGGCGCTGAGGGCGAGGATGTCGTCGACGGGGGGCGTTTTGCGCTCGCGCATGCGGACGGCGGCTTCAATGGAGAGTTCGTCGAAGGGGTTCATGCTGTGTTTTACGCCGGAGGTCTCGATGGCGGTGCGGGCTTTGTTGACGCGGGGTTTGACCTGGGGATGCTGTTAGCTGCTGGGGCGTTCGGGGGTTGGGTGAGGAGGGCGACCGGAGGGGCATTGGGAGGGGAGAGGGGGCGTACGGCATAGTCTATCACCCGTTTGACGGGTACTAAGATCTTCAATGGGGTTGGCATGTTGGGTGTTTGTGTGGAAGCAATTCGGAGCTGATTTGGACGGAGAAAGTGATGTCCTATTGGCGGTGGGGATGCCTCGGCTATTAGACGCCGGCGAGGCTTGCTTTTTCAGGCCCCCTGTTTTGCTACTTCTACCGTCTTAAATAATGCTACATAGTCGATGACCCATCCAGCACGCCATTCATTTGTCTACCCTAAGCACGTAGAGCTGCTGGAGTTCGAGTAGCCATGCGAATAATAGGCCCGGGCTCGCCCCAGGTTTGGTGCCATTCACGCCATTAATCGACATAAACGGGGCATGCCGAGGAGCTTCTCGAGGTCTTCTGAGGCAGATCGCAATAGGCAGACTATCACGATCCGCCACAATGCTAATATTTGTGTTGAGGGCACGCGACATAACATGCCAAGCCATAGTGAAGGCCATCAACACAAGCTGCTAAAAGACCTTGTACTTTTCTAATTATCGCTCCAACCTCGTTCCTCTCGCCTCTACGGTGTCTCTGATCATGGCAAACCCCTGAAATCCTTCCCAGCTTGCCATACCTCAGAGTGTCGAAATACATAGTCCTTATATCGTTCCACCGCTGTCGGCAGCAGTTGATCTTGTTGTGTTGCTGGTCCCACTCCCATCGAAAATTCACCCTTCCAAATGCTGTTCTCCCCTACATTAGTTGCCACTGTTGAGCTATGAAGCTACTTGACCTACCTAGAGATGTTCTGCGATTGGTTTTGAAGCAGATGGTCGTGACAGTTGGACTTTACGACGCCATTAAATTGAGGCTGGTTTGCCGTATGCGCCCGAAATCCAGGTCAGCTTGTAATGCAGCGACTGACGTTGATAGTGAGAATTGCGATTGAGATCCCCGATGCTGTCATTGCTACGAGACTACTGGAAACGAAATCAGGCAGGCTGATTGAAGGCGTATGGGATACCGATTTGGTGTTTAGATACCTTAATGCGAGGACTCTTGCCGATCCCACAAGCAGACACGGCGTTCTCGGCAAAATCAATAGCGTTGTCAATGGTCTAATGCCCAGACACTCCGGAGATGGAAGAAAGAAGGACGAGGACTTGATGCGTGCATTCAGACGTGGCTTGTGTAGACTTGTCGCCACCCAGTTCAAGTCGCTTCGTTCGCAGATCCTCTCGGATGAATCCTGCGAGCAGAAAAGCGCCTGTTCCACCAACGAAGTTGAGGACGTGGTGAACAATCTCTTAGCAGCCGAAGCGTATTTTGGGCTGGGTTCATGGGCAATGTGCTGCTCGTACGCTGAAAGCGTTGTCAGCACTATATTTGGTACGCCGATCGAGTGCGCCGCTCTAGGTGGTCGTTGCGACATCACCGGATTCTATCTTGACCTGGCGCTCAATGCCCAAAATGGTCCCGCTGCTGATCTACAGAGTCCGTTATGCGCTGCCGCTCGTGCAGGCCACTACGATATAGTTTGCTTGTTCACAGAGACCAAATATCGACGTCTACTTTCACAAGTTCAGATCAACAAAGTCATCAACGCTGCAATCCAAGGAAATCATCCAAAAATCATATCTCTACTCCTCGATAGCGTTGACTTAGGCTCGGCTGTCTCTCTGAGCAACAATATGCTGCTCGAAGCGGCTTTCTATGGCCAAATCGATATGGTTCGCCTCGCTCTTGACACTGGAGCTGGTGGAGACAGTCATGAACAAAAGGCTTACTACAACCTCGCTCTCCAACGTGCGGCATCACAGGGGCATGTGCATGTAGTAGAGCTGCTACTGACGCGAGGGGCAGAGTATCTCATGAGCCTGAACAAATACCATGCAATGGTTCGAGCCACTCGACTTGGCTTCCAAAGGGTCGTGCAAATGCTCCTTGATCACGGCGCTAATGTCAATGAACTCGCAGCCGATGGCTTATCGCCTCTCGAAGCGGCGGCGGCGCATGGACAGGCTGGCATGGTAGAATTCCTGATCGACAAAGTGGACCTCAACAACTACCCAGACATTGGCATCTCCGCCGTGACTTACGCCGCCAGCTACAAGTCCGCTAGTACGATACGCGTTCTTGCTCGGCATGGCATATATGTCGATGATATTGAGACACAGACCAAGATCATGAATGCAGCGCATTGTGGTGGGGGCAAGGAGGTCATTCAGGCTCTACTCGACATTGCCATAAAAGGTCTCGGACCAGCTTCGGAAGCAAATGGGTCAAGAGACAGATTCTGAGAGCCAAGTACATGATGACTAGCCCGTGGTCCCAAATCGGCTGTATCATAGGAAAGCTCCGCAACCACCGCTTTCCATGCAACGGCATTCAATCAGCTAAATAAAAGAGCGAATGCCGCTTCATGCAAGCGAACGCATTGGTTTCACGTCCAATTGAGCTGCTACTCTTGACACCTTCCGATTCTATAGAGCTAACAAAGGCTGCTGCCATGAAGATCAAATTGTCTTGAGAGTAACAGCCTTGGTCCGTGCAGTACCCTTTGGAAGGGGGCCGTGACGATACCGCAATAGGCCTTCTTAGACACGTATATCCATAGAACAACGTCATCGCCCTTATAGGTCAGGAAATCAAATATCCAAGGGTTATTGATTCTTTATCTAGGAAAACCGCGGAAAACTTCGCTGTTTAGCGCTAAGCCTATTCTGGTAATAATTTGCCGAGTGCTTGGCACTTCCTTGGACAAACACCGAGTCTGTAACAACCAGGACCAAATTGTTCCAAGCAGAATTCTTTTCCTCATCTTGTAAATTACAGTGAGCAAGTATATAGATCAGCACAGCACCTTATGCTCTGAGATACTGACTTCCTATCTTGGTGACCGTACAGTCCTTATCAGTGCGAACTCGCTGCGGGGCTCGTTGGTCAAAGGAAAGTGAAGCCTAGCATTAACCGCCACCAAACTTCACTTCAACAGCTTCACCTTCATTCATATCACTACGTGTTCTTTGTTCCTCACTATATGGACTTTGATACTACCCTGGCCCATTCCACTCTACTCTAGAACATAGAACCATTCCACCCCTCATCTCTTACTGCGACAAGCAAGCTGCCAACTTGCTCCTATTTCATTCCCTTCTTTTCCGAAACGATCCTCAAGTGTTACCTCTTCACATCAGGACTCCGCTTCACGCCTACGTTAGCAGTATTGCTTCAACGATGGATTTGCTCGAGTTGCCTATCGAGGTTTTTCGGTCGGTCATGGAAGAGACAGTGGTAACATTAGGATTACGTGATGTCTTAAGGTTGAGGCTAGTCTGCAGTATGCATGTTCTTCCTGACTACTATTCGATCAAATGCTTAGGTTCATAGAACTGTTTTATCTCGAGGTCCCCAATTCCATTGCCACAACACGACTACTTGAGCTGCATTCGGATGAATTGCCCGTACCTATTGAGGGAAGGAAATTCTTGTCTACCTACATTGCCTTGAGGGCTCTCAGTCACCATCCTGCAGGTGACGGAATCTTGAGAAGGATCAATGAAACCGTTGATACATTGTTGCAAAGGCATTATAATGAAGGAAGAAACGATCTCGAGAAACTCAAGCACGAATACACTCGCGCGTTGTGTGACCAATTCGCTTTTTACTGGGAACCGAAGGATATCCACAATTTGGTCGTGGCCCCTGGAGGTAGGGCTACTTACAATTCCAGCTGGGCCAGTAACGAGGACCATATTTTGGTAGCAGCTGCGTTGATGGGAAAAACAGAACACGTCCTGGAATTGCTAGAAGGAAAGGTTCAGAAGAGGAATCCGGGGACCATCTTTGGCACGGCACTGTCATGTGCTGCGAGAGGAGGCCATCATGACATTGTTAAGATCATACTCGACTTCAAAAATGACCACGATGACCGTAGAATTGACTTCCTCCAGCCGCTCGAAGCTGCAGCTTCGACAGGCCAAGACCACATCATTCGTCTGTTAATGGAGCGAAAGCCTATCAGACACTTTAACCCCAATTGTTTTGGTGAACCCTTCCTCTATGACTCAATGCACGGCGCGGTGTGGGGAGGTCACGCGAAGACCTTGATTTTGCTGTTTGATATGAGTAGCAAGGAATGTGATCTCTTGGTGATCACGAGTATCTTATGGGCAGCTGCTCAGCGCGGCCATCTGGAGATTGTGCGTCTTATGCTTGAGCGCGGCGCCAACGTCAATTGCCCCGACATTAACAACTTGGAATCCTCTCTTGAGGTGGCGGCAACACAAGGTCATACTCGAGTGGTAGAATTTCTTCTAGCTAATGGGGCAAATGACATAAGGGGAGATGGTTCGACAACAAAAGGACTAGCCATCTGGAGAGCTGCGAGATTTGGGTTTACACAGACTGTGCGGGTACTGATTGACAATGGTGCTGACGTTGAGGGCGACGAAGGACTACAACGATCGCTTCTGGTAACAGCAGCACAGACCGGGCAACTGCATATGGTAAACTTCCTCCTGAGCAAAATCGACATCATGAGGTTTCCCGAAGTGGGAATTGGGGCCATCTACTACGCTACCAAGAACGGCTACGCTGGCATCGCCAATACTCTCACTGAGCACGGGGTCATCTTCCATCGACGACCATGGATGGACTGGCTAGACAATGTCGCCAGCGAATCCAATAGCGTGGAGTCAGCGGCGTCTAGCCCTGAATGAACCGAAAATTTTGAAAGACTGGCGTCAAAATCAAGAAGGATAACAATACTTGGAAGTCGTCCTAGCTCTCATCAGTACGGGCTCAGAGAAGCTCATCAAATCTGGGGGCGAATCAGTTGGAGGCAAGTGGTAGGATGAAATTAGCTAAGCCACTGCACTTAACTGTGCAACGAGCCATTTCTATGTGATTGAAGCTTCAATAGTCAGAATACCAGCCAGTCTACAACCATCTTTTCCACGAAAATACATCTGAAAGACTAATACTGAGACCTTCTTTCGTACAGTGATGGGTCATCTCTCTTTTAGGTTGTCTCTCTTTGATCGCCGGGGTATAGCTAGCTGTCCACCTTGTGCGGCTTCATGCCCGAATGACACTGATTTCCGGGTTCCTGTTGAGAGAAGGGTTCGATACGAGAAGTTTCGAAACCGATGATAGGTTTTCCGCTTCTGGCATTGGCTGCGTGAACAGCGACCTTGAAATAGTTGAAGCTGACCGATGATAATTTGCAAAAGATTCCCGTCTTACGAAGATGGAGCTCTACACCATCACGTCTTAAGAGCAAACACTTCCTCTTGGGGCTTACGCCAGCCTCATCAAGTCTTCCTTGATACTGATCGATCTCGTTGCATGCCATCCACGGATTCCTTTTCTAGCTGCAAGAAAGCATGCCGATGTTCAGCTCTTATCAGCAGAATTAAAGAACGAGCTTGGGCGGCTGGCCCTACTGAAACTAGCATTTCCATGTCTGGACCAGCTTCAAGGAACAAGATGTAAGGATCTGGGAGAGCTCTAGCAAAGGGCCTCTTTTACGACCCCAGAAGCATCCGTAAGGCCCGGATGAATGGACCGTGGAAGGAGGCGAGCAGGTATTATTCTAGAGATTTGCAGTTTGTGAATTGCGCTCGCTCGCAGACCCTCCCCTCGGCATCTTGCTCCTTCTTGCTTAGCAAGACGTGGGAGGTACGTTTTTTCGGACTTCTCTACAACTCTTCAATTCCATAAAAAGAGATATACCACATACTGAGGGAGTAATGAGAGGGTTGTCGCTACCTATGTGCTCTCGAATAACGTCGCATGACCCAATGATCGTCGAGAGATGGAGCGCTGGTTCTGGAGTGTTGAACAGACAAACGCCTCATCGCGCAAAACCAGAATGGCTCAATAATAATGGCAGTATCGTGCCAGAATCCTCCAAATTACCATTTGTTTGGAAATACCGTCTCTATCAACGATGCAAAAATGACTTTCACTTCACCGGTAGATGCACATGTTCTTTGCTGCCTGTTTGATGCCAGATATCTCTACCCGACGTAACGTCTTACGACTTCTCCTAATATGGAAGATATCAATGCCTATGCTTTACTATGCGCTGTCATGAGAGACTACACAGATGCAACGGGCAAGGTTTGCGCAAACGATAAGTACAAAGACTGAATTTGTCGACATTTCATCGGAAGAAACTGCACCTGTCATTGCATGCTCCTCTGCACCTCAATTTTTGAAGCACTAATTGAATATTGACATCTTACATGAAGCACTTTCCCTCGCCAATAGGAACGATATCTTGCAGCACCGTAGCTTAGGGCTTAAGGGTGAGATTGCGTGACGCGGAATAGCGATATATGTATCCGCTGGGGCTTGCCTCGTTCTGAGGACACGAAGTAGTCCTTCAATTAACTTTGGAGTGTGGCCACGTTACCTACACAAGAGAGGCAGACACAGAGACTTCGATTACGTACCACTTGGGACGTACGCCACTGCAATACGCAGCTTTAAAGGGCCATGAAGGGGTTACAAAGCTAATACTTGGGTATACTAGCGATCTCAACGCCATGCATTAGTACGATTCCACCCCTCTACATCTTGCAGCTCGTTTGGGCCACGAGAGTATTGTCCAGCTACTCATTGATCATGGATCTTCCACAGAAACAAGCGACCCGAATGGCTGGACCCCTCTCATGGACGCCCTTGAGCTGGGACACGCATCGGCCGTCACAATCGTCCTGGAGAAAGGTGCCAGCGCGATCGAAAGATGCAAAGAAAATGTGGACGCTACACACTTTGCAGTCGAGGGTAGTATGCCGGGGCCAGTGGTACAAGCGGTCCTCCGGAAAGCTTTTGGACAAAGAGAAAGTCTGGCCAAACCTCTGCCCGTAATGAGATTTCATGGGCTATTCCCTGAGAACATTGACAATCGCAACGGTAAAACGTTCAATACGACGCGCCCAGCTGGTGTAAACGACGATCTTTTCAAGTTTGAGATCAGATTCTGTATCCTCCACGTGGGGAATTCGGTAGATTTCTCCGTTGGTCACGGATCCGATGGGGCGACGGACGAAGGCGGCATAGTTAGAATACTCCTGAAGGCTTGCGAGGAAAGAATGGCAAAACGAACCGACGTGCAGGACGAAATTTCAGAGTTATAAAGACGTGAAAACGGAAACAAAATCCACACCCAGACTGGCTCTGGTGCCCAACGCTCGAAGGGAAGACGACCCCAATTCCCTCCAGAAGCCTGGAACCCTCATCTGGGTGCATGGAGTTCCTCAAAATTAGTGCACCCTGACCTCAAGACGTAACAACGTGCATCAGGCTGTTTATCAAAACAATTGGCAATTCTGAGTGCCAGCGCCGTGGACTCAAGCACTAGATCGGGCTCAATGTTCACAATTGTCCATGCGCCTGCTGCCTTCAACGAGCTACGAGAAAGTCCGGTCAGATTATTGAACACGAGAGATAGAGTATTTATTGGTATGGAATGGCTTTGGACGATGTTCGACGTTCAATCCTTGCGATACCTTGTGCCAAAAGCCGGAAATCATCCCTAGAATCGTCGAATTTCGGTTTAGAAAGACACTCGCCATAGGTTGTCCAAACAACAACAGCATCGCTGCTAGCATATGACCCCCAAAAGACTTCTTCTTGGGTTGCAGACCCTTTTGTCCGCACTTAACCACCCCAACCTTGAGATTCATTCCGTTCCCTAAGTCAGGGGTCGCCAACGGGCTGATTGTAAGGATAAGGTGCAACTGTGAGGTAGCCAGAGCTCCAAATTCACAAATTGAGGTCAAGTGGAGCATGAGACGTGATCTATCAGGGGCTTCGAGCCTGATCTTGTACTCAACTTCACTATGCCAGCACCCAAGAACGCAAACCGCAAAGCCAGCTTTTAAGCCATAGTGTGCTGAATATATTTAAGTACTAGAAATTAATCTATACCAGAGCGCTCTACGCTCTTACTTGGATGTCACTCCATGGACGCCATCGCTTTGCTGACTTTCGCTCAATCCACGTCGATTATCTCTCGTGCGATATCAGAGAATATTACACCTCTGCCTCCCAGTCTCCATCAACAGCTTCCGCCTGCCAGGCTTCTTCCGCCGTACCGGCCGATCCTCACCCCTCCTTATCCCTCTCTCCATATCTCGAATCTGCCTTGTCGCCACATCTTTTCTGATGATCTGCCTGCATAGATCCACGAACGCTTCATCCACATTATTTCGCCTTCTCGCAGATGTCTCGTAGTATGGTTTATCACCCCAGGACTGGCAGGCCTGAAAAGCACGAGAGCGTGACACGGCGCGGTCTTCTTCGAGGTCGGACTTATTGCCGACAATGACGAGAGGGATCTGGGGATCGTCTTTTATGCGGACTATTTGATCGCGGAGTTCGTGGAGTTCGGTGAGGGAGGAGAGGGAGGTTATAGAGAAGACGAGGAGGAAGCCTTGGCCGGATTTCATGTAGAGTTCTCTGTTGTGGGGGATTAGGGACTCGATAGGTTCGTGCGGAGGAGAGGGATGGAGCTACCTCATCGCAGCTACCGGTTTGGTTAGCAATAGGCTTGGGAGGACTTTTAGGACGGAGACTCACTGAATTGTTCAGTGCCAGCAGTATCTAGTATTT
>JAABUP010007944.1_pt1 | contig 13814 bp, 18 predicted proteins | sample 5559201 | NCBI WGS metagenome assembly JAABUP01 (sample SAMN10711887, study PRJNA513373) | rock metagenome | isolation source: Antarctica rocks | place: Antarctica | reverse complement strand
TACCCCGCGTGCACACTCTCTCAGCAATGGTTTTGCGTGCTGAGAAGCAGTGTCACTGAAAGTGGTACCAAATGTATCATCATCATCATCATCTTGCGTTGTTGTTAGAAAATGTGGTTCAGGCATGCTGCGCAACGCTGACACTGCGACCCTCCTTGTGCAGGTACGTCAAACTGCCAACTGCACCATCCTTTGTGTTTCTGCCTCTGAATGTGGCAGCGTGCACCTGCTTGTGTGATGCTGCATCCTTGACTGCAATGTGTGAAGAGCAAAGTGAAGGCTACCTGGCACTGACAGCCCCAACAGTATGCTCTACCACAGGCAAGCCTAATTGTTGTCTGGCCTCGTTGGAATGGTCCAAAAACAGGTCAATGTCTGACATCCACAAAAGGTCCCTGTACCTCTGCAGCCCAGCTGCCCATATGCCTGCTTTCACTTCAGAGTCACTCTGCCCTTTGTCGCACAAGGCATGCACTCTGTGACCAGTCTGTTGGCTCTCTTGAAGAGCGTGCACTTGTGGTGGCTGTTCTAGGAGGCTTCAGACGGCACAGCGCAGCGTGACACCAAAACACAGGGCTCCTGCCAACCCTCCCTTAGTGCCTCTACTGAAAAGCTTGTGCCTCTGCTAAGCTGTGACAACAACAACATGCAGGTGACCAAGATCTGCCTAGCCCTGACTTCAGCAGCACAGCACAGCCCATGGCAGAGGCGGGGCAGGCTGCTGTCTACCAAGGGGGCTTCTACATGGACCTGCACCGCATGCTGGGAGTGCAGTCAGGCTCTGAGGTACACCTCTCCCTCTTTCAGGCTCCAGGTATGGGTTTGCATCGTCTCAGGCTGTGAGGATAGGTTTCCCCTAGGCTGGGGGCAAGGCTCTCACTCTCACAGTCTCTTGGGTAGGATCCCGTTTTCAGGCTCCAGGTGTTCATTCGTTCATCCAGTCATTAGACGTGTGTCTTCCTTTAGGGTTAGGTATGTACAGTGCTGAGTAGCTCCCTGTATGAGGTCCTGCTTTGGCAGTCAGCGTATCAACAATACTGTGTGTTGATGTGTTCTAAAGCCAGACTGGACCAACCTTTGCGAGTATGACCAGGGCATCTACTGCCCTCAACTTGGTCATGACAGAACAAGTGTGGGTTTTGCCCGTCATCAGGCTGTGAGCTCGGCGTTGCTCCTTCCAGGCTCTGAGGTGTGCTTTGTTTCTGGTTTAGGCTCTCCTTCCCTTGTTCTCTAAATTTCCCTCTGTCAGGCTCTGAGGATCTGGGTTGCTACCTGCAAATTGTTGTCTGCTGCGTGATCAAAGACAATAGCATGGAGACAACTTCTTCCAAAATGTTCTGAGCACTTGGGGAGCATTTTGACTCAAGACTCACACCCTGCATGTCGAGTGGCCACTCAGTCTGGAAAGAGTCACTGTAACATATCTGCAGTCAAGCTGCTTATTACATTCACCTCATGTGCCTTTGTCTGTCCCTCCAGAACTTATGCAGCCAGGCCCTTAGATGAACCCTAGGTTATGTAGGTGTAATTTAGGTTATGTAGGTGTAATTTAGGACCTGCCGCATGTTACTCTCTTGCAGCTGACCTGCAGACTGTCATGTCTGTGCTGTGTGCTTTCAGTTGCTGGGCATACCAACAGCACAAAGCAGATTTGGCCGCGGGTCTGCTTGTCCCAGCATGACTTGTGGCAGCATGTGTTCATCTTGGAGGAGAGAGACAGGGGGTTTAGCCTGCATGGGTTTTGCAAAGCAACATGCTGAGCAGCATCCTGACCAGACTCCATTCAGAATCACCTGTATAGAGGCTCACAGCACCACCTGTATGAAGCAACAACACACAGTGCTCTGCGGCTGGCATCAGTCAAGTAGCATGCCCAGTAGAGACCTGGACGCAAGTTGTAGGACTGTAGGACATGGCAGCTTGTGTTGTGCAGGTGTTGTATGTTGGGGATCACATATATGGAGACATCCTGCGCAGCAAGAAGACGCTGGGATGGCGCACCATGCTTGTGGTTCCGGAGCTAGCCACAGAGCTGGACATACTGCAGCAGCATCAGGCATGCTCTCTTACACATTTGCTGCCAAGCCTGCATCGACCTCCAAAACATGCTTATGTCAAGAAGGGGCAGACCAATGCACGCACTGTTACACAGGTCATGTTCAAGTCTGCTTGCTCCTGACCAGTCTGGTAAAGGGTGTGAGTGCACAGCCTATGAGCACCGTGTGAGTGCAAGGCCTATGAGCAGCGTGGTCGGAAACGACAAGTCATGGCTTGCTTCTATAATTGCATGGTTGGGCCTTTCTGACACAGCTTGCTTTCAGCTGGTGGCAGGCAGCAGTGGCAGGCGGTGTTCACGGTTGTTTGCAGCTTGTGACTCAGCAGTCCTTTCAACCAGTGGCATGCAGCTAGTGGCATGCAGCAGTGGCAGGCAACGTTCATGTTCCTTTGCACACTAGCCTTTTGTTGTGACAAGATCTGCACTTCTTAACGCAACAAATGGTTCCACTTTCCTTTGACTTGACTTTTTAGCTTAGTGGGAAGCACTATGGAGTCAGCTGCTTTGCACAGAGCACGTATTGCTGTGGGTGTCTCTGTTGTGTGAAAGATGGCATCATTGCAGATGATCTTGAATGATCTGCAGGGAGTCATGGATGAGCTGAGAAGCCTAAGGGAGGCGAGGGACGCACTAGATGACCAGATCCAGCGCATGCAGTGGGGCTTGGGGCCCTGCCCCTCCCCCTCCACCCCTCAGCCTGAGACCCCCACTGCCTCACCCCAAGAAGCTATTGTGGATGCCACCAGCATGAGGTGCCATTGCATTGTCACAGGCCTTGCAGTCCTGTAATCTGGCTGGCTTCTGCACGGATTATCAGATTAACATCAGGCATGCTTGGAATGATAAGCGCACACTAACTGCGCATCTGTTGTGTCCAGCTGCTATACTGTCTACTCTGTGACCTTGGCATTCATCACCTAATAACAGCCCAGAATTCTGGTTCAAATATCAGTGGTGTGTGAGGTCAGCAGGAGCATGGCCCACAAGGCGCTGACCAAACAGCTGCCAACAGACCCTCACATGCAAAGTCACATGCTCTGCTCACCAGTTTCATCAGCACATGGGGTGCTATAAACTAGCAGTTTATGTGGGACTGTCTCCAGTCTGTTGCATGCCTCTGCACATAGTAGAAACTATTCCTGTGACATGGGTCATGACTCATCAGCCCGGTGAATCAAGTGCAGGGACATGATCCAGGCAGAGCGGCATGGTGCCAGCAGCAATGGGACTGCTAATGGTTCACATGATGCTGCCAGCAGCAGTGGCTTGTCAATGGACCAGGAGGAAGACGACGAAGAGCTGGTTCAGTATCAAGAAGCGCTGCACAACCTGGAGCAGCAGCGAGACGCAGTGAGCATCGCCATTGCTGCTGCTTGCTGCTGCTGTTGAAATCCATTTGTTGCTTCTGCTGCTGCTGCTCCTTGGCTGCAATGGCTTGCATTGAGTTTGTGAGTGCTGCTGCTGCTGCTCTATCTTTGTTCTTAATGCTGCTGCTGCTGCCCATACACTCACCCGGTTCTATGTATCGGTCAGAGGCAAGCCTTGGACCCTAGTTTCTAAGCCCCTATATCCAAAATACTGTATGCAAAATTTCCCACCCCGCCCTTTCCTTGAACAGACGCATTGAAAAGGTTCAGGGTGCATCTTTTGCTGCATCTGTGCAGGTTGCTGATACTTTTTATTTCTACACTGACATCTGTACATGCTGCTGCTGGTCTGACCAACACCCTGTTATCTCTAGCTGCTGCTAGAGGTGGTGCAGTTGAGCAACATGCATCAGCAGATATGAAATAGTAGCATCACCCTTGGAGCTGTCCAAACCTTTGTAGGTGCTGAAGATTGATTACTTGACCGAGTAAATGGATGATTGAAAGAACAAACAGTGCATGAATGAAAGAACAAAACGATGAAATAATGAATGACTGAATGCATGAGTGCATGCATGAAGGAATGAGTGGATGAGTGTAGGAATGTGTGAATGAACGAACGAACAAGTGAGTGAACAAATAAATGAGTGAACAAATGAAGAGACAGATGAACAAATGAGTGCATGCATGAATGTGTACATGAATGAATGAACCAACAAATGACCGATGAATAAATGAGTGAGTGTGTGAGATGTGATGTGATGTTGCTGCAGATCCGGCAGCAGCATCGGCAGCTGCTGCATGAGCATCATGAGAGGTTCCACGCGGTGTGGGGGCAGCTGCTGAAGACTGGCTACCAGAACAGCCGCTTTGCGCACCAAGTGGAACGCTTTGCATGTCTTTACACCTCCCACGTGTCCAACCTGGCGTTCTACTCACCAGACAAATCCTACAGGTGCGCTGGTGTACCGCAGCTTGTTGGGCATCATCAACATTGACATGTTTACATATTGAGGGTTTAGGGTTTTTATGGAGGGGCATTGAGTGAGCTGCCATCAGGGCAGTTCTGTGCTGTTGATGCAACAGACTGAAACACAAAGGGAAGAGGAAAGAAGTTTGTCCCCTGTTGGCAATTGCAATTGGGAGCCTACTGAGGCGGCAACCTGGAGCAATGGAATTCATCGTCCTGTTGCTACATGCAGGAGATCAATATGTGTGTAGGCAGCAGCCTGGAGCAATGCAATGAAATGTATCGTCCTCTTGCTACTTGCAGGAGACCAATATGTCTGTGTAGTGTACATCCATGCCCAATGCACCAGCAAATCTCACAAGCACATCCCTCCTTGCACAGTGTCTAGCGTCAGCCCTGCTCTTGATGGGTGTTGTTCTGCACTGTAAGCAATGTACTGTGAAAGGGAAAGCTTGCTATGCTGGCACCTTTGTTGACACTGACTGAGGCTGCAGGGGGCGCATGGACCACATGGCACATGAAGAGAACCCTTCCCTAGATCCGTTCATCCGATAATCAGCTTCTCAGCTCTTATCTGGCATGCTGCACTGCATACTAGCTGTGTTGTGAGCGTATAGCTTGGGCGGGTTCTACACAGCAAATTAGTCAGAAGATTACAAACATTGCCATCACAACTTTAATTTTTCAAAAGCCAGAAGTTGCAATAGCTTATACATACGGTGCTACTTCATGACAGCTGACTGTATGTGGCAAGACTTTTATGACACTCTGCCTTCCTAATTGGACGTTTAGCTGCACTGGGTTCTGTGGCCTGACAAGTTGTGGCAGACAGTCTCTGCAGCACCTCAAAACACCACAAACGGCTGCATGTTGGATGTACGCTACCAAGCATTCACTGAACTGAACTTCTTGTCTGTTGGGTCCCAGTTGCCCCCCAGGACATTAAATATATTGATTGATTGATTGATACATGATCTGGGCTGGCATACCCCTGTAGCTCACTCTTTCTCTCTGAGAGCAGCTCATCGTACCCAGATTGAGGCGACATCTGAAATGTGTGGGACTGCGCACGATGGCCTGTGAGGTTGCCGAACAAGTCAAAGACGATTGAGTCAGCGATACAACCAGGCTTAGGATAGCTAAACAGCTGATGTTGAGTTGCAAAAATTGGCTTGAAAAGAAGCTAACATGCTAACGCCAACACATTTCAAGCCAATCTTTGCGCTTCGAATATGGAAACCGATAGAACAGCTGCAGACAAAACTGCTGTCTTTCACTTGCTGCTCGCTCGCCTGCGCAGACACGCAGTTGCAATACCTGCAGGGTCATCAATCGCAGAAAGCTGTGCGCTGCTCTGCAACCCTCCAACAATGAGAGTCAAAACTAAAGTCAAAGCCTTAATTTCAAAATTTGCGTTCAAGCTTCAAATTGGGAAACCAGTAGAACAGCTGCAGACAGAAACGCTGTTGTTCACTTGCTGCTTTATCGCTCGTAAGCTGAAAGGGTTGCAAGGCTCCTTGTATTTTCGCTTCGAGCGTGCGCGGAACATCAGTTCGGCGTGGCCGTGTCGCACCACATCTGCAGCACATCCCGCTGCAAACACTGAATAGGTCGCAGAAAGTCCGAGGCAGCTTTAAAGTCGCTCTTCAACCAAAGGCTTTGACGTGACAGCAGTCTGCGACATCCGTACTGTGTCCGTGGGTGAGTGGCCTGGTTTGCTTCGCAACGCACAGGGTGTCGCATACATATATACTTGCATGCATGCGCTGGCGTTTGCAACTTTGCACAAACAAACACTTGCGCGTCAAGTGCTGACAACAACGTGTCTTGTATGATTTCATACAGGCGTACTCGAGAATCGTATAGCAAGACCGCAAAGCAGTACTTGCCAGTAACGCCTGATCCGCCAAGACATCCGCCAAGACCTCCTTGCACTCAGGCCTCGTCTGCTGTACACGATGAGCGACAGGCAACAGCTTATAGCTCTGTGTCTCTCATTGCTTGTTTGTGTGCTGCTGAAGCCTGCTCAGTGCATCGGTAACCCCGATCGAGCAATCAACTGGAGGCTTCGCGGTTTTAGCGACTCAGCTCAGGTGAGACTCAACAAAGTGATCCTGTCTTTGTCTAGCAGCCTTCTGGTCAGACACCTGAGTGCGCCCAGTCCATCGTCTGCAATACTCTTACAGCTCTTGCCCTGACGCATTTTGCAGGCTTCGCAGGTTCAGGCTGGCCGCAAGTTGACGCAGTCGAGCGATCTTGCCAGAGGTCTTTACCACATCCAGAGCGAGCTACGGTTGAGCTCTTGCGGGAGCTATCTCAGCGTCCCCAACTGCACCGTGGGAGACACTGTTGACATCTACTACGAAGACGACGGCTCAGGCAGACAGCAGATTGAGCTTGTACCGCTTGCAGGTATCTTGGCTTGTTCTGCTCATAGTTCGGATTTTTGGTCGCACAGCAAATTGAATGTAGCAACATACGATATTCTTGCTGGCATATTGTAGCAACTATCAGCAGCATTGTCCATGGTTACCAGACAGCTGGCTTTGTTGACTGGCCTGAACCTGCCTTACAAGCCTGCTGTCTGAACACACCACGCTATTGTCTGTGCAGGCAGCAACCTTTACTACCTGGTCATTGACAATGGCAGAGATGGTTGCACCAACTGGCTTTCTGGCCAGCCTTGTCCAGAAAATCGCATAAGTGAGTGGTACACAGATGACGCTACTGGCCGTCAGCAGTGGCTTCTAACACCCCTTGGCAACAACCTCTACACCATCAGCTTGCCCAGAGGCCGCGAGACCTGTGAGACCTACCTCAGCGCCAGCACCTGTGCTGTCAATTCAGCTGTTGGAGCAGGCATCACAAGCTTTGTCAGCTCTGATACTGGCTCTGGTGCTGAGCACTGGCTCATCACCCCCTTGTCTTCTTCATCACCAGCTTCCCCAGAATCCCCAACATCACTTGAGTCTACTGCATTCACCTCCCCAGTAGTCTCAGAGGCTCAGGGTTCCACATCATCCCAGTCTTCACCACCACCACCACCATCATCTGAGGCTTCGCCACCGCCGCCACCCATGTCAGAAATGTCACCACCACCTCCCCCGGTTGAGTCATCTCCAGCTGCTACTACTACTGCTGCTGCTACCACCACAGCTGCTGCATCTACCTCGGTAAGAGCTATCATTATTTGTACCTGCTGGACCCACATTCCATTTGTTCCTCTCTAGTTGCATGTGTCCCTTACAATTGTGCCTGCTGCCTAGTTTGCTGTTGCAAGCATTTGACCGACTCTTTCACAGGAAGCTTGCACGTCCACAGACATCTGTGTTGTATCAGAACCTGGTCTGGCACTGGCAATGTGCACAGAAGTAAGCGGTCAATTATTGCTTTTTGGCAGTTAACAGTCGCTGAAATGGTTAAGCTTGCAACACTGACGGGTTGTTGCAACTTTGTCCTTGCTGCCTGCACCACTTGTGCCACACAGTCTACAACACATGGCATCACCACTCACTTCTGCTTGTGCTTGACATGCAGGGATGCAGTACTGGCAAGAAGGGTGTGGTGTATGACTTCTTCTTCCAGTATGGTCCCTCAGTTCAGGTCACCAACTCGGACTACTGGCTCAACTTTGACTCGGGCTTTGACAGCTCCATCACAGGTCACTCCTCAATGTACTATACTGTTTTGTGTCGTACATGTGCAAGCATGTACATAACGTATGGTCTATGCAAACTCCACAGTATTGAGGCCTGCCAGAAGGCAACCTGCCTTCAATTTTCATGTGTTGGGCTTGTTCATGCCTGTGCTCCAGCAGAATTGAGACTCGCCTTCTCTGGCGTGAATGTTGCCTGACTATGCACTGTTCTCACACGCACTGTTGTGCTCTGCCTATGTGCTGTATCAATATGTGCAACATTTTGTGCAGTGCCTCTTGTGACTTCAACAAGTCGCGTCATGTTGTGCAGATCCAGCTATCATTGCCAAACATCAGCCCATAGTGTGGGGCACTGACCGCATTGACAGCTCTTACTCCAACATTAATGCACTAGCCACCAAGCCGCAGTACTTGCTCACATTCAATGAGCCCAACTATGCCTTCGGTGGTGGCAGCCCTACCAATGTCGTGGACCCTGTCACTGCTGCTGGGCTGTGGCCACAGCTGACAAACTACTTTGATCCTCTGGGGATTCAGCTCATTGCTCCTAGTGCCATCGACTGCTCCGGGGATCCTAACTGCTTCAACGTTGGGACTGCTGCTGGCTGGCTCAGCGCTTTCCAATCGGTAAGCCTCAACACGCCCTAGACAAGTCCTCAGATGTGCATAGCTTGTATGAGCTACATGCGTCTCGCAAAGATTGTGCTTGTCTGCCTTGTAAAATATCCAAGTCTGTGGTACCTCTTGAGGGACAGCATGGATGGTGTCCATCGCAGCTTTCTCATCTTTAGTGCTTCTGCTTGTGTCAGCAGCCAAACCACAGAGCCATTGCTCCCAAATTGAGCTATGTTGTGTGACCCTTCAGAATGTCCCAGCGCTGCTTCAGGTTTGCCTTTGAGCAAGTTGCATGTGACTCTGTACGCTGACTGCTGCAGGCCCTGAACAGCAATTCAGCAACAGCAGGTGCGTGGGATGCCATTCATGCGCTGAGCTACCACACATACGCCACTGACCTGGGCTCAATCATCAGCGAGACCACCAGCCTGTACCAGCAGTTTGGCAAGCCCATTTGGATCACAGAGATTGCTTCAGGGGGCGGTTCGTCCATGGAGGCCAATGTGGCCCTCATGGAGGCCTTTGTGCCCTGGGCCAACTCCCAGCCCTGGATTGAGCGCTACTTCTGGAACCAGGCAGTAAGTCTTGTTACCCAGATACTGACATTGTGTTTAGATCTGACACAAAATGCTGGCTTTGGTGCAAGGGCCAGTCTTTTAAACCTGTACCAAGCAGATCTTTGAGCAGCAAGCTGACCATTGCTATGCCAGAGCCACAGCGCCATGTGCTTGGGTGCTTAGTACCGCAATTAAGACACGGCACCATGCCCGTCATCAGCTCCTGTTGCCTCCTCAGCAATCAACAAACGTGCACGTTGTTGCTGGGACATTCATGCATGCTGAGCTTTACCTGTGTGTGGCATGCAGACTCCAGCAGAGGGCACAGATGCAAACATCCAGAACAGTTACCTGGTCAACAAGAGTGCTGACGGCAGCGGTGATGGCTCCCTGTCGGTCCTGGGTCAGGTCTATGCAAACTTCCCCTGCTAGAGAGTGAGCACAGACTCTCTAGCAGGGCAAGTTGGCATGTCAGGCACACGGAGCCTTGCCTGATGCTGTTTGATTTGCCCCATCATTCTGCCTCAACACCTGCTGAAAACAGTTGTTGCCTTTCTTATGATGGCAATGAATGATGGGTTGACTTGTCTGCCTTTTGACCTGTGCCTTTGAGACTCGGCTGAAAGGGAGGTGTGGGTCACTAGTTGACACAGTTGTACATATTAGGGGAGTTGGTGGGAGTTGTGATTTCTGAATTGAGTTTTAGCCCACAATTTCCACTCCAATTTTGTCCTGTTCAAGACCTGCAATAAGCTCTTTCTGTTTTCAGCAACTCTGCTTCAGCCTGCGTGCATGTGAAAATGTGTGTACAGCTTCAGTATGAATGCCCAACACTCTCAGGCAATGGACCAAATCATGGTGTGGCCCTGTCAGTTATACATAAAAATCAGAGCAGTCGTGGCACATTTGAAAATAAATGGTATATTTTGACTGCAGTTGCTACCCTCAGGTGTATCAAGTAACTTAGGCTACTATCAGACGTTTTGTAACATATGACCCCATTGCCTACACCATGGAAGTTGATTGAGTCAGCATCACATGCATATGCTGTTTTGCCCCTGCAGTGCACATGGTTCTACAAAGCATCCTGTCTGTTTGTCCACCCTGTACACTGCTTACAGATGTATCAGTGTCGGAGATGGGCAATCCAAAGCAGACAAACGCACAGGCACAAGCAAAACTATCTTCGAATGCAGACCTTTCATGGGTTTTTGACCTCCTGGTCTGCATCCAACAGTACTGGTGGAGGCATGTAACGGTAAGAAAAGCACTCTGATGCCATGGTTCTGCAATCAAAGCAACAGGCAGGAAAGCAAAACAACTGTCAGCAGCTATAGACAGCCTATTGCTGTGTCATGATGCTGAATGACAAAAGCAAGTTTGTGGCAAGACAAATGAGATAGGAGTACTCTCTGGCAAGCGATGCCATTGCCATTGCAGCATTGCCGTTGCAGCGTCATCATTTCCACTGGAGTTGCCAAGAGTAAAGTTCAGCGTAAGATAATAATGTCCATGATGTGCAGCCTCAAGGTTGCACCACAATTGCATCTCTGCCAGGCCCCACGCCTATCCATTTGCATTTCACTCCTACCAGTTCTTCTATTCTTGCAATGTAGCTCTTGGCATTAGCTGGCAGCTCATCCCAAGATCTGCATTTGCTGATATCTGTCTGCCATCCTGGGATGTCCTCATATACTACATCTACAGCTTCAAGCGTGCTCAGGTCTGCTGGGATTGATGGTAACGGCTTGCCATCTATGTGGTACTCTACTCCCAGCTTGATTGTTTCTAGAGCATCTAAGCAGTCCAGCTTTGTCAGGTTGATGTGTGTCAGGCCATTGATCCTGCACATCAGCCCAGGTTAGAATGCACCTTTTTTCTCCATAAAGTATTTGCAGGTGTGTTTTACCCCCAAGGATGTGCATTGCAGCTTGCCACATCACCTTTATTGCATAACAGGTAAACAGCCCAGTGCTTGGCAAGAACAATACGTTTTATCAAGCACAACCTTCTATGCATCATGTATGACGTCAGCAACATAGTTGCATCAGTCAAGTCTTGCCATGAGCAACTCTGACAGGCAGTATGCTCTAAGAGGGTGCTAGGCAAGGCCAACACGACGTTCAGCATGCACCAAAGCTGCAATCCTGCACCAGGGCCTGATGTATAAATGCACACTGTCACTCTTGTCAGCAAAGCGCAAGCCACACACACACAAATTTGGACCACTGCACCATAAAACTGTGACTGGGACGCAAGAGGTTCATGCAGTGGCAATAGTCAAGCAGGCAGCAGTGATTTGACCCAGCGCCGATTCCAGAGCTGAGAGAATGGATGTCTAGCCATGGACAAGAAACAGGAGGAATCAAGCTCTGGAACAGCGTACTGCAGCAGCATAAATATTCAAGGTTGCAGCAATACCTAGTTGCATATCTGAGGGCTGGTATGTCCAGCCATCCCACCCGCCTGGGTCTGCCTGTTGTGACCCCATACTCCCGACCAACCTCTCGCATTGTTTCTGCCTCTTTCCCAAAGATCTCTGTAGGGTATGGACCTGAACCTACTCTTGTTGTATATGCCTTGGCCTACAGCATGTGCCAGTAAGTTCAAGGCCCCATCCCCTCAGTAAGACAGATCATGTTCATGATGTTGCATCATGTGTGAGTTATGCACTTAGGTGAGACTACACAGCTCAAGAAGCCAATGATGCACAGCAGTTATGATGAACAAATGTACCTTGTAGGTGTAACAGTCACAGGGCCTCTGTGAAGAATTGATCACTGCAGGGAGCTGCATCTTTGCTGCAATGCTGCCTGTGACTGATAGCATGGGAGGTGACAGGCATTGATTTCAGGATGCAGCAAGCAGCACACATGATGCTGTATATTGCACATGCAGTCAAAGCTGACAGCTTGTCATGCATTGAAGGGTTCTGGCACAAGGGAATCAAAGGGAATCCCAAGCATGCTTAGCAGCACTGGGCTCACCACTCCAATGATGGCTTCAAACTTGTTGGGTGATAGGCCCAAGCCCACAGCTACACCACCAATGGAGGGGTTAGAGGAGGTTACATAGGGGTAGGTACCAAAATCCAGATCAAGCATGGTTGCATTGGCTCCTTCTACCAGTATCCGTTTGCCACTGTCATACGAGTCATTGATCATTGATACTGTGTCACCCACATATGGAAGCACCTGCAGCAGCAGCACTTTGCCTTCATACTATCACAGCCGTATTTAGCCTGCTCATGTCAGTTGAGTCATGCATTGGCCATGGCTTCCAAAAATACAGGTGCCACCACATTGACGCCTCAGCTTGAGCTCCATGATGCAGCATTACAAACAGCACGGTGACCATACACTTCAGTGACACCAGGTGAGTGGACTGATCTGCTTGGCCATCTCACACATTCAACTATGTCAGTATGGCATGCAGCATGCTTGCTGCATCTTTTGCAGATGATGCACTAGAAATTGGAGACAGACCCGCTTGGCAATCTCCACAAAGCTCTCAATATCAGCCTCGACATCATACTGGAACCCCTCAAACCGTTTGCTGCCATCCATGGCCAGCTTGCGCAGCTTGTCAGCAAAGGCTTCCTTGTCTTTCAGGTCAACAACACGCAGGCCATTGCGGATGGCCTTGGATGCATATGCTGGACCAATGCCCCTCTTGGTTGTGCCTATTTTCTTACCTGCATGCATGCACTGTACATGTGTTGCCAGTCCATGCAAAAGCAAGGCCAAAGGTCAACTTTGAACCCCACCTCAAAAGTACGGTGATGCTGCACTTGTTGCTACACACCAATGCTGCATCACCTAAATCCAATGCTCTTCTACCTTGAGCAGATTGCACCTGGCGCTCTAAACTTGCAGTGTAGTGCATATGGCATACAAGGGCTCAAGTTACCTGTTGTCTTGTGCTGCATTCTCTTTGCTCATGCTGTGCATGCGTTGCTGGTCTTGTTAATGCCTAAAATGGGTGACAGTCTTTCAACCTGACGCACGAGTCGCATGTGCATCTGTCAGTGGACATGCGAAACCGTCATGATAATGTGAAGCTGCTAAGCAGAGCAGTGCATCCCAGGGCTGTACATGCAAAAATAAACAGCCTTTCTGGTTACCTGCCAATTCATCTTCTCGCAGACCATCAATTTCTTTGTGTAGGTCAAAGAGCAGGTGGGCTCTGTCTGATATCAGAAGCCTGCCTTCAATTTCCACGCCTTGACCAGCTAGGGTCTCTATCTCCTCAAATAGAGTGGGCAGATGGATCACAACGCCATTACCAACAACACACATTGCACCCTTGTTGAGGATGCCAGAAGGCACAAGATGTAGTGCATACTTTGTGCCCTTGTCATCGTATATAGTGTGACCAGCATTGGCACCACCCTACAACACCAACAAAATACATTCAGGGACCAGGTAATAACAGCCCTCTTCAAATGCTGATAGGGTCACAAGTGGTATAGTCACGGCTGAAAGGCCAGAGCTGCTGCTGCTGACCTGTGCTCTGGCAACAATCTCATACTTCTGTGCCAGAATGTCTACGAGTTTGCCTTTGCCTTCATCACCCCACTGCGTCCCTAGCA
>JAABUP010007943.1_pt1 | contig 13816 bp, 21 predicted proteins | sample 5559201 | NCBI WGS metagenome assembly JAABUP01 (sample SAMN10711887, study PRJNA513373) | rock metagenome | isolation source: Antarctica rocks | place: Antarctica | reverse complement strand
CCAAGCCGAGGAGACACTCAGGTCGCGGTGGCGCCCGGGGCTGTCCCTGGCTGAGGCGCTGACGATCGCGGTGGACACCCTGGCCGCGGACCCCAACGGCGGGGAGACGAGGACCCTCACCGCGGACCAGCTGGAGGTCGCCGTGCTCGACCGGCAGCGCCCGCGGCGCAAGTTCCGGCGGATCGCCGGGCAGCTGCTCGAGGACCTGCTCAACACCGACAACGAGATCTCGGACGCCCCGGAGCTGGACGATGACCGTCCTGGACACCATGACGTGCTCATGGGGGAGCGCCGAGAGACCCCGGGCACCGACCAGCCGCCCAACCCGGCGGGACGCGTTGACCCGGCCCGCACCGGCAAACCGCCGGCCACGGCACGCGACGACGACGGGACAGCAAGGCAATGAGCCTCTACGAGCACCAGGTGAGCGCCCTCGGCGGTGGCCCTGCGGACCTTCACGACTACGACGACAAGGCCGTCCTCATCGTCAACGTCGCCTCGAAGTGCGGCCTAACACCCCAGTACGCCGGCCTGGAGAAGCTCCAGGAGCGCTACGCCGAGCGAGGTTTCGCCGTCCTGGGCTTCCCGTGCAACCAGTTCGGAAAACAGGAGCCCGGCACGGCTGCGGAGATCGAGACCTTCTGCAGCTCCACCTACGGGGTGACGTTCCCGATGTTCGGCAAGATCGACGTCAACGGCGCCGGCCGCCACCCCCTCTATGCGGACCTGACGGAGGTCGCTGACGCCGACGGGGAGGCCGGCGACGTCCAGTGGAACTTCGAGAAGTTTCTCGTCGCTCCCGGAGGCACGGCCGTGACTCGGTTCCGCCCGCGCACCGAGCCGGAGGCTGAGGAGCTGGTATCCGCGATCGAGAAGGTTCTCCCCGCGCCCGCCGGCCGCTGACCGGCCTACCGCGCCGATCGACAAGGACCCGACCTGCGACGGCGGATGTGCCTTTTCCTCTACCTGGCATGGTCGGGTGTTCGGACCTCCCCGGACGGTAGGTGAACGTGTCCCGCTCGCGGGCATGAAAGCGCGTGTCCGAACTGAAGCTTGCCGGAAGTGCTGTTACATGAAACGCGGCTGACATGGCAGTTCGTCAACGGGTGGCGGTGGCGTGTCGGTGATCTCACTTATTTGGCGGTAGGTGGTCATGGGACTGAGGCGAAGGCCACGACTCGCAGCAGCGCCTCGAAGGTTTCGAGGGAGCGCTTGGCCTCGGCTTGGAAGGAGGAGGGTGCGGCGTCATGGCCGTCGTTGGGGGTGTCAAGCGCCTCCTTCCAGGCCCGGTGCTCGGCGGCCAGCCAGTCGGGTCTGTCCTCGACGACAATGCCGTTGAACCCGGCCGCCTGCAGGTCGCGTTTCAGGTCCAGGTCCCGCAGGCGACTGCCGACCCGAGGGTCGCCTGGCGCGGTGGGCTGTCGTCATGGCGTTCCCAGCGTCCCCTCAGGAGCCACCACGACGAGCCCGTGGACCCGCCATCGGTCCCGGCGACGAAGCTGCGGTACGTAACGATCGCTGACCGGCGGTCGCCAACACCTGTGGGGGAAGTCGAGGTCTCCGGGGTCCTCGACGGTGGCCCGTCCGGCAGTTTCGACGGTTCGCGAAGCGCTCGTGCATAACGTCCACACAGGGCAAGACGGGGAGGTCTAAGGCTTCAGGACGGCTCTCATGGCCGTTGAGACGACGTCCTGGAACTCGGCCGCGTGGTACATCGAGCGCCCTTCGTCGGTGGCCATGAGTTCGGCGCGGCGTACTCCTGTCGTTGCTGCCCAAGTCATCGCGGCTTGAAAGGCGGCTCGGCCATAACCGAGGCCCCGCTCAGCGGGCAGTGTGCAGACATTGCTGATCAGCACATCCTGGCCGCGTGGCGCGGTGGGGGAGGGGGCAGCATCCCTGATCGAGGCCATGGCCGTTGCGACGATCTGGCCCCCGACCTCGATCACAACGATGTGGGTGCTGGGATCCTGGAGCCGGGCGGTGAACCAGTCGGCCGCGGCCCCTTGCCATGTGGTGTCCTCCGTGCCCGGGGTGCCCATCGCACTAAACATCTCGGCGCGTAGTTGCACAACGGCGGGGACGTCTTCCGCTTCAGCCCGTCGCGCAACTCCGGCCGGCATGGGACCTAGTTTATGGGTGCGCTCGGGTGCGCTCGGATGTGTTGCCGCCGCTCTTGCAGCCTTGACGACGGGCGGGCGGTAGCGCTGGGGCCAGAGTTCATCGACTGGGGCGGGCGGCATGTGTATCTTGCCCCGACCGTGCGATGGGAGGCGCTACCGGAAGGCTGGGGCGAGTGGCAGTGGGTGTGGTCCCCAGACCCGGGTCGTGGCCTGGTGAGTCTCGGCGGCTAGTTGCCGTAGCTCCGGCAGGACGGTCGTCTCGTATTCGGCGGCGCCGCGTAGCCGATGCTGGAGTAGTGCTCGCCTGGTGGGGATCAGGGGCCGGCGGGCGGGGTTTGACGGTGGTGGGTCGCCGTCCAACGCTGCCGCAAGGAACCAGCCAGCCGAGATGAACACCCACCCGATGGTTGCTCGGGCCAGGTCGTCGGCGAACCCGGCGGTAGCGACGAATGGCGTCGTGGTGACGAGGCTCTGCTGCCACCGGTCCAACGCTTTCACGCTCACCTGCGCAGGTAGCCGCCAGCTGCACCAGCACGACGGCCACGGCACCGACAGGTAGGCAGCCTCCCAGGCCAGGTGGCGGTACTCGGCGCCTTCGAAGTCCAGCAGCACCATCCCGTGCTCGGTCTCGACCGCGTTACTGGGACACGTGTCGCCGGGCACCAGGGCGCCGGGGGACCCGGTCGCGGAGACGTCCAAAGCGTCAGCCAGACCGTGAAGCTCTTCAAGCGCCGCGGCCCGGATGGTCACCCCCAGCCGTGGCAGGGTGCGCGTCAGCACACCAACGGCATCGGACAGTGACTCAGCGGAGGTGTCCACGGCGGGTGGTCCCAACGGAGACAGCGCCGCCAGTTTGGTGTTGAACTTGTGCCGAAGCCCGGTGCTTGCCGCCTGCACCCGGCCAACCGCGCCCGCCCATTCCAGCACCGCGGATTCCGCCGACTCCGGGTCGTCACTGAGGAGCCGGTCAGCCAGGGTAGGTCCTGCGCCGAGGTCGGCCAGGACGATCAGGGGCGGGGTCAGCGACGTCCCCAGGAGCGGGACCACCCCGGGCGGTCTCTGCTCGGCCGCGAGGGTCAGGGCTGCTTCTTCTCGGACGCTGCCCTGGTCGGCCCCGGTGGGCGCCTTCAACACCAGCTCATGGTCGTGGCCTGCTTGGTCGCGAGCGACTGCACGCACCACCACCGCCCGGCTACTGCTGACCAGCCGTTCCCCAAGCCGCACCTCAACCGGGCCCAACGACTCGGCCACGGCCGCTGCGGCAGCAGCCGCCAACCACTCCAACTCAACCGACACCCGCCCAGTCTCCCCCGGCCCCGGCGACTATCCCTACCTCGACACCACCCGGCTCGCCCACGACGCTGGCTTCGTCCCGGCTTTCGACATCGCCGAGGCGGTCGCGGACTACATCGCATGGCGCACCGACAATCCCCGCTGAAGGAGAAGACCATGCTTGACCCCGACGTGCGTCGAGTACTCGACGGCACCTCGATCGCACATCTAGCAACCGTCCTCCCGGACGGTTCGCCACATTCGACCCCCGTCTACGTCGGCACGCAGGGCGACCGGATCATCTTCTTCACCGGCCCGGGCATGCGCAAAGCCCGCAACCTGCGCCGCGACCCACGGCTGGCGCTGTCCATCGCACCCGTCGACATTTCCGTTCGAGCCCGTCGTCGTCCGGGGCCGGGTCGTCGACTGGATCGAGGGCGACGCCGCTTGGGAGATCATTGACAGGCTGGCCGTGCAGCACGCCGGTGTGCCCTACCCGCGAGGACAAGAGCGCGTCGTGGCCGTGATCGAGCCCGAACGGCAGAGCTTTGGGATGGGCTGACCCATCAGCGGAGTAGGCGCCAGCCAGAACCGACGTGTCACGACGCAGCTCAAGTGCACGCGGCCGCGGTCGAAGTGATCTGCATCCAGCCATTGGGGCGTCGACGGCGCGTCGTCACGATCGTGTGCGGCAGCAACGTCGACCTGGACACCTATCACCGACAGGTCGGCACCCCGCGGGCAGGGCTGCCGTGACCACGCCAGAGCACGACGAGCGGACCCGCTACTCCTCCCACCGCACGGACGCCATTCGATGTCCAGGCGTGGCCCGAGTTCGGCCAGGGATGCCAACGGCGGTTGGAGTCGGTCGGTCACGTGGTCTACCCCCGAGCCCGGCGAGGTGTTGTGGGCTGCGGGCGACCTGTATGACCTGTACCTCGTGCTCGCTGGTGGAGTCTGCCTGGTGGATCAACGGGACGCCCGTGTCGTGTTCGCGCGCGGGATGTGCTGTGTCAGGGTCTGCTGCGCAACTGCCTCGTCCGCCACGCCTGCCCTCTTCGCTGTCTCACATCGCCATTTCACTTGCATCGCAACCCGTGTTTAGCACGCACGTTCGCGCGCTACGCGGGCGACGGCATCGGTCAGAGGGGAGGTGCGGGCCAGCGAAGAGGTCCTCACTACCTCCATTTCCGGCAGGAAAGAACGCGCGTCATGAGTTCGGCGTTCTCGGCCTAAGGTCATCGGCCTCAGGTCGGCGCTCATGCCGTGCCCACACCCCTCAGGAGGAGACAACGTGACGAACGGACCGACACGATTTGAGGTCCACGAATCCGGCGCCTTGCTGCATGGGACGAAGGCGCACCTCGCGGTCGGCGATCTGCTGGTACCCGGCCACTTCTCGAACTTGAGCCAGGGCGGGTAATGAACCACGTCTACGTGACCGAAACACTCGACGCCGCGGCCTGGGGTGCCGAGCTGGCAGTCGGCGACGGCCCCGGCCGTATCTACCTTGTGGAGCCGACCGGCGTCATCGAGGACGACCCGAACGTCACCGACAAGAGGTTTCCCGGCAATCCCACGCCCTCCTACCGCACCCGTGAACCTGTCCGCATTGTCGGTGAGCTCACGGGCTGGACGGGCCACACCAGCGAGCAGGTGCAGGCGATGAAAGACGGCCTGGCCGACCTCACGCGACGAGGGGTCGCCGTCATCTATGACTGACCCGGTTGCGGAACGACGTACGGCGACGAAACCGCATTGGACGGCGCAGATCGCCTGGTGCCCCGCATGGGTGTGCCTTTCGGGACACCGACTCGATCCATGGGCTCAGCGGCTCGGCGTCCTCGCGGCGAGGGTGGCTCGTGCCTCTGTCCGTTGTCGGTCGAAGGCGCGGTACACAGTCGAGCGGCCAACTCCGAACAGGTCGGCGACCTCGGCGGTGCTGTACTCGCCGCTCTGCACCAGGGAAACCAAGTGTGCCTCTTGTCGGCGATTGAGCTTGGGTTGTTTGCCCCGCACGTGGCCCTTGGCCTTCGCGACGCGCATGCCCTCCTTCGTTCGCAACGGGATGAGGTCTGACTCGAACTCGGCCACCATGGTGAGCTCGTCTGCGATCGCCCGGGCGTCGGGAAGGGATCGGGCGAGGCGGTCGAGCTTGGTCACGACCAAGGTGTCGCCCTCGCGACACGCGGCCATCGCTTCGCGCAGGCCGGGTCGCTCCCGGTTTGTGCCGGTCAGGCCGTGGTCGACGTAGATCCGTTCCGTTGCCACCCCCAGCCGGGTCAGGCCGTCTCGTTGGGCGGTGAGGTCTTGTTGGTCGGTGGAGCTTTGGGCGTACCCGACGAGGAGCGCGTTCATGGTGTACCTACATGCAGCAGGCCGGCTCGGGCGAGGACCGGCTACCGGCGACGGCAACAGCCGCTGAGCGACAACCTAAGTTGCGATAGCAGGCGCTGGCAACGTATGTTGGAGGTCGTGGAGCCGCCGCTGATCGTCGACAGCGCACGCAAGCACGGCATTGCCGACGAAGACGTCCTCCACGCGTTCAGCCACCCCGTGAGCTATGAGGAACCTTGACGACGGATTCGTGATGATCATCGGACCAACCCGCTCGGCTCAACTCGTCGAACTCGGGGTTCTCGACACCGACCATGGCCCCGTCATCGTGCACGCGATGACGGCCCGGAGAAAGTACTTGAGGTGATGACCATGCCCAGAAGCCTGCAGGAGATCCTCGAACATGCTGACGAGCTGGGGCGCCGGTTCGAAGACCACGAACCGAGCGACGTCCGGGATGCCGCTCCGCTGCACGCCATCCGCGAGGCAGTGACCGAGCGTGCCGCCAGTGAGCGGCGCATCGCCGAAGCCGTGGCCTCAGCTCGCGAAGCCGGCGTGTCCTGGTCCGCGATCGGCAGCATGCTCGGCACCTCTGGCGAGGCCGCCCGAAAGCGGTACGCGGGACAACATGTCCGGTCCGCGTAGAGCGAGCACCTCAGCGATCGCTGACCAGGCCGTCCCTTTGAGGATCGTCTATCGGGACATCATGCGGCGCGCAAGATCGCCTGCCGGGGCATGGTTACGCGAGGTTCTGTATCGCTTGGTAGCTGGGCGCGTTCGGGATTGGTTTGCCGTCGCGGACGGACTTGGCCGTGGCTATGGCTGATCCGAGCGCGGCGCGGAACAGCAGTGATCCGGTGCTGATCCGTCGCACACCCAGGCTGGACAGGCGTTGCACGTTTGGTTGTGCGAGGACGTTGAGCGGCAAAGGGGTGGATGCGACGACCTCGGCTATGTCGCGGTCCTCGGCGAGTCCGGGGATGAACACGCCGTCAGCGCCGGCGTCGGCGTAGTGGTGCACCCGGTCGATGGTTGAAGATCGGTCCAGCCCGAGCCAGTGGGTGTCGATCCGGGCATTGAGGAACAGCGCGGGTGCGGCGTCCTTGAATGTTCGCAACACGACCGCTTGCTCGGCCGGATCGGCGAGGTGATCACCGCGGCCGTCTTCGATGTTGACCCCGGACACTCCGAGCTCCCACAGTTGCGCGGCCAGCTCGTGGGGCTTTGCGCCCAGTCCCGCTTCAATGTCGATGGTGACCGGAACCGGTAACCGCACCAGTTTGGCCGCCAGGTCCAGGGTTTCGCGCAGCGTCGCGGCTGCTGCATCCGGCAGTCCGTTGGCTGCGGCCACACCGAGGCTGGTCGTGCCGATGGCGTCGAAGCCGGCCTGCAGCAGCGCCGCACCAGAGGCGTAGTCCCACGCGTTGGGCAGGATCAACGGTGCGTCGCGATGATGCAGTCGGTGGAAGGCCAACTGGCTTGCAGCCAGAGCGAGTCCGTGGATGCGGCCGGGGCAGGCGTGGGCACCGGCGCCGAAGGGGAGCCCGGTCAGGTCGACCAGACACGTTTCACCCGACGGCGCCACCCGCCGGGTCGTCGGGACGGGCGGGTTCGTGCCCGCGACGAGCGCCGCGGCCGGGGCGTAAGCCTGGACGAGTAGCCCGATCCGGGCTGCGGTGTTCTCGTCATGCTGTCCGCCGCACGCCGCCACCAGACGCTCCACAGCGTGATCGGCGTCGACGCTGACCGCGACGTGAGGTTGATAGCACTGCGCCGCCGCGGCGACATCCGGCGTAATCGCGCGCGGTAAACCCAATGCTTGGGCCAGGATCTCGATCGGATCGCCCTGGCCCGTCCTCAGTCGGACCGGATCTACATCCGCCAGTTGCGCTACCGCAACGGCACGCCGGCGGACGTGATCGGTTCCCTCGCAGAACCTGGCGACGCTGCCGCGTAGCCAGGCGATCCCCTGGGACCCGGCGGGCGCCTCGGGTACCCGGTAGGCAGAGCCAGTCAGCACGGCCCTCGCGAAATCGTTCATGGGCCGAGTATCGGGTCCGGGTTGTTCGGTTGGCACCGAACAACCCGGCGAGGAGAATCGGGGAGTGCCCGATGCCGTCGAAACGTCGATGCCGAACCTTGCCTACGTGGCCAAGGCGCTGGCTGACGAGCGGCGCGCCCAGCTGGCATTGACATTGATCGACGGCCGCGCCTGGACTCCGACCGAGTTGGCAACCCACCACCGGTGGCCGCGCTCTTCGATGACCGAGCATCTGAGTGTCTTGATCGCGGCCGGCCTCGTCAGTGAAACCCGGCAGGGCAAGCACAGATACGTCCGCCTCGCCGACGCCGAGGTCGCCGAGATCATCGAACGCCTCGCGGCTGTCTCACCTGCCCGCCGACCGGTCGACCGCACCATGGGTGCCCACCGGCGCAACGAACGGCTGCGGACGGCGCGCACGTGCTACTGCCACCTGGCTGGCCGGCTCGGCGTTCAACTGCGGGACGGTCTGCTGCGTGCCGGCGTCGTGAGCAGCGTGAACGGGTACGCCCTCACACCCCAGGGGTCGCGCTGGTTCGAGAACCTCGGGTACCCCGTGCGCACACGAGGCCCGGCGGACCGCCGTGCCATCGTCCGGCCGTGCCTGGACTGGACCGAACGCGTTGATCACCTCGCCGGAATCGCCGCAGACACGCTCTGCCACGCGCTGACCGACCTAGGCTGGATCATCCGTAGCGACAAAGACCGTGCCGTAGAGATCAGCCCAGCAGGCGAGAGGGAACTAACACTCCTCGGGTTTCTCCCGCTCTAGCACGATCGGCCAGTTATCCGGAGTGTGAGTCCACAGGGTGTTGTCGGGTCGGTGCTGGTTGTGTCAGCGTGTCGGCGACGGCGGAACGAAGGGGAGCGCAGATGAGTGAGACGGCAGCGGAGGTGGCTGAGCGGTACTTCACCGCTTGGGAGGCGCGAGACGAGAAGGCGCTGATGCAGATACTCGCCGAGGACGTGACGTTGCGGGGGCCGTTCCACTTGCGAGACCGCCGAATGTGCCAAGGGTTCAGCGTTGGCTTGCCACGACGGCCACGAGGCGACCTGTCCCAGAGCGGCGCTACGGTGGCCGCACACCAGCCGCTACCTGGACGGAGCGACCACCATGACTGACCGGCAGCAGACATTGACCGCGACGCAGGTGCGCGAGGCTGGCATCGACGACTGGCGACAGATCCTCGGACGGATCAAAGCCCGGTTCCGCACCGGCGACTTCGCTACCGGGTTGGCGCTGGTGAACAAGATCGGTGAGGTTGCTGAGGCCGCCAACCACCATCCCGACATCACGCTCACTTATGCAGACGTGATCGTGGCGCTGTCGAGCCACGACGAGGACGGCATCACCCGTCGGGACCTCGACTTGGCACAACAGATCAGCGGCCGCGCCGCGGAACTCGGGATCGAGGCTGACGTCTCGGGCCTGACTCAACTGGAACTGGGACTCGACACCGCCCTGGGGGAACATCTGGCACCGTTCTACGCAGCCCTGTTCGGCGCAGAAATTGTCCGAGGTGAACCCGTCGACACCAGTGGGCAGGTGCCGACCGTATGGTGGCAAGACCCGCAGGAGATCGACGAGGCCTTGGCGCTTCCCGAGCAGGAGTTCCAGCAGCGCTGGCACTTCGACGTGTGGGTGCCTCACGACGAGGCCCAGCATCGACTTCAGGCTGTGCTCGACGCCGGGGGGCGCCTGGTCCGCGACGCAGCGGCGCCGGCGTACTGGGTGATCGAGGACGCTGACGGTAATCGCTCCTGCATCTGCACACCGTCTGGGCGCTGACGCCAGCGGCGGCCACCCGTCACCAGTGAGCCACCGTCTCTGTTGCGGATCAGCTTACGGAGACGCTCTCGACGGGCGCCTCTTGGCGCGCCGGAGGGCGTCTGAGAAGATCGTCAGATGGGTGTTCGCCGCGTGGTCCCTGATCTTGCCAGTGCGTCGCTAGAGGCGGCAAAGGGCTTCTACGGCGACGTGCTGGGGTTGCGGCCGGTAATGGACCACGGCTGGATCGTCACGTTGGCTGATCCTGAACGGCCGGGTGTCCAGGTCAGTCTCATGACCCACGATGCCACTGCCGCTGTGATCCCGGACGCATCGATTCAGGTGGACGACGTGGACGCCTGCCACGCGGCGGCGCTCCGGGTAGGCGCCGAGATTGTCCACCCTCTGACTGACGAGCCGTGGGGCGTTCGCCGCTTCTTCGTCCGCGACCCGGACGGGCACGTGATCAACGTGTTGAGCCACCCGTAGGCGCGGGTCAGCCGCTGCTGCCGCTGGCCCATCGTCCTGCGGCACACTGGGGACGACTCGACTCTTATTCTCACAGGGGGTTCTCGGCGTTGGCTACGAGTTCGTTCCGCTTGCATGAATGGGCGAGCGTGTCGGATGGCCGTGGCTACCGGGATCCTGTTACTCGGCGATGTGCTCGACGATGAGGAGCATGCCGATGATGAGCATGCCGGTCCCGGACAGACGGCTGATGGCGCGGGCGGCGGTCGGTCGCGCGTGCAGAATGGTCTTGGCGAACGTGCCGAGAAGCACGTAGAAGGTTGCGCAGGTGGTCGTGAAGATGGAGCCGAGCAGCGCGATCTGCGCGGCGAGCGGCCACGGTCCGTGCGGCGCGGTGAACTGCGGCAGCAATGCAAGGAGCAGCAGCAGCGCCTTGGGGTTCAGGCCGCTGACGCCGATGCCCGTGAGGACGGTTCTGCGAATCGTGGCGGGTGCGTCCGCGGCGGCCGCGGGTGCCGTCGGGTGATGGAGTGTCGCGATGCCCTGCCACATCAGGTAGCCGCCGCCGGCCAGCGTCAAGGCGGTGAGCGCCGCAGGCGTGCGAGCCACTAGGGCTCCGAGGCCGGCGGAGACGACCGCAGTGAGCGCCCCGTAGCCGACGACGAGCCCCGCAACAGGCGCCATCACCGGCTGTCCGCGCGGCGTGGAGCCCAGGGTGAACGCCCAGTCCGGGCCGGGCACGACGATGAGCAGCAGCGCTACCGTCCAGAACGCCACCAGCGTCGTCATTGCCATGTTCAGCACGATAGTTCCGTCGGAGCCGAAGGTGGTTCCAACTTCTTCGTTGAATCCGGCCATCCGTGGAAGAATCGGGCCTGTGGACGCCATCGACCGGAAGATCATTGCGCTGCTGCAGGCCGACGGCCGTCTCACCCTGACCGACCTGGCCGGCCGGGTGGGGCTGAGCGTCTCACCGTGCCACCGCCGCCTTCGTGAACTCGAACGCGGCGGTGTGATCACGGGCTACCGCGCCGTCGTCAACCCAGCGGCTCTTGGCCTCACCTTCGAGGCGCTCGTCTTCGTCACCATGGCCCAGGAGGACCGCGACACGCTCCAGGCGTTCGAAGCAGGATTGGCCGCCATCCCCAACGTCGTGTCCGCCGAGCGCCTCTTCGGTGACCCGGACTACCTGCTGCGGATTCTCACCACCGACCTCGCCGCTTACCACGCGTTGCAGGACGGGCAGCTCGGCGTCCTGCCCGGCGTGCAGCGCATGACCTCCACCCTCGTGATGAAGCGAGTCGTGGCAGACCACGCGATCCCAACCTGAGCCCCACAAGCGGATCCTCCATCGGACACTGGACCGGCCGAGCCGACGTTCGCCTCCAAAACTGGCGCGGGCAACGACCAGAAGAGCAACCCGACTGGCTAACAGCAGTTCCGACCAAATACCTATGCACGCGTCGAGCCGCCTCCGAACGTACGGACATGCCGCCGTCAGGAAGGTCGACTGGTGGCGAAGTGGGGCGAGCGTAGCTGCCCCGAGCGCGGCAGCTCAGGACGCTTCCTTGGGACGTCCCCGGGAGCTGGCGGGCAGACTCACGGCGGGCATGGAGGGTCGATGAAACCCGGTTGCTCAGTCTGCCCCGGGCTGCCAGCGTTGCGGCCGTGATCTCCTTGGAGGATCTATGGCCGCCCTTTGACCTGCTGATCAAGTGCGGAGCCATCGAGTTGAGCGCGATTCGAGACGAGGATTGCCGGCCGTCGTGGACGCAGCGGCAGCCGGGAGCCACAGCGATGACCTGCGACCGTTCCCGCAGCCTGGACCGGAGGAGATCCCGTTGCGATGGGACCTGGCCAGCCGCTACTGGAGGCACCATGCCACCTTCCCATCGGACGAGTGGACACTGCCCCTCATTGTCCGCTACCAGGATCGGATCGTCGGGTGCAAGGCGCCGAGGCCGTCCCGTACCTGCTCCTCCGCACACCCGACACGTTCTCCTGGCCCACCAATCGGTCCAGGGACAGGGAGTCGGCACCTTGATGCGCCAGGCCATCTGCGCATTCTTCTCCGACGAGCTCGATGCCCGGGCGATCACCAGCTGGGCCTACGCCGACAACCCCACGTCAGCAGCAGTCAGTCGCAAGGTCGGATTCAGTTCGCGCGGTGTGCTAGCAGCAGGAGCCGCTTGCTGTGCACGTCGAACGATCCTGCGTCCTCGATCCGGCGGTGGATTCGCCACAGCACGTTCAGGTAGGCGTCGGTGCTGAATCCTGGCACCTGCAACGGAACCGCGCGCAACTGAAGGACCAGCGCCCCGATATCGAGATACCTGCTCACGATAACTGCTTCGGCGCTGAGGTCAGCGATCAGCCCGGCTGCTTTCACGCGTAAAGCAAGGTCGGCGCGGTCCCGAATCGCATTGGGAAACATTGTTGGTTGCACCCCGAACGCCTCCCCGATCTCCGACTCGTTCTCCATGGCGACCTGCTGAGAGACGAGCACTCCACCGGGCCGCAGTACCCGAGCAGTTTCCTCCAGGTCGAGATCACCGTGCCGGTTGAGAACCACATCGACACTGATGTCCCCAACCGGCAGCTCACCGCCGACGCGCTGGCGCACCGAGACGCCCATCGGCTCCAGGCAGGCCGCAGCGATCGGGATGTTGGTCGACCAGTCCTCGACCGCGATCGATCCCGACGGTGGGGTGAGGCGCGCCAGGATCTCGCCGCCACCCGTGTCAACGTCCAGAACCCGCGTGGCGGACTCGACGTGCCCTGCGGCGAGCTGTTCGTAGTTCCAGGGCAGCGGCGTGCTGCGCCGCCTCCCTTTGAGGAATGAGAAGTGCCACCCCTGGATGGTGGTGGCGTTGGCTTGTTTGATCAATTGAGCGAAGTGCCGGTCGTCGGCGTATGAAGGCATGAGGGCTCCCGTGAAGTGATGGCGATTCCGAGCGAGCACGACGACATCACCTGCCAGCAACGGGCGGCAGGTGATGTTGGGGCGCCCGTGGTGAGGAGGTGGCAACTCTTCGCGGTCTGGTTAGCTCGCGCCATCACGGTCAAATGATCGCAGACGGGACCCCCGGCACCCTCGCAATTTTCGTCGGCAGGCGCCTGCGACCCACGGGAGCGAACGTCCGCACATCGGCATGAGCGGTCGGTTGCAGGGTCAAACGTGTCACTGTCCCCCAGCCAGCGCCGCCAGAACCACGCCCTATCTGGGCGGAGTGACGCACTCGCTCATCGACACGTCAGGACGTCAGGACGCCGCCGGCCTTACGAGCGCACATCGACATGTCAGAAGGTTTCGTCGGCCCGCCGCCGATCGCTGAGCAGCCGATCAACTCGGTGTCGACTGACTGTTCCCAACCGTCGTTCACGTCACGACACTGGGCCGCGAACGCCGAGGAGTGCCAGCTCATCGGCCCGGTCCAGACCGGCCCGCCGACCGGTCCGGCCCAGGCCCAGCTCCCGCTCTGTCTCCAACGCGGCACGGGTCGTGTCGGCGAGGTCCCGGCTGCGCAGCCCGGCTCGCTCCGCCGACTCGGTGCTGCGGGCGGAGAAGGCCGCCCACGCAGGGTCGTGGAGCCAGAGGGCGAGCGACCGCGGACCCATGTACTCCTCGATCCCCGCGCCAAGCAGCGTCTCGTCACTGAGCGGGACCACCTCGCCGGTAAAGCGGCTCTTCACAGTTCAGGGTGTAGTCGGTGGTGGCGCGTCGGTCGCGGGTAGGCGTCGAGGTCTCCCGATGATGGAAGTTCTGACACTGCCCATCTGGAAGACCTCGACATGCCTGACGCTACCTTC
>JAABUP010007942.1_pt1 | contig 13817 bp, 7 predicted proteins | sample 5559201 | NCBI WGS metagenome assembly JAABUP01 (sample SAMN10711887, study PRJNA513373) | rock metagenome | isolation source: Antarctica rocks | place: Antarctica | reverse complement strand
CCATATGCGATGAGACAATCACGTTCCATCTCTCCCAAACGTAGACCTCCGTCACGGGAACGACCTTCCATTGGCTGGCGAGTGAGAGTGGCACGTGGACCGCGGGATCGAGAATGCATTTTGTCCATGACCATGTGTTTAAGTTTTTGGTAGTAAATGGGACCAAAGAAGACGTAGGCGGGTAGCGATTCCCCTGTGATACCACTTGTGACAAAGTCCTTTCCGCCATAGCTGAAGCCATGCTTGATGAGTATATCGCCCATGTCTTCGACTTTACTGCCACCAAAGGCTGTTCCGTATTGCATGTCGCCGGACAGGACGCCAGCTTTTCCGGAGACAAGCTCGAGCATTTTGCCGACCGTCATACGGGATGGAAAACCGTGAGGGTTCATGATGATATCAGGAACGATTCCCTCGTCGGTAAAAGGCATGTCGACTTGTTCAGCGATGAGTCCGACTACACCTTTCTGTCCGTGGCGTGAGGAGAATTTGTCGCCGACTTCAGGATATCGAGTCTGTCGGGTTTGCACTTTGATGATCTTGAGGTCGCTCTCGGTACACGAGACCATAACTTTGTCAATGTAACTCGGATCCGGAAGACGGTATGTCATGGGTGAATCTTTGTAGCCACCGACGCCCCAACCAGTACCATTGCCACTGGCTGCATTTGGGCTCACAGGTGTCTGCTTCATGACAAATACTTCACCGCTGGAGACCTTCTCCCCAACCTGTGCAAGACCATGGTCATCAAGAAGAGCATGCTTCTTAACGTTCGCCCCATTCTCTTTAATCGGATCGCCTACTCGTTCTTCGGCGCCGGTGGACCATTTTCGTAGTAAGGTATTGTATTTGCGGTATACCTGGCAGCGGCCAAAGCCACGGTCACAGGAGGCTTTGTTCAGAACGAGAGCGTCTTCTATGTCATACCCTGAGTAGGACATCACTGCAACAATCGCATTTTGACCGGCGGGAAGCTTGTCATACTTGATGAGCTCAATTGCCCGAGTCTTGACTAGGGGCTTCTGGGGATATACAAGGAGGTAGAGAACAGAATCGATGCGGGTAAATTGATTGTGAGCAATCGCGCCTATGGCTTGTTTGCCCATAGCGCATTGATAAGTGTTTCGGGGGGACTGGTTGTGGTGAGGGTAAGGGATCAGGCCTGCGACAGCTCCTAGAACGGTGAACGGCTCAATTTCCAGGTGAGTGGTTGCTTGGTTGATATTCTGTTCGTACATAGCGATGTTCGAATCATCTTCCTCGTTGACATCGAGATACTCGACTAAACCTCGGGACAGGAAGTCGTCAAAGCCAATCTTTCCCTTACGCAGAGCTTGTAAAGACCGGGCAGTTACCCTCGATCTTCCCTTTTCAACGATGATCAGAGGTCGGCAAATCCTACCTTCATCTGTTGCTATGTGCACAGCGCTTTGGTGGCCGTTGAGAGAGATACTGACGAACTCAGAAACACGGCCGGTTCGACGCAGTTTTCGGAAATTTGTGATGAACTGACGTGGACCATGAGTAAGAGCAACGGGCGTGCCATTGATGAAGACCATATATGCACCACCTGCGTACATGTCTTTACCGTTGACTGTATGGATCTCCTGAGCTCCCAATATAAACACTACCTTCTTCACAGGAGCTTCCTCATCGTCGGTGGTAATATGTGTCATTAGAGCCAGGTTCTTTACCAGCCCACAAGCTTCTCCTTCTGGCGTATCGGACGGGCACAGAATCCCGAATTGCGACGGCTGCAATGCTCGGGGACCAGCGATCTTCCGCGTCTTCTCGAATTGACTGGTAATTCTTGTCATCATACCTAGAGCACTGATGTAGCTCAGCCGACTTAAGACATGAGTCACTCCTGCTCGTTTCATTTTGAATCGCTTCAGATCCCAGTTTCCAGTGGCAACGGCTCTTTGAATACCGCCCGTGATGTGATTAGCCTGCATTGATAAGTACCGCAATGCATCAAATTCTTCTGTTCGCGATGGTTTCTTGAGTACTTTGTCGATGGAGATTTTGATGTCGTGGTTGAACTTCTTGAAAAGATCTTCGAAGAGCAATGACAAAAGCTGACCGGCCAACTCCAACCGCTTGTTTCCATAGTAATCTCTGTCGTCCACCAAAGTGCTGTCATGGTAAGCCATCAGCGTTCTCCTTGTCATATATGCCACATAGAGCGCTTTAGGGCGGAAATCCAGGCCCTGGACTGGGACATGATTGATTATTACCGATCCTAAAGCCTCGACCGCTTCTTGCACATATTTCCGTCGAAAGTCTGCGAAATTGGCTCTCCCTTTCATCTGGATTTTGTGACCGATGTAATCAAGAGCTTCGTGTTGGGTAGTGACCCCTAATTTTGCGCATTCTTCGAAGTTCACTGCGAAAGTATCCTGATAAGCCGAGTCCTGGCCTGCAATGAGGAGAAGTATCTCATGATCCGAGTGGATCCCCAGAGCCTTGAGCACCAAGACTATTGGAAGGTCTTCGCTGAGAAAATTGTGTTTGAGATAGATTCGATCATGTCTCATGAGGACGTAGGTCTTCGATTTGCGCTCGTGCGTAGAACTAGCTTCGTTAGATGTGATGATTCAATATTAGGAGTGGTGGTGGGAAATCTGGCATGAACTGACCAGGTTACTGAAGCTTGCACTATCCCAAACTTAGTACCTTTTTCTACGATCACCCTGTTCTTGCTGATTTGTTCCTGGACCAGGATCACTTTCTCGGTGCCGTTCACGATGAAGTAGCCCCCCGGATCCAATGGGCATTCTTTCGATTCCGCCATTTCATCCTCAGTTTTCCTGCTGAGAATACACCTATTACTTCTGAGCATCACCGGAAGTCGCCCAATGACCATTCCCTTTCTTCGGATTGTTCGTCCGCCCCGCCAATACGACACATCGACCATGATGGGGGCAGAGTAGCTCGTATCACGTAACCGACATTCATTTGGAGTGATAGTAGAGTCCCATCGAGCCCGGAACATATCCGGAGAATCCTCATCGGAGCGGGTTGGTCGGCCAAGGTAAATGTTGGTATACTCTAGGAAGAACCTGGGATCTATGTCGCTGAGAATCTTCTGGTTTGCTTTGACAATCCGTTTCATCTCCACATCTATGAAAAAATTGTAGGAGTCGATATGTTGCTTTACCAGGCCCTTGACTTTGAGAAAGGCCGGTAGGAGATTCCATTTATCCTAGGAACCATTAGTCATTCGAAGGAGGCCGGTCATAGTGATTGACGGTAAGAGGTTTGGTGAAAGGAAATAGATTGGCTGAAGATCACAGCGTTTCTTGAATACGGTCTGAGATACAGATTGACATGGTCTTGGAAGTCTGGAGATCATACTCTCGATCGGAGGCTTTTCCGCAAGCCTGGTAATTATGAGGCATGTGAGATGTCTACGGCACCATAGCTTGCAATCTTGAAGGATGCAGTGAAGAAAGAAAAGGTCTCTGATATCTTACTTTGGCTGTATCTATGGGGTCTGTCAAAGACTTTCCTTGATAGAATGGTTCCAGGAGAGCATCGAATCCCTATAATATGTTAAACGATGTACGTTGACTGGTAGAGAACCTAACGGACATCTGAATGGCCGGGTCTTTGAGTAGACTGCCGTTGTTCCGTAGCAGCCCCATCTTTCGTAGCAGTCTTCTTCGCCGGCACCGGTTTTTTTGCTTTCTTGGGAGCTGGTCTTGGTGCACGCTGATACATGTCAGTCATGGTGTTGGGGAAAGGATTTTCTTGCGCACATTGGCCGTCTGTTCATCTTGCCTTGGCTTAGCTATCTCTACTGGCTCGGACGATCCGGTACGTGTGGGAGGAGGCGCCATGAAGTCTTATGCCACATCGATCTCCTACATGTACTTTTACAACAGGGAGTTTCGTTTCTTCCTCTGAGTGCAGAGCAGCTTCTGATTGGCCCAAATTACAGACATCACGGCTGTCGAGGTCGATCTGCCGCTGCCGCTGGGCTAGACCTTGACGGCGCTAGCTCCCGAAGAAGGCTAGTAAGTTCTTCACCGCCATCAAGCCCCACATCGCACTTTGATCTTTTGGGACACTAGGATTGTCCCTCATCGCCCGCCTCGTGCTGGCAAGCTGGACAGAAGAATCACACACGGCCGCCTTTTCGCCGACGGCAATTCCACTGTGCGACCTCGTGGCGACAATATGAATGGGAATTGTCGCTCCAGGCAGAGCCGCATCGGGAGACCGTTAGACTTTCAGGGGTAATGAATACTTGCACCAGAGCCTCATGATCCTTCATCTGGGGAGCATGAGGTACGACGCAAAGAGTGACGCGCCGCAGAAGGATGAATGAATGAATGACGAATGACGAGGGGGTTGGTTTCGGAGGTGGCGACGGTGTTTTCGTGCATTTCACCCTCGACCCGCAGCAGCAGGTGAGTCGATGGGCTCCGCTGCTGCCATGACACAAGACAGCAACGATTCAAGACGAGCACCCAGCATCATGCACACACATCACGACTCCCTCCTCTAGCTCAATCGTAGAACCAACCATCACCCCCATTCGGAAGTTGGGATTAGCAGTAGAACTTAGACTTGCACAGGTACCAGGCGAGGGTAGAGGGTCGAGCCAGCGGTAGCGCCAGCCTGGTACCCAGTAGTTTCGTCCACGCCAATTCTCCAATCCCACTATCAACCTCTTGCACGGCCTTCTTCCCCCCTTCCCATCACCCCCATTGTTTGTCGCGTGGCTCTGTATTTGTACGATGCATCTCTAACCAAGACTGCAAATTCCTCTTCTTTTGACGGCCAGACCCTCCTCACCGCAGACGAAAACCCGCGGGGCTTCGCAGGCCGAGCCAATGCAAGCGGACCCATTCACTCGGAAGGCCAATTGCTGAGCGTGACTCCGCTCCTATTGTGAAACCCACATTGGGCCTCAGTTCACTTTGTGAGTTCGGCGATATCCCGATCATCAGGAACCTCACCTCACTTCTCATCTTCCCTCCCTTCAACAACCTCCCCACCCTCATCATCCTCACCCCCCACCTCCACCTCCACCTCCACCTCTCACCTGTGCCCCACTCCCGACCTCGGACCAAACACCTGCAAGCTACGATACTGATGGCATCTGCTCCGTTCTAGCATCATGGCCTTCAATAACTCCATCACTGCCCGTTACGACGAGTTGCGATCACCCAATCCTCCCTCCAGCTCGAATCCTACGGGCACCAACACACCCACTTCAAGATACTCGGGCAGCTTTCTACCCAATCACTCTCAACCCTTTGGCAGCGACGCTCGCACAAGCCTACAGCGTAGGCAAACTACAGATCTAAGCAAGATGCCAGCCATGACACCCATCGGGCAACAGCCCACTCAAGCAATGGAGCCAGTCGATATGTCTGCTTCTGTGAGTATCCCAGCCTTTCAGTCAGGCAGCTCTTCGATCTGGTGTTGCAGCTCCTACTATCATCATTGAACCCCTCGTTTTGTCATTGTCCTTATTTCGATCTCGCAATTGTCCTTTAAACCTCACTGACGCGATTCATTACTCAGACTATCCGCAAGGTTCACTTGGTAGGCCCTACCCCACTCCTACTTCACTTACCCCCTCAGCCCTCCATCTCACCTTCATAATGATCGACCTTCGCCCACATTCTTGTCCTGACACCATACAGGTTGAGAAAAAGAGACAAGAGCTTAAGACTCTCCAGGAACAACGTGAGCGCTTCGAGGTTCAGATGGCTCTTTTCAACAAACAGCAAGCGGCGGAGAAAGAAGAGCTAGATCGTATGACCAAAGATCTCCACCAGTCTAGCCTGAACACTGGACATCAGTCCGAACCCACAACACCTCCTGAATATCGGGATGCAACCTTTGGCTCAACTTTTGGTCGTAGCAACCGCTACTCTACTTCCAGCATCACATCTCCCCCTGGCCTCAATCGAAGCAGCCGTTCAGGATCTCAGCTCACATCACCACCTTCTGAGCTGGCTCAGACCCCTCACAATCACATGAATCCTGACACATTGCCTTCAAAATCTGTACCTGGGTCTAGACGTGGATCAAACGAGGGTATCCGGGCTTATGTCCCTGAAACCAATGGCACAAGCCGTCGTAATGCAGCAGCGTAAGTTCTATTCTTCACCCACGTCAAATGATTCTATGGCCCAGCTCATTCGCTATGTTCCAGCTCAAATCGCTACTCAATGCCTGTCACTGGGCTGAGAAGCCGTAACCACGAAACCGTCCCTGAGCACTCTGTTGCCATGGGATTGGGCCACATCAACACAACAAGTTTTCTTTTTGATGATGAAGACGCCAAAGAATCCACGACTTCTCCAGACGTGAAGAGCTATTTGCAGATGAATGCTACTGATGATAAGTTCCCGATCTTGGTTCGCACAAATGATTTTCCTGGAGCAGTAAGTCGTCACTGAGAGCATTCTTGAAAGGGTGAGCTCTAACGGCTTACTGCAGCTTTCTGCATCTTCGCGTGCTTTGGACCTTGCACTTTCCCAGTCTCCTGGCCCAGAGGTGCAGGCGAACGGCTGGAATGCGCTGGCAGGTCACCGCCTTTCTCAGCAAGGCCTCTCACAGGCGGCCTTGACGTCATTGACGAGCGGCGGCCAATTGAGCAATGGTGTATCCAATGCTGAGTCTCAGCAATCACCTGAAGCAATGACCAACATTCGAAATCCGAATCGGCATTCGATGGAGGCCAGCCTTGCTGCTTACGCTGCACAGTCAAGCCAAGCTTCGTCAAACGAATCAAGCCGTCCAACAACACTAGGCAGCATCCATTCATCGTTCTCTACCAATGATGTCCCCACGCTAAAGAAAGCTAATGGCTTGGTCACTGCGAACATTACACCCCCCAAAACCCAGGCTCAGCAGCAATTCCACAATCACAATGCTAGCCTGGGCCGCATCCCACCCAATGCTATGAGTAACCGGCACAGCCGTGAGCTGTCCGGAGGGGATGCTCGACGCGATGAGCAAACCAACGGCTATGAACAGATTCTGTCTGGACTGCAAGCCAGTGCTGCCCCTTTCGGCCCTGCTACAACTGCAGCTTCTCCCGTTGAGTCGATGCCGAATCCCATGGCTCAATTCCATAGTTCCATGCAATTCGCGAATCAAGCTTATTTTCCAGGATACGGGATGCAGATGGTGAATACGGGCATGACTCCAATGCACATGGCCAACCCCATGGCCTTTCAGAACCAAATGCAATCATTCCAGCCGCAGCCCAATTATTCCGCTTACGCAAACTATTCCAACCAAGGGCGCTTCCAGGACAGCCAGACTCGCGTGATCCAGCAGCGACGTATGCAGACCGGAGATGAAAATGCCCGCTTCAGCAATGCCAAGCTTGAACAATTGCAAGGAGAGATCCTTGGTCTTTGCAAAGATCAACACGGCTGTCGCTATTTACAGAAGAAGTTGGAGGAGCGCAATCCCGAACATATCCACATTATCTTCATTGAGACATACCAGCATGTGATCGAGCTTATGACGGATCCCTTCGGAAACTATCTCTGCCAAAAGCTCTTCGAATTCTGCAACGACGATCAACGTAGTATCTTGATCAACAATGCCGCATCCGAGATGGTCAAGATAGCATTGAATAGCCATGGCACGCGCGCCTTGCAGAAGATGATCGAATTCATCAATACACCAGAGCAGATTCAAACTGTCATTCACGCGTTGAATGACAAGGTGGTGGAGCTTATTCAAGACTTGAACGGCAATCATGTCATTCAGAAGTGTCTCAACCGCCTCTCTGCTAACGATGCTCAGGTAGGTTGTCTTCAAGTAGATAACATGGTTGACTTTAGCTGACCCATCCTAGTTCATTTTTGATACCGTTGGAGCCAACTGCGTTGCGGTTGGAACCCATCGCCATGGCTGCTGTGTTCTGCAGCGTTGTGTTGATCATGCTACTGGACTTCAGAAATCCAAGCTTATCGGGCAAATTACTGCTAGTGCTTTTCATCTTGTTCAAGATCCCTTCGGCAACTACGTTCTACAATACATCGTCGATCTTCAGGAGGAACAATTCACCAACCCTCTTTGCTATGCATTTCAAGGCCAAATCCCCTCTTTGTCGAAGCAAAAGTTCAGCTCCAACGTCATCGAGAAGTGTATCCGCGGGGCCGATGCGACCGTCACAAGCATGATGATCGACGAGATGCTCAACGCCAATGAGCTTGAGCGTTTGCTGAAAGACTCATACGCCAATTATGTTGTTCAGACGGCCATGGATTATGCTGACCCAGAGACTAAAGGTTGTCTCATCGAGGCCATCCGTCCTCTCCTGCCGCTCGTTCGCCAGACTCCTCATGGCCGCCGCATTCAGAGCAAGATTATGCAACAAGATGGTCAAGGTCGCTTCAGCGGCTCTGGTACTCCCACCGACCGCTCTTCAGGGCAGATTCCTTTGGGCATGCAGATGACCACTAGCCCATTGACCAATTCGTACGCGGCACCCGTCAATGGATACAACGCAATGAGCAACAACTTCCCTAACCAATTTCGGGGTACGTATCCCCAGTACGGCGCTCCCAATGCTCACCTACACTCTATGAGCAATGCTCCCAGCAACTTCATGCAATTCAATCCGGACAGCCAGCAATCTGTACAACAGCCTGCACGGTCTTATGCACGTATGCCCCAGGTCAACGGTGGCTTCTTTTAAAAGACTGTATCTGATACGACTTTACGAAATTTACGCAAATACGACCTGATTTTGATAAGATACGCATAAGAACAGAACTCGCATGACATCTGATCGCCTGGATACGACGATCATCTCCTTTTCATGCATGGCGCTCGACGGACATCATCTTTTACGCATTGGAGCATCCACAGTCTTTGCCTGGGTCGCATCATCTGCGACGAGTTCAGCAGCTTTTTAGCTTGACGTAGCGGAAGCCTGTTGATGGACTCTGTCAACGGCCCTGGTTCGGACACAGATGCATCAATTTGATTTCTGTATCCATATTGGGATTACATCTAGCATTTACACACTTTCCTGTGTTACGAATTTCCTTCGACAGCTTGAGGAGGTCTTAAGTCAGGCAGCTCATGTTGTCTCGGCGAAGTTCACCCTCTAACACTGTTTCCAGCTTCTCAGCGAGGGAGTGCTGCTCCTACATGATCGTATGCTTGCAGTCAATACAGCACCAAACTCATGCGAACATCGAGTCGCAATATATTGCTGCTGTCCACATCGACGAAGCAAGCGCACATTTTCACAATTTCACGTCAAGTGATGATCCTATCAACAGAGAACCCAATGTATCTACCTCAGAGGCGAAAAGCGAGCGACTCAGTATAAAGACAAAAGCACGCATTGGTTGTATCTTATCTAAGAATTGATAGATGAATTTATGAACTTTAACTTGAGAATTTCACTGAATGTGAGACTGCCCATTGATTGATGCGAAATGCAGATACGTATCGCACATTGTTGATGATTGCGTGAAGCGTAGATAATAGGCATGTGAGCTTGAAATGGTAAATAATGGATTGTGTAGAGATTCTGGCGTTTCCTCGACTGCCCTAGAAGGCGCTAGTGGGTCCTTGGCCAAAGTCCAATTTCGACCATCTATGCGAAGACCCAACATTGATGCGGTCCAGCGTTTGGTACAATTCAGCGACTTCTCACAAATCTTCTCATCATATGACCTATTTCCCCCATAAAAGGCCAGCACCAATAGTAGCAAGATGGCGGCGGCGACGAAGCCAACGAAAAATCAGCTCCGAAGGGCAAAAAAGAAGGCCGCAAAGCAGACCGAGGTACATCTTGTTTCAAAGACCGGAGTCTATCCTTGTATTGATCGATTTTTGCAGAATGCCGGCGTCCCTACGCCTGAGCCTGAATCGGAATCGGAACCGTTGAAGACCAAACCTGTCGCGGTCTCACCAGAAGACCAGGATGGCGTCACCAATAGTGTGGACAGTATTGACGAGACAGACCCGCTATACGAAATGTACAAAGACATAATGGGAAAGTTTGAGCAGAATGACAAGGAAGATCCGTCGACCAAGGAACCTGAGAAACCAGAAATCTTTTACGATGACGATGACGAGATTCCCGATGAGGACGAAGAAGCAGGCCAGCCGAAAATGTCGAAGAAGAAGCGAAAAGAGCAGAACAAGCTCTCGGTCGCAGAACTCAAGGCGCTGGTTGAAAAGCCGGAAACGGTGGATTGGACAGACACCTCGGCTTCAGATCCTCGACTACTTGTGCACATTAAAGCATACCGAAATGTTGTTCCCGTACCCTCGCACTGGTCTTTGAAGCGTGAGTATCTATCATCTAAACGTGGTGTAGAGAAGCCAGCATTCGCTCTACCCAAATTCATTCAGGACACCGGCATAGCAGAAATGCGAGACGCAGTTCTTGAAAAACAAGATCAAGCCAGCCTCAAACAGAAGCAACGCGAGCGAGTCCAGCCCAAGATGGGCAAACTCGATATCGATTATCAGAAACTCTACGAAGCTTTTTTCCGATTCCAGACTAAGCCTGAGCTTACGCGCTACGGTGAAGTGTACTACGAGGGCAAGGAGTATGAGACTAATCTCAAACATCTGCGACCTGGTGAGCTCAGCGAAGAGTTGAAAGAAGCTCTGAATATTCCACCCGGCGCCCCGCCGCCATGGCTGATCAATCAACAGCGCTTTGGTCCTCCTCCGTCGTATGCTGCACTTAAGATCCCGGGACTCAACGCTCCTCCTCCACCAGGTGGCGCTTGGGGCTTCCATCCTGGCGGATACGGCAAGCCTCCTGTGGACGAGTATAATAGGCCTTTGTATGGTGGTGATATCTTTGGTGTGCTACAGCCGCAGCAGAACACCCAATTAGGTGAGCCAGTAGAGAAGACGCTTTGGGGTGAATTACAGGAACCCGAAGAAGAGTCTGAAGAGGAGGGAAGCGATGAAGAGGATGAAGAAGGCGAAGAGGACATTGGCGCGGGGACAGCAACGCCTGGTGGCATGGAGACACCAGGAGGGATGATGTCTACTGTACCCTCGGAATATGGTGGAGCTGAAAGTGTTGCTGGTGAATTCGATTTGCGGAAACAGAGACGAGGAACGGACACCGAAGAGTCTACACATCCTCGGACGGCTTATCAAGTGCTACCCGAGCAGCAAGCCAAAGTGTCAGGCTTCTTTGGGGGGGATCGGACCTACGATCTAAAGGGAGCTCAGAGCAATCTGCCCGTTCTAGGGCAAGAAGACCAAAACAGAAAGAGGAAGAAGCCTGGGGACGTTGAGGTGGCTATGGATCCAGATGTTCTACAAGCCACCGACACTATCGACAAGGAAAATCTAAAGAAGCTTTATGAGGCACAGAAGAAGGAGGAGCAAGGGCAATGGGGATTCCAAGAAGACTTAAGTGACATGATAGCTAGCGAGAGCAGAAAGAGGCAGAAACGGGACGAGGAGCGGCGAGGCAAGCGGTAGAGTGCGGGTCATCAGGAAACATTGCAAGATTCAAACAAACCAAGATATCAGATCAAGATTTGAACACATGCCCAAGTGAACATCAAGAATTGAAGATTTGACTTAGTCTACAAAGTCGTTTGACATCACTGCACTGGAGGCCCTTGGCTTGTCAGCTATATCTCTGGGAAAAAACTCCAGCTTTGAGCACTCTTCCCAAGGTAAGTCTGCCACATGCTCTGAACACATCGTCGAACAGAGCTCTTAGATGCTGGCCTAATGCGGTTAGCGTAATTTCTTTTTTTGATGATCGTCGTCCACTGCAATTCACCAACAACACTCACTACCACTCGAGCATCCCACTCAACTTTTGCAGCGGATACTGCTCAGATTTCTTGTTCGCACCTTCCATTTCAAGAAACAGCGACACCATGGATCGAGGTCGCGAGAGAAGGTAGGCTCACTGCTTCTCCCATATTAATCCTCTCACACTCCAAAGATTTATTAGCCTTGATGTCAACCTCGACAGTGATTCTGAAGGACTGTCTGTCAGCTCTTGACACTAACACTATCTTTCTCAGATACGATGATGGCGATCGTTCATTTGGAGGCGAAACCTATCGACCTTCCGATCGCAATGCACCACCACGCTCCGACTACCGCGGATACAGATCTCCACCTCGCAGAGGTCGGACACCACCCCCATATCCTGTAGACACGTACGCCCCGTCGAGCCGACGTCGCTCTCGCAGCCCGGCATACAGAGGAAGAGACGGGGGCAGTTACAGGGGCAGGCCAAGATCACCACAGCGTGGATACTCCCCCCGTAGAGATGTACGTGCTAGGTCCCCCATTCCACGGACTCGGCGATATTCTAGGTCACCTGTTAGTCGGCCAAGGTCCCCGCTTCCTATGAGGCGAGAGCCGTCACCATATCGAAGACCGCGCTCGCCCTTACCAGCTAAGCGAGAACGGATTGTGTCGCCGCCAAGAGAGAGGTATGACAGACGGGGCTACTCCCCACACAGGACTGCTAGGCCTGCGTACCCGATTGAGAACAATTATCGCCCTCGAGAACGCTCTCCTTCACCACCGCGACGTTCTCAGCATGTCTCTCGGATGGCCTCTCCCGTCTCATCGCGTCGCTCTTCACCTCGTGTCCATCCAGACAGAATGGTCAATACCGGCTCTGGTCAGCACTCACCAGCTTATCGAAGCTCTCGTCCATTACCACGAGATATGAGTAATGGCGACAGATCACCTCCCCGAAGAGCATATTCGCCGATCCCTCGTTCTCCGCCTCTTGAACCGGTGGCCTATCGCAATCGTTCACCACCACCAAGAGATCGAGAAGACTACAGTAATGGGCCTCCGCCGGCCAAATGGTCAGACGAACAAATAGCAAAGCCTCAATCGGCCAGCTATCGCAATGGCGATTCCCGTCCACCACCAAGTGGCCCAGCATACAGAGGCTCTGCTCGCGAAACAGCACCCGAGGCTCCTTCTACAGCGCCAATCTCTATGTCAGCCCACAATCGTCCCAGTAGCGCTTCTGTCCATTCCGCACCCACTCGTCCCCGTGGGGGACCATCCTTTGCCGAGCGCGGCGCTCGGGACCACCACTACGGTGGACCACCTCCTCATCGGGGCGGCCGCCCACCTGCAGCGTCACCATACCATGGCCCTCCGCCCCGCCAGCACTATGACTCGCGGCCACCATCGTCAGACCATGCTCCTTACAACTCGCGCTCTTCGCAACATGGGCCACCAGGGTCTTACGAAGCCCCGTATCGCGCGCCACCCCCCTTTCGCTCCAACAATAGCAGCTCGACAACATATCCACGCACGCAGCGCTTCAACCATTTGGCTTCGACCCCTACTATCAAGGAAAATGGCGAAGCTCTACCTAGCTTGCTTGATCCTGCAGCTAAAAAGCGGTTGACGGAGTTGGAAGAAGGGAGGAAGAAATTGATGGAGCAGATTGAAGAGAAGCAACGGGAGAAGAGGAGAAACTTGAGGGAATGGGAGAATCGAGAAAGAGAGAGCAGGCGAGACGGTTTGAGGAGTGAATTGGCCGAAGAAGCGTTGGAAGCGATGAGTGGGGATGGTCCGGGGACAGGAACAGCCTTCTGAAATCCGTCGTTAATATATGTTCGAAACAAGCTGTTAGTTGATGCACTTCGGATTCGATCCGTCACAGTATCTGATCCATAGTGCTTTCTTATCCACATCGGAGTGTGGAAGAGGCGAACGATGAGGTCGTCGGCATCAGGATACACGTTCAGTCAATGGTCATTGTCAACTGCATACTATAGGTCATAGAGATAGTAAGATCTGTAGCTAGCTACTATCTTCATAATAGAGGATGCCCACAATCACAA
>JAABUP010007941.1_pt1 | contig 13819 bp, 9 predicted proteins | sample 5559201 | NCBI WGS metagenome assembly JAABUP01 (sample SAMN10711887, study PRJNA513373) | rock metagenome | isolation source: Antarctica rocks | place: Antarctica | reverse complement strand
GGCACCGTCATCGACATCGCGGTCGGCGTGCAGATCATCATTGCCTGCGTGCTGGGCGGGCGGCGCACCATCGTGGGCGCCGCGGTCGGCGCGGTGTTCCTGATCGTCGCCGGCGAGCTGCTGCGGCCATTGGGCCAGCTCAGCACCTTCGTCGTCTCGGCTGTCGCCCTCGCGGTCATCCTGTTCTTTCCCAACGGGCTGATCGGCGCCTTGCTGCACCGGGACGACACGCTATGACCGCGCCGCTGCTGCGGGTTGAGGGCCTGGTCAAGCGGTTCGGCGGCCTGGTCGCGGTCAACATGATCGGCTTTGACATCGCAGGGGGCGAAATCCTTGGCCTGATCGGCCCCAACGGCTCCGGCAAGTCCACGGTGATGAAGCTCATTATGGGCATCGAGCGTCCGGACGCCGGCCGGGTGGAGCTGCACGGCCGCGACGTCGCCGGCTGGGCGTCGCACCGGGTGGCGCGGGCGGGGATCGGCTTGGTGTTCCAGCACTCGCGCCCGCTGCACCGACAGACCGTGCTGGAGAACATCAAGCTCGCACTGCTGCCGGACAGCCTGCTGCGCCTCGCCGCCGCACCCGGCGTCGACGCCAAGGCACGGTCCATCGCTGAGCGCGTCGGCCTCGACCGCGTGGTCGACCGCCGGCCCGCCACCCTGCCCTTCGCCGACCTGCGCCGCCTCGAACTCGCCAAGGCCATTGCCCGCGACCCGCAGGTGGTGCTAGTGGACGAACCCTTCGCCGGGCTGACCTCGGGCGAGGTGACGGTGTTCTCCGACCTGATCCGCGGTTTTCGCAACGAGGGCCGCGCGGTGCTGCTGGTGGATCACAACGTGAAGGGCGTGTCGGCGCTGGTGGACCGGGTGTTCGCGATGTACCTGGGCGAGCGCATCGCCGAGGGTAGCGCCGAGACGGTCATGCAGAACGAGACGGTGCGCCGGGTCTATTTGGGCGGCAGCATCGAGGTCGCTTCCCGCCCGCCGGCGACGGCGCGGGACCGTCCGCCGCTGCTGCAAGTCGAGGACGTCTCCGTGCTATACGGCAAGGCGCAGGCATTGGAGCGCGTCTCGCTGCACGTCCACGAGGGCGAGTTCGTGTCGGTGGTCGGGCTGAACGGCGCGGGCAAGACCACGTTGTTCAACGCCGTGTCGGGGATGCTGCCCTATACCGGCGCCGTCCGCTTCGACGGCAACGCCCTGCGCGGCCACAGCGCCGCGTCCATCGCGCGGGCCGGCGTGGTGCAGTGCCCGGAGAGCCGCGAGCTGTTTGGCGACATGTCGGTGCGGGAGAACCTGTCGCTCGGCGGCCAGCACCTGCCGAAGGGTGAGGCGGCGGAGCGGCTGGAGTGGCTGAACGGGCTGTTCCCGATCCTGCGGGCGCGGCAGGGCCAGGCGGCGCGCACGCTCTCGGGCGGCGAGCAGCAGATGCTGGCGATCGCCCGCGCGCTGATGATGAAGCCGCGGCTGCTAGTGCTGGACGAACCGACGCTCGGCCTGGCGCCGGTCATCCTGGAGCAGCTATCGCTGGCATTGGAGCAGTTGCGGCAGACGACGCCGATCACGGTGCTGCTGGGCGAGCAGAACGTGACCTTTGCGCTGCCGCACGCCGACCGGGTGTATGTGCTGGACCACGCCCGCGTAACGTGGGAAGGCAGCCCCGGCCGGTTCGCGGCCGAGGCTGGGGCGGCCTACTTGTAGCGTCCGCACGCCATGACAGGCTACAACCCAGGTGGTAGTTCGTCGTTCGGATCGGGTAATCGGTCCGGCGCCAGCGTGAGCATAGCATGCAACTCCTCGGGCCGAGCGTTTCCGGCGCGTCCACGGAAGAACTCGGCCGCTGTCTGCACGGCGCCAACCTTTTGTGCGACAGCAGCCGCAATCCATTGGTTGAGCGACACGCCGTCCTCTTTTGCCAGCCGTGCCGCCGCAGCCTTGACCGAGGCCGGCAGCTTCAAAGGGTAAGTTGCATTGCTCATCGCCTGATCCTCCTCAGCAACTCGCCTGGCGGCAGCAGCGTCAGCCCGAATCTTGGCGCCACCATGGCAAAGTCCGCCAGATTATGCGTAATCAGTGCGTCGGCCCGGCCGTTCACTGCCGCGTCCAGCACCATCTCGTCTTTAGGGTCGGCGAGCTGAGGCCGCCAGGCAAAGCGCACCTCAACCGGTTCTATCACAGCCGCAAGCGAAGCAAGAGCGGCGTCCACCTGCGCCAGGCTCAGACCCGAGGCCTCGCGCTGCTCTGGTCATTTTAGCACGTCCTCGTACTCCAGGAACAACGCCGGGGTGGCGAGTGGCACCAACAGGCGATCGGCTACGAGGCCAAGCAGCCTGTTCGATGCGCCATGCCGACTTCGGAAAGCGGAGACCACGACCGAGCTATCCAACACCACGCGCTTCACGCAAACAAGATAACATGTCCGAGTAGATTTGTCGGCTCCACGGCATGGCACCAACCCAATGAACAGGAACGCAGCATGACGCAGGACGAATTAAAGGCCTGGGCACTCAAGAACGGCTGGCAAATGATTGCGGGCCATCCAAGCCTCACCAAGCCGTCCGCGCCGAAGGAGGCCATCGTGCGGATGGTGCTGAAGGGCACAGTCGTCCATATCGAGGCCAAGAAACCCGCTGGCAAATGGGAAAAGCTGAGCGGCGAAAGCTACGGCAAGGTGGCCGCCGACGAAGAAACCGGCGTGCCCGGCGGCTTGAAACTCGAAACGATCCCAGGCTTCCGCATGCTGATGCAGGAGAACCGCGACCGCCAGGTGTTCGCGCGCATGGGCGCCCCAACCGACAAGTGACCACCCTCTGGACCATCGGCTACGAAAAGGCGGCCTGGCCGGACGTGCTGGCGGCGCTGCGCACGGCCGGGGTCGCCCAGGTGATCGACGTGCGCCAGCTCCCGCTATCCCGCCGCGCCGGGTTCTCGAAGCGCCAGCTTGCGGCGGGCCTCGCCGAGGTCGGGATCGGCTACGCGCACCTCCGCGCCCTTGGCACCCCGGCCGAGGGGCGCGAAGCGAACAAGCGGCGGCAATGGCAACGGTTTTGGCAGGTCGTGGACGAAAGCCTGGCGACCCTGGAGGCCGGGCTGGCGCTGCAACAGGCCGCCTCGCTGGCCCGCAGCGCGCCGAGCTGCCTGCTGTGCTACGAGGCCGACCCCTGCACCTGCCACCGCCGCCGGGTGGGCAAGCTGCTGGCCGCCAGCGACGGTTTCACCGTCCACGACTTGTCCGTGTTGCCCCTGGCCGGCACTAGCGCCCGCCAGACACCGTCAAGGTCGTGCCGGTGACATACGAAGCCGCCGGCGAGAGCAGCCAGGCAATCGCCTCCGCCACCTCGGCCGCCACGCCGACGCGCCGCATGGGGATGCTCGGCGCGAAGCGAGCCTGGCGCTCGCTCGGGTTCATCTCCGTGTCGATCAGCCCCGGCGCGACCGCGTTGACCCGGATGCCCTCGTCGGCGACCTCGCGCCCCAGGCCGACCGTGAACGTGTCGACGGCGCCCTTCGAGGTGGCGTAGTGGACGAACTCGCCGGGTCCGCCCAGCCGGGCCGCGACGGAGGACAGGTTGACGATCGACCCGCCGGCGCCGCCGTGCCGGGTGGACATGGCGCGCACCGCCGCCCGCGCCGCCAGCACCGTGCCGACCACGTTGACCGCGAGCGTGCGTTGCAGCGCCTCAAGCGTCAGCTCGTCCACCCGGCACGTGCCGCCGACGATGCCGGCATTGTTGACCAGCCCGGCTAGGGGCCCAAACGCCTCCTGGGCGGCGGCGAACACGCGGTCCACCTCCTGCTCGTTGGAAACGTCGCCCTGGAAGGCGTGCGCCCGGCCACCCGCCGCCACGATCTCCTGCGCCACGGCCTCCGCCGCCTCCGGGCGCGCGGCGTAGTTCACCGCCACCGCATGGCCCTCCTGTCCCAGCTTGCGGCAGACCGCCGCGCCGATCCCACGGCTGCCGCCCGTGACGATGACCAATCCTCGCATGTGCCGCTCCTTTGGCTGTCTAATGCCCTAGACCAGCACATTGGCGTGTTACACGCGAATAGTGGGTGCCGCCCCTTTGACGGCACGGCGCTTTGGCCGCATTCTTCATCACAAGTGAAACTATATCTGCAAAACAATGTTTAGGCCGCCACTCCGTTGGTCGGGATGGCGCTCTGGCGTGTCGCTCCGGACGCCAGCAAAACCATGACCGACCTGACGCTCTGCGACCGGGAACCGATCCACCTCCCCGGCTCCATCCAGCCCCATGGCATGATGCTGGTCGCGGACCGCGGCGCGCTGCGCGTGAGCCACGCCGCGGGCGACGTCGAAAGCCGGCTCGGCTTCGTGTCATGGGAGGGCAAGGCGTTGGCCGCGCTGCTGGGCGAGGCGTTGGGCGCGCGGATCAGGGCGCTGTTGCAGCCCGGTGCCAGCGGCGGCTTCATCGACCAGCTCCATACCGCGAAGGGCGAGTTGCTGGACGTGAGCGCCCATCCGAGCGGCCCCTACGTGTTCATCGAGTTCGAGCCCGCGTCCAAGGAGCCCATGCCGGCATCGCTGGCCTCGCTGGTGCTGGACGGGCTGGAGGCGGCGGCGGCCGGGTTCGAGCAGGCGGCGACGCTCCAGGCCTTGTGCGACCGGGCCGCCACCGAGTTCCGCCGGGTGACCGGGTTCGACCGGGTGCTGGTCTACCAGTTCGTGGACGACGACGTCGGCCGGGTGCTGGCCGAGGACCGGCGGGACGGCCAGCGCTCGTTCTCGAACCACCACTTCCCCGCCTCCAACATCCCGAGGCAGGCCCGCGCCCTTTATGTCCGCAACCTCACGCGGGTGATCCCCGACATCTCCTACCAACCCGCGCCCCTGCGGCCCCGTTGGACGGCGCCGGAGCCGCTCGACATGAGCGACAGCAGCCTGCGCAGCGTGTCGCCGATCCACCTGGACTACATGAAGAACATGGGCGTGGGCGCCTCGGCCTCGGTCTCGATCGTCAAGGACGGCGTCCTATGGGGCCTGGTCGCCTGCCACAACGAGGCGCCGCGGCTGATGGGCTTCGACGTCCGCGTCACCTGCCGGGCGCTAGCCGGCGCCCTGGCGCGGCAGATCAAGGCAAAGGAGGAGGCGGAGAGCTACCGCCAGCGCCTCCAGCTCCGCAACTTCGGGGACGAGATTGCCCATACGCTGTCCATGGGCGGCTCGCTCGACGCGGCCGTGCGGGACCATCTCGGCGAGGTCGGCAGGATGCTGGGTGCCGACGGCGTTGCGGTGCTGCGGGGAGGCGGGCTGACCATGGACGGCGTTTGCCCGAGCGAGGCCGAAGTCCGCAGCCTGGCGGGCTGGGTCCTGGCCCGCAACGACGAGGCCACCTTTTCCACCGACCGCTTGGCTGAAACCTATCTGCCCGCCGCGCAGTTCCACGGGCGCGGCAGCGGACTGCTGGCGTTGACCGTCTCGAAGGCGGAGCCGTGGCTGCTGCTTTGGTTCAGGGCCGAGCAGGTCGAAATCATCAACTGGGCGGGCAACCGGCATAGGCCCGAAAGTCTGGAGTCCGCAAGCCCGGACCCCGCCGAAGCGCCGCCCCGCGCCTCGTTCGACATCTGGCAAAACTCCACACATGGGCGTGCCCGCCGCTGGACCGCGCCAGAGGTCGAGGGGGCGACGCGCCTGCGCACCGCGCTGCTGGACGCGCAGCAGACCCGGCACGTGTACGACCTCAACCGCCAACTGACCGAGACCCTGCACGACAAGGACACCCTGCTGGAGCAGAAGGAGTTCCTCATGGGCGAGGTCAACCACCGGGTCCAGAACAGCTTGCAGCTTGTGTCGAGCTTCCTCGCGCTGCAGGCCCGTGCATCGGATAGCCCCGAACTGCACGATGCACTGGAGGAGGCGCGTCGGCGGCTGAGCGCCGTGGGACTCGTTCACCGTCGGCTATACGGCGGCGCCCAGGTCCAAGTGATCGACATAGCGCGCTATATCGAGGAGCTGTGCGCCGACGCCGTTGCCTCCATGGGCCAAGAGTGGAAGGACTTGCTGTCGCTCGACCTCGCGCCGCTGACGGTGTCGGCGGCCCGTGCGGTGACGCTCGGCCTGGTACTCACCGAGCTGATCATCAATGTGAACAAGCACGCCTATGCCGGACAGGCCGGACCCGTTGAAATACGGCTGTTGGAGGAGGGCGACGGCCTGCGCCTGACCGTCGCGGACCGGGGCAAGGGCCGGCCCGTGGCTGGCGGCGGGTATGGCACGCGCATCATGAACGCGCTGGTGGCCCAGCTTGGCGGCAAGCTGGCCTATGAGGACAACCGCCCCGGCCTGCGCGCCACGCTGACGGCGCCGGTCGCGGTTCCGGGACAGCCGAGGTAGCCGCCGCCCGGATCGACCGGACGGCGTTTCGCAGGCTGCCTCTTAGTAATCCATGTCGCCCATGCCGCCCATGCCGCCGCCGCCCTGCGGCATCGACTGCGCACGCTTCTCCGGGCGCTCGGCCACCATGGCCTCTGTGGTGATCAGCAGGCCCGCCACCGAGGCAGCGTTCTGCAACGCGACCCGCACGACCTTGGTTGGGTCGATGATCCCCGCGTCGACCAGGTTCTTGTAGGCGTTGGTCTGCGCGTCGTAGCCGAAGCCGTAGTCGCTATTTTCCAACACCTTGCCGCCAACAACCGCGCCGTCCTCGCCGGCGTTCTCGGCGATCTGGCGCAGCGGGGTCTGCACCGCCTTGCGCACGATCTCGATGCCGAACTTCTGGTCCTCGTTGTCGGCCTTTAGCTGCGCCAGGATCAGCGAGGCGCGGGCGAGCGCCACGCCGCCGCCGGGCACGATGCCCTCTTCCACGGCCGCACGGGTCGCGTGCAGCGCGTCGTCCACGCGGTCCTTGCGCTCCTTCACCTCGACCTCGGTGCTGCCGCCGACGCGGATCACCGCCACGCCGCCGGCGAGCTTCGCCAGCCGCTCCTGCAGCTTCTCCTTGTCGTAGTCGCTCGTGGTCTCCTCGATCTGCGCCCGGATCTGCTCGACCCGGCCCTTGATCAGGTCGGACGCGCCCGCGCCCTCAATGACGGTCGTGTTCTCCTTCTCGATCAGCACGCGCTTGGCCTGGCCCAGCATCTCAAGCGTGACGCTCTCCAGCTTGATGCCGAGGTCCTCACTGATGACCTGGCCGCCGGTCAGCACGGCGATGTCTTCCAGCATCGCCTTGCGCCGGTCGCCGAAGCCCGGCGCCTTCACGGCCGCGACCTTCAAGCCGCCGCGCAGCTTGTTCACGACGAGCGTGGCCAGCGCCTCGCCCTCGATGTCCTCGGCGATGATCAGCAACGGACGGCTGGACTGCACGACGGCCTCCAGCAGCGGCAGCAGGACTTGCAGGCCGGACAGCTTCTTTTCGTGGATCAGGATATACGGGTTGTCGAGGTCGACCGTCATCTTCTCCGCGTTGGTGATGAAGTACGGGCTGAGGTAGCCGCGGTCGAACTGCATGCCCTCCACGACCTCAAGCTCGGTCTCCATGCCCTTGGCCTCCTCGACGGTGATGACACCCTCGTTGCCGACCTTCTGCATGGCCTCCGCGATCATCTTGCCGATCGCCGCCTCGCCGTTGGCGCTGATGGTGCCGACCTGAGCGGTCTCGGCCTCGGTAGTGATCTTCTTGGTGCGCTTGGCCAGCTCCTCGACCAGGGCAGCGACGGCCTTGTCCACGCCGCGCTTCAGGTCCATCGGCGCCATGCCGGCGGCGACGGCCTTGCCGCCCTCGCGCACGATCGCCTGGGCCAGCACGATCGCCGACGTGGTGCCGTCACCGGCGATGTCGTTGGTCTTGCTGGCGACTTCGCGCACCATCTGCGCGCCCATGTTCTCGAACTTCTCGGCGAGTTCGATCTCTTTCGCGACCGTGACACCATCCTTGGTGATGCGCGGGGCGCCGTAGCTCTTGTCGATGACCACGTTGCGGCCCTTGGGACCGAGCGTGACCTTCACGGCGTCGGCGAGGATGTCCACGCCGCGCAGCATGCGGGCGCGTGCGTCGTCGCCGAAGCGAACGTCTTTGGCTGCCATGTGATTGCTTCCTTTATTGTCTTTTTAAGCGAAGTTGGCCGTCGCAGCCGCCTACGCGGCTTTGGCGACGGCCGGGGCGCCTTCGATCACGCCCATGATGTCGCTCTCTTTCATGATCAGCAGCTCCTCGCCGTCGAGCTTGACCTCGGTGCCCGACCATTTGCCGAACAGCACGCGGTCGCCGGCCTTCACGTCGAGCTCGACGATGGCGCCCTGCTCGTTGCGGGCGCCCGGCCCGGCGGCGATGATCTCGCCCTCCATCGGCTTTTCCTTGACGGTGTCGGGAATGATGATGCCGCCGGCGGACTTCTCCAGCGGCGTGATCCGGCGGACCACGACGCGATCGTGCAACGGACGGAATTTCATGGTGTTGTCTCCAAACAGGGCAGGATTGACGTAACCGGGGACCATGCTGGGCCTCGGAGGCTCGCCCTTGGCGCACTTGTTAGCACTCTATCGCTTCGAGTGCTAACATTGTTTCTGGCGGTGCGTTCCCATCGGCAATCAGCTTGTTGCAATCAGTGCGAGTAGCCTGGGGCGCATCGTCGGCCCGAGCGTAGCTGACAATGGCAATCTCAGGCTGAAGTTGCAACGTGGGAAATAACCGATGATGCGGTCGCAGCCCCGGCCAGCATGGACCCTGGCGTTTCGCTCCCGCATCAGGCAGCATCGTGCCCTGTGGCACCGGAAAACCTCATATGGGCCAACGCTGGCCGGATACTGGCCCAGCATCCGCCAAAGCCTCGCCGCTTTAATCCATTCTGGACGCTTTTCTGGCCGTCTTAGCCAACCTAGGCTCCAACAGTTCCTTTGTTTCTGCGGAGACGTCCCATGCCGGACAGCGCGCCCTACGCCCAAGACACCGTCCGGGCGGAGTTGCTGCGCGCCGCGGCGGGCACGCTGGCCCGCTCCGCCCCGGCTTTGCCGCCAGAAGCCGCCAGCTTCATGGCCCAGCTCTATGCGGGAGTGCCGAGCGCCGAACTCGCGGAGGCCACGCCCGAGGCCATGGCCGCAGCCACCGCGGGCCTATGGTCGCTCGCGTCGCAGCGCCGGCTCAACGAGGCGCTGGTGCGCGTCACCCGGCCGGGCTCGTCGGCCGGGCCTCGCGCGGTGACCGAGATCGTCACGGACGACATGCCGTTCCTGGTGGACAGCGCGCTCGCCGCGCTGACCAAGGGCGGTCGGGTCGTGCGGCAGTTGCTGCATCCCGTGACGCCGATCCAACGCGATGCGCAGGGCCGGCTGCTGGGCTGGGGCGACGGCTCCGGCGGCGCGAAGCGGGAAAGCTGGATGCGCATCGAGTTCACCGGCTCCGCCCGCCGCCAGGGCAGCGACGACGGGCCGGCACTGGAGGCGGCGCTGCGCAGCGTGATGGACGACGTGCGGGCCGCGACCACCGACTACGATGCCATGCTGGCGCTGCTCCGTTGCGCGGAGCAGGAGGTTGCCGCCAACAACTCCGCGCCGGACACCGGCCCGGCCCAGGCGTTCCTGCGTTGGATGGCGGACGACAACTTCGTCCTGCTCGGGCACCGCCGGATCGCGGTCGGCGCCCAGGGCGCGCTGTCCGCTGCGGCGGGGGAGGACCTCGGCCTGCTCCGGCGTCCCGGCGTGGCCGCGTTCGACGCGTTCGCCGACCTCGCCGCCGTGCCGCAGGCCGTCCGCGCGGCGTTGCTGGAGCCGGCTGCGCTGGCCGTCGCCAAGGCGAATCTGCGATCCACCGTGCATCGCGCCCAGCATGGCGACGTCGTCGTGACGCGCATCTTCGGGCGGGATGGCGCGGTCGCCGGCGTGCGGGTGTTCTACGGGCTGTTCGCCGCGACCGCCTACAACCGCAACCCACGGTCGATCCCGCTGCTCGCGCAGAAGGTCGACGCCATTCTCGCGGCGTCGGGCGTCGACCCTGAGAGCCATGACGGCCGCGCGCTGCGCAACACGCTCGACACCTGGCCGCGGGACGAGCTGTTCCAGGCGCCCGAGGCGGCCATCCTGGAGGGCGCGCGGCGGGCGCTGGACCTGCGGCTGCGCCCGCGCGCGGCGCTGGCGCTGCGGCTGGACCCGTTCGAGCGGTTCGTCTCGGCCATTGTCTGGCTGCCGCGCGACGTGTTCGACACCCAGTTGCGCGAGCGCATCGGCGGCATGCTGGCCCGCGCCTTCGCCGGGCGCATCGCGGCGTTCTACATCGCATTGGGCGACGAGCCGCTGGCCCGCGTCAACTATATCGTCAGCACGACGCCGGGCGCCGTGCCGCGCGTCGACATGCCGCTGCTGGAGGCCGCCATCCGGCAGGCCGCGCGCGACTTCCGCGACCGGCTGGGCGAGGTCCTGGTCGACGCCGAGGGCGAGGCCGCCGCCGCCGAGCTGATCGCCCGCTGGGGCGACGCCTTCCCGGCCGCCTACCGGGAGCGCGCAACGGCGGCCCAGGGCGCCGCCGACCTGGCCCTGGCCGAGCGCGCGGTCGCGACCGGCCGCGCGGCGATCCGGCTCGGGCGCCAGCCCGGCGACGGCGCCGACCAGTTGACGATGTGGCTGGCCCAGCACGGCGCGCCGCTGCCGTTGGCCGACGTGCTGCCGCTGCTCGAAAGCCTGGACCTCCGGGCCATGCAGGAGGTGCCGTTCGACCTGGACCCTGCCGGCGCTCCCCCGGTCGTATTGCAGGTGTTCGGGCTGCGGGCCGGGGCGGACGCGGACCCGGCCGTGTTCCCTGCCCTGCTGGACGCGCTGGACGCCTTGCTGGATGGCCGGGCCGAGGCCGATGGCTTCAACCGGCTGGTGCTGCGCGCCGGGCTGACGTGGCGGGAATGCTGGCTGCTGCGGACGATGCACCGCTGGCTGAAGCAGGTGGGCTTCGCGTTCAGCCAAGCCAGCGTGGAGAGGACGCTCGCCGAGCACCCGGCAGCGGCGCGCACCCTGGTCGACCTGCTCCACGCCCGCTTCGCGCCGGGGCGAGAGGACCGGGACGAGGCCGCGCTGGACGGCGCATGGACGGCGCTGCTGGACGGCGTTGCCAACCCCGACGAGGACCGTATCCTGACGCGGCTGATGACGCTGCTCCGCGCCGTGCTGCGCACCAATTTCTACGAGGGCAAGCCGTACCTCGCCCTGAAAATTGGCAGCGCCGAGGCCGGGGACATGCCGTTGCCGCGGCCATGGCGCGAGATTTTCGTCCACTCCGCCCGTATGGAGGGCTGCCACCTGCGGGCCGGGCCAGTGGCGCGCGGCGGCATCCGCTGGTCCGACCGGCGGGAGGATTTCCGCACCGAAATCCTGGGCTTGATGAAGGCGCAGCGGCTGAAGAACGTTGTCATCGTGCCCACGGGGGCGAAGGGCGGCTTCGTGTTGAAGCGCCCGCCGGCGCCGGGCGACCGCGAGGCCGTCATGGCGGAGGGCGTGGCCTGCTACCGCATCCTGATCAACGCCATGCTCGACATGGCCGACACGCTGCACGGCGACCGGGTGGTGACGCCCGATGGCATTGTGCGGCGGGACGGCGATGACCCTTATATGGTGGCCGCCGCCGACAAGGGCACCGCGACCTTCAGCGACATCGCCAACGGCATCGCCATCGAGCGCGGCTTTTGGCTGGCCGATGCGTTCGCCTCCGGCGGCAGCCAAGGCTACGACCACAAGGCCATGGGCATCACCGCCAAGGGCGCCTGGGTGATGATCGCCCGGCATTTTTCGGAGTTGGGCTTGGACATCCAGGCCGACCTTTTCACGTGTGTCGGCGTGGGCGACATGAGCGGCGACGTGTTCGGCAACGGCCTGTTGGTCAGCCGCAAGACCCGGCTGCTGGCGGCGTTCGACCACCGGCACATCTTCATCGACCCCGATCCCGACGCCGAGGTTTCGTATGGCGAGCGTACCCGGCTGTTTGCGCTGCCGCGGTCGTCTTGGGCGGAGTACGACCGGGCCAAGATCAGCGCCGGCGGCGGCGTGTTCTCCCGTGCCGAGAAGCGGCTCACGCTGCCGGCTGCGTCGGCGGCGCTGCTGGGCCTGCCGCCGGGACCGGCCGAACCCGCGGCGGTGATGCAGGCGATCCTGCGGGCGCCGGCCGACCTGCTGTATTTTGGGGGCATCGGCACCTACGTGAAAGCTGCCGCCGAAACCCAGGCCGAGGCGGGCGACCGGGCGAACGACGCGATTCGGGTCAACGGTGCGGAGGTGCGCGCCCGTGTCATCGGCGAGGGCGCGAACCTTGCCATTACCCAGGCTGGCCGCATCGACTATGCACGGTGGGGCGCCGGGGGCGCCGGCGGCCGGGTGAACACGGACGCGCTGGACAACTCGGCGGGCGTGTCGACCAGCGACCATGAGGTGAACATCAAAATCCTGCTGGCCGACGCCGAGCGGGAGGGCGTGCTGACCCGGCGCCAGCGCAACGACCTGCTCGCGGCCATGACGGCCGAGGTCGGCGCCCTGGTGTTGCGGGACAACCAACAGCAGTCGCTGGCGGTGTCGCTCGAAATGCGGGACGGCGTGCGCGACCTTGGCTCGCATGCGGCGCTGATGGCGCGGCTGGAGGCGGAGGGCACGCTGGACCGCGCGGTTTCGGGGTTGCCGGACGCGGCGGCTTTGCAAGCCCGTGGGACAGCCAACGAGGCGCTGCTGCGGCCGGAGGTGGCGGCGCTGTTGCCTGTTGTGAAGCTTTGGCTAATGGATGCCATCGAGGTCGCACCGCCTGCTGATGACCTGACCGCCGATCCAGCCTTCATGCCGGCCCTGCTGGCCTACTTCCCGGCCGAGCTGCGGGAGGGGTTCGCCCGTTTCGCGCTGGGTCACCGGCTGCGGCGGGAGCTGATCGCGACGACGATCGCCAACGTCGTCGCCAACCGGCTTGGCCCGGCGGCGCTGGGGCGTTTGGCAACGGAGCGCAACCTTGTCCGCGTTGCCCGGGCGGCTTGGCTTGCGGGAGCGTTGTTCGATCTGGAGGACCTTTACGACGCCATCGACACGGCGCGGGCTTCGGCCGCCGTTCGGCTGGACGCACTGTTGACGGTGCGGCGGCTGCATGAGCTGGCGGCCCGCGACCTGCTCGGCGCTGCGGAGCTGGACGAACCGCTTGGCGCTGCCGTTGCGACGCTTCGGCCGGGTATTGCCGCCCTGGCCGCGTCGGCCTCGTTGCAGGCGGCGGCCGGGCCGGCGGCACAGCGGTTGTGCGGCGCCGGGTTGCCGGGGGGCTTGGCGGCGCAGGTCGCGGCGGCGCCATTCCTTGCTGCGGCCCCGGCCATCGTGCGCCTCGCCGAGAGCCTGGGCGTGCCGCCGGCGGACGCTGCTGCGGCGTGGCGGCTGGTGGGGCAGTCGCTCGGCATCGAGGACTTGCGCGCTGCGGTCGGCGCAGTGCCGGCGGTGGGCAGCTTTGCTGGCCGGGCCAAGGCGGCACTGCTCGCCGATCTTATGGCGGCGCAGATTGGCTTGGCGCGGGCGGCGGTGCGCGGCGCAGACCCGGCGCAATGGCCTGGGGCGCCCGCAGTGTTGCAGCTTGCACGCGAGGCCGCGGCGGCACCAGACTTTGCTGGCCTTGTCCTCGCGACAAGGGCTGTGGCCACCATGGCTTGACCACGACTTAATTCAGTAACTCTGCTCCATGATGGCCTTCGATGGAAAATGGGTCTAGCCGTCCCTCTCGGAAATGACGTAAGTCTGGAATTAAGTAACTGCCCAGGTCTCTCAGCGGGGTCGAGCCATGCGTAGGTCATCGATCAAGCGGTCGGGCTGAGTGGTCAGTGTCTCGAGCATATCCCAACCTTGCTTCCTGGCGGTCGAGAGCAGCGAGCGG
>JAABUP010007939.1_pt1 | contig 13821 bp, 15 predicted proteins | sample 5559201 | NCBI WGS metagenome assembly JAABUP01 (sample SAMN10711887, study PRJNA513373) | rock metagenome | isolation source: Antarctica rocks | place: Antarctica | reverse complement strand
CAGCCAGCCCCCTACGCCGCGAATTCCATCACCTCGACACCGCCATCGACAACATCGCCAAGAAACACAGGCTGATCGCCTGAAACTTGACCCACAAAGACAAGATCAGACACTCAAGCCCTCTAGCTCCGGGCGCACCGAGCGCAGGTCGAGGCACAGGCTGCACGGCTCTATGACTCACGCCGTCAGCGGCAGGCACTGGACGACTACCTCGATGACGTGACCCGCCGAGTAGAAGCACTGCCTGTCTGTCCCGCGTGTCCTGGGTCGACATGCCCAACGTGTCCCGTGCCATTACTCGCGATTTGAGCGTGGGCGGGTTGTCGGCGGGGCTCAGGCGGCTCGGTGGTATTCGTTGATGGCGCCGGCCAGTAGCTGTCTTCGGACTATGGCCGCGGACAGGTCGATCACAAGGTCCGGGTCGTGGCCGGGGGCTCGTTGCTCTCGTCCTTGGTGGGGGCGATGGTCGTTGTAGTGGGCTTCGAAGACGGCGAGTACCTGGCGGAGGTGGCCCTCGCCGAGGATGATTTGGTCGTCGAGGCACTCGCGGCGAAGGGTGCCGACGAATCGTTCGGCGTAAGCGTTTGCTCGGGGAGGTTGGATAGGGCTCTTGATGATCCGAGCGTCCATGGAAGTGAAGACGGCGTCGAACGTGCGGGTGAACTTGGCGTCTCGGTCGCGGATGAGGAACTTGAATTGGCTGGCGCGCTCACCAAGGTCATCGAGCAGGTTGCGGGCGAGTTGAGTCGCCCACGGCCCGGTGGGATGTCGGGTGACGCCCAAGGTGTGGACGCGGCGGGTTTCGACTTCCAGGACGAAGAAGACGTAGAGGCGGCGGAGCAGGATGGTGTCGACGTGCAGGAAGTCACACGCCAGCAGGCCGTGGGCTTGCGCTTGCAGGAAGGCTCGCCATGTTGAATCGCCACCACGAGGCGCCGGGGTGAGGTGAGCGGCGGCCAGGACGCGCCGGATGGTGCCTTCCCCAACCCGATATCCCAGGTTCAGCAGTTCACCTTGGATGCGGCGGTGTCCCCAGCGCGGGTTGTCGGTGGCGAAGCGGATCACGAGGTCGCGGATCTCCTGGCTGATGGGAGGGCGACCGGGCTGGTGGGGATAGGTCCAGTGCTTGGCAACGAGCCGGCGATGCCAGCCCAGGAGGGCGGCCGGAGTAACCAGGCGGTGTTCTCGCAGATGCTTGGGTAAGAGCCTGACCAGCGCGGCAAGGACCGCGCGGTCAGCCCAATCCAACCGCGGTCGGTTCACCTGGCGTCGTAGCACCCGGACCTCGTGGCGCAAGACAGCGATCTCGACGCTCTTCCACGCCTCTCCGCGGCCCAGGACAGCCAGCCAGCCGAAGACGTGGACGGTGAGCAGGTAGAGCAGGCGGCGGCGCACTCACCATGATCCCAATACGCTCAGATCCTGGCCCTACGAGGGTTCTGGCACCGGACAGGTCGTCGACCCACGGGGGGACGAGCACCGGCGTCAGGGGCAGCACCGGCTCCTGAACCTTCTGCCGGAACCGCGGGTAGACCTCGACCCAGCGCTCGCGGACGGCGGCGCGCACGAGGTCCCAGTCCGGCGGGTACTCGAACCAGCAGACCATATTGACGATCATCCGATTGGTCGGCCGGTCCATGTGCAGCCAAGCCGCATCCACGCCGGTCATCCGCCCCCCCCACGTGAAATCCCCTTCCTGCGGCCCGCGGGCCGCCTCCAAGCAAGTCTCCAGGGCCACCTCAGGGTGCCTCTCGGGCCAAGGTTGGCCGGTCAGGGCACCAGCGAGCCGGTGAAGGCGAGCAGGGCGTAGGCAGTCAGCAACGAGGTGGTGACGGCAAGCGCAGCCCACCACAGGCGCGCCGCCCGGGTAAGCAGCATGCAGGCGACGACCACGAACGGGAACGCCCCCCATAGGTAGCGCTCGGAGGAGTCGAGATTGCTGCCGGCGAGGGCAGCCAGCAGGGTCAGCAGGGCCCAGATCGTGTAGGAGGCCGGGAGAAGCCGGATCATCACGACCAACAAGGCCACGAAAAGGACGATCCACGGCACGTGCAGCCCGGTGCCGATGTTGTGATGGAAGGTTCCGCGCGCGGCGTGGGCGAGGTTGCTGATCGGGTTGGCCGCCGGGCCATGTAGGGCGCGACCCTGCTGCACGCGGTAGGGCAGCGTTGGATCACCGAGCCTGCGGCCGATGTAACCCAGGTAAGCGGCGGTGCCGATTACCGGCGCGAGGATCGCCGCCGCACGCCCGAGTCGGTCACTGCCGGTGGCCGCGCGCCAGCCCCTGGCGGCCTCCACCGCCGCCGGCGCTGCCAGCAGCAGGCCCACCGGGCGGGAAAGCCCGGCGAGCACGCCGGCCGCCGCGGCCAGCGACCAGCGGTGGGTACGCAAACCCAGGAACGCCAGCACCGAGAACAGGGCACCGACACCTTCGGCGTAGCCCATGACCAGCACGTAAGCCGGCGGGGCAAGCTGGGCCAGCCACGGCAGTGCAACCACGACGCGCTGCGGCCAATGCTCGGCCCGGGCCAGCCGGACCAGCACCAGGGCGAAGATCAGGGCGGCTACGTTCGCCACGAGCAACAACGCCAGCCCGACTGGCAGGCCGGTGAGCGCAACTGCCCTGGCCAGCACCGGAGTCAGCGGCCAGAACCGCACCCCACTTTGGGACAGCGAGCCGTAACCCTGCGCGGCGATCTGCCGGTAGTAGGCAGCGTCCCAGCCGAGTAGGCCCACCGAACGCAGGGCAGGCACCCGCCCGTGCAAGTAGACGACAACGGCGTCCGCACCGAGGACAACCACCCGCGCCACCAGCCAGGCGGGCAGTACCAGGAGCAGGTCATCGCGCCAGCGGGCCGCGCCAACATCCCGCGTCACGGGCTGCGGCCGGGCCACCACCGGGCTGATCGTCACCGGCCGCCGGCGCGGGTGGGAAAGAGCAGTAGCTCCTCGTGCTCATAGGTCTTAGCGGGGTCGGTGACGAGAGTACGCACCGCCGGGCGGGCGGCGGCGAGCGCACCGGAAACGCCGGGGCAGACGCTGTCGTAGGTGCGGTAGCCGGCTGCCTCGACCAGGAACACTTGCCCGCTTCCGGTCACCCGGCGAAGTGCGGCAGCCGCGACCACGGCCGGCTTGGCGGCGCGTTGGCGGGCCGCATAGTCGACCCAGTCGACGCGCGCTGAAGGGGTGAGCGTTGGCACGCCGAGCACCGGGATGCCCGGGCGCACCAGCCGACTCAGCGCCGGCCCGAGCTGATCGGGGCAGGTCAGCACGATGTCACCCGGCCGGGCGACGCGGTTGATGACGGCGGCTACGCGCCCGGCGGAGGTGCGGTTCGTGGTAATGTCCGCGGCACTTTCGGCAAACCCCAGTAGGCAGGCAATCGCGACCGTGCCGGCCGCCAACCGCCGGGATTGCAGGGCGGTGACGCCGAGTCCGGCGACGAGAAGAAACGGCACGAACGCCGTAGCCGTGTACCGGTCGGCCCACGCGTTGCCGACGAGCTGACCGACCGCGATGGCCACCACCAGCGTGCCGAGGGTGAGGCCGAGTAGCCACCGGCCCGGGTCGCGGCCACGCAGGTCCAGCAGCACGTGCCGGCGGTCCACCGGAGTACCGAAAACCGCCAGTACGAGGAGCGCGGCGATCACCAGCAGCAGCGCCCGACCGATCGCCGAGGGGCCACCGGTCCACTCCCCGAAGGCATGCACCACAGCGGCGAATCCGGCGGGTTCCCCCCACGGCGTGCCGGTGTGCGCCAGCTGGTAGCCGAAGGCCGGCAGCCAGGGCGCGAACACGAGGGCCCCGAGCCCGATACCGCTCAGTGACCACCCCGCCCGTCGCCGGTGAGCCGGCCGGCGCAGCGCCAGCGCCACAAGACCGCCGGACACGGTCAGCAGCAGGTAGAAGGACCAGTAATGGGTCAATGCCAGACCGCCGGATATCAACGCGAGCCCAAGGACCGGCACCAGCCCCGGACCTTCGGTCAGGATGCGATGAAGGGCCAGGCCTCCCACCAGTGCCAACACGACCAGCAGGCTGTACATCCGGGTCTCGGTGGCGAAGCGCACGTCGAACGGGGAGCTGGCGAGCAGCAGCACTGCCGCGATTGCCGCCCGGCGGCCGACGAGTATCCGTCCCAGGAGCCACAGCAGCGGGAAGGAGGCGAGCGACAGGACCCCGGACAGCGCCCGCACCGCCAGCGAACCCGTGCCGAACAGGCTGATCCAGCCGTGGAGCAACAGGTAGTAAAGGGGTGGTGAGCCGTCGTGGCGCAGCGCCGCCCAGATCGTCATGCCGTGGCCGGACAGGGGCAACCTGGCGATGGCCACGCTCTGCGCCTCGTCCAGCCACAGCGGCGAGCGGGTCCAAAAGCGCAGTAACACGGTAACCGCAATGAAGACGGCGCTCAGGAGGACGAAAGCCACACTGCGGGCCCGCGATGGTTGGCTGCGCGGTTCCTGTCCTGGATCGACTCGCGGCGCGGGCGCCGTGGCTGTGGTCACGGGTGGGCCGGGGTAGGCCCGGCCTCGTGGTAGTCCTCCTCGACGTTGACTGCCCAGACGTCATGGCCCGCAGTGTCAAGAATGTTCTCGACGGTCAGCAGCGCGGTGACCATGGAATGGTCCTGGTTGTTGTACTTATGCATGCCATTGCGCCCCACCGGATGCACGTTCGGCACGTTCGCGGCGATCCACCCGCGGATGATATCGACGTTCCGCTGGTAGGACCAGTCGTAGACCGGATAGGCCTTAGGCATCCGAACCACAAAACCCTTCTCCACCTGGTCCGCGGAGACCAGGTTGAGGGCGCCCAACTCCTTGATGCCGAGTTCGATCAGCTCGTCGTCGGGGCTGTTCCACAGCTCGTCGCCGACGTTGACGAAGTACTCCAGGCCGAGGCAGGTCCGCCCGGCCTTCACCATGTACGGCGACCAGGACGCGAAGTTCTGGATCCGGCCAAGCTTGACATGCGGGGAGTGCACGTAGACCCAGTTGTCGGGAAAGCTGGCAGCTTCCGGAACGACCAGGGCCACGGTGAGGAAGTCGCGGTACGCGAGCCCATTCGCGGCTGTCAGCACCTCGACCGGTGCCGGCGGGTGCATTGCGCGAATCAACGAAGAAAGCGGCATCGAGGAAATGACGTGATCGGCGTCGTGGTGTTCCTCCGCCCCGAAGTCCGTTCTGCTCGCAGCCGGTGCTCCGGCGCCCGGGCCGTAACCACCGGTCACGAATGTGGTCACCCCGGTGGCGCCACGCCCGGGCTCCCAGTGGACCGTTTTCACCTTGGTCTCCATGATCACCCGGCCGCCCCCCGCCACGACCTTGTCGCGACAGGTCTCCCACATGAGACCCGGCCCCGTCCGCGGGTACTCGAACTCCTCGATGAGCGAGGTGATGTCCTTCTGGTTGCGCTTAGGAAGAAAAGCATTGACTATCGCGTTTCCCAGCGAAAGACCCTTGACCCGTTGCGCCGCCCAATCCGCCGGCATCGCGGATACGGGAATCCCCCAAACCTTCTCGGTGTAGGTCTTGAAGAATGTGCGATACAGGCGCCAGCCGAACCGGGCAACCAGCCAACCCTCGTAGTTGCTCTGGTCCCTTGGCGGTCGTACCCGCGCCCGGAAATACGACAGAACGCAACGCACCGCTTCCACGAAGCCCAGGTTGCGCAGCGCGTTGGTCGCCTTGAGGGGGTAATCGAACAGCTTGTCGTCGTAATAGATGCGGCTCTGTCGCGGCCGAAGCAGGAACTGATCGTCCGGCAAGATCTCGTGCCACAGCCGCTGCACGAGCGCCACCTTCGTGAAAAAACGGTGGCCGCCTATGTCGAAGCGCCACCCCTCCCGCGAGGCGGTACGCGAGATCCCGCCTACTATCGCGTCGCCTTCAACCACGGTGGGCTCCGCGCCGCGCTTCGTCAACGCGTACGCCGCGGTCAAGCCGGCCGGACCGGCACCGATGACCAGCACGTGCGGCGAAGCCGGGGCAGTCATGGCATCCTCCTCGACGGGTGAACGCTGTTTGTCAGGCAATCTGGTGGTCTCGGGACGGCCAGCAAGGCCCGGTCATCCGGGTCCGGTCTTCCGGCCAGCCGCAACTCGCGCCGCCGCCGGCACGGTCCTGCGTCATGGCGCACCCGTTCCGCTCGCCGTCGCATCTGCTGCGGGCGGAAAGCCAGCAGTCGCCGAAGCTTGCATGATAGCCCCCTGTTGCCTGGCCGCCCCGCCCAGACACACCTGCGTTGGTGCTCGTTCGCCGGCAGGACCAATCCTGCGTGGCAGCCAGAGCGCCCAGGCGACCGCCGAGAGGCAGGCTTCGGGCCGCCCCGGACCGATGGCTACCGGCTCGACCCACCGGCGGCCCGGCTCAGGCCCCGAAGCTGCGCCGCCGCGCGGCGGTTGCCAAGCGCGACGGCGGCCTGCTCTGCGGGCACCGGGCGGCCGAGGTGATAGCCCTGCCCTACAACGTCGTCGTGACCTACCGAAACGATACCGGCACTTGCCCTGTACTGTCTACGGATTCGTTAACTGTCGGCAGACCACCAGAAAGATGCGCCGCCGCCTCATCGGCTGACAAACCGACGACTTCGGCCGACACAGCCCCAGAAGGCCAATACCGGTGAAGAATGTCGTCAAGTGAACCGGCCATCTCCTGCGCGAAGTTAGTCACCATGTCGTCATCGGCGTCGTTGGGTTCAAAGACCCGCCATGAGTTGTTGAAACGTTGAACGCCAACAGGGGTCTGCGTCAAGCCCACGACGGCTAGCGGGTTGGCAGCCAACAAAGCGGCAGGATGAGGGTCAGATGCCGATGACGTTGACTCCGACCGCGAGTGCGCTGGCGAACACTGTCGCTTGAGCGAACGCAGTGCCCAGGACTCCTGGTCTGGTCAGCGCGTAGCAGCGGAGCATTACGAAGGTGAGCATCGGTGCGGCCCAGTCGTTGGCCGAGAAGCCGGGCAGCCCGTCGGTGTTCAGCTGCGGCAGGTTCGCCGACTTGCGCCACAGTGCGGTCGCCGTGAAGGCGAGCAGCAGCACGGCGAGCCCGTCGGTGCGCCGACCCGTCCACCACCAGGTGACCGCGCCACCGAGTAGCCCGCTGACGGCGGCGACCACGAGGATGTGCGTGGTGCTGAAGACTCCGCCCGTCATCGCTGTCGGCTCCGAGGCTTTGTCGCGGCAAGAGTAACTGGGCCGGCGGAGGCGGCGGACTGTGCCTGCTGGTCGGGCTCGGTCGCCGATACGGGCCGCCGAGGCTGCTGCTTGTTGCGGGCTCCGCCTTGGCGTGCTGCTCCTGGTACGGCGAGGGGAAGGGTGCCCGTGTCGGGCAGGTCGAGGGTGTCGTAGTCGATCTCGGGCATCCGGCGGTCGAAGCCGATCGCCTTGTGGGTCATCGACAGCGACATGGCGACGGCGTGTTCGGCCTGGATGAGGCCGAGCTTGCGGGCCGCGGTCGCGACGCGGGTCTGGCAGCGGCAGTCGATCGAGTGCAGTAAGGCGGTCCTGGCGGCGGAGCCGACTGCGATGCCCAGGTCGATGTCGCGCAGGTTGCACACCGGCCCGGCGAACTCGAGGTTGGCCGAGCCTGCTCGCAGGGGTTTGGCCGCGTGCAGGAACTCGACGCAGGTGGCGTAGCCGCAAGCGCCGCAGTCGTAGTTCGGCGGGTACCAGCCTGGCAGCAGACCGACGAACAGGATCGCGTCGACTGTCTCGGCAACTTCGGCGTCGCGAAACCAGATGGCTTCCTGACGTTCTGCACCGCGGGCGCGCAGCCATTGGGCGAGCTGCCCGCGCAGCCCGGGGTCGTCGATAATGACGGTCTCCAGGAAGTTCTTCTTGCCGGCCAGGAACAGCTGCCCGCCGGACTTCGGGGCGGTGATCGCTGCGGCGGCCATCAGCTTCGCGACCTGCACGACGGTCTCGCGGCGGAGGTCGTCGTAGCCGATCGGAGCGGTCACGCTGTCGCCTGCGCAGTGACCTGCTGCGTGCACCAGGCGTAGAGGGCGTCGTACACGAAGCTCGCGCGCTCGAGCAGCTGGTGGTCGTCGGCTTCGACATCCAGGCCGCCGAGGCCGATCGCGAGCAGCCCGGGCCCGGCCGGGTCGGTGTGCAGGTCGGCGTCGATGTCGGCTGCGTGCACGATCCGGGCGAGCCGGGCCAGCGCCGGGTCGCTGCTGAGCTGGTGCTCATCGATGAGGACCTCGAAGGTGCACTTGCCGTCCCGGTGGTCGTACCGGGCGCCGGGGGCGTCGAAGCTGTGCGCACCTTCCCGGTCTGCCACCGTAAGGACCTGATCGGTGAGGACGTAGAGGATCTCGGCTTCTGGGTCGATGAAGCGGCGGATCAGCCAGGGGCAGGCGATCCGGTCGGTCTTCGGGCGGGCGCGGGTTACCCACTTCATGGCATCTCCTCTGAGGCTGGTACGGCGGGCTGTGCGGTGGAGGGGGGGCTCGGCTGGTGGATGGTGAGGCCGGGCAGGTTGAGGTAGCCGCCGGTGACCTCATACCGGGTGATCGGCTGGTAGGTCACGGCCTGGTGCACCTCGCTTGCGGTCAGCGCATCGCGGTGCGGGGTGGCGATCCAGGTGTCGAACACCTCGTGGCTGGGCCACACCGTGATCACCACGGTGTCGCCACCAGCGTCGGCTGGTTCGCAAACGAGCTCGGCGAGGATGCCGTGCTGCTCCCGGATCGCCCGGCCGGCGGTGATCCAGTCCAGATAGCGCGCCCGCCACTCCGGTGGGGCCGCGACGGTGCGCAAGCAGACGATCACGACGCCTCCGGTGGGAAAGGAACGGGCGGGTCCGCTAATGGCAGCGTGTCGGGTGGCTCGGAGCGCTGCAGGGGCAGGTGGTGGGCGAACCGCCACAGCGCCAGGTCATAGGCGCCCTTCACCACACCGGCAATGAGCAGGGGCGCGCCGAGCGCGATCTGCTGAACGGCGCCGGCCACCAGCGGCCCGAGGGGACGCACGGTGTAGCGGGCCGCGTTCGTCACGGCTGCCGCGGCGGTTCGCTCGGCCGGTGTGACCACGGTCATCACGAGTGCCTGGCGGGTCGGGACGTCCATCTGCGAAAGCGTGGTGCGGGCCAGCAACAGAATGACGGCAACCGGGAAGGTCGGGGCGAAGGCGACCGAGGCGAGCAGCAGGTTGCTGGGCAGGTGGGTGCCGACCATGGTCGGGACCAGTCCGAACCGACGGGCCAGCCGCGGCGCGAGCGCGACCGACAGGGTCTGCACCACCGCGACGGTGAAGAACAGCCAACCCAGCGCGGTGACCGACGCGTGGTAGCGCTGGGCGAACAGGTAGGACAGGAACCCGGTCGTGACCAGGCCACCGCCGGCAGCATCAACAGCGAACAGCGCCGCCAATCGGCGCACGACGTGCCGGGAAGGTCCGAGCCGGGGGCGAGCCGACACGATGTCGGCCACGGTGGTTGGGCCGTCGTTGATCTCGACCGCGGGGGAGAGTCGAGACGCCAGCAGGGCACCAACGACACCCACCGGAACCAGCGCGACGAACAGCCACGCGTGGACGCCCGTGCTGCCGTGACGTGCGGCCAAGCCGGGCAGGGCGGCGGCGAGCGCACCGAGGGCGCCCGCGGCGGCTCCGATCGCGTTGTAGATGCCAAACACCCGGGCGGTGCCCGCGTCGTCGACGGCGAGCATCGCCTGCTCCAGCGTGGTCGCCGGGCCGTTGTCGACCACGTCGGTGCTCAGCGTCCCGGTGAGCGCGACGATCAACAGCACCCAGAAGGGAGCGCCCGCTGCGACGACCGCCCCGGCGGTCGCCACCCCGAGGAAGAAGGCGCCATAGCTGCGTCGGCGTCCGACCCGGTCCGCGAGCGCCCCCACCACGAGCGAAGCGATCGCGGTGCCGGCGATGATCGCCGTGAGCATCACACCGGCGCGCAGGTGGCTGTAGCCGCGGGCGGCCAGGAGCGCCCCGAGCAGCACGGCGGTGAAGCCGTACCCGGAGGCGCGGACGGCCTGCCCGGCGACCAGCAAGGTCGCGTCCCGGCCCAGCGGCCAACGCGGCGCGGTGCGGCTGTTCATCGGCTCACAGCCCGGCCGGGAACGGGTAACTGCTCGGCGGGGCCGGGAGTTGCCCGCGTGGCCCGTACTCGATGGCGATCTCCTGGTGGGCACCGAGCGTGATGGCCTGGGGGTCGCCGATGTCGGGCTTGCCGTCGGTGAAGACCGTGAGCTGGTGGCTGCTGTCGGCGCACAGTCCGCCGAGGCAGCTGCTGGTGAGCCGAACGTTCCACTCGGTGAAGAACTGGCCGAGGGTGAACTGCGCCGCGCCACCAGATTCGATGTGCACGATGCCGGTCGGGTCGTGGGTGTGCAGGGGCGACAGCCCCGACGCGCCGATCCCGATGTTCATCGGCACCACGACCGGCCGCCCGTTGACGATCACGTCCAGGTGGGCGTGGAAGTGCACCCCCAGCATCTCCGCACCCAGGAACGGCAACCCGGCGGCCTGCACCAGCGCGGGCACAAGCACCGGTGCAGGAGCGTCCCATGGTGGCTGCGTGGTCCGCGCCGCCCCGGCCGGGGTGGTCGAGTGTGTGCTCTTGCCGTGCCGGGAGACAGCCAGCGCGGTGATCCCTCCGGCTACCACCAGCACCGCGACGGTCGCGCCGGCGATAGTGAGCCGCCGACGGTGTCGTGCCTCGCGGGCCGCCTCGGCGCGGGCAGCGGCCATTCGGTCTCGACGGCTCGACGACGGTGAGGGTCGGGTAGGCAAGGGGGCTCCTGGGGCTCCTGTGGACGTGGTGGGGTCAGACGCCGAATCCGCCGCTGCGTTCGGCGAGCAGGAGGAAAACGATCAGGACAACGATGAACAGCACGATCTGCAGTAGCGGGGACTTGCTGACATAGCGGCGTAGTCGAGTCGCGGTGTGGTGCTGCATCGTTTGCTCCTTACCTCGGTGTGGTGATCAGCAGCGTGGGGGTGCCGTGCGGTCCGCTGGGCAGCGGGAAGTACGCGGCGCCGGTGCTGGGGTCGACAACGACGACGTGCGCGTTGTCACCGAGCGTCGCGCGTCCGGTGACCCGTCCGCCTGTGGGCGTGGTGTCGATGGTGGCGAGCACACCGGATTCGGCTGCGACATAGAGCAGGTGCCGGGCCGGATCGAGGGCCAGTACGTCGGGCCGGTCCCCGACCCGCTGGGTGCCCACCCGGGTGAGGGTGCGCAGGTTCAGGATGATCAGGACGTTGTTACCGTCGCAGGCCACGTAGGCCCGGGTGGCGTCGAGGAGCAGCCCGTGGTCGTGGTCGCATCCCGGCACGGGGACGTGCACCTCAATGCGTCGAGTGTGCGGATCGATCACGACGACCTCGTCGCGGGTCTGGACGTCGACGAGCACCCGATCACTGACGGGGTCATAGCGAACGTTGCCCGCTTGACCCGGCAGCTTGACGGTGGCGACCCGCTGGCCGGTGGTGGCGTCGATGACGGTCTCGGCGCCGCCGTCCTCATCGCTGATCCACACCTGTCCCGTCGTGGGGACGTAGGCCAGGCCATCCGGAAACGACCCGGCGGGGGCCCGGCCGAGAACGGTGGCGGCGGCCTCATCGAGGGTGATGACCTGCCCGGAGCCGGATGCGCTGGCGAACACTCGGTGCAGTGAAGGCACCACGATCACACCAGTGACTTCCGGCAACCCGGTCACGGTACGGATCACCTGCCGGGTCGCGGTGTCGACTACCAGCAGCGTGTTGTCGTCCATGTGGGACAGGAACAGCCGGTGTACACCCAGGTCGATGTCGGCATAGTCGAACCGAGTCGCACCTCCCGGCAGCGCCACGATCCCGACATGCCGTAGCGGGAGCGGGATCGGGTGGGCCGGCGGCGCCGTAGGAGTCAGCTGGGAGACGAGGAGCCATCCCAGAGCCCCGGCGGCCCCGAGCGCCGCCAGCACGGAAAGGATCAGCAGAGGGCGACCACCGGTCCGCCCTGCTCGCATGTCACCCTCACTTCAATCGCGATGATGCGACCATGGTTGCACATCACGCAACTATGGTCGCAGGGACCTGCTTCAATGAGTCTGAGGAAAGGTGGGGCCATGGCGCAGGACCAGGACTGGGTGCTGCTGGCCTACCGGCTCCCGCGGGTGCCCTCGACACCGCGCTCGGCGATCTGGCGCAAGCTCAAGCGGCTCGGCGTCATCCAGCTCGCCGACGGTTTGGTCGGGCTGCCCGCCGACGCGCGCACAAGGGAGCAACTGGAGTGGATCGCCGAAGACGTCGTCGACCATCACGGTGAAGCCCGTCTCTGGTTTGGTCGGCCGGCCGACCCCTCCGGTCAGCAGGCCTTGGTCGAGCAGATGAACCTGGCCCTCGCCGTCGAATACGACGCGGTCATCGCCGAGGCAGCGGTCACCTGCGACGCCGACGGTCAGACTCGGCGGCGGGTCGTCGCCCGGCTGCGCCGGGAGCTGCACCGCATCGAAGCGCGGGACTTCTTCGCCACCCCGCAACGTGAGCAGGCGCGCCGGGCCGTCGAGCAACTCTCCGGGCCGTCCAAGGCCAGCACGGCGACCCAGCGATGAGATGGGTCACTCGCCCCGGCGTGCACGTCGACCGGGCGGCCTGCGCCTGGTTGATCCGTCGCTTCGTCGATGTCGACGCCGAGTTCCTCTTCGGCGACGATCCCGGTTCACTGCCGACCGACGCGACCCCTTTCGACATACGTGGAGCCGAGTTGGGCCACCACCAGGACCGCTGCTCGTTCGAAACCATGCTCACACACTTCGACCTCACCGCCGACCCGGCGCTTGAAGAGATAAGCCGGATCGTGCACGAGGCGGACCTCGCCGACGACACCTTCGACGCCCCGGCCGCGCCCGGGCTCGACGTGCTGATCCGTGGCCTGTGCCTGACCAGCCCGTCGGACGAAGCGACCCTGGCCATCACCGACAGCCTCTTCGACGGCCTCTACGAGCACATCCGGCGCCACCTGCTCACAGGACGCCCGCCCGCATAGAACCACCGAGCCCGTACGCCGATAGACCCCGGGTCGGCTGGCGCGCATTCCTTCGCCTCGGTCCTTGTGCGACCCCGGGCGTCCTCCGGTGACACAAGAAATGGAGGACCAGAGACTAGTTGGGCTCGTAATCGGCCTATGCCTGCATCTGTCAGGTGGTGCAGTCTTGGCCAGGCGGGGGTTCCCGATCCCCTCGCCCGGCGGTGGTGGAGAATAGGGGCACCCGGTTCCGCAACGCGGTGCGCACCTTCGCCGCGGCCATTGCCAGTGGTGCGGTTCGTTGAAGGGTGACCGCAAGATCGCGGTGATGGCGCCGTATGTGGGCCCGGCAGGCGGCGACCGGCCGGTCCGGGGTGGCCGCGATCGGGGTGGCGCAGGAGTTCGCCCGGGTGTTCACCGCGACCGGCGCGGTCCAGGCCGAGGGCGGGGCGCCGCACTTCGGGTGGGCGAAGGCAGACCGCCGGGTCACGGCCTACAACTTCTGGGACACCGACTTCGATGATCATTGCTGTCAGTCGTGTACCCCTGCGCCGCTGACGTGGTGATCGGCCTGGAACAGTGCCTCGACCAGACACGGCCTGGGCTCGGCATTTCATCACTTCGGTGTGCGCGGTTCATCCGCTGGTGCTGGCGATCGTCGCCGCAAGCGTTCCCTTGCGAACGCGGCTTCCTCTATATGGCGGCCCGGTGATGTGTCTTGCTGCCTGCCCGTTGGATGGCGGCGGCGATCGGCGAGAGGTACGTGGCGGTGTTGCGGGTCAGGATTCCGAGTGTTGTGGCCGGAACGAGCAGTCGGGAGGCAGCTGCCATGGTGCGCTGCTTTGGAGTGA
>JAABUP010007937.1_pt1 | contig 13824 bp, 16 predicted proteins | sample 5559201 | NCBI WGS metagenome assembly JAABUP01 (sample SAMN10711887, study PRJNA513373) | rock metagenome | isolation source: Antarctica rocks | place: Antarctica | reverse complement strand
GACCCCCCCACGCTTGACCCCCCCAAGAGTGACAGCCCAGTGAACATCAGCAGCACACTGATTTGCAGCCACTGCAGAAATGTTCTCTCATTAGCAAAGAAGACTTTAGGTTCAACCCTGGTGCGCACTAGTCCCCTTGCTCTTCGCTCTGCTTGCTCAGGGGAGATGGGCCTGTCCTGATCAGGCGTCTTGGGGTTTTGGAAGATTCCTGACCTAAGCAGAGCTGATTTGGGGCTGCACCCTGAGGGTGGGGAAGGGTCATAGGGACCCTGAGCTGAATTGGGGGAATTTGGCCTAGGGTCTGTACCAGCCTCAAGGTCTTTGGGCTGGGTCTGCTGCTTAGGAAACCCTAGGAAGCCAGTCACCATGGACAAAGTCCTGGTGCGAATTGGTGATTTGGCTGTTAGGGTTGATGGCATGTACTGAGGGCTGCTTTCATAGAAGGGCACCTGCTGCGCAAGCTCAGGGTATGCAGCTGCCTGACTAGGTTCTTGGCTTTTGCCACTCACACTGCGCTGAGGACGCTGTGCTCGCTGTGCTTCAAAGGAGGGCGCCAGATGTGATTGTGGAGCATTGCCCATGTCAATGATGTGGTCCCTATCGGCAGCATATGGTAGCTGCTGCTGATGCTGCTGTGGTAGCTGCTGAGGCAGCTGCTCATGGGCCTGCTGCCATGCTGCCTGCTGTTGTTGCTGCTGTCGCTGCTGCTGCTGCCTATCTGGAAGCTGACTGTGCATTGTCGCAAAGCCATCATACCTACCAGGCCGATAGTGCTCTTCCTGCTGAGCTTGCCTTTCAATAGGCAGATCTCCTTCCCACAACTTTTGCCTTGTGGGCAAGGCAGGGCCTGCTTGGACCATCTGCCCAGATGAGTTGTGTGTGTACAAGGGTGCTGTGAGAGCGTCTGATTCAAATACAGGCTGGACAGCCGGCAAATTAGGCGGTCTCCATGGCCCTCTGCTCTGTTGCTCTTCTTCTTTGTCTGGGGCGGGAATGCCCCTCGGCAATGGGCTGTATGGCAATGGCCCAGGGCCTTGCTGAAGGTCCTGACTAGGCAAGGCGTGCAGGCCAGATGGCAGTGCTGGGCTCACGATGGCAGAAGAGGAGGGATTGTAGGGCATTTGAGCAGCGCCCTGGAAGGGGGATGCCTGCTGGTAGGGCACCTGGGCAATGCGCAGCAAAGAAGAAGAGGCGTTTGGGAGTGAAGAGCTGGCCTGGCGCAGGGGCGGCTGGGAAAGGCCCTGCAGGGCACTGGAATGTTGACTAGGCAGTGGTGCAGAGGAGCCTTCTTTCAAAGGAGCTGTCTGTCCCCTTGGCAGTATGGAAGCAGGCATTGATTCTGCCTGTGCTGTTGCTGCCTGTTTAGGCTGCTGCACTGAGTCCTCAGGGTCTGTCTGAGGCAGCCCTGTATCAGACGCTGGACTGCTTGGTAGTTGCTGCTGAGGGGCTGTGCCAGCTTGCCCTGTCTTGGACAGGGGCCTGGGGCTGCTCCGTGCATCTGCCCTGCTCTGCTGCCCCAAGGCATCCAACCCCTGCCCTTGCTCCTGCACTAGCCCAGGCTGCTGACCCCTAATCCTTTGCTCGTCTTCACCCAGCATGACATCACTGTCAGGCTGACTCACACCTTCCTCTGAGCTTGCCTGTTCTGGCTTCTTGCGCCGGAAGAAGTGGTTGAAGCGCTGAGTCAGCTGCTTTGACTTGGGCTCTGGCTGCAGCAGGGCTGTTGCTCGCGAGCCCTCAGTGGTAGGGAACAGCCATGCTGCTGCATCCTGCACACCACATGTCTTGGCTGTTGACCTTCCCCATTCATACACACGCACATCATGTGAGCGGCTTTGCCTGGGATCAGAGGGGATCAGAGGGGTGATTAAAATGGATCAGGCATTGCCACCAGAACTCAGACATACCCAGCAGTTTCTGGTACAGCAGGATAGACACGACGCCAGAAAAACAATGTCGAACGCTTTCAATGTGCAAGAAGAGTGTGTGAGCAGAAGAGCTGAAGGGGTGGTGAAGTGACCTTGTGAGATGTATGTTGGTGATGCTGTGTGAGAACAAGTGAACAGGCCAAGCATCATACAGCATTGACTGCAACCTGGATCATGTTGCTCTGTCAGGTTGCTGTTTTCTCACCTAAGAAAATCTTCAACATTACATGAAGATTTATGGTCACTCAAAATCCTTCTAGTTTGGAGTGCACACAACTTGTGTAGACAAAGCAACAGCAAGTAGACAGACAGGCAGCAGCAAATGCATCCTGCTTTTGCCTATGCAACACAGGGCACACAAGCATCATGACCAAAGTCTGCACAAGGATTGTGAGCATGGAAATGCACCTTGAGGTATGGGTCTTTAGGGTCTGCCATCTCCTCCCAGCTGGCAGGAGTCATGACATAGCCCTCCTTGTCAGCCGGCAGGAACCAGTAGGGTATGGCCTCAATGCGGTTAGGGTACAGGCTGGCAACGCCATGCAGGTACTTGCTGAACTTAGGCACCCTCAACAGCAGACCTGACACAAAACACTCTGTTGAATTCTTTTTTGTTTTCGAATTTTATTATACAGTTCAATTGACATCTGATTTTGATCTTTGATGTCAACTTGAAGTTTGACAGATTTCTATTAAACTTAAGTTCGACTTGGCCTTGAAGGGGTTTAAAATTTGTAGGCAAACTTGTCAGAAACATTTGATACTGGACAGGAGCAGCCTGCAATCACAACTGCTGTAAGCAGTAGCTACTACACTGAATTGGAAAGGAGGCAGATTCTAACATGCATGCAGTGTGCTCAACTGCCCACTGCTGCCATCAAGCAGACACAAGTTCTACACAAACAGGATTCCAATGGAAACAAAGCGCAGTACGAGTTGGGTGTTGCTGTGATGACTGATATGTAGACTGACCTGAGTTTACTAAGTCTTCGATCCATGCAGGCCTGTCCTTGATGCCCAGCTTCACCTCAGCTACATCGTACTGGAAGTGGGTCACATCCCCAGACCCCAACACCCCCCTGCATGACAAGCATTTCATTCTTATCATGTCCTGTCCATCCTGCTATCTATGGGTAGTGATGTAGCACTTGTACGCCGGCATGCATGGGCTCCTCAGCACAATATAGCTGTCAGTGACCCTGGTGATGGTACATTGTGAGTGGATCATTGCAAGTGCGACGTTGTGAGTGCAGCTTTGCGAGTGCAGCCTCGTGAGTGCGGTTTCACGAGTGCATCCGTGTGAGTGCAGCCTCATTAGTCAGCCTTGTCACTGCATCCTTGTGACTGCATCCTTGTGACTGCAACATTGTGACTGCAGCATTGCGACTGCAGTAGAGTGGGTACAGCATTGTGCGCATCTGCGGCCTGCCTAATGGGACAAGCAGTGCGTGATTGATGACTGCAGAGGATGCAAGACTTGAAGCCTGACACAATCACTTTGTCACTTTACATCTCCTGCCTCTGGGACTCATTCAGGGAGCCAGGCGATGACTCACCCTAGGTCCCGGCACCAGTCCCCAGGCTGCTTTGGGGACGCGTTGCTCTCCCTGTTCATATGAAGCTGGGAGTCCAGACTGATGCGCACTTCGTTGTTGCTGGACTCCTGGAAAGCTGCTCTGTTGCATAGCGTGCGTAACACAGGCGCCTGCAGCCGTCAGACTTGTTACCACATACAGGCCTTGAGACCGCTGACATGATCCATACACGCATTAGCAAATTAGTCATGCAGGACTGTACGCTCTGACCCTTAACAGGAAAGACATGCATTTGATGAATGAATGAATGAATGGATGAATTGGCAAATCGTGTATACTCTGTGTCTCAATGTAGTAACAGCCTTTGAATCTGCAACAAGTGCAGAGTTGAGTGCACAGTGGTTAGGCTTGAAATTACTCAAATTCACTTGCGCAAAAGAAGCAGAAGGGCGCGTCGGACTGACCTGATCTTCAGAGTTGATCCACTGCTGAGTCTCCCTCAAGAACAGGGCCTGTGACCCATCCCCGGTCATCAGGGGGGGTCCCCCCTCACCCTCCAGGTACTGCCTCACATGCTGTTGCTCTACACCACATCTCTCCTGCAGTACCAGTCAGACAGATTCACCAAAACGAGCTGAGATGATGTGTTGCATGCAGAGCAGCCCTACAGCTGCACATCTGGTGAGTCTGAACCAGCTAACCACCATTTTAGGATCGTCCACTGACATGAACGGTCAGAAAATGGATTAATTGGTTCAGCTGATGCAGACAAGTACACCTGACTTGCAGAAAGCTGCCAATGAGCAATGCACTTGTGTGGGAATTTGGTTGAGAAAACTGCTCATTAGTTTGAGCAAATCATTGTGGCACAATGCTGCTTGGCTCAAAGATATAGCAAAGCAAGCTAAAGAAAGGCAGCTTCAGCCTAAGCTGCTTCAACAGCTTTTGGTATACTCTAAAGCAAGATCAAGAGGTTTGCAGACATCAGGCTGCTTGGCACTGCTTCAAGATGACTGCACGCCTTATAGTCTACATAGACTGACCTGTGCAGCAGTCTATGTAGACTATAAAAGTCAACATAGACTGCTGCACAAAAGCAAAACGGATTGCAGGAGCCAGCACTGCCTGCACCCCTTTATCAAGAGTCTTTTCTCTGTGGCTTATGTACTTTTGCCCTTCGAGGACTGCCTTTCAAGACCAGGAGGGTTGCCTTTCAGCTCACCTTGTAACCTGCCTCCTCAGTCCAAGGCTCCCTGTGGACCTTCTTCTCCACATAGATCTTCTGATCTGGCTTCAGAGTCCTAGGGCCATACCAGCGTAGCCTCACCACAGATCCCCCATCTTCACGCCGCAGCCTAAACAGGCAATGCCATGCTGTGTGCTCCTCTTGCCGTACCAACTGATGTTGCAAATTCAGTACTGGGCAGGAGTGCTAGTCACTTACACAGGCATGCAACAAGCCTATGGGCCTGCTGAAGTGCTGAAAACCCCAGGGCTTCTGAAATGATGCAGAAGAAGAAGACAGAACCAGCAGGAGGCGAAGAAGATGAAGAAGAAGAAGAAGAAGAAGATGAAGAACCCCCTGGTAAGGCAAAGTGCATGCATGGCACAAACAGGCCAGGTGCCAATCCAGATGAAAGCCTGTACTGACATAGTCACCAAGGATTGCTGCCAGTGCCAAATGCAACCATAGCGCAATGACAACAGACACACGTTGCATGGTGCAAGCGCTGAGCAGAGTGCCATAAGAGTTGCAGAAGAGTACCTGCTGCGGTAGGTCTGGAAGTCAGGGTTGTCCAGGTAGACAGAAGACACTAGGGTGGAATCATGCATGTGCTGCTGCTGCAGAAACCTCAAGGCGTCCTCACTGTCACCTGCACATGGCACAGACATGTGTGTCAGTCACTGCACAGTAACATACACACCACATGAGCAGGATCTCAAGCTTGCAAGCTTTGTGATGGATCATGTGAACTGAATGCAGCCAAAGCTAGACATTACGTGACAACACAGGGATACGTGCAGGGTGCCAATCGACATACCTAGAGTGTGAATTCAGTACTGTAATGTGAGAATGTGCCAGAAAGCGCCAACTGCTCATCTCTTCGTGACAGGCTATGCACATGCAGCAGTGACCAGCAAGAACCACCTGCAGCCACTTTGCGCCTCTGGCCCTCGTAGATGGAGACAGGCAGATTCTTGATGATCTCACACTTGACTCTCATCCTGTGCTGCGGCTGCACCCAGTACTTTGTGGTGGAGCGTGAGAACCAATCAGGAGCAACCCATTGGGAGTCCTGCTGGTCAACATCTGCTACTGGCTTGTGAGACAAATCAGCGCTGAGTCTTTGCCCCACCAGACGCACCTGCACACAATTGAGCGAGCCTGAGCGTTCTAGAAGCGTTTGTCTCTGCCAGACCTGGCTTGTCACGAATACAGTATGGCGGTGGCAAGTAAGTAGGTAGACTGAAATGGTGTGGTCAAAGCAGGGGAGCAAAACTGTGCTCTTGACTCTCGTGCAGCTGCATCACAAATAGACCAGGAGAGCCTTACTTCCTTGCTGCTGCACACTTGCAAAGCTGAGCTTTCCAACAGTAATTGTTGTGCAACTACCTGCTCATACAGATCGCTGAGGCCAATCAGCACTGCATCCAACTCTGTTGTGCCCAGTAGGCACTCTGTCAGGCATGTCTTGTAGACAGCAGGCACTTTGGTCTTTCCAATAGGTGCATTCAGCAGCTGCTGCAGGGTCAACAAGGAGCTAGATGAAGGCATAGATACTGAGGAGGGGATGGAGGCGGTGTGAGGCGTGTTGACTGTATCAGTGAGGAACGCCAAATATGCGCAGGCTATCGCATTGTGTTGTACAAAGCTGTCCACGCACACAAGATCATCACCTGCAATGACACTCTCAACATTGATAGTTGTGTGTTGCGCTCAGTGAAACACTGATGGGTGTGCAAGCAGGCTTGTACAAAGAGTTCAGCATGATAGATGGGTGTGCACAAACATATGCTCACAAAACTGCAGCTGCTTTCCACCAAACCAGCTTTGAGCAGCATCTGCTTTGATTGAAATCGGAGACAAGGATCACAAGAGGACTCACACATATGCTATCACACTGCGCTGCCAGCTCTTGGTGTTGAAGCAAGCAGTCCTGCTGCTGTGCTACTGATTGTAGCTCAGCTGCTGTCTGCCTGAGCGTGCACAAGCCGTCTGCAGCGGCGAGCAACCGCATCCACAGGTCCTCAGCAAAGCAGTGCACAAAGCGGCGGAGACGCTCGACCTCTTGCTGCATTTGGCTCAGAAACAAGCTGTTTGAAGCCGAAGGAGTGGGGTTCGTGTGGAGTCCGTTTTTGTGTTTGCCGTTCGTGAAGGGCCGCTGCTGGCTGAGTCTGTCCAGATACTGCTGCCCTTGGGCGGTGCAGCCGATGAAATGCTTCAAAGCCGACTGCTGTTGTGGCTGTCCGTCCGCTGAAGGCAAGTCAGCAAACAGCTGGCCTTGCAAAGCGGTGAAGCGCACATAGTTGTGTTTTAGCTTCTCCACCACAGCCTGACAGTCACCAAGGCAGGTTATGTGTGACACCATCAAGCAGATGGCTGCAAGCTGTGAGGCAAAGCCATCGCACAAAGTGCCAGACTGCAGTCAACTGATTACAGAAACAGTCTTACCGTGTGCGAGGCGGCAACAGACATCTTAAAGGGGCAGCAGCAAGCACTGATGAGCTCGCCCTTCCCTCACGCCTTCCGGCAGTGCATTGGAGCAGATTCTGGACGTGACTATGTTGGCCTGCTCTCCTACGAGGTGTACATGCGCGGCTGGTTCAAGTGCCGCAGCTACCAAGCAGCACCAGCGCTGGTCTGCTGCTACCGCCTGCAGGACAGTTTCTGTGGCGCCGCACCTTGCTATCAATGCAGATTTCAGCTGAAAAGCTCGAAAGCGCTGTGACACAATCGGTGTACAACTTCCATGTGTCAGCGCCCAGCTGGCACCGCCCAACGTATGGCGGACAGGCTGCAGCATGCATCGTCCACCGCCCTTGGACAGATAAGCTTGCTGATGATTACTGGCAGTTGCGTAATTTCTGCCTTAGACACCCATCTTATCCACGCGGTCAATGAGCTTACGAGCTCAGGCATGATGGCAGCGTGGTTGAACTTCTGCCATCCACAGCCTGCACAATTACTGTAACAGCGCTATGGTGGCTCTGCATACCTAGTAAATCTATAAGAACTTTCGAGGTACACGTTGACGACTGAAAGCTCGAGGGCCTCAAGGGTCAGCTGTTCGCTGTCAACGAGAAATCGTGCAAGCACCCGATGCAATGCCAGGCAAAACATAGCTTGCTGTCATATGACACTGTCATGCACGCCTGGTACCCGTACAGTACAAATGAAGATCCATCTCCGCTTTTGATTATGCCAGTTACTCGGCAACAATGACGACATGTAAACTTACAGCAAAGTCAGAGGTTCCAGCACAACTGCCAAGCCAGAGGAATAGACGCTAGCAAGACTCACATGCTGGTAGAGCTAGAAAATGGTAATGGCTGTACAAACTACTCACACATGATGCCGCAGTTATAGTAAGGCAACTACAGTGTTCAGCACTGCTATGCATAGCTGTATGGCTTCAAAGCCTATACTAAAGCTCGTAATGGCCTCAAGCCTGGAGCAAGACACATTGTGAACAATCAGTAATATTGAAGACAGGCTAATAGGAATGAATGCTATTGCCACATGGAAAGTCAGATCATGCAAAAATAGAGCCAGCGACGGCAATGGTCAATGGTCATGAGTCAAAACGTACAGATCACATTATGCCGGCATCCGCATACTTTGCTGCCTAGCAAGCTCAGCCTCATCATCCTCGTTGACCTGCAAACAACAAAGACAGCTCATGACCCACACCATTTCAGCACAATCTATTTTTGGGCAGAATGCATGTGAACAAGATCTTAATGTCTCACTCAAGCGTCACCTTTCATCAAAGCAGCATGCACTATTGTGCAAGCTGTTTGCACCCGTCAATTGACCTGGAGTGCATTTACAGACTTGCAAAGCAACAGTGTCACAGCTTGAATCCACGAAACGCAAACCAAGTATGATGGGGGTTGCTGCATGTTGCCTTGCCAGGAGGCATGCTGCTCAAGAGTCACTTTGCCAGCGGCAGCAGCATACCTGTCCAAGATCTTTGAAATTGCGCGTGTTCATGGTCTGACCCAAGTCCAAAGACATGCGCTGTCCCAAACCAGGAGCACCTACAAATGCACGTTTAAGAAGCTTGGTAACTAGTCAACATGACAAGAAAATGAAACAACACATGTAAACGCACCCTGGAAACAAAAAGCAGGCCAACTAGTGTGGCCACGTAGCACTGCAATAAGCTTGTCAAACAGATGAACAATCATCCACAGGATGTTCATGTATTCATTCATTATACATGTGCGTGCGTGCGTGCGTGTGCATGTTCAAGCACATGCAACGTCGCATGCAGCATCAGATCAATCAGCAACGCATGTGACGTTGGCGCAGAGGGCACCTGGAGTAGCATGCTCAGTAACAGTCTCCTCTCGTAGGTCCACCCGGATGAAGGGAGCAGTGTGACCTGCATTGCCAGTCTGGGGTCGGCTAGCAGCCTGGTCCACCATCACTTGCAGCTCTTGGTTGCGCTGCGCCAACAACGTCTGCACCACACACTCCAGTCAGTGAGCAGCATCACATTGCAAATGATACTGAAACAGTTTATGAAAAAGAGCCATTTGTAACGCTGTGCCAACGTGATCTGCACCATACACAAACTACTGATCAGCCCCACATCACAAACAATACTGAAACAAACTATACAAAGCTAAGCTTTTCACTGAGAGGTAGAGTTGAGCAATTTGCTATTTTCAGGCTTGATAATCAGCAGGAAGCAGGAAGCCTGTCACCAAACTGTCACCAAACCTTTCACCAAACAACTCAGTTCCTAAACAGTGATGGGAACTGCTCACCCGCCTCTGTGTACACGGCGGCATTTTCTGCAACCTCACACAGTACAGAGTTTGCTTTTCATGCATATATCTGTCCATGCAAGCAGCCATTTCACGCTGAGCTGTTGCTAGCGCTTGATAGTAATCTGCATGACTCATGGTAAACTGTGGTGCAGTGCATATACTTAATCAAGTACGATAGCCGGGAAAAAGGAAAACATCTAACAAATCAAAAGCCGCAATCGGCATAAATTGAGACAAACTGTACTGCCATTTGAGATACATGGCAACAGGACCACAGTGCATTTCACAGGACAGCAGAACTTGTCGCAATCTTTGTCGATTGCGGCTGAATCTTTTACATGCACTGCCACATCAAGCAACTCACAGCAACCCATCACACAAGAGTAAAACTGATGCTGCGCCCTGCTTCTGTCAAGGGTGCCCTGTGCGCTGCAATGGGAAGTGTACCTGGTTTATCCGTCGCCCTGCAATCTTCTTCTCAATTGCCTGCTGCTTGAGCTGGACATTGCGCTCAGCAGCCTCATACTTAGGCAGCAACGGTTTATTGTACCTGAAAACAACAAACGTAGACATCAGATGCACATGCTGCATACAACAGCAACACCCACCAGGAATGTCTATGGAGGAGGCATACAGATTCGACATTGAACAACACAGCTCAGCTCATAGGCTACGCAGCCACCGCTGCAAGGCACAAGGGCAACTGCCCTGATCGCTTCCTAAGTTTGCAGACCTCGTTGTGCTGCATGGTGATGCACACCACAAGGGGCACTATTTCAAAAGAGAGTGCACACGACCAGAGACAGCCTCATATCGTGACTTCCACAATACACTTGACCATGGGTTGTTTGTAGCATGCAGTATAACCCAGCAGTAGGGGTTTGCAGCCCTTTGGTAATCAAGCTTGCAATGGCAGATGGCGTGAGCTTCAGCAGCAGCTGCAGAAGCAGCTGCAGCTGCATGACCCTGTCTAAGCCAGTAAGGACAGTCCTCAAAGCAAGATGAAAAGATGACAGACGTAACAGTGTGAGATTACACAGCGTAAGACGAAGACAAATGAGGAGCAAGACAGATAGTTGTGAGAGTATGAGAGTGAACGAAGCTGCATGAAGAGGAGTGGAGGCTGACCAGGGGTGCTCCTTGATGGCCTCGATGGTGATGCGCTTCTTGTCGTCCACCACAAAGATGCGGTTCAGCAGGTCCATGCACTCCTTGGACAGCTTCTCCACCGCCTTCTGGATGTGGGGGATCTCTGACCACAGTGACCGCACCTGCTGCAACCTGCACAACAGACAGATTGTGTTGACACATGCTTGCATTATGCAGCACATCAAGTCGGCTGTGAGACAGACGCCCTGCATCGTGCATCACATCAAACAGAGTGTGTTGATATACACTGTGCCTTTTGCAGCAACCAGGCCTTGTATGCTTTCACAGTATCATTTCATACAGGCTGTGGTGATATATGCCCTGCATTGAGCAGCAACCAGCCCCTGTATGGTCTCACAGCAGCACAACAGATGGGCTGTGTTGATATACGCCCTGCATTGTGCAGCAACTGGCGCTTGAATGCTCTCACAGCATCACATGGAACAGGCTGTGTTGATACACGCCCGGCAAGCAGGCCTACAAACAGGCCCTGTATGGTCTTACAGCAGCACACTAAGATAAGCTGTGTTGATATATGCCCCTAAATTATGCAGCAAACAGGCCTCGTACAATAGCACAGCAGCACATGAAATAGGCTGTATTGATATGCGCCCTACGTCGCAACCAGGCCTTGTATGCTCTCAGAGCAGCAATGGGATTGTGACACTAAAAGCACAAGGTGTGCTGCAAGATGTAAGCCGAAGCGGGTGTGATGCTTGCTGGTGCTACAGACCTGATGCTGAGTCAGATAGCATGATGCATACTCATTGTCAAGCACCCAAGTCTGCTGCATATTGCATATGTACACGAAATATCATATACATATAATGTGCATGTACCATATACTACACATGCCCCATGATACCCATCATGTTGCGCATTGCGTTTTGCAGCTGCCATAGTTTTTGACATAGGCAGCCAGGCATGTAAAGCCACAGTAATTGGTATAAATGAGGCTGACATAGACACAATGTCAGGGCATTCACAGAGAGTGACACTCATTGACTGTGATTCCCAGATGCTGTACTCTGCCTGATGGCTTCCACTTGTCAGCGCAATGCATATAGCAATCGTGTTGCACAAAGACAGCAAGACTTCAGTCTTGACAGGTACACCGCATGTTGGCAGCGTAAGCTCACCAGACTTCCAAATGCGCTTCTGAGGTGTTGGGGTCCGGATGTTCAGTGTGATCAAAAGGGAAGGTCCCCAGCAGCATCACAATGAGCAGCACGCCGCTGGCCCACACGTCCACGCTCTTCCCATCATACCCCTTGGCTCCATTGCGGCTGTTGATCAGCTCTGGTGACATGTACACAGGTGTCCTGCACACCAAACCGCATCAGCTGCATGAGCCAAAGTAGGCGCATCACTGTGACACATAACCAGCTGAGTGGACGATGGCAAAATTGCCATGGACATTCAGCTTGTCTAGATGACTCCTCCTCTTTGTGCTATTTCAAGTCAGGGCAACGCCTGCCGCAGGCCCGTCTGTGTGTAGGTGTGCCTGCTGTGATCAGCAGGGGAGCGTATGTTGAGAAGTGAAGCGGTATGATTTCATTTCATCAGTGTATGCAGCTCCTAGTCATCAGCAGAGGACCCCAACCCCTGCTGCAAAGACCTTCGGTGATATGCAGGTTGCCAAAACTGGCATTTCTACTACCCCTGTTGTTGAAGGGGTTTCTCTTGCTGGGGTTGGCAATGAAGACTCTCAACCTATGCCGCCTGTCTGTCAAGCAGGCACAAGCTGAGCTATCAAAACTGACAATTCCAGCAAGAGGGGCCGCTTCAACGACCAGGGCAGTGGGCATGCCAGCTTCAGCAACCTGCAGACCACTGACAGTCATAGTGGCAGAGAGCCAATTACATCAGGCCGAGGTAAGTCTACTCATATGGTAGAGTCACCTGAGGTAGGGGTGCTAGCAGAGCAGCAGATACACAATGTGATCCAACTGAAGTCATTGGCAGCAACAGCAACAGCAGTAGCCCAAGCGTAGCAACAGCAGTAGCCAGGGTGCTGAAGTTAGCATGCTGGTGTGCAACACGCCTTCGTGGGAACAGCGGTGTGTCAGCTGTATCAGATGTTGGGTCTTGTCTGCGTCACCACTGTCAGGCATGAGCCGGAGAATAGCTATCAGCTGCAGCTGGGAGCTTCAGCGCTGCACAAATGTGCTGATAAACGGTGGAAGATGCACATAAGATTATGTGCTGATGTTGTCTCACACTGCGCTTCTGCATGTGTGCTGAGGGGTGTATGGCTGAGCAGCTCACCCTATATGGGTGAACATGTTGGCATCTTCAGTCCATGTCTTGGCAAAGCCAAAGTCGCACAGCTTGAGCATTGGGGGGTCACTGTTGTCCAACAAGGTGTTGTCCAGCTTGAGATCCCTGTATACATTTGCATGCTTAGAATGTCATGGATGTAATGGATTCTGCTTGCCACCAGCTAATCATGCTGACACAGTACATTCTGTTCAAAGTTCACCCAGCAAAGAAAGCCTTGATGGCAGGTGGATGTTAGGACAGACAGCATTTGCAGAGCTCAGAGCAAGGCACTGGATGCTGCACAAATTGCTAGCCATCAGCAATCACCTGTGGGCCACAAAGTGCTTATGGCAGTACTCCACGGCCCCAATAAATTGCTGCAGGCAGCAAAAATGTGACCAAGATGCATGTAGCAAGGTCAAAAATGAGCAGAGGACACTGATGATATGCAGGCTTGCCAGCAACTGCTTGCTGTTTTGCGCTCACCCTGAAGAAGTATCTGGCCTCATCTTCACTCAGAAACAGGCCTGAGTGCTGAGAATGCTGCCAGCGGTCAGCAACATATGAGGTCAGGCTTCCACCAGCTGCATATTCAAGGGACAGAGCCAAGTGTGTGTGCGTGACCAGCACCTCCTTGGCCTCAATAACATTCACATGACCCTCACCAAGCTCAGCTTGAATCTGCATGAAGCACACACCATGGAACAGCTGCAGTGGTTTTGCAAGTTGAGAGCTCTTTGAGCGGACACCAATGCTGACATCTGCCACACAGGTACTGGAGGATCTGGGACTTTCTGACGGAGCTGAGAGAGACTGTACCCGGATCTCTCGCAAGATGTTTGGCAAGATGACCTTGGGAATGGGCCGCTTGATCAACTTGATAGCAACAGGCTGACTGTTTCGTTTGTCTGTGAAGAGGTAAGTATCTCCAGTTCCGCCCCTGCCCAGAA
>JAABUP010007932.1_pt1 | contig 13832 bp, 19 predicted proteins | sample 5559201 | NCBI WGS metagenome assembly JAABUP01 (sample SAMN10711887, study PRJNA513373) | rock metagenome | isolation source: Antarctica rocks | place: Antarctica | reverse complement strand
CCCGCCCCAGTGCACAACACTCTCCTTGGAAATGGTCCATTGGACAGCTGCATGATGGTCTGCAGCCAGCACACTCAAGCTTGGATTGTGCAGACATCATCAGACGCCCTTGTACATAGCACCCTCCTGGGAAATGGTCCATTGGACAGCTGTGTGATGGTCTGCAGTCAGCACATCAATGCATGATTGGATTGTGCAGACAGCATCAGATGTATAATTGGGATCAAACCAGATGCTTGTGAGGTTACGCAGCAAAAGAATGTGTGGGCTTTCACAATGGGCGGGTGAAGAATGGGGTCAGACAAGCAGTCCATGGCAACATGCAGCGCGTCATGACAGAACAGACAGTGCATCGCTGTGCTGCATGACAGCGCACCAGCAGCGGCAGACTTAGTCCTGAGCAGCAGACAAAAACAAGCTGCAACACAAAGGCTGGCAGAAAAGTTGATCTTGTGTGAAGATTGATCTGACCTATCACATTCACAGTCAAGTGGCATGAGTAATTAGTGGGTACAACATACCATGGCAAGATCCTGGCTGCTGTTGGCTGCACCCTGTAGTGCTTGTTGAAAAGGGTCTAGAGTAGCATTGTTGACCCTTGCATTAGCAAAGTCGTTTCCTAAAAAGCTAGTTGCTGCCATTTGGACAGAAGAGCTAGTCATGGCTTCGGTTGCATTGTCGGCTGCTCGCCAAGCCAGCACAGCAGTGGTGCTGTTGTCAACCCATGCAACCAAGACCTGGCCTCCAGCACTAAGTGGCAAGATCATATAGTCATCTGCAAATGCAGCCATAGCACTTGGTGGTCATTGTAGTATCCAAGCCAAGCATGCAAAGCTCGCAAAACAAGAGGACCCGCTGACAGCATGCATGGACCTTACCTAGAGGCACTGAATTGGTGTCGTTTGCATACACCAGTGTAGTATATACGGCAGCCTCGACAGTTTTGTACAGCTGAGGACCTGCATGCATATCGACAGTGCTGTCTCACTGACCAGGTATGACGGCAGCTGAGGACCACGCGCGATGCGAAAGTTGCCTCTGCTGCAGCGCACCTATGCTCTGATGTTTTGCTAGCACGTCCAGCAAGTCTTGTGTTATTGACTGGCCGGTGCCGGGAATCGGTGGTGCTGTGCTCTGTGTGAGCTGGCGGTGCGCCGTAACAAATTGCAACAAAGACAGCAACAAAAAGATCGCCCAACCGGCTTTGATCTGCATGGCTTCGCTGCTGTGTTTCGAAACAAACAGGAACTTTGACCGTAAAGACAGCGATGCAGTGTACGCAGACAAAGGTATCGTATAAGGACTTTGGGTCAGATGTGGGGATAGCAGATCCTCTTGTTGTTGATCCGGACAGGACTTGCGCAAAGCATTAGCCGGTGCTACGTAAGTCGATGCTCAGGCATCAAGGTTGACAAAGCAGATGGTCATCATGGTCAGCATCTTACAGGCGCATCACGACATAATGAGGCTGGGTGTCCTACGCACAGCGTCGCCACAGCACGCCAGTCACGGACTGTTGCAATGCTGAAGGAAGGTATGGGATCTAAAGGTACAAGTGACCAAGTAGACAGAACATGGCACGAGCAGTGTGGCCGCACCAGCCATATTTAGAAATTGATACATTCACTGCATCCCAGGAGCTTGCATGTCCTGCAAGATGGTGGCCAGTTGCTTGACCTTGGCAGCCGAAGCAACTTTCTGCTGCTCCATCACGGACAACAGCTCTCGCATCTCGTCCTCCACCTGTGCAGCCACCAAATTGCCGGTCGACACATCTAAAGTAAACTCCAATTAGGCGCTCCTGCCAGACACAACAGGTTGCACTCCTGAATGCTTTGTGCATAACACTCTGATGGGCAAGCGCAGAAGGACAAAGCCCTTTGCGCAGGACAGAAATTGTCATTGGCTCTTTGGGATCATCTGGTGCTGATCTGACTCGACTCGACAAGAGCCAAGTACATGTTTATCACAGCTGACACACCAAGTCATGCCTGTGACCTCCAATCGTGTAACATCTGTTCTGCATGGTGGGCTCTGCATGCCTGCTTACCTGTGCCAGGCGCATGGTGCTGTGCTTTGCTTCAGCCTGAGCCTTGCTGCAGGCTTCTTCCAATGCTTGACTCTTGGCTTTCTCAGCCTGCAAGCTCACAACTATTGCAGTGCATGCTGAGAAGTGCTACAAATGCATTTGCAGCTAATGGCATGTCTTTTTGATGGCTTGATACAATGCCAGACAAATGCAGAAAAGCATGTCAACTTGCAAGGGCCACGTAGCGCTGTTCTCATATGTGCAAGCATGACCATGTCTGGCTAAGGCATGTCTCGATGCATAGACCCTGACTGTGTGGAGAAGCTGACATTGTATGTGGCGGCGATGAATCTGTGATGGAGTCTATTGACACAACTGTTGCTGTGACCGGCTCTGCTGTATGCCAACAACACAAATAAGCAGGAGAGTGTCACCTCCAAGGCTCCAGGCAGCTGCTGCAGCTCCTGCTCGAGGTGCTGCAGCTTCTGAGTCAGCTCGCCTTGCTCACGCGCTAGCTGCTGAGCTGCCTGCTTGGCTGAGTCACGCTCACTGGTAAGGCGAGCCTCCTTCTGCTCAAATAGGCCTTTGACTCTGTCCACTTCCTCTTCGACATACTTCAGCATCTGGTCTTTCTCCTGTACCATTAATGGGCCATTTGCTTACGGTATTATGACGCCTCCAGACCTTGGTCAAAAGCTCTGTTCAGGCAGTCCTCTGTTAAAGGAGACAGTAATGTAGAACAGCCATTACAGACAATGCTTGCTGCAAGACAACCCCCCGGGCGCCAGTGACGAGCAGGTTGCCGTTGTCTGGATGGAACAAGTGCGTATGGTCAACACGGCAGGTAAGGACAAGTAAAGCTTGTCTGATAGGCACACCTTGAGGGCATCAAGGGCAGACTTGGCCTTCTGCTCAGCATCATGTGCCTTTCTGGTGGCCTCCTGGGTGCTCTTCTCCAGCTGCTCGAGGGCCTGCTCTTGTGCCTCTATCTCCAACCTGACATACAAACAAAAGCCACCAACTGATGGGAGCAATTCTGGCAAGCGTCTCGCAGCTCTGGTGTTTCTCCACACGTGATGCCACTGATGCCTTGATAGATACCAGTCAAGCGCTGCTTGGAAACAGGTGACTGTCTGCACATGCCTATGCAGGACCTGCGGCTCTGCTAGAGAGCATGTGACAATGATGGTTTAGGGGCGCTTGCGCCCAAGCAGGGATCATCTCAAGCTTCTCTACCTTGACTCTTTGACAGCGTCATCTTTTTTTTGTTTTGTTTGCTTTTTTTTGACAAGGATGGTCATGATTTGGTAAGTGGTGATGATGCTACAGAGCAAGCTGCCTTTGCATTGTGAGCAGCAAGATGCAAAAGTGCTGGCAGCACTTGTGGCAGGTAAAGCATCTTGTGATGTACCTTAAACTCTGATGCTGGCGTTGCTCTTCAGCTTCATGCTCTGTCAAGTCTGCCTCAGCATGTCTAAGAGCCTGAGCTGACTCAGCTGCCTCAGCTTGAGCAGCACTCAGCTGAGCCTTGAGGTTGGCTATGCTTGCTTGTGCATCGTCCACCATTGCCTCTTTCACCTGCACCCATGCCAGCGGACGCTCTTTCTTTGTGACAGTATTTATGTGGTACCACCCTGCTACTGTCTGCACAGAGTGCTCTACTATGCGAACAGTCTACACTGATCATTTACAGTCTAGCATTTCTGTTGCCATTACGCTCACACATGCAGTACGTCCTGCAGATTTGCCCATAAGTACATGGGTGGAGGTGCACATAACAGCACTTCAACCTGATGAAGATGCAGCCTGTAGCTCTCACAAGCCTGATGACAGGTCAAGTGCTTTGCATACAATTCACCTTGACAGCATCCCTGGCTTCCTCCAAATCATGTGTCAGCTCATCCACCTGGCCTTCAGCTTCTGCGGCTGCCATGTCAGCTTGGTCCAGCTTCTCACTGGCTTCTTGCTCAAGCTGACTCAGAGCTTCTTGAGTGGCTGCCAGCTGAGAAGCTGCTGCAGCAGCTGCCTGCTGATGTGAGGCCTGGGCAGAAGCCAATTGAGACTGCAGCTGCTCAGACTTTTGCTGCTCTTGTACCAGGCGGTCCTGCACATGGCCATGCATCATGATTACAGCAAACAATTCAGTATTAATGCAGCAAAGTGAAGTTGCAGGTTTGTCAGCAGGCATTGCTTTCAGCAAAATGTTGAATTTCTGCACATGGAGTGGCGCAGACATTGCTTTGCATGTCAGCATGGACTTTGATGTTGACATTGCATGAACAGAAAAGCAAATGGTTGCAGGATGGGAACGCGTCGAGGTGTCATGGGCAGGCACCATTCCCTGGCCGACGCACTACAGCAGTACTGTTCACCAGAGTCAACATCTGACCAGAGTACAAAGGGCAAAGACAAGGACCATACGCAAGTGCATATGGGACCTGCTTCATGGTCGTGATCAACGAAAGCTGCATGTATACAACGTTGAAGTGACCGGTCTGGGTCACATCATGCAGAACATTATGCACATCAGCATGCATCGTGAAAGCCCGGATCTGGCCCTATTGCATCACGTTGTCCAGTGGAAACAAACAATAATAGTAATGATAATAATAGTAATAATATCAATTTGTAAATATTGACAAATGACAAACATGGTAATAGGTCTATTAAATTGCAGTGCGGCTCTTGCCTTGATGCCAGCCAGCTCGCCCACGCGCTCTCTGAGGGTGCCCATCTCAGTTCTCAACTTGTCTTGCTCAGCAGGCTGGTAGGAGGCCAGCTGGGCAGTCATGTCAGCCCTTTCTTTCTGCAGTGCAGCCACTCGGGTCTTCTGCCGCTGCAAAACCTCTGTCAGCTCCTTCACCAGCCCCTCTTGCTCCTGAATTACAAGACAACGGTTGCTTTGACACTCATTGATCATTACATGTTGGTGCAGCCACTCGGGTTTTCTGTTGCGGCAGTATTTCCATCAGCGCCACCTTGTACAATGCGGGTATTGTTACTGATGGAAAAATTGCCTTTGTTGGTCAAACAAGATCTACAATTGCTCAGTGAGGGTTAGCTCCTTGTGGTCCACACAAAAGTAGAATATGTACAAAGGGAACAAACGTAAGAAGCAATAGGCAATAATCAGTTCCTTTGCCAGACTTTGTTTCTCCTGTGTGCCACTCAAAGTTTGTTGCATGATTGATTCCAGCTGCAGGTGTGCTCACTGCCATTGGCCTGGCAGCTGGCCCATCCTGGCTCCTCTCTCATGAAAAGCAGTGAGCCATGCAGCAACAGCCCAGAAGTTCTGACCACCTGTTTTATTTCTTTCAGTGGCACTGCCAAACTTAGACACTGCAATGTTGCCAACAAAAAGCAAGAGCTCAAATGATTACTGGGTGGTTCGTATGCAGATGTAATGAGCCTGCTTATGCTAGCTATGACCTTTTTTACCAACCTATTACGTTTGCTGTAAGATTAGGTTGCTGAATTGCAAAGGAAATGCAGTCCATAAACAGCAGCACTGAACGGGATCTGCTTGTACACCAACTACGCCCAATGCCATCTGGCATACTGACCAACAGGTGCAGATAATCAATGAGCAGCCCAACGTTTGGACCCAACGTCTGTTCCTTGATGTGATGCATGCACCTACTTGGTGATGCTGGTTTGCTGCATGAAGCGCCCTTCGCAGCTCACTTGTCTCGGCTGCTTGATGCTGCAGCTGGTGCTGATGCGCGATTGCGCCCCTGTCATGCTCCTGCAGCAAGCAAAGACAACTGGTGTTCAAGCCTGCTGCTGCTCAATCGCTTAAATTGTACAGACGCAAAGACGTGCATTAGTATGCTGCGAATGCATGTCTGTGCCTTGCTGCATGGCCACATGTGTTGGAGGCTGTGCCAAGTCAGCACATATGGTGCTGCGACATCCCAAGAGCAGCCAAACAAGCCACATGCTGCAACTGGCATGTGAGTGACATGCATGCAGTTTATTGTAATTTGAGGAGTACTGTTGCAGCTCAAGGGCAGCTTCATGCTGTTTGCAAGGCAGCATTACCTGCAGAGCCAGCCTGAACTCAGCCTCAGTCACTGCTAACTGCTTCTGCAGGGCGTCTCTGCTGGCCTGCATCTGCTCCTGCTGCTGTGCATGCTTAGCTGCCTCGGACTCTCTGCTGTCCACCTCGCGTCTGATTTGTGTCTCATACCACTGCACCTTGCACTCCAGACCTTTCTGCAGCGTCAGGTGGACGTAAAACAAAGACTGTCAGGCAACATGCTGGCTACACTAAAGCAGGCCAAGTAATACTGATCTGCACATCCCAGTCCAGTCAGTGCTTAGAATCAACAATATCTGGGAGGCGTTGTTGGAGCCCTGACCAATGCCCTTCGATGATGTCGTCCAGGATGTCAATACAATGCTGTCATTGAAGCTGTTGTTAAAGCCCATGTTTTCTACCCAGTTGCAGGGTGGCTGGAAGACAAAACGACAGTTTACACCTTTCATTGATTGTATTGGGGTCCTCCTGAAGTGGCAGCCCAGAGGAGCCAGTTTCCCATTGCAGCCTGAATAACAACATTCTTGCCTGAAAAGCAAATGTTGGTTCTCTCATCCCTAGCTGGTTTGTGACGGTATTGCTGTGACATTCAATGTCCTCATACTATTGATATACTGTTGTTGTAACTTTGCCTCACCTGGTAGTCTTTCTGGGCAGCTGTCAAGGCAGCTGCCAGCTGCTTTGTCTGCTGCCTCGCTTCCTCTTCCCTGCTCCTCAATGCCTGAGACTCCTGCTGGCATGAACTCAGTTGTCGCCTCAGGGACTCAAGCTCTGCTCGAGAGGCAGTGGCAGCCTGAACAGCTGTGGCACTGTGGCTGCTGGCTGCAGCATTGCACTGCTGCAGCTCTTGTTCTGCCCTGGCCTGAGACTGTCTGCATGCTTGAAGTGCAGCCTGCAGAGTGAAGGCAACTCAGTTGTGCGCCTCGGGCACCTGGTTGCAAAAGAATCAAGGTGAGATTGTCAGGGAACTGGTGCAAAGGGGTGATGCTATGAATGATTTCACAAAGGCAGGCTGGGAAGCTATGCATATGCCCATGAGCTACACAGCACACACTTTGCATGATGATGCTGCTTGAGAAGGTAAGTCATGACATCCTAGCACATTAAGAGCGACTCAACACACCTTGCACTCAGCCAGCTCCTGAGAGAGTCTACTAGCATCCCCCTGTGCCTTGTCAGCTGACTGTTGCACCCTGGCTGCGTCTTCATGGCACCGCCTACTGTCAGTTTCCAGCTTTGTTTCTCTGTCCTGAGCAGCTTGCAGAGCTGCCTTCTGAGCCTGATCTGCCTGCTGGGATTGCTCCCAGGCAAGCCGCAGCTCCCATTGCAGCTCTGCTACCTGATTCTTGGAGGCTTGATGCTGCTCCTGGATTATTTGAGCCTGCATGCATGGCTTGCACAATCTGCGCATATTCTGTTATTTCACATGAATGCAACATTATGCAAAGTATGACGTGAGTGAATTGGAAACAACACACCATCTTGCTGTCCTGCTGCACACATTGGAGGGATCGAGACACTGGACAACAGGCTCTGTACCCATAGTCTTGAGATGTGCAATACTAGCAGATGAACAAAGCGACCAGAGTCACAGCTTTCACTGGGTCAGTCCGCTGGTTTTTGAGCTAGCATTGTGGGCGGTATCAACAGCCGTATGACAGACTCTATGTTTGCAGACTTGTGCATCACACAGGCGCTGCAGTGGACATCAGCAGAGTCAAAGCTAGCTGCAATGCTGTTGCATCTCTGTTGCAGCTAGCCTAATGTGCATGATTGTATTTGCACCCTGCTGACAAAGGTCTATTCAGAAGTTGAGAGGCTCTGAGTCTCACTCAAGTGCCTTTGGACCTGCATATGCAAAGCACTGTGTGCATGCCTTTTTGTGTGCATCGGCTGCTGCCTTGTCTGCTTCAGCAATCTCAGCACGTGCTTGCTGAAGAGCCTCGTTGGCCTGCCGTCGAATGTCCGTGACCTGCATGCAAGCTAGGTCAACGATGTCTGTTCAAGACACCCTCTTGCAATGATCAAGCTCTGCACAGGAGATGCAATGAGACAACTGCAGTGCATATGGCTCAGTCACAGCAGCCGAGAATTGAGGCTCAATCAAGTCCATGTCATGCAAGCTGCGGGGCAGGAAGTTGCACAGGTAAACAAGCCACTACCAGCTCCTCATTGCAAAGCTGATAATGACGATTGAAGGGCAAGTGACTTGCAGGTCTAGATGCCTGGTCTGGTTAGTTTGCTTCAAATGCAAGACTCGGTTTAAGCAGTATACACTGTGATACACTGCATATTGTGATGCACAATGTGTACATTGTACATTGTGGATGTCTACCTTGTGGTTTGCTTCCTGCTCTATCTCTTGCACGAGCAGTTGTGCTTGCTCCTCGACGCGCAACGCATGACTCGTGCGCTGCTCAAGCTGTGATGCAAGGGTCTGCAGCTCTTCCTTCAAGTGTGCAGCATCCTGTTGGAGCCGATCTAGCTGACCCATGCCTGTGGCTGTCTGACATGCCACCTCATGCAGCACAGTCTTAGGCCTGACCTTGCGAGCCTGCTGAGCTAGCGTTGAACGTGCTGGCTGGTTCAGCAAGTTCTCGTTTGGCGCAAGCGGGGGCCTGCTGCGCTGATTCAACACATCTCTGAGGCGTGTCTCAAGAGCTGCAATTTTGTCCTCCTGGCTGCCATTTTGCACAGTTTCCAGCAGAGGAGCTCGGATCAGATCTGTGGTGGTGCTTTGCACGCCAGCTGCACCTGGATACGCCGCAGGTTGGTGGGCTGCTGCCAGTGTCGTGGGTGGAGCTGGAAGCGCAAGTGGCTGATTGTACATAACAGGTTGGGAATATGCAGAAAGCATGCCAAGCTGGAGTGACTGCTGCTTTTGCTGTCGTTGTTGATGTGTTTGAGCACATGATCGAGCTAGTATAGTCTCAAGCTTCTGTCCATCAATCGTGTCCAGCTGAGGCAGCAGTTGAGCTGTTATTTGCTGAAAGTTGGGCAACGAGCACAGTGGGTTTCCAGGTTGGCCACCAGAAAGCGTGAGCTCTCTGAGATTGGCACATGCCCTCAGAGCAGATATGTCCTCAGTAGATGCTAGTAAGTTGTTATGCAGATCTAGTAACTTGAGTCTACAGTCAGCCTGTGGGGTAAAGGTTGTCAAGGAAGCAATCAAATTGTGGGACACGATCAAGCGCTCAAGTATAGGCAGTGATTGCAACCCCTGCAGGCTGTTCAGCCTATTGCTAGCAAGGTTGATTGAGGTCAGAGCACTCAGCATCTGCAAGCCATGAAAGCTTTGCACTTCATTTGATGACAAGTTTATGTCTGTAAGACACCGCAGCTGCTGTATGCCTTGCAAATCAGCTATTCTGTTGCCATGTAAGCATAGGACTCGAGCTTCAGCTGTTTGCTTGGCAAGATCAAGGACTTGCTGCAAAGAGGTCAGGCCCGCTCCTACAAATGATATGCGCTCTTTGGACATGCAGGTCAGCACGTTTGCGGCGACAGCTGGACAACGTCCCGCACACCTGCGCGCGAAGGTATCCCGCAACAAGCCAGGATGCCGGGGGGAGCCACTTTGACCGGAATAACTCATTACGTTACCGCCGAAAATGCAGGAGGCGGTCAGCAGTGCTGTCTCCGCAGTACGCTCGACGGTATCCGCGGCACTGCGTGCAGTATACGCAGTACGCCGCAGTACCGTAGTATACTGCACAACCGTAGTCACAATATGTTGGTCGTTTTATTAATTAAATGCAAAAAACGGCGACCCCCTGTAAAAACAATAAACTTTATTATTGACGCCCTCGACCCATGTTAAAAAATAATGAATCATGTCACGAAAGAGCCGCTTTGAGCGCGAAAAGCTGTGCTGCATAATCTAGCTTGCTGCCGCAGAACGGGGGTCCTCTCGCCGCGTACTGCGCCGCAGCGAACTGCGTACTGCGGGTACTGCGTACTGCGGAACTGCGGAACATCACCGGCGGTCAGGGAGGCGGTGATGTCATTGAACGGAAGCACGAATAGACCGGACACGATACACATTCACTGCTGGAAACGCCTAGGCAGTGTTGTGTTCTGTATTTTTGGGTGAATCTGAGAACATGTGTGACAGTGACTGATCGGCTCTTGTAAAAGTTTTGAGTTCACATTTCCCGACAACGGGTCCGGATTTGCAATGTGCAAACTTGTACACATTGGCAGTTATATTTCATTCTCAGCAGAGTTTCTTGAATTTTGCCTCCATTGTGCCAGGACTGCGTGAGGAACGTGTCAGGATTTCGGACATAGGTCACGCAAATAATGCCAAGCATGACTACCGGCTGCGAAGCAGCGTATGTCAAGGTTTACGAGCCCTTACGATTTCACTTACGAATTTTGACAGTGAAGTTGAGAGTTTAGCTGTGTCAGGTTTCTCGGTCTGCTTCTGCGATCACTGCATGTCACGTCATACCCTAAGACACGGATCTCAGAGAGGTCCGTGTAGAGACTGTGTCGATGCTGAGTTGCAACGCTAAATTCGAAGCTAGGGTCAGCGGTGTCGACGTGAAGTGGGACTTAGGCGTGGGAAGTTCATCTTAAGCTGCAGACAGTGGCCTTTGCCAAACATCAGTGGCTTCGCCTCCCTGCAACGTGTGAATCTCTGCTTACTGCGTTCAAAGTACGTCATGAGGGCTACCGACGCCACAGTAGTCGCACAGCCACTAGATCCCTTGGACGTCGACCTGCCTGAGGCAACGCAAGAGATATTGGACAAGGGCAAGCGTTGTTGGCTGAAGAACACCGAAGTCTGTGACATGTTATTGAACCATGCGGCGTGCAACTTGAGAGTGGCAAAAGAGCCTCCCTGCAAACCACCAGGTAAAGTACTAAGCTGAGTCACGGTTAATAGGTGACAAGTGTGCCATACATGCGCATGGCGCTTGTGCTGCATATATTCAATGGTCTGTTAGTTGAGAAACTACGTCCTCCCGTGTTTGCGGTGCAAGTCTCTAATCGACACGGGGTTCTGTACTGTCAGGTGGTTCACTGTTCCTTTTTGATCGGAAAGCTGTAAGGTTCTTTCGCAAAGATAATCATAACTGGAGAAAGAGAGCTGACGGCAAGACAGTCCGTGAAACACATGAAAAGCTGAAGGTAAGCAGTTTCCCATCCCCTTGCGCTGATAGCACAATACACAAAGCAAGACACAGTCATGCGTACTCTGCGGTTTCCTGCAGGTTGACAATGTTGACATGTTAAATTGCTACTATGCTCACGCTGACAGACAGGATGGGCTACAGGTTAGTCATAAACCATATGTACATCATTCAGCAACCTGGCATCTCACCAGCCACACTTGCTGTCACATTTGCTTTCTTATGATTTCAAGCTGCTGCAGAGGCGCTGCTATTGGCTGCTTGACAGTGAAGATGACATAGTGCTTGTACACTACCTCAACATTGCGCAGCGGCAGCAGGCCAGCAAGTCATGTAGTCATATGCTAAGTGAAGACACAGCTAGTCAGCTCAACAGCGAGGACAGAGACAGCAGTTTTCACTCAGACCATGACGTGTCCCCCACCTCTGACCCTGACTATGCCCCAACACTTGTCATGCCTCCAGCTGTAGCGCAACTCAAGCATTCCTCAGCCCCTGAGACAGATGTAGCTGAGTCACCAGACATGCCGCCTGTTGCAAGTGAGCCATATATGCCATTTTTGCCATCCATGTCTATGGAAGGCTTCTCTGCTGGCATAGATAGCAAGCTGAGCAGCGACAACCTGGGTTTGGAAGGACCTCTACGCAGCAATGTTGCTGTCCAAGAGTTGCTGCGAACCTGGGAAGAAGAGCAGATGAATGTCGAGCCTTCATTGCTGCTGCATGCTCAGGGCCCTTGGCAGGTCAGGCAAGCATGTGCATTTGATCATTCATTCATTGTAACATCATTTTAAAAGCATGCATGCAATACAGAAGGTTGACAGAAACTTCATGGTGTCCCAAGCATACGGCTTTGGAAAGGCCCATGGATTCTAGCCTAGTGCATGCTGCGTCATGTGCCCTATATTGCATGCAAAAGCATCATGTGGCCTGCATTGTGGGTGGCACTTTTCAGCCTGCAGTCATGGCACAATATTCTTGACGAAACAAATTCATGGTTGCATGGGCAAACGAAAGCTTGCTCAAATGCCTCAATCTCTACATGCTTGGATTTGCTTAGCTTGGTGTACTGATGCACAGCTGGTGAGCAGTGCATGCTTGGCTTTGCAGAAGGGGCGGATGAGCAACGCTCATGGATCCCCAGAGCTACACAGCCAGCTTGCTGCTGCAAGTCACAGCCTGAGCCTGATAGAGGACATGCATCCAGGCAGCAACGATCAGTGGCCAGCAGAAGCCCGCCCACCTGGAGCAACTGCCTCTCATCGCAATCTGGATGACAGCAGGTCTTGCACATATCCCAGTGCATTCATGCAACCAGCGTCTGTCCCCCTTGGACATGCTGACACCAGCCCGCAGCTGCTGCAGCAGCAGCTGCCCCCACTGCCGCAGCGACGCTCACAACCTCCCAGTAGGTTTCTAGCTCAGACTCAGAGCGCACCCCCTACAGGGTCTTTGGACTATCTAACATGGGGTGCGTCAACCCATCTCAGGCAGCCGGCAGCCAATGGACTGTCCTCTGACAGGTTGGACGGCAACCAGCTTGCTGACTATATAGGTCTCAGCAGGTCTGCCAACACCTTCGGTCAGCGGTCTGGGCCCATTTCTAGTCAGCCTGGGTTTGGTTCTGCTCTATCAAATGCCAGGTTCCCTCATTCAGGCTTCCAGCAGTCATGTCAACGATCCTCTCACTCGGCGCAGCTGCAGGGCAGCTTCTCAACAACCTCTTCAGTGGGTCTGTCGAGCCAGACTGCATTTGAGCAGTCTGGCTCTTTTGCTATGCCTAGGTCTCCAGGCCGGCCTCGACCAATGGTGCAGAATGCCTTTTCCTCTCACCAGGGGTTGGCATCTGGACTGCACTCCAAACCCCAATCCCCTTTTGGCATGAGCCCAGGGATATCCCCAGAGTCCAGTAGTGACAGGCTGCTGCAGCCACAATCGGCCTTCCCCTTGACTTTGCAGTCCTCCCTGCAAGCTGCCCTTGATCAGCTGCCCAAGCGGCTCAAAGGGCAGGGTCAGAAGGAGCCAGCTGCCTATCATGCATCCTCCCTTGGGCAGCCAGACGGCTCTTCTGTCTTTCCAATGCCCTTTAGAAGCTCCCCATATGGCAGCAATGTCACAATGGGTAGCTCCTCCCATCTGAACGAGGGACCTGCACCAACTGAGGCAACTTCTATGGACATCTGCCAGACCCAAGGCTTGTCTGCTGCCTCCAATCAGCCTGCAACTGTCAAGCATCACGACTCAGCAGGCGCTGGCGAGAAGGGGGTGCATGGACTAGCTCAGCCTCGACTGCCCTTCTCTGGGAGTTTCAGCCAATGGCAGAACCTTGCACCGTCACCATTTGCTGTCTCCAAGCCAGACCCATCCTCATGGCCTTCCCTGGGAGCATTGCAGTCCATGGGACACCATCCAGAGGCTTTGCATCCCCAGATCTTGGTAGAGGACTGCAGCCACAATGGCACTTCTGCTGAAGTGCAGCGGTGCAGTGAGCCAGATGCGATGCGCAAGGCTGCCCTGGCCTTGAACGCCCAGCTGGCGCAGATTGACAAGCAGGTTTTGGAGCATATCATGCCTCGCTGTGGGCACCATGCCAGGGCTGATCCTCAGCAGGCTGATAGCTGCATCA
>JAABUP010007929.1_pt1 | contig 13833 bp, 13 predicted proteins | sample 5559201 | NCBI WGS metagenome assembly JAABUP01 (sample SAMN10711887, study PRJNA513373) | rock metagenome | isolation source: Antarctica rocks | place: Antarctica | reverse complement strand
TCGCTTAGTAAAGAAGAACATCACCCCAGGTACCACCGACGAAACATGAGCCATCAGATGCAAATTCCCAAGTGCTAATGGCGTGCGCCTTGACCAATTCTCCGCACTTGATCTGGCTGATGGTCAGACCCTTCTAGTCAGGATCTCGTAGCCTCTTGTGTCTTTGTTCCATTACTATTGATCTCTCGAGCTTGTCATTCCTATCGGCAGCATTATTCTCCCGCACAAGATCCTATGGCATACCTTTAATTGCTCCCTCGCGAGAGACAAGCCTCGCCAGCGCCGCCATGATACATACCTGTCTCGCTGGCACTATGGCCGTGGACATTTTCGCTCAGAATTGAGTGCAGTCACACGAGCAAATGCAATACACCATTTGGCAACAGACTTCGTGGTAAGGGTCACTAAGCATGACTGTCTTGCAGCCTAGTATGTAAGCTTCTTGCGTACCAGAACGCAATTACTTCAAGCGTTCATACCATTGCGTCAAGTGTTGCCTGCCCCAATTCAGGAAAAATAGTATTCTATGCTTGGCACTCGCTGTCCAGACTTCTATTCAAATTCTGTGTATTTCACGCATGCTTAATCCCATGACTCTTATATGGTACATACCCTCCGAATCCTTCACTACCAACCCGGCAGCGTCTGCTGCCCCGCAAATCCTACAAGACGAAATCAATCACGGTGGCCTGCCACCCGTCATCGCATTCTCCATGAATCGCAGGGTCTACATGAGGCTGCACTTGCTTCCTCCGGTCGGTTCACTCGGGTTTTGGGATTTCTCCATTTGAGCAATCATCTGCTCGAATGCTTTGGCCACGTTGGTGTTGAGCCGTGCACTAGCCTCTGTAAAGCCACAGTTGAATTCTTCAGCCAACCTCCGACCCTCTTCAGCAGGGACGTGGCGTTGGTCGGCTCTCAAATCGCTTTTGTTCCCGACGATAACTAAAGGGACCCAGTCGGCCCCCTTTGCACCGAGTCAGCCGGAAGCGCGTAGAATCGTAGACGGAAGTAGGACTGCGATGCATACCAGATGATTGAGGATTTTGTCCCTCAGGATGCGCACCATATCAAATGACTGTCGAGAGTTGACCGAGTAGACCAACATGTAGCCGTGGATTCCGATGAAATGTTTGGAATTGAGTATGCTATACTCGTCCTGCCAGAATAGCGCGATCCAGTCAGCACCGTCGATCGCTGCGGCAGGCCGCTTTGGGACGCTGGGAAGAATCCTGGCGGACAGGCTGAACGCTTACTTGGCCCGCGGTGTCGACAATCTCGGTCGCAAAGTCTTGAGCGCGGTGTCGGATCACTTTGCTGAAAGTGTTCTCGATGGTGGGATAGTAGCTGTCTACGAAATGGCCGTCCACGAACTGCACCGTGAGTGAGGATTTGCCTGAAAGTCATGAGTCCTTTACTTCTTCATAGGTACATGGGGCGCCGAGCCTCCACGGCCTTGCATAAATGCGCGAGAGGGGAGCTTACTCACCCACTGACCGGCTGCCCACAACGGCCATCTTGCGCTGTCTGGACGAGGCCGGCATCGCGATGCTGGCAGGGCTGGCTGTGCGTCAATGGGGACAATGCTCCTGGCGAGCATGCACGCGGGACGATTGGGAGCGGAGGTCTCAGGTGGGGAGGCAGAGGATATGCTTTCAAGGAGGGACAGGTAATTACGTGATAGGGGCAACGTTCCACATGCAACCTCAATCCTGTCCCTGGCTGCGCGGTCCACCGCATCGGCCATGTACACCTTCCTATATACACGGTCCTACCGCGCTTTTGCGTGGTGGCGGCCAGGAATACAAGCGGCAGCTCCACTACAGCTTCACCAAGCGCCTGTGGATCAAGTCCATCCGGAGATTTGGGCATTTGATTGGACCCCCCAGGCGAAACTCTACCATAACGCATCGACATCTCCTCATTTGGCTTCGTTGTGGCGTGCGTCACTTTAGGTGCGCGTAAATCTGTCAAATTATTTTCTACAGTCGCGTAATGGTGTCCGCGAGCACAGACCGGCCGAGGTGTTCTCCAACGGTGCAGTATACCATTACGCCCAGAGGATCACAGCATATCTCCTAAACAAGACTCTCGGACCCCATGCCCTGTGTCACACCTCCGGAGGTCCGCTGTCATCCCACAATGGGATTCATAACCTCGTCTTCGTCACGCCTCAGCTCTGAAGATCTTCAACAAGCCCTTGAAGGCGGCCGACGTACCCGCCCAGTGAGTCACCTTCTACATCACCTTGACTCAACCCCTGACCCGCCTTCCTGTAATACTGCAGGAATTCTTCCAGTGCACCGACTAACGGCTTTAAGCTACCCTCCTGGAGCTGACTACTAACCCACGCTCTGACTTTCCGGTTCAGGCAAAAGAAGCCAAGCAGCACCGACAGATACCCGAAAGCCACATTCAGGTTAGTCTCTTCCTCGGAATAGACCTGTTGAATTAGCATCATCGATTGCATGCTACGACAGTAGACTTACTTCAGCCGTGCTTTCCGAGTGGATCATGAATAGCTCCAAAAGAACATTCAGGTAGCTCCGATCCTCATAGTGAAGTTCCGCGACCAATTGACGGACTATGTCTGACGATTCGGCGAGGTTGACGAGGAACCCCAATGAAAGTATCAAATTCTCCAATATCATTGATTGGTGGCGTCCGACTGCGTGACTTGACAACTGCTCAAAATAGGCAATGATCATCTTACATACGGTCTCGACCATCTCCGGCACGGAGAGATCATCGCACAGTCTGGGGTGGTTGTTTGTAAGGTTGACATATAGCCGAAGTGTCAGACTTCGCGACGTCCCACGTTCGTCCTCCTTCCACGAACACAAGAGCGGTAGGAGACTGACGACACGCTCGAGCGTCTCACCTTCCCACAAAGATTCTTGACATTCGGCCACATTACTTATAGTGCAGGACTCAAGTATCGAGACGGCTATTTCAAGGTGGACCGCGGACGTCGTCGTATACTGCGGCAATGGCGGTGATGAAGGCGGTATGGAAGTGGTGACAATGCGCCTAATCGCGTATGCCGAAATCAGATCTGACGAAGAGCCTGAGTCCCGCGTCTGCCGCAAAAGATACTCAAGACACTGGAGCGCCAGCACATGGCAGGAAATCACTCGAGGATTGCCCGCTCGCCAATTTCCTGATTTCGAGATTGAACTGCATACGTTGCTGTACTCCTGCCGGGCGTATTTAGACAGATTGCAATCACGTGATTTTGCATGAGTCGCGAGGTTCTGGTCCATTCCCAGGAGGTCGACCAAGAAATCCACTATTCGAGCATCGCTGACCTGCGACAAGAACAGCGTCGACGTCGGACCAGCTGTGAGCTGAAGTATAGCTATAGCAAAGAGGGAATTTGTAATGATGTCTGCATTAGGACGAATATGAGCTAATAAGCGCATTTCCAATCCCTGATCAACGAAGAGGCGAGAATTAGACGGCTCTTGAAGCTTGGCAGTTAAGTCGAGTAAACGCGTTCGCCGAAACATACCAGAGGGAAGCTCATCTGCTTCGATGTCGTCTAGAATAGCCTCCAATTCACTGACTAGGCGGACGTTGCCGCCAGCTTCGCGCAATTCATGGATGCTTCTCATGGCTCCACCTTGTGAATCTTGATTATCCCATGTCCTACTCTCGAACCTTTGCATCTGCTGGGACTTGGGTGGTCGGTCTCGAATCGCTTTACGACTTGCTTCATTGGTATTAACGGACTCAGTCGTCGCTGGGAGACTGAGCATTGTAATTTCGTCCAAATCACTATTTGTCAAATAGGATCTCTGGCGAGCATAGGTGACCTTTAATCCAACACCGTGGAGAGATGATATAGGCTGAGGGACACCCGACTGAATGTGATCGGTGGATAGTCTGCGCTTGCTTTGGCCATCAGAGCTTGGTGAGGTTTGAGCAGTAATAGCACCGTTCGCAAATGAGGTCTCGGTTCCCCTATAATCTGAAAGGTCACTTGTGTCAACGCTTCCAGTATCAATAACATCCTCGCCACTAATGTCAAGGTCGCACGGATGCAAAGTGTCAACGATTTTCTTGCGCCTAGATTCGTGAATATCGCCTTCGATGCTGTCGCACGTAGTATGGGCTCCCATTGCCTGCACCTTGGCCGTCTTTCGCACTTCATCATTTTCGACCAGCCCAGGTAAGCCTAGTGTGGCAGGACTCCTGTGTGGATCATCGGCAACCAACAATTTGTTCCACAACTCCCGTTGGCGTGGTGTAGTACTTCCCTCCGTAGAATTGAAAGGTCTTGGGGGCGTCACGGGAGGGTTGCACTCCCCGATAGAAGATACGGTGCTCTCTAGCTGATCACCTGCTAACTCGGTCTCAGCCGTAGGTGATATCGTTTCTGGTGTGATGAATCTTGCGGCAGCTTTTGAAGCCTCTTGGTTGGCTTTCTGAACGTTCCGGCAAGGCGTTTTGCGTCTCGAAGTGCCTGAGCGATCTTTGAATTCGTTTGATGCTCTGTCAACATTATTTGTCCCAGATTCTAGCTCTTTCAGCTTGCGAGTCGCCCGCACCTTCAAAGGCTCGCCTCCCTTCTCACGATGACTATGCCCCGTCTTGTCTTGCGAATGCCGCTGGAGAGGGTTGTTATAAGATCTAGCACGGTCAGACAATGAAGGGCTTCTTCTCAGATCATTCCGACATTCCGCGGCAATGTGCCTTTGCAGACTGGCATCATCATACACAACACCGCAATCCTCTACGGCCGCTTCAGGGCTATTCTTCCTTCTTTTTCGGCAGCTTTCCAGTGATGTCTTTGAGTTTTGCTGAAGGTCGTCCTCCGACAAGGACAATCTGGGCAAAGACTCACCCTTTACAGGACGGCTAACGGCAGAAACAGAGGCGGTACTCTGCCTAATGGGCTTGGTCCGCTTGTACTTCTGCAACCCATTCAAAGAGCCAGGGTTCGAGCTGTCCCTCAAATTTCCAACTCCAGCAGAGTGTCTTGGGTCATTGGCAGTATTTTCAAGCCTTCGTGTAGCATCACTCTTCAAAATTAACATGTTTTGTTCGAAATCCCATGCCTCTGCTTCAGTAGCCTTCGCGAAAGCCTCGACTGTTGCAACGATCGGTCTGCGTGAAGCCTTGCCATATGTTGTGGCCTTCCGGTGATGCGCCATAGTATTGATAGACATAGCACTGGCTCTTGGTAAATCGAATTTTAATGTCTGTAGGTAGAAAGTGACGCGAGAATCATGGTCATGCAGAGACTGAGCTTGTTGAGATTAACGTACTCTACAGAGTTGATGCTACTGCTGCGATTGTCCCTTGGTCGCCTGAGGTGATGGGTAGTTCGTACGCCTGAGAGTATCATCGATAGAGCATTTGAAGTTGACTTCATTCGCTTGTTGTAATGTTCTACCTAAGTACATCAGGTCAGGTAGGATGCCGGTTTCGTCGTTTTAAATTCCCAGTTGCGGCTGGGGCTGCATTGGTCACTCTAGTGCAAGAGCTAAAATACTCCAACCCGATGTTCACTCCAGATCGATGGGACATCAGCGGGGATTCTACCAGCCGGTATAGAAATACTCCCATCCTCCTTCAACAGTCGCCACCCCCCTTTAATCATTTTAACATCAAAGGGAGGCACAGTGATATTGTTCCCGTTTGTGCGATAGTTGAGAAGTCTATTGGACTGCATGGGTTAGCTACCATCAAACTACTTTATCTTTACCTGGGTCAAGCGCCCGTCCCATGTAAATCGGGTAGCTACATGTTGCGAAAATGTCCTTTGTTCCAACAGCAGCACCAGCGCACTGTGTCGGCCCGGACTATTGCCCCGAAACACAAAAGCCTACGGCCACAGTTTCCACGAAGATATCCTATCAGAATGTGCACATATTGCCACAGACGCCCCAATTAATAGCGCTTCTTACGTATGCTTCTTAATTCACTGTTTTTGCATGTGTTTGCAGAACCTAAATGTGCCCTTTCCAGAATGATTCGAGATAACGCTACGGCGAGAGCCGATTTCATTTTCTACTCAAATCGTATTATCCGCCTTTTGGTCGAAGAGGGCCTCAATCATCTGCCTGTCTTCGAACATACCATCACAACGCCTGTGGGTCGCACATACGCTGGAGTCAAGTTCCAAGGGAAGATCTGCGGAGTATCGATCATGCGCGCTGGTGAAGCAATGGAACAAGGCCTCCGCGATTGCTGCCGGTCTGTAAGAATCGGCAAAATTCTAATCCAGCGAGATGAAGAAACAAGCAAACCCAAGCTTTTTTACGACAAGCTGCCCGAAGACATTGCAAATCGATGGGTCCTACTGTTGGATCCAATGTTCGCGACCGGTATGATTTGCGTTTGCACGACAATAAATTAGACTGACATTGACCTGTAGGCGGCTCAGCGACTATGGCAGTGGAGGTGTTGTTGTCGAAAGGGGTGCCAGAGGACAGAATACTTTTCCTGAACCTCATCGCAAGTCCTGAAGGTGTTTCTAATTTTGCAAAGCGCTTTCCACAATTGCGTGTAGTGACTGCCTTCGTTGATCAAGGTTTAGACGAGAAGAAGTATGTGCACTATGAAATCTTGCTAATTCTCTGCCGCTGACTCCTTGATTCAGTTATATCGTTCCTGGATTAGGGGATTTTGGAGACCGCTTCTATACATTGTGATTAACGCAGTATGAGTATTAACAATCGTCATATTGATTGATTGACCTCCCACATACGGGAGACTTCTTGGTTCTTGTGTCCCGTAAGACTACAAAGTGCTTGGAAGTGGCCGGAGGTAATGCTGCTCAGGCTTTCAACGACGGTCTGACGGTGTGGTCTTGGAGTGACAACATTGAGTAGAGATGAGGAGCCTTCTCATGTTGAAGGCTCTCGGAAGATTTCGAAGAAAAAGTCAAAAGACCATGAAGCTCTTGCCCCATCGCGATAGACTTCCCTGACGTATGTGCATATTTCGCTTGATGATAATAAGGGCGCTCATTGCTGTCCATGCATCTGATTGCCCACTTCAACTCTCAATCGTCGTCAATGAAGTCTCCACCATACTCGTTTCCCCCCACCGCAGACACAAGATGCCTGTCGATGTTCATCTCCGAGTTCCTGCGCTCATTCCCAGCTGCAACGTCTTGGTATGAATTGAAACCATCATCGACGGTTGTGGTATCGGCTGCCTCTTTTGCAACAGTATCGCATGCGTCAATCCAGTCTGAATAGACGTCTACCCCAGCAGAGAGATCTAGAATGACAACTTAGAGGCCCCCCGCGTTCTTGGTGACAAGAATCGGAGATGAGATTTCACTCACAGTTTATCCCAGTCTGAAACTGCTGTCCGCAAACTTTGCATGAGAGATCACCTATGCCAGCTTTCTTATCTAATTTGACCGATACGGACTTTTCATGATTACAGAAAAGGCACGGGAAGTTGGTCGGGAGAGGTTCTTTCTATTTGATAGTTATGAGCCGAATGCGTGAAATGGAGACAGGTGCTTGGACCAACCTTCTTCGGCCCTTGCGGCTTCCGTGATGATTTCTTGCGTTTCCCCTAAACGATTTGTAAACATTGAATGATCAAGAGATACAAACTAAGAGACGTACCATGTTCAATCCTATAGGAGGAACTAGGTAAGACGAGGTATCTTTTAAGTTGTTTGTGGAGAAGGGGCGTTCTATCTCTGAGCTAAGATGGCGGCTAACAAGCGCGCCTGGCGAACAGTGACGTCGGTCCCGATCTTTTGGTTTACCGTTGAGTACTTTAGACGGGACTTTGGTCTGATAATACATTGCTAAGCCCAGCGAAAGAATTAAGAGGAGCCACTGTGAGCATTGTGACAGGATCCGTTGCCAACGTAGATACAGCCAGGCTCAAAATGTCCTCCGAAGAGCTCGCACAACCTTCACAGCAGTCCGACTTATTGAATCAAATCCTTGCTACTGTGCAGTCAATTCAGCAGAATTACATAGATCTGTCTGCTACTATTGGATCTATCCAGGGACAAGTTAATGTCCTAGCTGGAGTGAAACAGGTTCGCGACGTAGCAGACGATCGATCTGCAACGACCACTGGAAAACACCCTTCCACAGCCTCCAAGTCCAATGACCAGCATATAGACGGGCCTCCAGCCACTGGAGATTCGCTGGCTACGTCACCTGTTTCTCAACTTGAAAGTTTACAGGAAACTCTCCGTGATGGACGATCTTCTACGAAACGAAAACCTGGCGGTCCCTCGATATCAAGGATCATACTAACCACGTACCCTAATCAATCTGGAATCGATCCTCTGAATTTAGACTGGGGCCATAAAGATCCACTACAGAGAGGCCCTGTCGTCGTATCACGAAATCAAAGCACGATCAGGCGACGCAACGGTGTGTTGTCAATTCCCCTGTCAATGCTGGAAATTCTCACAAGTATCTTGAATAGCGATTGGCGCACATGGCGGCTCATATTCTATTTACCATGCATTAGCCGTTGCCAGCAAGAATTTAGACGTTGAGTACAAGGCCGATTTCACCAATTCTGAGCCTGCGGCTACCATTGGTCCTTTCCCGTCAGTAACGGTCTCTGATAATTTCCTGCACTTTCTGGGTCTTTCCGTGGGCTGTAAAATAGGTCGCAGGAGCATTCTAATCCTACACAAGTCTCAAAGCTATCTCTCATTCCATAAACGGGGGCTGCTGACTTGAAAACCTTACAGGCAATGGGCTGATGCAAAGAAAATTGTTTCCATGGACCCGCTCGGTCACTTGGCTCCTTGGCTTTTCTCCGACCTCATGAAAGATGAGGATGTGCATATCAGACCTACCATTGCTATTACAAAAGCTCATATGAAATTACCTGAGCTCGAACAAAGCGTACAAGCTGGCCGCCTTGTCCCAGATGGGAAGATTTGCCTCAACAGGACTGGGGAGCTAGCAGTCACAAAATTCGCGGTAGAGCCCGGTAAGCTTTGGTTTGAGCCCAGATGTTGTTTCTTTAGGACCCGGCATGACTTATCCAAACACGTTTGAGGAAGAAGTAGTTTTCTTCGAACAGTTCTAATCACTTAAGCCTATAAAACTGATTCAAGGGGTATGTAGTATGGTACTTGCAGGGTGTTGCCGAACGATTTGGCATAGGTACCACATGCTGTCTCCGGTTAAAGTATGATCAACGAGAAGCTAATCTACATACAGACGAAGGCACATTACGGAGATCTTTGTTCGAGAACACTGGAGGCTCGTTTCCAGAACTGATCACACGCGGAGATATCAAGGTCTTTCTTCCTCCCATAGGTGGGCTAACGGTCTATTGCTTTGGCGATCCAGCAAAGATGTCGGATCCAAATTCAAAGCTAGCTCTTCGTGTGCACGATGAGTGCAACGGCAGTGATGTCTTTGGATCTGATATCTGCACATGTCGCCCTTATTTGATATTTGGTGTCGAAGAAGCTGTAAAGGAAGCCCAGCAGGGAGGAAGTGGCGTGGTAATTTACTTTCGAAAGGAAGGGCGGTGAGTAAGTCTGCTTGACCTTCCCCTCTCAACCCCAAGGCGTCAATCTTGAGGTGAAAGCCATTTCCAAAGAGCGAACAAACCGTCCAGCGATGCTATGCACTTTTTTTGCATATTTTGTAGCTTCTTGCCGTTCCTTGACGTATGTATGCTAATCCCCGATTACATCAGTGCCCTTGGAGAGGTGACCAAGTACCTGGTGTACAATGCTCGTACGTAGTACGGACGGCTTTCTATCCTCAGTGGCTGATAACGTACACTCAAAGGCAAGCGAGGTATGGATCGTAAGTACATCCGAAATCGTGCTGAAGAAACCATGGCGACTTATATTTCCTTAAAAGGTGCCAGCGAATATTTTAAGAGAACGGAGAACATTGCCGGTGTCAAAGTGGGTCTTGTTCGCCTAGCGAGCTTGCAATGTGGAGCTTATATCTTTAGGACATGCGGTTTCAAGCATTGATGCCTGATGTACGTTCGGTCGATATCTACTCACGTACTTCACTTATGAAATGATGGCAGATACTCCATTGGCTGGGAATTACCAAAATTGACAGGATGCTCAGCATGTCAAAGTGAGACTTCCCTTGATTTTGATATAACCTCACCCTAGGCAACACTCTCGCCTGCTGGGCGATCTGGGGCTGACCTTGGAGCACTCAGTATGAAACATGATGCCATCGTGGAGCAGGGCATACCCATCAACGAGCGCGTCCCGATACCGGACGAGCTTATTCCTGGGGACAGCAGGGTTGAGATAGACGCCAAGATCCATTCCGGGTACTTTACTACCGGCAAGATTATGAATCTGGCAGAACTCAGCGAAGTGCACGGCAGGGCGTGGGAGGATGTCGACCATTAAGTAATTCTAATAGGGTGATTCAACATGAGACCGCAAAACTTCAACCTAGAGATATCAATTTGACCAGTCATTAATTCGGGCTCCCAGTCCCTCAAAAGAGACGCAGTTATGGCTCAGCCATATATACCGCAGTCCATCCATGATCCTATCCAATGTCGATCGCTAGTTGAGTATGTAGACAAAAGCACGTGAGGACATTGACGAGGTTTCGACGAGCCAATGAACGTCAGAGCATTGGCTTTTTCATGACATGCTTCTGAGAAAGTCGCATCCGACTCCATGAATTCCAGAGAACAAATGACTAAATGAGAAGTATAATTGTCATAGAATCTACCTCTGTGTTGATATGTCAAGCTTGTAGTCAGTCTTGGACGTGGCGGCAAGCTGAGCGCTAGTGAATTTAGCGCGCACCAACTGCCTCGCTAAACGTCTGGTCGGGTTCAAAGGTGCAATCTTCTAGGAAATAGCACCTGCAATTGCGCACTCCTGATTTACGTCAGAGATCGCAATCATGGCTGTTGGAAAGTCTGTCATCTCTCTCTCGTCTTTGCAAAAGACCGTCAGGAAAAGCGCACAATAGGCTGATATTCGTATCAGGAACAAGCGTCTTTCGAAGGGCAAGAAAGGGCTCAAGAAGAGGACCCAGGACCCTTTCACTCGCAAGGACTGGTACTCTGTCAAGGTGGGCGTGAAGCTACTGAGATTTAATTCATTCTGACGTGCTCTAGGCGCCATCAACATTTCAAGTGCGCGAGTACGAAATGATCCTCCCACCCCACACATACATTTGCTAATGGTAACAGCGTGGGGAAAACACTTGTCAACCGGACAACCGGTCTTAAAAATGCAAATGATGCTCTCAAAGGAAGGATATTCGAGGTTTCTTTGGCCGACCTGCAAAAAGACGAAGATCACGCATTTCGAAAGGTCAAGCTTAGGGTTGATGAGGTTCAAGGCAAAAATTGTCTCACCAACTTCCACGGACTCGATTTTACCTCAGACAAACTACGCTCGCTGGTTCGCAAATGGCAGACCCTCATCGAAGCAAACGTTGTTGTCAAATCTACTGATGATTACCTCCTCCGCCTGTTCGCCATCGCATTTACAAAGAGACGACCGAATCAAATAAAGAAGACCACATATGCCCGCTCATCACAGATTCGTGCCATTCGTAAGAAAATGGTTGAGATCATCCAACGCGAAGCATCAAGCTGTACTCTCTCCCAGCTGACAACGAAGCTCATCCCCGAGGTAATTGGCCGCGAAATTGAAAAGGCAACTCAGGGCATTTACCCACTACAAAACGTACGTCTTTAGATCATTCCTACCAATTTAGCAAAAGGACATGGTGTTCATTTGACGCAGGTCCATATTCGAAAGGTCAAGCTTCTCAAGGCGCCCAAATTCGACCTCGGTGCTCTCCTCAATCTCCACGGTGAATCATCCACGGATGAGCAGGGACAGAAAGTTGAGCGGGAATTCAAAGAACAAGTGTTGGAGACCGTATGAGCTTGATAGGGCCAAGAAAAGGAAATCAATCCGGCCAAAGGTATTGCACAAATGCAACACAGGTCAAGCATGTCTCCATAGACATAGAAATCAAGTGACTCAAATCTGCTCAGCCGCTCGTTGGCCCATCTGGTGAACATTCGATGAAAATAAACTGAAACCAGTAAATTCTAGGCTCGGAAAGTGAGGTCATAGACAGGTCAAGACCTTTTCCAAGTTTCAACATCCCTCGATTTTACTTAACCCAACAAGGCAAGGAAGCCTGGCGACTTTTCAAAACCGTGGATTCACATTAAAAATATGACAAGCCCTCAGCGCACTCAATTGGGACAAGCTTTACACTATAATTTCATCGAGCATCCCTGTTGTGCCAGCTTTAAGGGCTTTGAGGAGCTATAGATTGCAGCATCCCGACAATCATTCTTGCTCGGGTTCTTTGTCCTCTGCGAATCCGACCGCACTTGTTTTACGGTGCAACTTTGCAAGGCAGCTTTATTGAGCTGAGGATCCCCAAAACTTGCCTGCCAGCTAAATCTAAGGAAATCTCGGTGTGTTGGCTTATTGCTGTTTGACTGTTTTATTCCTTTTGTCCGGACAGGAGCTTCTTTTCCTCTCAGGCCATTATGATGTCTTGGTCAATCACGTGACCGATTGTCCTGAATGAATTCCACCACAGCTGGTAGTATCAGAATCGTGAAAAGGAAGCGCCATGATTCTCTGCTTACCTTGTCTGAAAGCGTCAGGCTTTTCTGAGATTACCCAATGTCCGCTATCAATATCACGTAATTCGAATCTTGGGAAAAAGCGTCCGATCAAAGGTAGTACGTCGTCGGGAACATAGTGGCTTTTAGTTCCTCGGATGATCAGACTTGGTCCGTCATAGCGGCGATTTTCCGGATCCCTGAAGGGGAAGTCGCCCATCTTGTCGAGGCTTGAAGCAAGTACTTTGATGGGTATACGAAGGTGTAGAATGCGGGTTTCGGGTGACCGAACAAGATTTGTGAGGAGGAACTGCCTTATAGGTAATGCCTAGAGGCCTTAGCATGTCAATCGCTGTCCCCTCGTCTAAGCTTGCAACCAACCTTTTCGTATTTTTGAAGTATGTCATCCGCTTCAACTTGCTTGCTGACCCCTGCTTCTTCAATCTCTCGCAGACCCTGAACATAATGATGAAAATCACTCTTAAGATTAGCATCAACTGGCGCGTTGTCCACAGATATCAAAGACCCTAAGAGCTGAGGTGACCGAAGTGCTACGGTCATGGCTACTTTTGCCCCCCTTCACTCCTGTTAGTCTCGTCCGAGCTTCTAGAGGGTATCAAACAAGACCAACATCGAATGACCTATTAAGGTTGGCTCCTTAAGCGCGTGCTTCTGTATGAAGTCTTCCACATCATCTGCCATAGCAGAGTAATCGTGTAATGTGTGGTGAGGTGAGTCACCATGATTTCTGAGGTCCTGATGTTCAATCAGCTATCAATGGCGAGTGATGAAAGTACTCAAAACCGACAAGCGCATAGATTCTTGCTCCCAAATCCCGTGAAAGTGCTCTGGCGGGGTTAGAAGCCTGGTGCAGCGTCCGATCAGAGCAAGCTTACTTACCGATGCTCCTGTTATTATTTTTCGAGCCGAAGAGTCCGTGCATTATGACTATTGGAGCAGTTTCTCGTCCAGGTTTTGAAGCCTCGTGTATAGTGTATGCTAAGCTCAGTTGGCGATTGAATTTTTTGCCGGAATTTTGGCAGCTTGCGAGGCGACGTGAAAACATAATGTCGGACCCGTTTTGCTTTCTTTGATTTGACGTGTGAAGGTTATCAATGTCTACTCATGCGAAGGGCACGCTAGATAACGATTAAAAGCAAGTGCGATTGTGAAAGAGCCAGAAAGGTTCGTGCAGAACGCTCAAATTCCCAAATTGTAGCTTTCTGCAAGGCCACTAAATAAGAACGGATGATAGTAAACGGCAGGATACATTATGCG
>JAABUP010007928.1_pt1 | contig 13835 bp, 20 predicted proteins | sample 5559201 | NCBI WGS metagenome assembly JAABUP01 (sample SAMN10711887, study PRJNA513373) | rock metagenome | isolation source: Antarctica rocks | place: Antarctica | reverse complement strand
CCCAGGGAGGGTGGGGGTGACAGGGGTGAAGTGAGCACACTTGGGGAGGACTTTGTTGATTTGGGTGATAATGCTATCATCAGCGAGCTAGAGCCTGAACGGTACGGTCTGGTGTGTATGGTTGCATGAGTTTTACCCGTGCCTCTTGCTTCACAGAATGGGTTGATGTGTGAACATTGTTGCAACCTTGAGAGCACTCAGCTCAATAGCATACTGTCCTGAAAAGTTACCTTTTTTGTGCACACCATGGTACAATGCACCATTTTGTTTTACAGGTACCATGTGCAAACCCCCTTGATGCACCAATCTGCTGAGCTTCAGCTGTATGTGATGAATGCTTACAGTACCCTATGTGTGAAATGAGGGCTGTTGTCATAAGTTATCATTGCCGTTGCTGAGGCCATGAACTTGCAGGACGACACAGCATGCTGGCGAAGCTGCACAGCCTGGCCAGGATGTACCTTCAGTGGCAGAGGTGCTAGATGCCATGAAGGTGCCCACCGAGATCAAGAAGTCGAACTGACTGGTCCTGTACAATATCTGTTGAAGCCCTGCTACTTGTGTTCTGCAAGTCTGTACACTTTTTTGAACTGCTGCATGTACATCTGCCATGGACTTTTCATGTTGTAATTCAAAGTTACGGTCGCTCTGTGTGTGCACCCACTGCACAGCACTGTCTGGAACAAGCCAATTTAGACTCGAAACGTTTGTTTACACACGGTTGACATATGCTTGCTGCCACTACCACTCAAAGCAACACTAGTAACACTCAGCACACAAAGCCGCCGTCAGGAATGCATACATGTACACTACAACAAGCGCTAATACTGTTTGATATAGCCAGGAGGCATTGTGGTAGGGTGCTGGCATGGTCTGTAGTCAGATCATCTGTGCAAGTATACATGCCGCTGTCATGTTCGCTGCTTTGGATGAATGCTGCCCTCACACAAACTGGTCTGATATCCCAGTTCTCTCACTGAATCTGTTCTCACTGCGCTCACTCAGGTGCATACACACAACCTTCTGCATTGCAATGGCTTCACTGCTTGAAAGGTGCAAAGGCAACCACTGAGTTGTGACCACCAAATCCAAAGGAATTGGAAATGCCAGCTGTGATGTCATGTTGTTGCTTCTCATTCGGAACAGTGTTGATGTCTGACACCTCATCCACCAAGTTGTCCTACAAACACATGCTTACTTGTCAGCAGCTTGCTTGTGTATTCTGCACAAGACCCCACTGAGGACCATGAAAGTCCAGACTGCTTATTGTATACATGCTCAGTAGAGCACATAAAAGCAAGTGCATCTGCCCGCCGCAGGCTGCAGTGCACCGACTGGCATGTTTGGCTCAACTGTCATCATGCAGCATTTGCAATGAGACACATTTTGTCTGCTGCAGACAGGGAAGAATGTGGTGTGTGGACAAGGCAGAAAGTGACTGTGGACAAGGGAATACGTGGGTGACAAGCTGGAACTGTGGACAGAGCAAAAGTGGCTGACAGGCTAAAACCACAAATGCTCACAGCTAGTGTTCATTTTCATCATCGCCTCACATGGCTCACCGTATCGTGCTGCTGCCACCACAGTATTTGATAAAAATCAGATGCAATGACGCACAGTTACAGTGCGGCAGGCCAGCACACAGCAGATGCCCCTACCTGGTTGAGGGTAGGGTGTACCCATCCGGTCTCAATGGCTTTCAGGGTGGCAATGGCCTCCATGCCTCCTGCAGCCCCTAGGCAGTGCCCAATCATGGACTTGGTGCCATTCACCTTCAAGTGCTTTGTGTCGGGGAAGGCTGACTTGACTGCCTTGATCTCTGCGATGTCTCCAACTAGAGTGGAGGTGGCATGCGCATTGATGTAGTTGACCTGCACAGCATATGACTGCAATTGGCACACAACACCACTGTCAGCATCTGTGTGATGTGCTTGCTGACCGCACACCTGCCGTGCAAAAGGGCTGTCTTCTACAATGCTGAAGCAGAGTCATCACTGCTGACGAAGCACCAGCAACATTTTGCTGACTTTTGGACCCTAGTAAGCCCAACATTTGCTGCTGCAGAGCTTGCAAAGTTGCAACTGCCACCAAACTACACTGTCGTCTCACACAAACCACCAGCTTCACAAACCTTAGTTCTGGTCTTGCCTGCTCTTCTAGTTTGCTCAACAAGGGATGTGCAGCAGTCCAGCAAAAGCTGTAAGGTACTAGTGTTCTATGCTAAACACACAGGATACAAGAACAACATGCCTTCAGCTGCTGTGGGACAGTTGAGTAAGCTCCCTAGGGCTGTGCAGTGTACCCACCTGATCTCGCTCAATCATCGAGTCCTTGAGTGCCAACTCAATGCAAGTTTTCACTCCCAGCCCATCAGCTCTGGGGTCTGTCATGTGATAGGCATCGCAGGTGATGGCACCCCCTAGGTACTCCCCAAGAATGTTAGCCCCCCTCTTCTGGGCATGTTCTAACGACTCCATGACAAGTACACCAGCACCTTCTCCCATGACAAATCCGTCCCTGCCTTGATCCCAGGGACGAGACGCCTTCTGAGGCTCAGCATTGCGTTGTGACAGCGCTCTGCAATGCCAGAAGGCAGATGATCAGCAGGCTGGCAGCTGAGTTTGCCCATCAACGCAATGATAACATACAGAAAGCAGATAGTGAAACAAACTCTGGAAACCCCAGGTCTCAAAGTGCCACACCCTCAGCGTTGCATGTCTTGGCTGCAGAATCTGCCATGGCTACGCATACATGCTGCATGCAGCAGGGCTGCTTTTTATTGCGAGCATGAGCAGTCAGTTACCGACACAACACATGCTCTACCACTCAAAGCCACTGGCATCATCAAGATTTTGGTGAAGGGTTTTGGTCACTTGCTTGCCTGGCCTCTCTGCGGAACTGCAGCAGCAAGTGATCACAGAGGCGCAGTCCTACCTGCAGGCTACAAAGCCACCCAGGCCTACAGGGATGATGGGAGCTTCTGATCCGCCTGCAATGATGATGTCAGCGTCACCCTTCCGGATGTGGTTGGCTGCCGCCACAAAGCAGTAGTTTGCGGTGGCACACGCCGTGGAGATGGAGTAGTTTGGGCCCATGAAGCCAAGATCCATGGCCACCAATGCACTTCCCCTGCAACACTCACAACACCTGTCATTTGGGCCCATGAAAACAAGATTCATGGTCACCAATGCGCTTCCCCTGCAACACTCACAACATTTGTGATCTGCACTGCCTGGACCGGCTTCAGCAGTTGGAATGCTGTAACTCATAAGCCCAAAGTCTGTGAATGTTTGACACACCTTGCCTGCAGCAAATGCAGAACCTGGTTCATGTTCAGCTCCTTGCTTTGCCTAGTATGCTACTCATGTATTGCACGTTTAAGGATTGTGATGAAGAAACATGGCTGGCGTCTTGAGTTTACTTGTGGCATGAGACATAGGCCTTCCCTGAAGCTTCAGTCTCAATATGGCACTGCAGCAATATTGACTTACATGGGGGTGTTTACTTGCAATACAACACAGATGATGCTGGTGTTGAGTGGGCTCTGTTTATGGGGAATGGCCTCACATGTTAGTAATGGCATAAGGGATGAAGAAGGGTGAAATCTTCTTGTGGCCCTTCTCCACAAGATTCTTCACACCGTCTTGAAAGACAGTAAGACCACCCATACCAGTGCCAACAAGAACTCCAGCTTTGGTCAAATCAAGCTTGCCATATGCATCAGCATTGTCTGCCTTGTCCAGGCCTGCTTGCTTGAGGGCCTTCTTGGAGGCAACAACTGAGTATGTGAGGCAGTCATCATATCGCCGCGCATTCTTCCTGTCTACAAGCCTGCAGGACGTGCCTTGTTATGGGTCTTGAAGCTAAGATGCAAGTTCCTATTGTGCGTGTGCATGTTGCAGACATGTCAGACAGCTGGCTGGTGTTGTGACAGCAGGACACTGAACAGGGTGTAGATGCAGCGTGCAAACCCTACCCTTCAATGTCAAAGTTTTCTATTTGTCCACCAAATCTGGTTGGGAACTCTGATGCATCGAATCTGGTGATTTCCGTGATACCACTCTTGCCTGCCAACAATCTGCGTGTAGATGAAACAATCATGAGCAGTGACAGAGCAACTGCAGTGACATTCAAGCAAGGCTAAAATTGCTCGAGGAGCTCACGAGTCGTAGAACGTGTCTACATCATTGCCAAAACACGAAGCTACACCCATGCCAGTGATGACAATTCTCTCATTGTCTGGTCTGTGCGCTGTGACTATGCACCTTCCTGCAACACGGTACACCCCTTGATCACTGTAGAAGCAGCCAGGTCCGGCTCGGTGGCCAGTGGCCCTGGCAGCATCGTCACGCAGACAGAGCCACAGCGTCGCAACGTGCATGTAGTAAGGTCTCAGTCACACCCCAGCAATATGGTGGGAACGCACAGCGCAGAGGCTTGAACAGGAGAGGTGCGACGTACGGCCAGGGACGCACGAACCTACCTGCGCGACGTGCGGAATTTTGTGGCCTGTTAAAAGCTAGCGGCGCCTGTGGGAATGCTCTGTGTAGCTTGCACTGGCCCAGCGGACTCGCACGAAGATTAGCTGCGCCTGGCATCATCGGTGTTTTATTTTCAGCGGCCAACAGCAGTCCGAGAAGCTATACAGCACGCAAAGGCGCTCGCAGGAGGAATGAATAAGCACAACAACAATCGCAGGCAGAGACCGACGGAGATACAAGCTCGTCCTGATTTGCACTGCATATCGATGGTGCATTGCGATGATAGACGAACGGCAGGATTAGTGAAATTGATGGCTGAGCTATGATAGTGTCTAGGCCGTTCCTAGGTCCCAACTTTGCCTGCGCAGCAAACTTTGCATAATCAGAAGTGGTGTACCTCTAAAGTTACTTGCTTTTGCCAAGTATAAAAGCAAGACCTTGCATGCACAGCTTGTGTGGGAACAAACAGCTTATATGGCTGACCCAAGTCAGGTTCATAGACTGTCACAGACGCAACTGTGCTTGTGGGCCAGGAAGTGTTCATTTCGTGACGGATGCACATATGAGACCGGTCATGGCTGATATTGAACGACCAATAACTTATAGCGTCGAAATTCATGTCTGCATGTGTCTGACAGGTCCTTTTTCAGAATTCGAAAATGTATACAAGGCTCACAGACTTTGCGCACATACAGATTCACAGGCTCAACCTATCAGGGTGAACTGTCCGGTGCATGACGCATCATGATCACTTGCATATGATTGCTTGAGAGAGAGAGAGATTACAATGCATACAATGACAGGATGATGCAGGCGTTACGCAGTATACGAGTGCAGCTGCGGAGTAACTTCGGTCAAATTACTCGATACCCCTCGTTTGAATTTGGTTGAACCACCGCTACACTCCAAGAGTTCCCGAAACTGCCGATAAGGTCGGCTGGCTCATATGAGCGCTCATATGAGCGACCAAGTCTGCGCCGTCGTACAACAGCCCGATCGCACTGCCCCAACATGTGCTTGCCGGCAGCTTTCGCCTAGACGCAACGACATGGCAACCAGATCATCGACAGCTCGGCTCGAGCAGCGTCGTGCTGAGCTGGACAAGCTGCAGACCACTTCGCAGGAGTTCAAGAAAGCCAGAATCGTCGTTCCTCGAGGGACAGGCCGCTACAAGCTGTGGTTCAAGTCGGGGCAGTACTGGGGAAAGGCCTACACTATCGGTCTCATCCTCAAGTATGAAGGTCTGCCGATTCAGCCTGACGACGCTTGCTTCAAGCTTCCCAGTTCTTCTCATCCAAAGAGAGCCTGGAATGATATGCAAGATGCATCCGAGGAGCCTCCTGCGGAGGAACAGCCTCGCAAGAAAGCTGATGTTGAGTGAGTACACCTGCTGCCCTGGTTTCGGAGCCAAACTCTCTTTTTCATTAGATTGAAGGGTTTCGTTATTTCAACACATATATGGTGCTGCTCTTTTCGAAATCAGTCTTGAAGTGACGCCACCCACGGAACGTTTCTTGCATGCTCTGACTAACATTGGTATCCTCCTGCAGCTTCCAGCGCTTGCACCAAGCATCTATGCCTTGTAAATACTCTGTCACTGTTGTAGACTTGCCCTCCTGACCCATGTCGAGTCTTTCGGGCCACTCCTCAAAGCCAAAATCGAAGCTTATTAGGCCGTAAAAAGCGGTGGCGTTAGCATGCAAGGCGTCAAGAGGTCTGTCTACAAAGTCCGAGGTCCAACTAAGCACCTCTGTGCCAGACAACATGGGCTCTCCCTCCCCAAAAGCTGGCATGAGAATCTGCCCATCATTGAAGGTCATCAGGTCATCTTTCAGACAAAGACAACCTGTCTTTCTATTGTTGATAAGCGGGCAGCCAATTGCATGTTTGCTTCTCCAAACTCAGGTTCTTCTCCTCTAAGGCATGCAGCCGGTCCATGACCATGGTTATAAACCCTGCCTCGGTGCTTTCCATGCTTGTATACCAAGCATCGAAAACAGCATCACAGATGACGCGCGTTTTTCCTTTATTACCCAACAGACTAGAATTGCAAAAGCCTGTATGCGTTCGGTCGCATTCGGTTTTGTGTGTAATGGTTATGACCCACCTTGTTGTACCATGGACTTCGACAAAATGCCATGACTTTGATGGCTTGTGGCACAACAGTACCCATCATGAATATAGACAATACTGTATGGTTCAGGGGAAATGACTGTGCATCTATACTGAACTACAAGGATCCTAAGAGAGCCGTCAAGAGACATGTCGACCCTGAATGGCAACAAACGCTGCAGGCGCTAGTAGACAGGGGGGGTACGACCAGCTATCAAGCTTTTTTTATGGCTACAAAAATGGCGTTAGTGACCTTTGCGATACTAAATTGGTCTCCGTGTGGGTTGAACCTAACCCACTGACAACTCAGCTGCTCTGTAATAAACGATTGCCTCTCAGTCTCTTTGTCGATATCCCTGCCTTTGTGATCATTCTCATCACACTCGATGGCGACCTTATAAACAGGAAAATAAAGATCGACCCGGTACTTGCCTATAACAAACTGCTCGATCATGTCTTCTCCATCAAACGCAGTCATGATGTAATCAATTGTTGCCAATTCTGCTGTTTCTGTTTTGAACTTGAATGTATCAATGCCTAATTTTTCGGCGTATATTAAACTGTGCCTGAGACGACTCTGGGAGACAAGCTGCATAAGACCTGCTTCATTTATATATCGAGAGTTTGCCAAATTTTGGTTTGACCATGTCGGTGAAGCCTTGATCAAGTTGGCAAACAACTTGATGCATTGCTTTGGCACGTGTCTCTTCAGTGCTTTTTTGTGGTCTTTGTAGCCACAATTGTAAGCAACAGATCTACCATTATAATTATACCATGTATCGCCATCGACGTCGACTTTGTCTGGTCCACGGCCAATTGACAGCATGTTGTCATATTAAACTTCATAAATTGGCATACTTCCAGCTACTTTCACTGGTAGTCAGCGGTATATGAATGAGAAGTTTCAGGTGTTCATCTGCAATTGGATTGCCTGATGCATAATTTGAGCCCATCTAGGGTAGACTCAGGCTTAGCTATTCATGCAATGTTGCTGAACGTGCGCTCCGTTTAAGGGTGGGTACAGCCCGTACCCCCCCTGAAAATCACACCTCGAATGACCTGAATGCAAAGTGGATCTCAGAAGCTGGTTTATACGACTTAGCCAGCACATCCAAACTTCCAGCAGCCATAGCTTTCAAGAAGTGGGTGTTCGGAGAAGTGCTGCCCAGCATCAGGAAGACAGGGTCTTACTCAGTGCAAGCAGCTGCTCCTGCTGACAAGGAAGGCGACAACTGGCACAGCAAGCGCCTTGAAGGCAAGGAGCTGATGAAGCTGAAGAACGCCAGCTTGCAGCAGCTGATCGCTGGTGGATTTGGGCAGATAGGACCCAAGCTGTATGCAATAGCAGCCAATCACATCAACTAGGCGGTGCTAGGCTTTACAGAAACAACCAACCAATTCAAGAAGCAGCTGCAGCTGCCAGGACGCATCAGCGTCCCAGACCTGCTAAACATGCAAGGGCAGGTGGCCAGGTGCTACGCAGAGACATGCTTCCACAAGTTTGTGACTGACAACCTGCAGCGCCTGAGGGAATCATCACAACAAGACTTGGTCAAGGAGTTCACAGACCTGAAGCTCAACCTGAGACAAGGGTTCGTGTCCACTGGCATGGGAGACTTAAAGACAAAACTGCTGACAGTAGCAGAGGCAAAGAAGCGCAGAGCAGACACAGACACACAGCGGAGGAATCAGCAGAAGCTTTTGCAGGCAGAGCAGCCTAGGGCGGTAGGGTGCGCTGCTTGAAAAGAATGTCGAGCAGTTCAGGTAGCAATAGTACTTGCAGTTTGTAGTGATCTGATAGCAAAACTTCTTTGACATTGCAACCTGATTTTGACCAACACATGGCTGGCGTGTGCATGCTGTCACAGTATATAAACTTTGTAAAGGTCCATTAGGCTTCCAAGCTCAATGCAAAAGATCGGGACCAATTTGGGAATAAGCTTGCTGCCTGATTTGATGTTTTCTCCAGCATCTAATGCCATGTCATCTGTAGGAAAGTGCTGCTGGACTCCCATCAAAATCTCACTAGAGTCCACTGCACATTTGGGGCCATGAAATTGGTGTGAGCAATCTGATGACAAGTGACACGTGTGATATATTCTGAATATGTCTGGCTTCCCTCATGGTTTTGCCTGTACCAGATTGCGTACTCTAGTACAGCGCGCCTATGAATCTTCAGAATCTTTCCCAAAGTGATCATCACATCCTTGGCTGCTTGCAACGCAATGTTTGCCTGCAACATACACAGTTCATTTGAGCAGCTTCAGCCAGCTTGTGTCGATGGTACAGGCATCTCTGACCTTTTGGTGTGAGTCAACATTCTGGGTGATATTGCCCTCGTCGTCCTCAGTAACCTGGCCATACTGCGAAAGATCTCTTGGGAGCAAATGGAACCTCTTCACAAGCGTGTTGATTGCAGTGGTGCGCCAGTGTGTGATTGGAAAGATGTAGTCAGTGCCAAAAAGACTCCATTCAATGGTTGTAAGGAAGGAGGCAGACACGCTTATGGTTATCTCTGTTGACACATTGTCCAGAATCTGGATTTCCTGTTTGTCCTGCAGGATAACTGTGCTGTCTGGTCCTTCCTGCAACATTGCAACAGTGAGAATGTAGAAAACATCTGTGGTGTTAACGCGTTCAGCTACAAGAGCGGACCTTTGGAGCCATACGACCTAACAAGACCTGAGAGGATCGAAAGCTGTAGGCGCCTGCTGCCGAAGCTTTGCGAACCGAGTTGTTCGTTCTGGTACCCCTTGACTAGTTTAGGCCGGACCGTGGCTGCGCAGCGATAGCAACACTTAAAACCTGCCGTAAGGCAACCTCGGAAGACTAACTAGACTGAATGAGCGGCCACCGGCTGACGTCATACCAAATGCGAAAAAGGGGTCGAGATTCGGAATCTGAATCCTTGCTCCGCAGTGTCCGTAGCCCCTCCCACAGGGGCGTTACGGCTATTTTAGGGATATCTGCTGCTACGGAGCTACGGAGCTACGGAGCTACGGAGATACGGAGCACTGTCAGGATGATCGCATGCGGCGGACGTCAACAATTTGTTGGATTGTTGTCGTCCGCCGCATGTGATCCCGTTGGTGTGGAGCTTGCTATGCATTTGTGCTTTCGGACGTTGCCCGGTGTGAAACTTTGCGCACAATCGTGTCAGAGCATCAGAAGTTCCGGGTAGCCCTTTCAAACGCAGTCTTCTAGCGTTTGCTGAAAGGGAAGCACAAGAGCAGCCTTGGAGTGCCAACTCGGCCGGTCAAAAGTACGCTGCATAGCTTTGAATGTCAGTGCTCGACAGATCTTCCAAAATGCCGGAGTACCGTGGCGAGCTTGCAAATCCGTCTCGCTGTTGACAGGCAGGGTCAACAACGTCAAGACCTCCACTTGGTACTTGTCAACCCTCAAATTCCTCAAAACGCTGGTAGCGTGGCCAGGACCTGCGCAGCCACATCTGTTGCTCTCCATTTGGTGAAACCTCTTGGATTTGATATTGACTCCCGCAAGTAAGTGCACAGACTTCAGCTTCAAAGCTATATAGTCTTAGCATTTTTGATGTAGCCTGTCCAGCATGCTACAGTTGCCCGCATACTGCATGCTTGCAGATTGAAGCGGGCTGGGCTGGATTACTGGCCATTTGTTGTCAAAATACATGACTCCTGGCAGGTCAGTCTGCAGATGCCAGTATTTGCAGCATATGCTGGTCCCAGCATTAGCAGTGTGGCTTTGTCAGGGCTCCTTAGCCTTTTCTTTGAGAGCTGTCTAGCGGACTGACATACCCAAGCCTTTTCAGGACTTTTACAGCTACTTCAATGAGCAGTCAGACCCCAAGCGTCTGTTTGGGTTCAGCAAACATGGTACAAAGCATTATGCCACTCCAGGTGCAGGACAAGCTTGAGACAGCTGCCAGCACACCAAGCTGCACTGTAATGATCATTATGTTGATGTGCAAGACTTGGGAATGGCTACCTGCAGGCACATATCAGGCAGGAGACTGGCTGATGTTTGGTGCTGAAACTACAGGTCTGCCCAAAGAGGTATGTTTGTATCACTTGTGGCTGCACCAGGCTTGATATATGCAAAGTTGATTGCAACCATGTGAATGTTGCCAGCAATGCATCTGCAGGCACATACAGCTGCAGTAGATACACAAGGGGCTGTGGTCAAGATACCAATGATTGAGACTCATGTCAGATCTTTGAACCTTGCGGTCTCTGTTGGGGTAGGGCTGTATGAAGCTATCAGGCAGCTAGAATTTGCACAAGTGGCTGCTGAGCATGAGCAGTGATGCAGCATAACATCAGCTGTGCATTTGCTCACCCCAGAGATTTTCTTGATGATGAGCTCCGACCTAAATTTAGGTCGTTGCTAGATTTGGATTGTGAATCCAAACTTGCAATTCACTTCCTATGCAGACCTGCATCTGCCTAAAATCAAATTAGCAGATGTGTGTAGAAGACAGCCAGCATGAAGCACCTGCTACCACTGCATACTTAATGGCTTGCTTTGGCATGCCTCTGCTACTGTGATGGCTAGATTGTTTGGCTCAAAAGCTCAGTTACATGAAGAGTCAGCAATTTGGTGAGAAGCCGGGTGATCATACACTACAGCTATTGGATACAATTTTAACAATTGATGCTAGCACAACATTCACCATCTGGCTGCATGTAATGCAAGTCTGATGATCCCATTGCATGCTCTTAGATTTGAAAGCTGATGCAAAGTTACATAAGCCTTGAGGATGTCACCTGTGGGCGGCATACTCCCAAACCAGCTCGTCCACCAGCTTATCGTTGATATGATATGCGCTGAGTTCGTTCTTGAAGGCTGCAAAGAGGTTGCCGTGCGTATGCTTCAGCAAGTGGGAAGCTGCTTCCCATGGAATGTCTAGGGCTGTTACCAAAGCCTGCATTCAGCACACAGCTGTACAGACTCTGAAGCACCTGTGCTGTGCAGCAACATGGACCATGCAAACCAGCAAATGCCACATTCGCTGTGGCTTCTCAGTTGTGTAATTCCGTGACAACAGACCAGGAATGCTTTCATCACCGTTTCTGGTGGCAATGACAAATGAAATCCTTATTTCAAGGAAAAGTTTGGGAATTGGAATTGTACAAAGTCCATACAAGCAATGTATTGTAGATGATAACTCTCCAAAAATGGTCTTTCAGTTTATTAGAGGGCCAATTAATGTATATACACTGTGATGTTCAAACGCACAGGGCTCAGCAACTGCAACAATGCTGATGAGTAATAATATGCACATGTATATATATACATGTGCATATATATATATATGTATATAGCAGCAGACCTGTGCATCTTCTACAGCCAAAGGCCAGGGAGTCTTTGCAGCAGCAGCCTGGTCCTCACAGGGGAGGGGGGCCGGGTCCTTGGGCTTGCTTGAGGGCAGCAGCTGCTCTGGCAGCTTCGTGACATTCTCACAGGCGCCAACTGGCAAGCAACCGTGCATGTGACAGGTCTGATGTGTCAGCAGAAGGTGCCGCAGCAACAAGGAAAGGATGGCAGGGTATAAACCTGCAATTGCAATTGTGGAACTCAAGCAGCTTGCCCGTGGTCTAGTAATTTAGTCTCATTGAGCAGCTTGAATGAACTTTGGTCCGCTGTACGGCACAGACATTCTTTGCACAGGACGTTTGTGCTTGTGATGGGCGGTGGGGCAACATGGTATCTGTACAGTATCACAGACACTGTCAAGCACCATGCAGCATGGAAAGTCATAACAGCAGACCGCCCTCGTACCAAGGAATATTGTTTGACAACTGCTGGCATGCAGCCATCCTTGTCATTTTGCCATCTTTGTGAGTCAAGGGGCACAGCAATTGCTGCCACTCATTGCCACCCGTTGCGCATATCATGCTGAAAAGTCAATGACATTGGCACTGGCAAGATAGAGAAGGCACAAGCACGGGAGACCTGCCTGCTATTTGACGTAGGGTGCGACACAGCATGCCTGCAAGCTCTGTCCTTGTCTGCAAGGACCAGTCCCCCTTGACTGGTGAGGTCTGCAGCTCTTCCTCAAAGACTAGTAGCAGCATGCTATGCTTGAACTCGCTGTAAGCTTCTGGGTATGCATTCTCTGCCAGTGATGCATAGTCATGCCTGATACATTCTGCATGCCAGCACGTAATAAGTGGTGACAAGCCGCTTCAGTAAACTTGACAATGCACCATTGCATGCTGTGTACAGTTGCTGTTGTCCCATGAAAAAGGCTGATGTGCTTGCTGTGCCAGTGTACTGCAATAGAACTGGTTGCTGACTCCACAGCAACAATGCTGTTCACACGTGGCTGCAGTCGCAGATGGCTATAACAAGAGACAACTGTCTCACCAAGTGCTTGCTGTTGAGCCTCTGGTGTTCCTTGTCGTAAGTACTCCACCACCTCCTGCTTTTTCAGCCTAAAGATCAACCGTTGATCCTAGGCAGCAAGCAGGCAACTGTCACTGTGTGCTGCATCATGGCTAAAATGCTGGCTATTTACAAGAATGCAACGAACACAACAGATCATGTTTGGGTATACCTTCAGAGCTTCCTGACATTGCTGTGGAATAGCCTCCTGAGCCGCACGTACGTCGCCTGCCTCAAGCAGTACGCGGACTAACTCGCAGGCTCGTCTGACCGGCAATGAGCTGCTGGCTGGTGCAGATGAGCTCTGCGGCACAACAGGCATTGCGGCACGGCTGTGACTCTGCGGTGGGACGATAGACAAGACCTACCTTGTCAGCCAACTCCTCTTGCAGCATGTACTCTTCCACAAGCTCGTCTAATACAGTCAGATCCATTTCGAGCACGCTCCAAGTTTGAACCTCAGAAAGGAGCTCTAGTGTCCGCGCATAAGCGTGGACATACCCCGCTGGTGCACACCGTTGTGACCTCCAGTCGTGCGTGTATATGCTCGTTTACCCAAATCGCGTGTACATGTGCAGCTTGCGCTGTCACGCAATTACCGGCAGCAATCGAACAATTGGGCAATCGAATGTTAGTTTAGCAGGTGCGCTTGCACGCACAATGCGGTGTCCCGTGGGAGTTTTGCACAAGTCTTCACAAGAAAATGAGTTCGAAGAAGAAGCTTTCGAATTTTTCGAAGAGCGTTTCGAAAAGCTGCTAAAAAAGTGAAGAACAGAGTGTATTACAGTGACGCATCAGATCAAGAAAAGCAGATAGCTGTGCAATGCTTCCATGCTGTGACTGACAGGGTGAAGAAGGCATGGCAGGAGAAGCGTG
>JAABUP010007925.1_pt1 | contig 13842 bp, 18 predicted proteins | sample 5559201 | NCBI WGS metagenome assembly JAABUP01 (sample SAMN10711887, study PRJNA513373) | rock metagenome | isolation source: Antarctica rocks | place: Antarctica | reverse complement strand
GTGCCCTTTGACTTCAGGGTGACACTTTGACGGCCAAAGTCTGCAGACAGGTGTGTCAGACGGTCTTGCCGTGGTGTTTGTTGCAATCTTGCCAGATCATTATGTTTATGTTGTTATACCAATACTATCGCAACTGCGGCTGACTGCTGTATACTTTGCATGCTTGAGAAAGTGTCCTTGTCGTTCTTCGACTAATCACACGTAAGGCATGGGAGGAGGAGGTAGCAGAGGTCTTTGCACAGAGCAAAGGGCAGAAGGGCAAAGGCAAAGGCACGGCAAAGCAGCAGCCGAAAGGCAAAGCCGCAGCCCCCACCAAGCGTCAGAAACACAAGGGCGACACCCAGCCGCAGGCAGACCCTTCTGATGATGAAGACACATCAGCAAGACAAGAAGCAACTGCCCAGAAGCAGAAATCCCATGTCAGTACAGATGCACATGTATCAGCTTCAGAAGCAGCCGCAACTGTTATGTCTGACAAAGCTTCTGCCAGTCCACCTGTGCAAGCCTCAGAGTCGATCAGCAAGCAGTCCACTGCTGACAAGGACTCTGCTGATACCCACAAGCGGCGTCGCAGACAGCCCAGGATCAAGGCAGCTGCAAAGCCTGCCACCAATTCACAGATGCCGAAGCAAGCTGCCAGCCCAAATGCCTCAGAGGAAACCACCTCTGTTGTTCACTCATCCAAGACCGTCCTCCCTCCAGCTGATGGCGTTGTCAAAGAGGCTGTTACTGCTGCTCCTGTACCAAGTGGAAAGCCACAGGCTGCGCAGTCACTGCCACAGCTGCAGACACCGTCACCACAGCTGCAGCAGCCAGCTCCTGGCGCCTCTCAGGCTTCAGCCAGCTTGCAACCTTTCTCAGCTGACGCTCCCTCTCCCACCCCCTCAGATCCCTCAACACCCCTAGCTTCAGCCCCATCACAGCTCCAGTCTGCACTGTCCCTGTCACCCCCCTCCACCCCTAAGGCAAGCAGCCTGGCATCAGACCCCCTGGGCTTCCTCTTGGGTCAAGCCCCCTTCAGCCCCAGTGGTCATCACGCCAACCAGCCCATCACAAAACCACCTGCTACTATCACTACCAGCAGTGCTCCCAATGTCTCTCAGGCAGCTGTTCAGACTACAGCTCCAGGGGTGGCCAGGGCAGCTCCAGGGGTGGCCAAGGCATCTCCAGGGGTGGCCAAGGCAGCTCCAGGGGTGGCCAGGGCAGCCCCTGTAAGAGTATACAGCCCTCCGCCAGTGCCTGTGCTGCCCACTTTTGAGGTCTCAGGCAAGCGGCACAAGGGTGGTGTGGTGGCAGCGGCTGACATGGGTGACGATTGCATTGTGTGCTGGGCAGCAACGCGGAGCACGTTGCTTGCGCCTTGCGGTCACAAGGCCCTCTGCAGGTGAGTTGCAAAAGCCTGGCAGCATCTTGTCACTGCTTGTTGGAGAAACGCCTGGTAGCATTCTTTGACAAGAAGCCCCTTTGGGTTTGCTTGTTGGAGAAAATCCGGGCAGCATCCTGTCACTGAATGTGACAAGAAGCCCCTTTGGTTTTGCTTCATGGAGAAAAGCCTGATAGCATGCTGTCACTGGAAGCCCCTTTGGAATTGCTTGTTCAATGGATCTGCAGGCTCAGAGAGGTCTGGCTGTGGAGCAACTACATCTCATGGCTCAACAGCATTGTTGCATCTCAGACCCTCCCCTCCAAGATGTGCTATCAACCTGCCTGCAATCTGTCTCTGCACACACGATCAGCACAATCAGACGCTCTGCCAAGCCCAATACCAGCATTACAGTGCCATCTGCATCACAACATGTTGTCTGGTCATGGATGCAAGTTGCTAGCAGTGTTTCACTGAGAACACCATGCTTGCTTGCTGTGTAGGAGGTGCACACTGGTTTTGTTGGCAAACAAGGAGGCTGGAAGGCCGTGCTCATGCCCAATCTGTCGCAAGCAGGCAAGCAGCTGATTAGGCTCTTTGCTTCTTTGGACCACATTATGTCTACCCTTGGCGCACTGCATGCAGCTGCTTGGTGGTATTGCTTGCTGCAATCTGTATGTTTTCTGCGATTCCTGCACATCCTGGTATGCATTGCAAGCTGTATGATTTCTGCATTTGCTGCATGTCTGGCTGTGGCATGTTGACCTATGATGTGTGCAGTCTCATCCATTACTCAACTCACCTTGCCTGTCCTTGAGATGCATCAGAGGAGTCGACAGACAATGACTGAAAAGCCAATGACTGATAATTACTACAGACCAAGCACAATACGATGGCACTGAGTGTCTGGCACAGGACATTTGTCTAAGGCTAACTTGAACTTCTCTGACAGGTGGACAGTTACATCGAGAGGGAGTTTGAGGCTTGAGCAATCTGTGTAGGTCATGCAGATAGTCTTTGCAAAGTTACTACCGAGGCGCTAGGCAATATTGCAGCAAGTGGCAGCAGGGATCAACAAGGAGGGGATTTCCTGCTAGCACCCGTTGCATGATACAGGACTGTCACACTTTCAGTCCACTATGCTGCTGGCTGACAACAACAATCTATGCATGCAAGCCCTTGGCAGTACTCCCCCTTTGGTACAATGCAAAATGCAAGCTTGGTACAGGAGATGTCTGAGTACTGTTTCCTGCAGGCGCCGTGCATGCAAATATATGGCTAACAGAACAGCAGCAGCTGTAGGGAAGTTTTCTGAGGTACACAGAGCATTAGCTGTACACGCAAAGTCTTGTCCTGCTTTTCAGACATGCAGCTAACAATGTGGCATGCATGGCTGGCGTAAACAGCTGCAAGCAATTTTGTGAACGCCCATGAGCAGTCATGACTGATCAGGTGCTAGCTGCCAAAACGTCCTAGTAGCTGAATCACCAAGGTTTTGCTACTGCAATGCATGCAATTGTTATGCAGGTCCGACACTCGAGGCTAATCAGAATACCCTTAAACACACGACTTACATGCACAGCGGTTGTACCGATGTGTGTGCAGTACCTGTCTCTACTAGCTGTATAGCATAGCTAGTAGCAGATTGTCCTCGCATTTTGTGTCAACATAGAGTTTCCCACATACAGCATGATTTAGGGGAAAGTGTATCTGAGATCCAATCTATCCAGAATACAGTGTGATTCAAGCAACAAGCATGCAGGGAGGGCGCAATGCTGTTTTCCTGAATCTTGGGACAAACAACCTGGCACAACAACGCTACAGCAGCTCAAAGATCTGTCCAAAATTGTGCCAGGCTACACAAACATGTTCACAGCTATGTAGTATACAGTAGTAATTATGTATGCAAGTGCCAAGTGTGAACTTCAGGCTTCCTGAGAAATGACATCAGGAAGCAGCTGCGTGTTATCACCAGTCTTTCTGTTTGGAGCTGCAGGTCCAGCATGGTGGAACAGAACCAAGGTGCCCGTCAGGAATAGGAACACCTGAATCACGGCTGCAAGCTGGATGACTGATGAGTACAACGCTGATCCTGACAGTTGCATGCCATTCTGAACAAAGGTTGTCTTCTCTTGCACTCCCACCTGCAATAGGAGGCTACATGTTGACATCAGCATGAACAACGTCACTCAACACTTTCAGATATCATCAAAGCAAATGCACAGGATGTTGACGTACAAGGTAGCAATTCCAATGATGTAGCTTGGAACAGTGTCTGGCAGCTTGTCTATGCAGACTCAATGAAATGACTAACACTGATTCCAAACGCAGCCATGCAAATGTAATTTGCAAGACACAAGGTACTTACAGCCATCGTAGCAAGTCCTGCAGTGAATGTTGCTCGGCCAAAGAACTGATGGATGGGAGCCATGGCTCGCCTGTTGCGGATTGCTACTTTTGGAAACAAGTACACATAAAGTCCCACCAGGTACTGCAGAATATTGATACTGTCAGCTGCAAGATAACTCATCAGAATGATCATTGCACCTGCAACCCTTCTCTTTGGCACTCAGACAGTGTCACTGTACAGCCTGATCAGACATGGCAGTCAACACCAAGACTCCATAGACTAAATTGTGCATGGTTATGCAAACTGAGGCAGTTGCAGTCACATGTGGTGACATTCAGAATGCAAGGTGCACGCAAAAGCAGGAGCTCACCTGTGCTGTCACCACTGACAAAGTGGTCAAACCAAGCCAGCTGTGAGGACTGTAGAAATTTGGAATGGCATCAGGCTTTTTCCGTGTATGGCTGGAGATTGCAGCTGCAATCGCTCCGATGATGCAGGCCAGAGCCAGGCTGTGCAGTGCGGCATGCAACTGCTTCCTTTGGGGCCTGCATGCACAAACAGCACGCCGCTCAGGATTCCCACGCACGCAAGCAGGCATCCTTCGGGAATTTTAGATGTTGCGTGCGACTTTACGCAACGCATTGTTCAATGCGCCACAGCGCGCACCGTTCAAGGGCTGGTCCAAGAGGAGCACGGTAAGCCAGCACTGCCTCTGCCATGAGGACAGGAAACGCGAGCGACATCAGCAGCGGATGCCAATTGAAGATCCCGGATGTGTCAGTGGCGTTTGTTCCGGTGCTAATTGCTGTGAATGCCAGACCTCCAAGATCTTTGAACACCCACACCGTGACCAAGATAAACGTTGTAAACTCACATCCTCGCGTCAACCAAGTGAACCACCTTGGAGGAGGGGGACCCAGGAAAGTTTTTGCAATGCCACCATCTTCGTATTCCTCGATTGCCATCCCTGTTGGTGCTACACGTCGAGAAGCCACTCGCTGCAGTGCACCACTTGACCGATCAGTCAGCGCTTGCACGGCTGTGCTGCGCTATGCGGAATGCTGTCTTGCGCAGATACTCTGGGACTCCTGCAATACTAGTGCTGTGATCGCTGCAGGTCGACTTGTAGGTTCTGGTTCAGCTGAACCTTGCGTAAAAACGCTCGTGTCAGCAACTGCAAGTTAGAGTAACTGTACCGGTAATTCTGCTTCTTCTTGTTCTCTCTCGCACAAAGGCATCCAGCGCAGTCCATCCGTCTCATTACCTTCTACAAGTGCTTGTTAATCCTTCCCTGCAGTGCGATTTCTGAGACGCTTTAAGGCGCACGGTGCCTGCCAGAAAGGACGCCTCTCGATCATGCCATCGAAGCTGTCTCTAGCTTATACCTACGAACATTAGAGCTCTGGCTATAGTTGCAGCAGCTTGGCTTGTTGTAGCGAATTAGAGGCCAAGGTAAGCATTGAGACTTTCGAATGAATAGTTTGCAGCATGAAGGTTTCCAAGCTTGTTCAGCATCCCAAGTTGCTCTGCACAGGTTTTGACTGAACTCAGCTGCAGAGCATCATGGCAACGCCAGCAGGCACCTTCAGAGCAGACTGCACATGTGGAAAGGTGGTTTTTGAAGTCACTGGGGAGCCACTTGCTCAATTTTACTGCCACTGCACCGACTGCTCTAGGTATCACTCTACTCATTATGTGGAGGTGTTGGTGTACCCGGACAAACCAGATGAGGAGTCACACATCAGGCTTCTGGAAGGAGAGCAGTATGTCAACTGTTTCAGCAGTGGCGGGCAAGTGCGCCATTTTTGCAGAGAGTGTGGCACTGCTGTATTCAACAAGAAGGAATCCTCTGGCATGATGGGAACATTCCCTGTGCTGCTGGATGGCTTCAAATTTCAGCCCACCATGCACTTGTATTGCAGCCAGAGCAAGGCATACTTGAAAGGCATTACTGATGGTTTGCCAAAATTCAAGGACCTGCCTACAGAGCTAGGTGGTACTGGGGAGTTTGCTGTTGCAAAGTGGCAGCGTGAATGGAGCAACTCACCAACACGATGTGCCAGTCCTGTGCCCAAGTAAGGTGGCCCATGTTGCCCATTTTTTTGCTGAACACCAGCATGTTATTTCTGCAGTTGGTTGTTTAGTTATAAGGACAAAAGTTGCATTGATATGATTGCACCACATCTGTGCCCTATATAATGGTATCAACCTGTTTGGGATTCATCTGGTTTTGACTGTTCATAAACTTCAATCTTAAGCAACTTGTACTGCACAGATCCTCAGTCCAATTATTGTAGTGGTCCTTGCAGCAAAGTTGTGTGAGGTTCCATGAATGACAGCTGTCAGCACAGTTGCAACAGTTTCCACGCAACTGTGACAACCGAACAGTTTTGCACTTTGCAGCAGAGATTGCAAAGGGACATTCACAGTCTGGAAATGCGCTGCACAGTACCATTCTCGTATCATCACGCTTGTTTCCAACAGTCGTTCATCAATCAAACAAGAAACATTGCTATCACGACAGACTGCACAAGCATTTTTCAGAACCTGCTTTTTGCACATCATGTGAGACACAATGATGACAGTCTTGTCTCTAGTGTGCCATCTGAAGGGTTTCTGTGTTGCGCGTCCACAGTTCAATTGCACCAAACCAGACCATTGCTGCAACAAGTGCCATTGCGACTCTGCTCCACTGCACCTGGCTCAAAGGGAGCTGACTGAACCTGTAGCATTTCCAAGACAATTAGCCCTGTTCAAGATCATGTTGCACACTGCAAACATGAGTATCTCAACAGTTGACCTTCAGATGGCATGACAGCACAAGGCCACAGAGAAAGAAGCACACACATGGTGTTCTGCAGCAGCTAGCATGCCAAAACGAGATGACGGCATTAGTATCAACGTTTGTGCCAAGGGCACAAAGTCATGACAAAGCTTTTGTACCTTTGCTTGAGCCAGACCAAACTTCCATTAGCAGAGCTTGTGAAGAGGTTGATGGATGGTGGCGCGGCCTGAACGCTGTCTCTGCAGGGAACTTCCTCTGCATCAATGGTCTCAACACCTCCCTCTGTCCCAGCACCACCTTGGATGGCAGAACTACTCTCTGGGTGAGCATCCTCGCTGTGATCCTGGGTCGTGGTCTGGATGTCTATTTCATTGCATGACACACCAATGGATGCTTGCCGGACCTCAGCCTTGGCAACCAGAGACGTTGCTTCCTGCAAAACACCATGATAATCTGCACTGCCCTGCGCTAGCCGCATCAGAACATGCGTCTGAAAATGAGTTAATCACAACTTGGCAGGCATGCTGCTGTGAGTGCTATAGGCATCCAAGCAAGTGCTATGTCACACTCCGTTGAGCTGTCCTGACATGTAGTCTTGCATAACAGCAGGAGGTGCTTCAACAATGATAATGACACTGCAGTGACAACAGTGAAATTGTAGCAACCAACGATCAGATGGTGACAGCCCAGCACTTCTGACGGTGGTCCGCCATGCAGTGGAGGCACAGCAAATGCACAGCCCAGCAATCTTGACAGCGATCTGTCATGCAGTGGAGGCACGGCAGATGCACAGGCAGCAAGCTTGTAGGTGGACGAACCAGGTCTATGATCCTTGTTCTGAGGTCAGAGAAGCACTGCACAACCCAGTTCTCCATCTTCTCATTCATCAAGTCCAACCGGCTTTGGACTTCTGCCTGCTGCTGCTGCAGAATCTGCTCCAGCTGTTCCTGGTCCACCAGCGCATCTAGCAGACAAAAGGCGCAAAGGTTCATTAAACCTTCAAGAAGACAGCACAAAGAAACAGCGCTTTGCAGAACTGTAATTTGCTAGTTTGCACTGATTTCAACCTAAGCTTCCAAACACAGCAGGACAAAACCAGTGTCATTGTTTGACAGTCTTCAATGCGCTATCAAGACGTAACGCTAAGCAGTCTCAGCATCTTCGGCTGATTGCCAAGCTCACAGGTACACGACAGCTGACCTCTGTTGCAGGTGGGGGACGCGCACAGCATGACTATGAGAGTACTGCAAGGGCCAGAGCCTCAGAGTCAAGCATGACACATGCTTCTGACTGCACAAGAGTGCTGCAGGTCCAAAGTTCCACTGCTGTGTAAACGCAATAACATCATGGCATTTTGCTTGAGCTGTGCAGCGCACATGCCTCCTGTGCCAACACGACAATTTGCACAATGCACAAACGATGTAGATGACCCAGACGGTGCAGATGACCAAACCTGCCAGCTGATCCTCTGACTCTTCCTTGACAACCACAGCCATTGAGTTGCCATCAGCACTCTGCTGCCCGAAGGAATCTGCTCTTGATGGGGAGCCATAGAGCTCGTCATCGTCCTCTTCCTTTGCTGCACAACATGCATACGCACCATTCAGATGAGCTGACAACAAAATCCACAGGATCAATGCATGAGCGCTAACTATGGTTTGTGCCGGGCACCACAGATTTGCTGCTGATCATGCAGATGTATCAGTCAGATGAGCTGACAGAAGGGTTCACAGGATGCAATGCATGAGTGCTGATAATATTTTGTGCAGGTCACAGCAGATGTGCTAGGTCTGTGCTGCAGTGGACTGATGGGAGCAGATCAGCCAGGCATCTACCAGCATTGAGTCTCAGCAATGCAGTAGCCTAAATCCCTCGTCGACTAGAACTTACAAAAGCAAAGTCCTAAGCCCTCAATTACAGCCTCTGAATCAGTGTGCTGGGGAAGCGCACCATGTTTGCAATAATACAGGTGCAGCAATGACGAGACCAAATGTGATGCACTGTGGCTTTTGTCTGAGCTGGCTGCAGAAGCATAGCAGAGCGCAGCTCACTTCACAGCAAAGTAGATACAGGCACAACAAATTCTTTGACAACATCTTCAGTCATGTACAAGAACTTCTGCTGTGATCACAAGTAGCCTGAACAGCTCCATTTGCAGCAAGCTCCTGACCCCTGACTTACTTTGCTCATGAGCTGCATCAAGCTCCTTCAGCTTGTCCTGCTGTTGTGCTCTGGCTGCTGCTTCATCCAGGATGGCAGCCAGAGCCTCTTCCATGATGGTCCAGTCTTCAGGAGAGGGCAGCCTGTCCACTCGCCCCATCAGTGCGTCCACTTGCCTGTAACCAAGCAGCAAGTAATATCCACTATTCTCGCCAGCTAGTGCAGTGTCGTATGGCAAGTACTTGAGGCTGGCCAGCATGCTGGCATTGTGTATGATGTGCTTCCTGAGCAGCACAGTACAATACCTGGCTTCTCATTGAATTGACGCCAAAAGGTGCAGCCTTTTCTTTTCTATGCTGTGCTACTGCAGATATATTGACTACAGGAAGAAGATAAAGCTAACATGCCTGTCTACGCAAGATGATAGGGTGATGCAGGATGATGTTCTTATATGGTATACAAAGAGGAGGTCAAGGTAACTTGCCTGTCTAGGCGAGAGATGACCTCTGCCAGGTCCTGCTCAATGTGGTGCACAACCTGCTCAGGGAAACTGGCTGTATCCAGCTGCTTCTGGGACAACGCTGTCAGCTGCTCCTGCAATGACAGCAGACTCAAGTGACACATTATCATTTGACATCAGCAACTACCAAGTTTATGAAGGCTTCCAATGACCCTGCGCAAAATGTTGAAAACGATGGCTTGAAAGCAAGTGGCATACAGTTTATTTGGACCTACCTGCATGCTGTCCAGCTGTGTCTGCACCTGCTGCTGGTGATGCAGGAAGCTTTGCTCCAGGGTTTCTACACGCTGCAGTGTCCTAGCGTCAACTGCAAGTCACAAACCATGGTCAAACCTTGGCAGGCTCAGGCTCAATGGCCAGCAACTCAGGTAAGCATGTTTTGCAAACTTCCAATGTGCTGTGAAACTAAACCATGCTTGGCTGCTGGCCAAAGCTATGGATGCAGTGAAGAGTGGCCTCCAAAGCACAAGTGTAAGCAAGCAAATCTGCAAGTCCTGACGTTTCCATGCAATGGCAGAGCGCATGACAAGACATTTCTTTGCAACGCCAGGCATCTGTTTCCCTTTCACAAAGGTGCAAGAGTTTGGTCTCCCGGTGCACCGCTACCTGGGTAAACTGGTAGGAAGGTCTCAGCCCACAAAGGCCGCAGAGTGCCAGCAACAGCATCCTCCTGTGACAGCAGGAGAGGTGCAGTGAGAGAGTGTACCTGCCATGAGAGATCCAGGAGACTTTCTGGCACTGCTGACTTCAGGCAGAGCATTCTCCTTGTTGTCGGGGTTGACACACTGGGGGGACTTGGGGGTTGACAAGCGGCTTTCAGGCTTGGCCCACTGAGGGGACTTGGGGGCTGGTAATTGGGGCTGTTGTGGGCTGTCAAAACCCTGCAGTCAGTGATGTAGATGGCAAGCCAAACAAGGTAATGCTGCCTGATGGCATGCATATTCAGCACAATGCTGCAGCAAATGACTGTGTGACACAAATAACAAGCTTGGTGTACTGAAGCCTGCACTGCCATACATGTCGTCTAGCATGAGGCAGCCAGGGCGGCTGTCTATGCTAAGTCTGGTTTAGATAAGCGGCACATGTTTTGCTGTAAGCATCTGTGCTGAGGGACCAGCTTAGAAGGCAAAGGGAGCCATGGTGACAGTTATTTTTCTGACCTGAAACACCAGACCTTGCTGCATACGGTTGCTTGTCTTCGCTAGCGTTGATGTCAGTACAGGGGTGCCCGCACTCGCAGGTTGTACAGGAGGGTTACTCAGAGGCGCTGGCCTGGGAGGGGTACCACTCAGAGACTTGGCTAGCTCAGTCTGCAGTGCTGGCGCTGACAGAGGTGTGCGCTTGCTTCCTCTGTCCTGCAGTCGAACTTTAACATTTAGGCTTCTTGTGCTTGTTTGCTGCACAGCTTTGCTGTGGCAGTATGTATGAGAACAGGGCAAGGCACCTCTGTTTCTGAGTCACTGTCAGATAGGAACTCGACTTGATGCCGCCTTGTGCTGCGCCTCATCAACGACTTGTATGACATAGCACAGGTTCCACAGCTTTCCCTGGACCCAACAGGCTTGTATGCTATATAGAACTGCACACGTCAGGCAAACTTGAGCTCTGCACGTACAGGAGCAGATGGCTTGGGTGATGATATGTGCCTATAAAACTTACTCGCTTGCTTCGTACACGGGGACGGGCAGACGTTAATCCGAAGCGGCTCAAGCTGAGCGCTTTGCAAGCTGATCTTCAACCAGTACACAGAGCGGGAGGCGGAGAGCAGGTCTGTCACTTTGCGAGGTTACTGGCGCAAGGTATGTGCTCCTGAGCTACCTGCCGCGCCTGATGGTCTCGTTTACACAAGCGCACGAACTTGCACAGGCCAAAATGTGTGATTTTCAAATATCCGAAAAACGTAAACGTGCCACGTGATCCAGCGCGCAGAGCGTAGACGTAACCCTGTTGACTAAAACCTTTGATCTTCCAACGCAGGGTTTTTTTGTGTGGCCAAGTACGTAACATACAAGGACTTGCCAGGCCAAAATGATCATAGGTAGATATACTGCACCGCATGCTGCACATTAACAACTTTCATTAGCCTCACGGATCTGCACAAACCGCTGCATAACACTGCATGCATTGAACAGACCACGCAACACATATGTACAGTCACAATGATAATCTCGCTCAAAATTGATAGTATATCCACTGAACCACCACGTTGTTTGGCTGAGGACATGTATGGTAAACTTAGAGCAGCTAGCCAAGTGCCAGTAGTTGAGTGTCTCGAGTATGACCAGTCTACTACCTAGGTATACCTGCTGGCATACTGACTCTACCTCAGCATGCTAGCACTCTCAGGCGTTGTTAACAACCGACAAATCGTTCGCAGACACAGCTTGAGTGACTTCAGGCGACTCTTAGTCTGAGACTTAAAGAGTCTGCACACAAATGTAAAGACTATCACCAAGACCTCCAGAATGGCATCTAGATATAGAGCGATTTCAAGCTGAACAAAGGATTCTTTCGAACAGCGCTAGCTCATCATAGGAAGACCACGGCAGTTTGTCTTCAATGTCGTAATGACAATCACTCATTTTGCAGGTGGGGGACAAAACATGATAGCAATCAAGCCCACCATGGACAGGTACAGCACAAGGCTACTACTGACGCTTGAGCAGCAGGGTTGGACAAGCCCTCTGAACATCTGAGGGATGCCCTCACTGCGATTTCTGTGGGTAGCCTGTCAAAATCCTTGAGGGGCAGCCTTTTGATTATTAATGCTAGCAGCGTCAATGACGCATGTTTACATGTGCAGATTGCAGTACCAACAGTCAGTACGTTACGCTTAAAACCAAGTGCTGACCAGTCTTCATCCACCTTATCCTCAAATGCGTCAATCAGAAGGACCTCCTCTGAGCTAGTGGTCTGAGGAGCAGATGTAGCAGCATCCGACTCTGCCTCCTTTTCATCACTCTCACTAAACGCCCGCAAGTCAGCACAGCGTTGGATACTTTTTTGTGCGGGGGCCCCTGACAGCCAGCAGTTGTGTGTGCCTGTGACTGTGCCTCTTGCTGTGCCAAGAGCTGCCTAATTCAAATATATCTCCTCGAGAGATCCTTGCGGGCTGTCCAACCCTGATGAGCAGACACCATCAGCTGCCTACAGTCCTGAAATTGCTTCTATGCAATAAGTCAGCACAGACCCAGCAAGTACGACTAAACAGCTTATTCAGTATTTAATGCTCACAACAGCTACCTGAAGGCATCCATGTCTGCAAAGGTAGTAGTGTGCATGTTGAAAAGGCCCACTGGAAGTGTCTGGCCCCTTGGCCAGCAGCTCCTCCAGATCAGCGGGACTTTTTCACTGAGGTTTGATGACCGCTTTCTGTAGTTTGACGCATCTGTGATTTCTTGGTCCGCAATTGCTGTCCTAGCCACCAGGGGATGGCAAAACAAGCTGGTAGCCATACCTCTTGCTCACCATCTGCAAATGATGAGGCCAAACCTTAAACATGCTTTATGTAGCTGAGCATGCACATAACACAGCAGCAAATTCGCAAGGCCTAAACAAGGGCTAAAGGCTGCATCAGGTACAATATGCGTAGGTTCGGCCATCACTGATGACACAAGCAGTTGCTAACCTCTTGGCGGGGATCAAATGAGCATGTTTGCTGTAACTGCATCACAAACACCTGATCAACAAAATCTGCAAAATGCAGTCCCTGTAGGGCCTCAAACAGTAAGTGCAGTATCAACTCTGCCCATATATCTGAATCTTGTGTTTCCAGCACTGCTATGACAATACCTTTCTCATGTCCAAATGCCCCAGAACTGTGCTTTCCTAGCATGCCAACTCTTTCAAAATGACAATCTTTGTTTTGAAGAAGAGTTCCTTATGGTTGGTCACACAGCTGGAGTATGGCAAGCAGGAGCATGGCAAGTAGGAGCAAGGCAAGTTGGAGAGCGGTGCTCACCTCCTTGCTGGCCTCTCAACACGATGTTCATTTCCTCACGCAGACTGACCAGCTGGCTATCCAGCTTCTCCAGCCGGCCATAGAGGAATCAGACCTTCTCTCCATTGTCAGCCTGTTCGGCCGCTGCAATTGCAATCTTCGTCTCCGAGACCTCTCCAGAAAGAACGTCTATCTGCTGCTGTACCTTCTGAGCCTCTTCTCGGCTTGACATCCTGCGTAAGGACGCGTGTCAAGAATACACAGAAACAAGCAGCGACGAGTTACAGCCACCAAGAGCAGTCTAGCATAGCTGACCTGAAGCTGCAGCGAAAAAGTCAACCCTGCCAGTTGGCGATCGACACAGGATAGCGAACTCCCGGCCAGACACCAGAAAGAGCAGGAGTTTTTTGGACCACGGTGCAGCCCCAGAGCTTGCTGCCTCTGCTGAAAAACTGTCAGATGTTGCCCCGCTGGCTCGATGTAAGTGCTTGTTGTCGTGTTTCAGGAGAGAGAGAGAGAGAGAGAGAGATTACAATGCTTTAGCCAGCCAGCAAGTCTGATCACATATAGAAGAAGACGAAGGTCAAATGTGGAAAACATAAAGACAGTCTAGAACGAACTTGAAAACCTGCATATGATCTTGCTGCGCAAAAAAGGATCTCATGGTGTTTGTGTCCGTGGAAAACAAAGGAGCATACCGCTGCCTAACTGCCTGGAGAGCTGG
>JAABUP010007924.1_pt1 | contig 13843 bp, 11 predicted proteins | sample 5559201 | NCBI WGS metagenome assembly JAABUP01 (sample SAMN10711887, study PRJNA513373) | rock metagenome | isolation source: Antarctica rocks | place: Antarctica | reverse complement strand
CGAGCAACCGGGAGGTCTTGGTGAACACCACGCTGTGACCGCGCCGGCACGCGAGCTGGCCGAGGGCTTGGGCGAGCATCGTCTTGCCGACCCCGACCGGGCCGTGCAGGATCACCGACTGGCCGGCGGTGAGGAAACCCAGACCGGCGAGATCCCGGACCGTCCCGGCGGGGATCCCCGGGTTGAAGCCGAAGTCGAAGTCCTCCACCGCGCAGGTCGCCTCGAAATGCGCGGCCGCGAGCCGCCGGGCCAGCCCGGCACTGTCCCGGCGGGTCTGCTCGTCCCCGGCGAGCAGCGCCAGCACCTCGGCGTGACCGAGGTTCCCGGCGTGGGCCTGGGCGAGCCGTTCACCGAGCATGTCGGCCATCCCGGGCAGCTTCAACGACCGCAGCACCGCCTGCAACGCCGGCACCGGGACCGGCGTGCTCCCGGCCGCGGTCAGGCCTGTCGTGGCTGCGGTCCGGGCGGTCACTGCCCCACCGCCCACGCGCTGCTGCCGCCGTCGGTGCCAGTGCCAGGGGCGCCGGTGTCGTTGTCGTTGTCGTCGTCGTTGCTATCAGCGAGGTGGGCGAGTAGCCCGTCGGGTCCGTGCAGGTGCGCCGGGGGGCCCACCGACGCCGCACCGGGACTGCCAGGACTGCCAGGATCGGCTGTGCTGGCGGTGGTCTCGGTGCCGGCGGCGAGGATCCCGCGGACGGTCCGGTAGGTCGGATCACCGGCGGCCAGCGCCAGCTGGCAGGCCAGGTCGACCCGCTGGGCGCCGTGCTTGCCGGCGAGACCGATGATGCCCTGAGCTGACCGCAGCCGGTGCAGGGCCTGCACCGCGAGCAGCCCCTCGACCAGCTCGGCGACATGCGGGCCGAGCCCGGTGGCCTGACTGCGGCACCACACCGGGTTGCGGGACAGGAACGCGATCTTCTCCGGCGGGTAGTCCGCGGTGTCGGTGCACCCTGCCCTTCGCGACCCGCGCGGCCAGGTCCGCACCAGCACCCCGCCCTCGAGCAGGTGCCTACACAGACAGCGGACCCCGACCGGCCACGACAGGCCGTCCTCATGGACAGCCCCCAGGTAGGGAATTACTTGACGGACGACACGGGGTTCGTGCCCGCCGGTGGCGGTGGTGGCGGGGAAGGCGCAGCGGTCGTTCACCGACCCGGACGCGCGGATCATGAAGACCTCGGATGGGTCGTTCCAGTACTGCTACAACGCGCAGGTGATCGCCGAGGAGCGGTCCCAGGTGGTGCTGGCGTACCGGGTGGGCCAGTCCGGGGCGGACTGCCCGACGTTGCCGGGGATGCTCACCGAGCTCGACGCGTCGCTGACCGCGCGGTGCCGGCGGTGGACTGTCCCCGTGCGTGAGGCGCCCGGTCGCGATCAACGGGTCGATCCCGGCCGCGAGCGCCGTGTCGACGTTCCCGGCGGAGAAGTACCCGGCGTCGGCCAGCAGGGTCCTGGGCCGGGCGGTGACCCCCGCCGCGGGGCCGGACCCCGGCCGGGCTCAACCCGAAACAGCTGATGGCCCGCAAGCTGCGCACCAAGCAGGGCAAGGCCGGCTATGCCCGCCACAAAGCGGTCGTGGAACCGGTGTTCGGGCAACTGGAGGTCGCCCAGACCGGTGACCGGCTCCGGCTGCGTGGGAAGACCAACGCCGACCATGAGTACGGGTTCCACCTGGCCTGCCACAACTTCCGCAAGCTGTTCAACTCCGGGTGGATCCCCGCCCCGGCCTGAGCAGGGCCCCGGGGGCCTGCACAGCCGGCCCGACGCCCGCCCACGGACCGCTCCCGCCACCCGTCGCACCACCCGACGAGCAGGCCTGGGCGAGCAGAACCTGCACCGATCATCGTCACCCAGCACGCCAGCGATTCGGAAACGGGGTCCTAGGGGTTAGGGATTTCGCTGGGGACTTCATCTCGTGTCGTGCTTAGTAGCTGCCCGTCCGACAGTAGTAGGAGGGGTTGGGCTGATTAACCAGGAAATTCTTGGGCGTGGTCGTATAGTTGACAGTAGGATCACTTTGCGCCGGGACGTTGCCTACGGCTTGTCCATGGTTGTAGATTGCGGTTGAGTATCCTGCAAGCACCGGCCAGCAGCCAGCACCGGGTTGGTCTTCAGTAAAAGTGTAGACGCGGACCGCGTAGAACCCCTCATTGACAATGCTAGTTAGACCCTGGTCCTGGTAGTTGGAGGTAATGTACCTATCACCGATCTGGAACTCAGCCGGGTGAGTAGCGTCGCCAAAGAACCAAAGGTTCTGAACGTCGGTCGGCGCGGCAGCGTTGTAGATACCTGTTCGCCAAAATGCTATTGCCTGCCGAGAGCACGCCGTGGTGCTTCCGCCGCACCTGAAAGGTTCGGGTGCCCAGACGACAGGTGGCGGCGTTCCCCTGACGGGGACTCCTAAGCTGTCGAGGAATTGATAGGAGGTACCAAGAACGATTAGGGTCCCTCCTGAAACGACTAGTACTCCACACACGACGGAGGCTGCACAGCCGATCACTCCTGCTGCTGTGCCAAGCACCGTACCAACATCGACTAGAATTGTAGTGACGACACAGCCTGTGTCGCAGCCGGCGGACGTGGTTAAATTGGACAATGACCTAGCAATCAACAACTTATCGGCGGGAGCAAGCGGGAACTGCTCAAGGATGTGGCGTCGCACGTCGATTGAACCGCCGCCCGCGTTGGTAGTCAGCGCGTTAAGCAGGTCTGAGTAGAACGCCGACCCGATGAACGATCTTATACTTGGTGCCAGCTTCAGGTCCTGAGCGTCAACCGCGGCCTTTAGCTTCGGCGCATCTTTCGCTAAGGTCTGCAGCCCATCGTAGGTGTCCCCCGTCGGAGGCCGCGCGCCATCGTAAATAGTCGCTGCTTGTTTCCTAGCGCTCAAGATAGCAGCCGCGACTTGCGGGTCCTCGTTCAGCTTGTAAGCAGCAACAAGAGCGGGACCGTAGGGGACCAGCGCATCGACGTTTGTCGGCACTGAAGCAGCGCTTGCTACGGCCGTACTAAGGAAGGCCGGAAGAACAAGCCCGACTAGTACTGCTGCAACTTTTGCACGAACCCGCTTTACAGTCATCGATCTCCTCCATTGTTGGGGGGACTGCGAACTTTGCAAGCAGTATTTATGAAGCGCGAAAATAGCACTGCGCGGCGAGGCTGTCAACAACAGCACAAACGGCCCCCCAAGGGCCCTCAGATATTGCAGGCAGCAGCAACCCTGCACACAAGTAGTGACCACCGTCCACACCGACAGTCCAGAGCGCCACTGGGGTGCGGTAGGCGGTGACGATCGTTGCTAGGCCGCCCAGGAGACGTCGACGGCGGCGTGGGCGTCGTCGACGAACAGGTGTTGGCGTTGTCGGTCGGTGAGCAGTCCGGTGCCGGCGCGGCTGCGGTGGCCGAGGGTCTGCTGTTGGGCGCGTTGTCGGCAGCGCTCCAGGGCGTCCCCGGCCAGGGCCACGACGTGGAAGGGGTCCATCACCGCCGGTCGCGGCGGGCAGGACCTCGGTCGCGGCTGTCTTGAAGCCGGTGAACCCGTCCATCGCCACGACGTCGATCGCGTCCCTGAACGCCGCCGTCTGCTCTTCCAACCACGCGGTGAACACCGCCTGCGACCGGCCGGGAACGAGGTCTAGCAGCCGGGCCGGTCCTGTTCCGCACCGGCGTCAGGTCGATGATTACCGTCACGTAGCGCTCGACGTCCTGGCCTGCGCGGGGATGCCGCAGCGGCTCGCCAGTGGCGGCTTCCCGGAGCCGGCGGACCCGGCGCACGACCAGTCGGGCGGTCACCGGGGCCTTGGTGCTGGTGAACGCGGTGTAGGTCGTCTCGGCGACCTCGGCGCTGCTGGCCACGATGATCCCGTCGTCGTCCTCCGACCGCGTCCCAGTAGGGGATTGGCACCCAGGCATCGTCACCGATGCTGGCGATCGCCCGGGCGACCGCGGTGTCGATCCGGGCGGTCACGCTGAACCCCACCTTGGCCCCGTCGGCAGCAGGCGATGAACCGGCTGTCGTAGAAGCCGCTGTCCGCGCGGACCAGCATCGCCCCGGTCGAGCCCGCGCGGCGCGGACCCTGGCGATCGTCTCGGCCAGGAAATGCGCGCCACCCCGGCCGGCGGCGGCGTTCCCCCGGCGGAACCGGCCGGGGGACCCGGTGCACCGCGAAGCGGTGTGACGGGAGTACGGCGCGATCCACCCGGGTTGGCCCGGTTCGCTGACCCGGGCGATCAGCGGGTGGTGACCGCGGACCTTGGTGTAGCCGAAGAAGGCGCCCTCCTTGGCCAGCCCGTGCGTCTCCACGATCGTTGAGTCCAGGTCCAACCGGTGCGGGCCCGCCCCCGTGGCCCAGCACGCCAGGAGCAGCTGCCGGGCGACCGCGTCCAGCTGGCGCAGATGACCGTAGGTGAAGCTCCACAGCCACGTCCCGATCGTCGACGGCGCCTTCGCCGCGCCCAACAACCGGCCGGTGGCACCGGCGCGGAGCACACCCAGGTCATCGATGCTGTCCGCCCCGGCGAGCATCCCCATGATCACGGTGGCGACCTTCGCGTCGCTGTTGGCCCCCACCGACCCTCGCAGGCGCAGGCCCCGGCGGATCACCCCCGGCATCCCCAGCCGCTGCCACAACGACGCGGCCTGCAGCAGCCGCCCGTGCTACACCAAATTCGGGTCGTCGAAGCTCACCCCGACCCGGCTCGACTCATGCGATGCTCGCATCCGGCAGATGCTCTCTCCTGCGCGACGATTTGGTCCCTCGATAAGACCAAACTATCTGCAGCGCAGGGCATCTGCCCCTAGACACGCCGGACAACATCAATGCCTAATGGTGCATCCAGGCTGAAGCGCGTACCCTGAAGCCACGGCCGAGGTCGGTGAACGCAGCGCTGGTCGCCCAGGCCTGGCGGGATGACCCGTCACTCGCCGACCGGCACCCGGGCGCCAGGAGTGGACGAGACGCGGACCTGCAGCGTACGCTTGCTGCTGGCCGAGCAAACGCGCTCGCGCGAAGAACGACATCATTTTCGCGGCAGCCTTAACAGCGTGGCACGCCCGTGCCTTCTCCAAGTGTCACTCAGGAGGCGGTCCAACCGAGGCCGTCCAACGACATCGAGGAGATTGACATGGCCATCAGTGCCGTCCAGGACCCGTTCGCGGCCCAGCAGCGGCTGGTCGATCGGCTAAACCAGTCCGGCTGGGACCTCATCGTCGGGGACGCCTTCGTCCGTGGCATGCGGGACATCGGCTACAAGAGCACGTCCTACGCCCTCGCCGAGCTCATCGACAACTCCGTCCAGGCCGGCGCGACCTGGGTGAACGTGGTGTTCGGCTTCAACCCTGGCAGCGCCAAGCCCGCCCGTATCGCGGTCGTCGACAACGGCTGGGGCATGGTGCCCGAGATGGGCCGAGCCTCTCTGGTCTGGGGGGCCGGCACGCGCCCCGACGACCGCAAGGGCTTCGGGAAGTACGGCTACGGCTTGCCGTCCGCGTCGGTGAGTCAGTGTCTTCGCGTGGAGGTCTACACCAAGATCAGTGCTGGTGATTGGACCAAGTCCTACCTTGACGTCGAGGAGATCAGCGACGGCCAGTGGACCCACAACCACCGAATCAACACGCCGGAGTACACGGTCGCAGAGCCGCCCGCCTTCGTCCGTGACCACCTGATGGAGAAGCAGCAGTGGCCGATGGATCACGGCACTGTCGTGGTCTGGGACAAGCTCGACCCGGCACGGCTCGACTACAGGACGCGCGACGCGCTGCGCCACAGCCTGATTGACGATCTGGGCGTGATTTACCGTCGCTACCTCGTCGAGGTGCCGATGACGGTCGACAACGAGAAGGTAGAGCCCTGCGACCCGTTGTTCCTGACGCCGGGCTTTCGCTACTTCGACCTTGACGAGGATCGGGCGGTCGAGCTGCCGATGGCGACCATCGACGTCCCTGACGCAGTCACCAAGACGACAAAGGGAGTCATGCGCGTCCGCTTCTCCCGGATGCCGGCGAGCTTCTACCGAAATCCGAAGTACAAGCGAACCAACACTTCGGGCAAGGGCGTATTCAACGAGCGTGCCGCGATCGCCGACGCCCACCAGGGCATCATCTTTCTGCGAAACGGTCGGCAGATCGACGTCGTCAAACCTCCTCGCCATTGGGGTGCCTTCTCGAACCCAACCACTGACCGCTACTGGAAGATCGAGGTCGATTTTGACGCGACGCTCGACGACGAATTCTCCATGACGACCGCGAAGCAGCAGGTCGTGCCGTCTGAGAGCGTTTGGGACCGCCTGAAGGACGGCGCCAAGATCGTCGAGAACATCACGTCCATGCGGGCCACCTACAAGAAGGAGACGGCCAAGGTCCGCGGCGAGACCGAGAAGAGCCGTGAGCGGGCGTCCGTCAAGGTGCAGGACCAGGCAGACAAGTACCGAACCACGCCTTCGCCGCAGGACACCGCCCGCCGCCGTGCGGAGGCGACGAAGAACCTCGAGGACGAGGCTCGCCGTCGCGCCCAGAAGGCGGGCCTGGCGGAGGGCACGGTCAAGCAGGATCTGGAAGCCGCACAGGACGGCATCACGCGGGCTGTAGAGACCGAGGACATGCCGGGTGCTCCGTTCTACCGGTGCGTGCAGCGAGGCGGTCAGCGCGTCCTGCTGCTCAATGCTGCACACCCCTTCTACACCGACCTCTACGCCGCTTCGCACTCGACACCGACGCTGCGGGCGGGCTTGGAGTTGCTACTGTGGACTCTGGGCAACGCTGAGGTCGACGCGGAACCCGACTCCCCGCGCCGCAAGTTCTACGAGAGCGAGCGGGAGACCCTCTGGTCGCCGACGCTGAAGATCTACCTGACTGAGCTCCGCAACGTCGACGTCACTGATGAGGATGAGGAGGACGACGCAAGCGCCGCGTAATCGAGGCTAGCAGCTGGGCTAGCCAAGCGCTGGCCCAGCTGCTAGCCTCGAGCGTATTGACTACAACTGGATAGCACGACAGGGGTTCGTCTCATTGCCTGGGTACCTGCCTGGGCCAACCGACGATGTCGAGCCACTATGCACACCCGTCCGGGTGCCCCTGACTTCACTCTGAAGGGGATACCGTGATGGGCGTTTTTGTTTCTGCGGCCGAAGGGTCGCTCGACGACCAGCTCTCGGCCGCGCAGGCCGCCAAGATCGACGACTCGCCGGCAATGGCCGACATCCTTAACCGCTTCGAGGGGCTCGCCTCCTCGATTGCTCGCACGCTGACGTCTGACTGGAGCCTTCAGCAGGACCTCACGCAGAGCGCCCGCATTGGCGTCGTCAAGGCCGTACGGAATCATAGCGTCGGGACGCTGGGCTTCCCGTCATATGCCAAGCGCTACATGGTGGGTGAAGCCCGCCGCACGCTGATGGCGATGACCGCCAAGAACGAGACGGCCATCGACCCGATTGACTATGAGCTGATTGACGCGGTGCCACGCGATGCGGCTCCTGACACGACCTATGAGGTCATCGACCTGATCTCGGTGCTCACGCCCGAGCAGCAGGCCGTCGCGACTGCGCACTACATCCACGGCGTCAGCGTCACCAAGATCGCCAGCGCGCTTGGCATCAGCAAGCCGGCCGTCAGCCAGCGGCTGAACACCATCCACCGCGTCCTGCATGGTCCGGTCGCGATGGCGGTGGCGGCATGAGCACCGAGGCCAAGCTCGCGAACCTGCTCCAGTCGGCGCAGACGGCGAAAGAGGTCGATCAGCTGCTGCAGATGGCGGCGGCGGCCGGCTCGAAGGTCGTCCCGGTCGGTGGGCGCGAGAACAACATCGGCACGATCCGCATGGCCTCGGACCCCGGGCTTGCCCTCATCGAGCGCATCACCAACGGCCTCGACAGCCTGCTGGAGCTGGCCGTACTGCTGCACCCCGGCAGCAACCCGCAGACCCCGGAGGCCGCGGCGCAACTGCTTGGCGTCCCGGCCGGCGGCGTCGCCGACATGACGGACACCGAACGGCGCACGCTTGCCGAGCGGCTGATTTTTTCCTTGCACGACTCCGGCCTCAAGCGTCGACCGACGGTGCGAATAGTCGACTGCGGCATGGGCCAGCACCCATCCAAGTTCGCGAGAACGCTCCTCTCACTCAACGAGAGTAACAAGGTCGGGAAGCCGTTCACCATGGGCACGTACGGCCAGGGCGGCTCGGTGACCTTCGGCTTCAGCCGCTACACGATCATCGTTTCGCGCCGTCACCCCGACCTGCTCGAGCCCGGTGAAGAGGACCGCCTCGGCTGGACCGTGGTCTTCGAGGAGCAGACCGACCCATCCAAGAACGTACTTCCCCGCTACGTCTGGCTCGTCCAGCCGGACGGCTCGCCGTTCAGCCTCCCGGCATCGCTGTTTCCCGGCTTCGACCATGGCGTACACGTGACGCACGTCGAGTACGACATCCAGGGACTCCAGGGTCCGTTCACCACGCAGACCTGGCAGTTCATGCATTCGGCGATGTTCGAGCCGGTTCTACCATTCCTGATCAGCGGCGACCGCGACAACGACCCGAAGAAGAAGGATGGTAGCCGGGATAGCCGCGTCGTGATCGGCAACAGCGCGCGCTTGGCGAACATCGCCGGCGCCCGAGGCGAGATTGAGCTCGGCGCGCACGACAGCTTCAAGATCGACCTCGGGCCAGACCACGGCTCGGTCACTGCCGACTACTGGGCGCTGGTTCGGCCCGAGGGGTCGACGTCGAAGGGCGAGCCCGCCGGGTCGTACGTTGAGGCCGCCTCGGCGGTCTGTCTGACCCTGCACGGCCAACGCCAGGACACCGAGCGGCGCGGCTGGATCAAAGACAGAGCGAAGCTACCCTTCTTGTACAAGAACATCGTGGTCCACATCAACGCCAACGGACTGCTACCCGCTGGCCGGCGGGAGCTCTTCGCGTCGACCCGCGAGAGGGCCACCCAGAGCGCGCTGCGGAACCTGATCTACGACCGAGTCGTCGAGGAGCTGCGCACGAGCGAGGACCTCAAGGCGCTCAACCACGCTGAGAAGCAGCGGATGCTCATGCGGTCGACGGCCGCGACGAACGATAAGGTCCGGAAGCGGCTGGCCAAGTTCGTGCAGCAGAAGCTCAAGGGCACGACCAAGCCGACGGGAACAGGCAAGGGCGCCGGCCACGGCCCGAACAACCCCGGCGGTTCCTTCCACGGGGGCGGCAGCGCCCAGCCCGGCGGAGGCGGCAGCAGCGGCGGTGGCCCGCACAAGCCGCGCAACACCGACGACACCAACCTGCCCAACGTGCCGACCAGCGTGGTCTTCGAGTCCAAGCGGCTCAAGGTCAAGCAGGGTCATAGTGCTCACGTATGGGTGGAGATCAACGCCAAGAACGGCTACCTTCCGCGGCACGACAGCGACCTCACCGTTGAGATCACCGGCAATGCCGGTCACGGTCTGATGGTGACGACGCGATCCAAGCTGTTGGGCGGTAAGTCGCGCTGGGCGCTGATCGCGACTGTCGACACCTCGCTCGGCGAGTACAAGCTCCACGTCGCGCTGATGACGGCCAACGGCGAGCTGACTGCTGACCTGCCCATCGAGGTGATCGCGCCGCCGGCGGAGCCGTCGCAGCCTAAGGGTGGCAGCGACGTGGACGCTGGCCCCGACGTCCGCTGGATGACTGAGGAGGAGTGGGACGACGACTGGAGCGCGCAGGTCGTTGGCCGCGTCGCTGAGGACGACGAATCAACGATCATCTTCGTCAACAAGGACTACAACCTGCTTGCCAAGACTCTTGCGTTGAACACCCTGACAGCTGAGCAGATGCAGGTTCGAGCCGACCGCTACCAGTACCCGATCGCCTGCGCGCTGTGGCTCCAGGACCACCAGGTTCGACGTATGGCTGCTCCCCCTGACGATGCGTACCAGCAAGGTGAACTACACCGGCTTGCGGAGGCCGTGCTGCTCGCGATGGACGCGGACGTTGAACTCGCCGCGGAGGGTGGCGAGGACTAGCAGCAGGACGGCGCAATGTGCATGCCCGGCCTCGGACAGCAACCGTCTGGGGCGGGCATCGCCGTCCCCCGGACGGCCTTGGGGACGGTCGACCACCGGGCCGTCCAGCCGTATCCTGACGCCCGCCAGACCCGCCGGCCCTCGGCCGTGCCCTCCCTGCGGTTCGGCGCGTACGCCGGGTCTTGTCGGACCCCGCGCCAGAATGACAGGGATGTAGTTCGTCGACTCGGAGGCCCAGATGACCGACACCCTTGGCCGGATGGCCAACTTGGCAGGAGTGGACCCGGTGCGCACCTCACGTGCACGCCGAGTCCGCAGGAAGCTGCGGGTGGTGAGCATCCCGGTCGCCAAGATCCGTCCCGAGGACGGGCTTGGCCGGAAGCGGGACCGCGATGGCCACCGGGACCTGCGCAGGTCGATCGAGCAGTTCGGCGTGCTGACGCCGGTCACAGTGCGACTGGCGCCCGACGGCTCCGGTGACTACCTCTTGATCAAGGGTCAGGGCCGGACGCTGGCCTGCCAGATGCTCGGAATGGTGACCATCTCGGCGATCGTCGTAGACGACGAATTCGCTGAGAACGAGAAGGTGGGGCAGTTCCTCGTCGAAAACGTCGCCCGGCTCCGCATGCGGCCGGTCGACCGCGCGCTGCTCATCTCCAGGGCGCGAGCGAAGGGCGAAGAGACCGTTGACGTCGCCCGGCGCTTCGGCGTCACACCAGCGACGGTCCGGCGCTTAGAGGCGCAGCTCGACGGCGTCACCAAGGGTGAGGTAGCCGCCTTGAGGAGTGGCAGCGTCAACTTGGCGCTACATGCCGTCATCGCCCGCCACGTCGACAGCTTGGATCGCGGTGACATCGTCGCCGAGATCGCCAAGTACTCGCTTCGGACCCGGGAGGTCGACCAGCTGTTTCAGGCGATCGGCTGGGACAAGCTAGCCGACCTCGGCCGCGACTACCGCGATACCCGCTTGCGCCTCATCGCCTGGGCCTGCAACAAACTATCTCAGCTTGACGTCGGCACGATTACCGATCGACTCGGACAATTAGCCGAGCAACTCCCCCTATCCCTCCACGAGGGACTGCAGACGGCACTACCGGTCGGTGCGTGATGAAGCTGATCACTATCGCGCCGGATGAACTCGTGGTGAGCGATGAGCTCCGCCGTTCCGGCAGCGCCAGGTTGTTTGAGGAGCGCCTGCGCTCGTCCATCGAGGAGATCGGCCTGGTCGAGCCGATCAAGATCGCGCTCGGGCCATCCGGCAAGTACGTGGTCGTCGACGGCACCATGCGGCTGCGAGCGATAGCGGCCATCCGTGACAACAACCCAAAGGCGTTCTCCAGGGTGCCCGCGTACGTCACCGACTATGACCTTCGGTACGAGATCCGATACCAGACCGACATTTACCAAGATCTCCTGCCCAGCCAGCTGGCGACCCTGGTCGAGCATCTGCACCACAGCGAGAACGTGAAGAAAGTCGACATCGCCCGCTACATCGGCGTTTCCCCCGCTACGCTGCGCAACTACACTGGCGTTGGAAGGCTCATCGAGCGGGGTGGCCTGTTCGAGCAGCTCGTCGAACTGATGGACGTTGGCGTGTTCCCGTCTTCGAACCCGTTCGCCTGGCTCCGTTTGAAGCCGGAAGCGGGTGGACTGCGCCTGATCCTGGAGGGCCTCGCCGAGCCCGGCGACTCGGCGGAGATGTGGGTTCAGCGCATGCTCTACGCAGCGCGCCAGGGTCACGGCAAGCGCTTTCAAACGGTTGAGGTGGAAACGCTGACCGGCGAACTAGCCGATGAGTATTACCGCGTCGACGCCGACGTCCGACAGGTCAAGCATGACCTCGGCAAGCGCCGCGCGAGCGGCATCGAGCCCAAGACCCCACGGAGCACCACGGCTGCGGTCAAGAACCTGAAGACCGTGTCCCGTCGAACTTCCGACCCGGTTCTGCAGTCGGTAGCAGCGTCCATGACGGCATACCTGCAGTGACGGCCGCGACCGTGGACTGGTCAGACGCCTTCTTCGATCTTCCCGAGCCCGACTCGATCGACGGGGGGACAACGAGCCTCGGGCCGCTGTGGCACACCGCCAGCGTCCGTTGGGGTCACTCAATGCACACGATGTGCTCGTACCACGGCATGTTCCCGGCCAAGCTCGCGCATCACTTCATCCAGCGCTATTCACGACCCGGCGACTTAGTGGTCGATCCCTTCGCCGGTCGTGGCACGGTGCCGCTGCAGGCCCGGGTTGAAGGTCGGCGGACCATTGGCAACGACCTAAGCCCACTCGCGTACGTACTATCGAATGCCAAAGGCAACCCACCGACGTGGACGTCGGTCATGGCAACGGTCAATGAGCTCGAAAGGGGTTACCTGGCACCCCAGGATTACCCTGACGTGTCTCCCGACATCGAGATGCTGTATCACCCCAAGACGCTGCAGCAGCTTTGCTACATCCGCGAGTACCTGCACGCCGAAGGTCTTGTGCATTGGTCACGCGAAAAGCATATGATCGCCGGGGCGCTCGCGGGGATCATGCACGGGGCACACCGACGTGACGGCAGCTCGCAGTACCTCAGCATCGCCATGCCGAATACCTTCAGCATGTCACCAACCTACGTTGCAAAGTACATAGCCGAGAAAGGCCTCAAGCCGCCGGACCAGAATGTTTTCGAGCGGTTGCGAGACAAACTTGCCCGGCTCTATCTCGACGCCATCAACGGACCGGCCGGCCAGACTTTTCATGATGATGCAACCGCACTGCTCGTTGGTAACCACGTTCCCGCACGCAGCGTCGATTTGATCGTCACCTCCCCGCCCTACCTGCGCGTAGTTAACTACGGCACGGCTAACTGGATCCGGCTTTGGCTGATCGGCGTCGACGAGGTCGGCCGAGAACGCGGCGCCGGCCGACAGCGGCTCAACGAGGCTCTCGACCATCGCCACACCTACGACTCCTACAGGGAGTTTATGCGCCGCATGCTCTTCGGCATCCAGCGTTCGCTGAAGCCAAGCGGTGTCGCAGCGGTCGTCATCGGCGACGTCGTCGAGCCAGGCAAGGACCGGGTGCCCTTGGCCATGCAGATGTGGGAAGAGCTGCGCGGAGAGACGCAGCTGCATCTGGTGCAGCTGATCGAGGATGAAATCTCCGTAGACAAGAAGGTCAGCCGCATCTGGGGCGAGACCAAAGGTCAAGCGACCGACAAGGACTGCGTACTCGTGCTGTCGCACCAGGGCGCCGGCATCGTCGACAACGGCGAGGACATCGACTGGGATGAGCCTTACCGTGACGGCGGACCAGATGCTGCCCATGCCCGCCTGAAGACTCGGTAGGACCTGCGGGCTCGTGTTCGATGTTCCAACACCGATAGGCCGCTACCGCGTGTGGGTTCCGACGTGATCGCAACCATCCTCATGAATCCGCCACTCTCGGCTGGATTACCGACGCGACGCGCGCTATTGGCCTTGGAAGAAGCCCAAGGCAGCGAAGTGCGGCTGGTCAAGCTGCTGGCACTGGCGACCCATTCGTTCACGGAGATCTCAGCCGCTGCAGCGATTTCCACGCCATGGCTGCAGGCTCGTTCAGAGATACGTCGATCGCTACAGCAGGCAGATGAGGTTCACGCCGCCTGGGGGATTGGCGCTCTGGTGGGCGCGGCACGATTGTATGTGGCGGACCAGCTCGCCTACGTCTACGAGAAGGCCGATGCAGCCGGCCCATTCGCACATCTAGACGCTACTAGGGCGTGTCGCTCAAGTGGTGGCGCTGACCTGCGGGATGGTGCGGGTATGTCACGTGATGAGGTGTTCACCGAGGATCAGTGGGCTCGGGTAGAGCCGTTGTTGCCGTCGTCGAAGGGCAAGC
>JAABUP010007923.1_pt1 | contig 13845 bp, 22 predicted proteins | sample 5559201 | NCBI WGS metagenome assembly JAABUP01 (sample SAMN10711887, study PRJNA513373) | rock metagenome | isolation source: Antarctica rocks | place: Antarctica | reverse complement strand
CCCCGCCAAGAATAAACATATCGACCCACCAACCAACCAGCCAACCAGTACACGCAAGCAAGTCGCAACGATGTTAGGTCAGATGTCAAATGTGTTTCGACAAGGCAATGCGTAACATGCCAGCATACATCTTGAGCTAGGTCTGCAGCGTGATCAGGGCAACTAGCGAGAAGCTTGAGAGTCAGACAAGTTAGCAAGAACTGATCATCACTTCATCATATGTCAACCTTGCTGCAACGGCTTGATGCTGAAATTGCTGTATTCACTGACAACTTTGCGAACCTGGTCAAAGCTTCCCGGGTCGACACGCCTGATGACAACACCACCAAGGTAGTCTGGAGTCATCGTTTATTGAGCTGTACCCTTTGTGAGTTGAGCTGCTGCACTGCAAAAAAGCTGCTCGGCTACGCTTGGCGCCCCTTGTTCCGAGTCAACCACTCCACAAAAATAGTATGCTATGCCAAGGGGTTGATAGCTGAGGTGAATGCTTTTGTGGCTGCCTGCTTGACTCGACACTGTATGTTGCAAGTAGGGTGCTAGGGTTGCTGGAGATCTACTAGAGGTCCTAGCAGAGAAGATGGTGTTGTCTGGCCAGAACCTCATAAGCATGATAGCAGAGCTCAAGCAAAATGCTGTTGTCAGCAATTTTGCTCTGTTGAACCAGAACATTGCTCAGCAAGATGCAACACACCACAAAACCAATGAAGCCTTACAAGCTCAGCTGGCATCATTACAGCATCAACTGCGCCAGGTGTGCATGTGCTCTCGTAAAATTTCACTTGGAAGTACTGTCTGTCCATGTAATGACTTTCTCATCCCCTTTCAAGGGTCTCTGCTATGGACATTGCACAACCTCACATGTTGGGCCACACTGGCCAGAAACAGAATGATGTGCACACGCAGGTCTCCGAGAGAGTATGACAGCACAAAGCTCAATGCCATGCTCTTGTCAGAACACCATGGCCTTTGAATGCCCCAGTGTTGCTGGAAGCTCTGGCTGCAATGCCACGAGTGCACAAAACAAACATAATCAAACGCACGAGCACAGCTGTTCATATGAGCAACAGAGGACATGTCATGGACAGGCAGATACAATCATGAAATGGTCACAGTCAGGAATGAAAAGGAGCTTTCAGACCTGAAGCACTTTGTCCACTCAGGTGCTTAAAAGTAGTAAATTACAATGCATTCAGACCCATCTGTGCAAGCAGCTTTGGCCTCCTCAGCCCTCTATAAGCACTGCATTCCAGCATCAGCTGTTGCTGATACACAGTTTTTTGGCTGGTGCCCCAATGGATGAGCTTGCTAGTGCCTTGATGTACGATTGTGATGAAGTGATTGATGTCAACAATTGTGAGGATCATGACATCAACTCAGAAAATCAGCAACTCCATGAACGTGTTGCACATTTCAGCAAGGATGTGTCTGCACAGCCACATTCAACCAATGATGTACAAATAGCATGCCATAGCTTGCCACACAAGGATTCATTTGAAAGTGAGATAGCTTGCAAGGCCTCCAAGTGCCTGGTGCAATCACTGCCGGCTGACTGATTGCACTTGCACATCAGGGTTATGCTTCTCAAAGAGCTTCTCCATGAAAATCAGCTCAGGTTTGACTTTCTGGAACTCTTCCTGATTCATTCTGTCATGAAACAAGGTACCCTACATACACAAACTTCATCCTTGCCCATAGGTGCAAAAGCAGTATGTATGCTATTTGATGCAACATCAAGTCACATACACACACACAGGAAACCATGTCAGCAGCTGGGTGACTGCAAAAACGGAAGCCAGCACAATCAGCTAATCATCAGACTAACCTGTAGATGATCGTACTCATGCTGAAAAATCCTGGCTTGCCAGTCTGTAAGAGAAAGGGACACTGTGGCGCCATTTTCATCTTGTGCCTTGATCTTAACTGTGTTTGGTCTCTGCACAAAAACCACATGGCACTTAGTGGATAATCACAAAATAGCACAGCTAATGAGAGCTGACAGCATGACATGCTGAACTTAACAGCAGAATCCTGTAAAGTCTGACAAAGTGTGTGCATATGCTTACCGATACATCTCCTCGTATGTACAGATCTATGCTGGCATCCTGAAATGAGAGACATCCCTCTTCCATATTCTCTGTCCCTTTGCCACTGCTGATCAGTCTGGGGTTGACTAAAATCCATTCCCGCCCTTTTCCTTTCTCGCCCTCAGGATTGTACACCATCAATCGGACGTTGACCCCCACCTGTGGGGCTGCCAAACCCACACCTTCATCTCTACATGCCATGTCAGCAAAGCAGTTAGCTTACAAATGGCTGTTGTTAACAGGGCAAAGAGCAAGCAGGCATATCCCATTGCAAGCTACAAGTGAAGATATGTCTGTGGAATGCTGAGGTGGAACTTGCATTAAAATCATTCAGCCTATCACCTGTACATGATTTCGAACATTTCAGCAGCAAGCTGCTTGAGGGACTCATCAAAAACTGCTATCCTAGCATTCTTTGCTCTGAGTCGAGGGTCAGGGTACCGCACAATGTCTAGCGGCGACTCCCACTCTAACTTAGAAACTGCAGTGAGAATACAGAAAGGTCAGCATGTAAGGCGATCGTGCGTGTTGCAAATAGATAATATACAGGCATGATATAATAGACCTGAGGGTATCGAACCATCATCGTCATCCTCCTTCATGTCTGCTTTGCCGCTTGCCAACTCCCTTAACATCAAGCTCTTGCGAGCTTGTGCAACTGTGGATCGCAGATTTGCCTGCCGCGCAAAGTTTCGATGCATTGAACACGCATTCCCACAGGGCGCGGATGTCGCATTGAGATGGCCGCCTCGGAACGGGACGCAACAGAGCTGACGTATGTGCTGCAGAGGCAGTTGCCTCATAGTCGGTCGCACCAGCAAGCAGGGAGTTCAGGTGATGGGTGTCGCGTTCTGCGACAATAATAGTGTAGAGCGGTGGCAGAGCTGGAGCAAAAGCGGACGGCCGCTGATGAGTTGGTTGTAGAGCTCAGCTTGCACAAACATTCGCAAGGCCAATTTGGAGGCCACATGACATGATTTTGTCGGCGATTTAGCCTTAAACTGTAACACCCATTGTACCGGTAAGCAGGAAGTTGATCAAGCAACGCGTACGGATACAGTGACTCATTGTACTGCAGCATGAAGCGTCAAAGAGTACACAACGAAGCTGGTGGAGGCTATGGCTACGGCTACAACAACTTTGGTGTCCCTGGTCCGGCAACAGGATCAGGCGCTGCCGGCTTGAGTTTGGCTGCTGCTGGAATGGGGCAGATGCATTCTGGGCACCTACAAGATTCCACTCTGCAGCATGGTATGCAGTTTGGCATGCAGCCCAATCTGCCGGGCGGGATGGGAGGCATGTCTAACCTAAACCATAGCAACGGCCTGCACTCTGCCTTGCCGCCCGACATGAGCGGGACCCGCTTTGATAATAACTTTGGGGCTGTTGGCATGGGGGTGCCGTCAGCGTTAGGACATAGCCTAGGATCAGGCTTGACAACTAGCAGTGTGCAATCACAAGTGGGAAAACACATGGGGCAGAATATGGGTGGCTCCCACACCATGGCACCAGACATGGGGCCAGGCATACTTCATAGCATAGGGTCAGGTGGCGGCCAAAACATGATGCATAACATGGGCAATGCCAATCTTTCCCTTGGCTCAAACATGAGCAATCCCAACCTCTCCCTGGGGTCTATGGCCACTGGGGGTTTGGAGGCACAAGCTGGGCTCGGTCAAGCCATGGGCCAAGGCATGGGTATATCCGAGGGTTTTCCCTGTGTCAAATTGCGGGGACTGCCGTTTGATGCCATTGAGCAAGACATAGCAGTGTGGCTGGTATGTTTTCGGGATGTATTGCTGTATTCTTGTTTTTTTGGACGATCCCCAGGCAATGCATGGCCGGGTCATGGCAAGCTACCTTTGTGTTGAGGGTCTTCAAGCGGGCATTGGCTGTGTTGTTGTCAAGCAGCAATGAGTCACGTAAGCTCAGAGCTTGGTCTCCACCAGTGAAGGGATTTGGCTATGATTGGTAGCAAAAAAACCTGCATGTGGGGAAAACGCCCATGTAATGTGGTCAAAGTCTGCTGGTCATGTTGTTACTGTTGGCATCTGTTCCCATTGCTATACCAAGCTCTCTCCTGGGCAGCCCGGTACAATACTTGGCTTCTCATCAAAGTGACGCCAAAAGGTGTAGTCTTTTCTTTTCTTGCCTTTCTACTAAGCTCCCTCTCAAACGGCCCATTATTGCTGTGCAGGAAACAGAGCCGCTGGATATCATCATTGTCAGGAGGGGCCAACGCAGTACTGGTGAAGCCTTTGTGCTTTTGCGTATGCCCATTCAAGTCGAGCTCGTTCTGAGGAAGAACAAAACGTACATTGGCAAGCGCTATGTGGAAGTGACTCTTGCCAAGAAGCTGGTGAGGTCCTGTGTCACATGACTTGGGTTCAGAAACTTGTATGCCTCATGCAGCAACCACATCTAGACGTGCACTCTAAACGTAGCATAGTATTTGTAGGCAAAACATGCTGAGCACATACCATTTGTAAGTTTGCAAGCAGGCTTTGAGCTACCTCTACATCATGTTGAGTGTTGTTGGCTGGGTTGAGGGTGCAAACCAGCAACCAATCTGTATAATACAATGTAGCAGCAAGGAAGTTTCACCAGCAATATGGCTGGTGCTTGTGCAGGATTTCTACAAAGCCGTTTTTGTGATGGTGCGGGATGACGCTGAGAACAATCCTGCACCTTCTCAGTCACATGACAGGCATCACAGGGATCATGTGCCTAGACATGCAAGCCCTGTACATAGGCGTCACAGCAGCAAGCACAGCAGCAGAAATGAGGGCAGCAGCCGACACAAAAGCATAGAAGGTACAAAACATCAGCTGACTTCGTCATCAGGCTGTACAGCGCATGCCATCACTGACAGCGCTCAACGCAGATGCTGCCATTACTAGCTGGGCACTGATGTTTTTTTGCTTTTCTGTGCTGTGCACTCGCCCATGAGCTGTGATTGGCAGCTCATTGCTTCTGGTGGCAGATTGCTGTATCAGCACAGGGCAGAGCAACCTGTGCAAAAACCAATTTGCAGCAAGCTTGCATGTGGCATCAATCAAAGTCACTGTCATAGTTCATAGACCTGTGCTCAACGTGTTGATGATTGACAACCTGCATAGGCTGGCTTGAACTTAAGCAAGCTTCATGCACAAAGCACGCAACATGCTCATGCTGACCATGTGACTGACCACGCTGACCATGTGACTGATCATGTGACTGACCATGACTAACCCTGCTGATGTTGGTATTGACCCTAAGTAAGCATGACTGTGAACGCAGCCAATGGCAGCAGCGATTATGAGGACCATCTGCTTCCGTCCCAGAAGGTGCACACTGGCGTGCTCAAGATGCGGGGCCTGCCCTTTGCTGCCACACCAGATGACATCGTCTACTGGTTCAACAGCTCAGGCCTGCCCATCGAGCCCTTAAATGCAAACAGGTCAGCAGCTGTACAACTTTTTCAAGGGTCACCAGTCTGACCTGCTGCGTTGCAGCCTCAAGCATGCGCGCATACCAGATACGTTGGAGTTTTGCTGTTGATGTTGAAAGAGTATTGTTGATGTTGAAGGGTACTGTTGATGTCAGAAGGTTACCTATGATGTCTGCTTGATGTTCAGTGCTGTATCAATATGTTGCCTCTGCCTGAGCTGAGCAATACTTGCTTGGGTGATGCATCTGCCAGCAAGACAAGCTGTGTTGCACTGTTAAACATGTGGTACAAGCGCTGAGTATGACTGTGAATGGTGCTGCAGTGTACACATTGTGATGAACAGCAGTGGCAAGCCAACAGGGAATGGGTATGTCCAGTTTGGCTCTGCTGAGGAGTCCAAGGCTGCTATGGCTAAGGACCGCAAGACACTGGGCAGCAGATATATAGAGCTGTTTCCCTGTAGCCGAGAAGAATTGGCTGAAGCTGCTTGAGGCAGTATCAGCAGCCTCTTTGCATGGTATTGTAGAGCGCTACAGAGTAACGGACAAATGACCTGTGTAGTTTTATGGACACAGCAGTTGGGATTCAATCATTGTGGACACAGCAGTTGGGATGTGAAATGATTTGGGAGCTTCATGCCACATCACCACACATTGGGTGCTGGGCAAGTTATTAAAGCTGCTACCTGGTCAGGCGGCACGTCAGCAATGCAGTGATGCTGTTATGGTAATTTGGAGTGATGTTGCTTGTGTTCGCCAAGTTGAGGGGGTGTTTGGGGGTTGGTTCTACAGAACTTGCTGAGACTCTTGTCCAGACAGTTAATAAATCAGATAGACATTGCGATTTGCGTGTATACATATACTGCAATAATGCAGCAAAGTTCAGGAAAGCAGTGAGGGCAGTGTGTGTTCCGGGCATAGGCTATAGCTGTAGGCATAGGTACCGAAGCATATATAGCAACATTCATGCGACATATTTCAATGCTGGCTAACATGCAACTAGCCAAGACTGACACCACGAGCAGTAAGTTCCGATGCATATGTAAATGCGACGTATGCTTGCACCAGCTTATGTTGTATACCAATCAGCACTTCAAACTATAGCTGCCAGCTGAGCATTCAGAAAGTGCACATAATATGGGGACATATGTGTGCCATCAAATTGCAAGGCAGGATTCAAGCTGCTGCTGTCTGGCGTCAGCAGATCTGGGAAGAAGTCCAGCCAGTGCAATCTTCCCTGAGCCTCAGGCGTCCTGCTTAGAATCTCAATCTGCACAATGCACACTCGAGATCAGTCGCTAAGTAAAGCTCAACATGCACTTTGGTCTGCGCTAACATTCATGGTACTTTCTGCTCAACCTCATGAAACTTTCCAAGGCGCATGGGTTACATTCTGCTTGAGACTGACATTGATGCAGTCTTGGACAGAGGCGGGCGTAGACACAAAGGCATGACAGGGCACTGACAGGTCTCACAGTCTGTGTTCAGCAATGGCATGTGCACCTGCTGCTGCAGCTTATGGTTGAATGGGGCGACCACATGCCGTGTTTCGTTCAGCACTGGTGCTATGGGGTGCACAAACATCTCAAATCCCCGCTCCTGCACTAGCTTCAACAACACATCTGCACCGCACAGCCAGCTCAGTTGGGATGCTTCTGCCAAAACACCCCACAAAAAACAGCAGCTGCAATGCAAAGTATGGCTCAACCACTTTGTGAGCATTGCATCAAGGCGCATGTTCACCAGGGCTGTAGTGCAATTTCCTCTGGATCGGCACAAGCATATACTGTTCGCAAGGTGCATAACGCTGTCCAAAGAGACATTCTCTAATCACAAAGCCCCATACCAATCCCGAGCAGTTTTGTGAGCTTGAACTTCCAGTACAAAAATGAGTTTTTCTACGACACAAGGGAGGACACGAAAAAAGCGTGTTGTCAAAAGCGTAGCATCACCTTTGTAGATGTGAAGCAGCACATCCATGGCAGCATCCACAGTCTCATACTTGAGCTTGTCCACAGCCATGGTCAACCCCTCCCGGCAGTCAATCTCCCCCAAACATGAAGATCACCTGGTACCATACAACACATCAAGTTTGCATGCATTCAACCAAGGAAACAGACTGATCTGTATCATGTTTGCTGTCTGACTTCCCGGCAGTCAATCTCCCCAGACATGAAGATCACCTGATACGATACAACACACCAATTTTGCATCTACCCACCAAGGCATCAGACTGATCTGCATCACAATTGCTGCCTGAGTTGTTGCAAAGTGAGGAGTGATGAGCACAACTCTGCAGCACAAAAGCACTTGGGAAAGGGAGGCTGTTATGACTTGTAATGTGTATGAACACTGGAGTTTTGCACTGCCTCAGGCCCCAATGTTGCGTGCACTGTTGTGTATTTTGCGAAATGGACATGCTCAGGGGATGACTCAATGTTCAGGAAAGGCACGCCATCAACAAGGAGTCCAGAAAACAACACAAAAGACAAACTAGCTATCTATTGACAGAATAAGTGCTTAGGAAAAATGACACATGGTGGGTGCAGGGTTGCTACTAATCTCCTGGACACCAGCTTCACCAGGACAAGCAGCAACATTCAGACAGACATTGTGCTGTGAGGCCTCAAGCAAGCATGGCCAACACGGTGCATGTGGTACAGGTGCGCGTGGTGAAAGGGGTTACCTGTGCATGTAGTGCAGGTGCAAGTGGTGAAAGAGATTACCTGTGCATGTGGTGCAGGTGCAAGTGGTGAAAAGGGTTACCTGTGCACCATCTGGCAGGTTAGCCATGGTGGTGAGGAAGGAGTGCTTGGGGTAGAAGATGCCAGCCTGGCGCATGTGCCAGATCTTGAGACCAGTCACCAGACAAGGCACTAGAACACGCGGCTGACCCCTTAGCTGGACCAGATTCCATGCCCCTAAAATTAAAATTTAACAAAAAAAATTGGTCATGCACATGTTTCTGCGTACCACTGCTGTTGTTTCAGTGAGGCAAGGTATTTGTAACACCAGCAGACACTGAACATGACATCAACTTTGGTAACTGCTGGTGTAAAGTGATGCCTGCTGTGAGGCTTACTCACGAGCATCATGCGCATTTTGTAGCAATTTGCAGAGTGCAATGCCGGACTTTCAAGCCCAGCAGGCACAGCATGACCAAGCAAGCAGATCCTTGAGAAGACGAAGCTGAAAGGCAAAGCATGACAGGCATCACAAGGCTGCAAAGGCAGACCTGAAAGGCAGTGTGAGTCCCCACAGAGGTACAGAGGCAGGGTGCCAGCAGCCTGGGGCAGGGGGGGTGGGGGGTGCTGCAGCACCAGCTGCTTCACACACCCAAAGTATGCTGCTTCGTTCCTGATCAGGGTTTTGTGAAGCTCCTGAGCTGAGGCTCGAGCAGCTGAGTCCAGCAAGTGCACTACTCGAACACAGCGTGGCAAAGCTCCACCAATGTACAGCAGCTTCACCACGGTGAAGAGGAGCGCCAAGAAGTCCAGCTGAGTGGGCGTGTACTCCACCTGTGCAAGTTGCAATTGAGTTTTGTCCCACTGTATTCTCATGAAATTCAGCGCGTAAGTACATACTTGATCAAATGACTCTCCATGATATCCTGGACATGTAGTCAAAGAGGATGAAAAGAGTGTGAAAAGGGAATGAAAAATGGAATGATCATGGAATGGAAAGAGGATGAAAAGGTTCATTCTTGAATGCTACATGACCTCATATGATAGTCAGCAAGATAGGGAAGACCTTCAAGCAACAGCTGTGGGTGACGGGGTCTGAAGGGGGTGCCTTTCATGCAATCAATTTGAGTATCCCCTCTTTGGGAATCATGGGGATGAGGGGGGGATCAACAAACAATGACTGGGGATTACAAGAAGCTTGATTGGAAGCCTTATTCAAGAGTGATTCTGGACCACAGATTGATCCGGAACATGATTGTCATGCTTACTATTTGTCACATGCAATCTGCCACAAAGTACATGACTAGACAGCAACTGCATGCATGCTTTCAAATCTGGATGAGAACAGAGACAGGTGGGTGCATGTCATGGCATTCTGCTTTGGCTGTGTATGCAGGCTTGGCATGCAGGGTGTATGTCAGTCATTTATCATGCCTGATTGGCCTGCTTAGCATGGCATCATTGTCGTGGGCGTTGATTGAAGCCTGAAAGCACTTTGATGATGAGCCTAATTGCCCAGAGCAAGCTTTCTCGGCCCCTTCAGTATAGGTGGACTTTTTGACAGCATCGCTGATGGAAGACACACCTTCTGCACTTCTCCAGATTGCTCCTCAATGCTGTGCACATCTATCTGGCCATGCAGTGATCCAAGTGCAATGCTGTCATGGCTTGCAGCATCCACGCCTACACCTGGCAACCCACCCTCAGCCAGGTCAGGCACCCCAGCAATGGCCTGGGGTGGACTATTTTTGGGGGGGGTTGCAACAGCATCTAGTGGGGTTGTGCCTGAAAGCGCAGAAGCAGATTGTTGAAGAATGCTGTTGTGCCATTACAGCCATGCAACAAGGGAGCCATGATCTGACACAACATGTCATACTGTCTTTTGCTGAGTGGCTGAGTTGTGTGCACTCCCTAACTGAAGACTAAACAGGTAAGGCTTTTGGACTGGGCTACCCACACCCTAGCAAGTTCAGTAAGTTGCCCCTCTTGCAAATTAAGGAACCCACACAGTTGAGTGAGCACAAAGGCTTCAGTTGGTGAGGTTCAACTTGATCACAAGGCAGTCAAATGTTGTGTCCTGAGCAAGAGAAGAGCCAGCAGCACCGCAAAACCCATGCTTGCAATACGCATGCATTACATATCAAAGTGAGTAGGCAAATGTGTGTAAGTAAAACAGATTGTCAACATCTCTGCAAGAAGGGCAGGGTGTCATGAAGCCGACCTGTGGGCCCCCAGCTGCAGTGAGGGGTCCACTGGGGGTTCCAAGGTTCTGAACGCAGCCAGGCCAGGGGGTCCTGACCAGTCAAAGGAGGCAGATGCTGCAGCTGCTCAACAACATTGGCAACATCCAAGCCACCGCCAGTCTCAATTCTGTACAAAACACCATGCACTGCTGATCAATTCCCAATGTTGTACATGACAACAGGTACTGCTGATCAACTGTCAATTGTGTACATGACAACAGTTACTGCTGATCAAATCTCAATTCTGTACCTCACCACAGGCACTGCTGATGAACTGTCGACTCTGTACATGACACCAGGCATTGCTGAACAACTGTACGCAGCAACAGGCAGTACTGAACAAAGCAGGTAGAGACCGGCTGTGCTGTTGTACAGTCTGCTGCTGCAACTCTGCGCAGTCATACGCATGTCTGCTGGCTGATGCATAGGCGCACACAGAGACCCACAGATAGACTCTGTCATGCAACGACTCTCAAAACAGCGTATCTAACAGGCTCACTTCATGCTTGCAGAGTGATGTGAGACGGCCCACATACACATACAGACTACAAAATGTGCAAACTTCTACTAGACTGTTACACTGCTGCTCCCCAGCAGGCTCTATAGCATTTTTTGTATTGATTACACAAATCTTTATACAAAAAGGAGGAAACAGAGTATTTATGCATGTCTGCAAGTGGTATTCTGGGATGCAGACAGGCAGCAAATCAGTGGTTTGACAGAGGCTGCTTGGCTCACTTGGTGGCTCTGCAAAAGTCCAGAGCAAGCTGCAGGGCTTTGCCATAGTCCTGATCCAGCTCCATGCCATGCATCAGGTTCAAAGCATAGCTGGGACTGCTGGGCTTCAGCTCCAATGCTCGCCTGCATGACACATGTAACAGGTCAGTAAGAGCTGCAAGGCTGTACAGAAACGGCTTGACAGAGAACTGGTGAGGTGTCCAAAGTCTGCAGCAATCCTGCTTCAATGGAACCTTAGTGCCCCCAGTAGAGATGCTGTGAAGGATAAGCTACCTTGCATGCGCATGACCATGCTGTCATCAGCTTCTTGAAGCATATGTGCTGCTAGCAGCAGCAGCATGACTCACAGGGTCATGTGAGTCATGCAGCTGACCTGAACAGCATGTTGGATGCTGGCACAGCGCCATGGTCTTTGATTGCGGTTGCCAAGAATGCCATGGCTGCATCAGTCTCCCCACCGCCATCCAGCTCAGCACGGAGTGCTGCCATGCCTTCAGGCCGTTGCAGACACTTGGCGAGGGTTAGCCTGCAACACACTGCCAGCAGTTCACAGCCTTGTGTCTACAAAGCATGTCAGCAGCCATGTGACTTTCAAGCTGCATAAAATTGTGGCCAGTTGTTGTCTGTTGACCCCCCTGATGAGTTCCAAAGACAGACAATGTATTGATTGATTGAGATTAATTGACACCACGGGCTCAGAGTGAACGACGCATTGAAAGGTGGTATGCTTGGTGTAGGCCAGCAAAAGTTGTAGGGCCCTTAAATGAGTAGGACGTGGATCTGTGCCAGGAAGACAGGCACAGACAAAATGATAATGGCACCACATGCATGTCTGGGCACCCTGTACTTTTACAGCCAAGGCAAAAAGCGTTGCTTGGCAAACATGTCAGGGCTCAAGCTGTAGTGAGACGCCTAGCTTCCCTTTGGCTACAAGCATGTGGGTGTGCTTAGTGATTCTGTCCACAAATAATGTATGATCTGTGTGTGGACATAACAAATGATCTGTATGTGGACATAGCATATGATCTGTGTATGGGCACAAGGCTGTTTTGCCAGGGCATACACAGAAGCTGCTCCCAGGCTTTGTGGCTACCTGATCTCTTGATCATCAGGTGCCCGGATGAGTACCCTGATCAAGACCTGAACGGCATCCCTCACCATGCATCTCTCCGAGGCCATCTTGGCGTACACAATCAAGCCATTCTGATGGTGGTCATTGCTTCTAAGGACATTCATGATCAGACCTGCTGCTGTGTCTTTGTGACTGCCACCCATCAGGTATAGCACCCTGACAATGTCCACCTGGGACGGTACCACAAGCAGTCATGATGCAGTGCTGCGCTGGAGGAGCAAAAGATGATGTGATGAAATGACAGGTAGCTTTACCTGCATGTCATCCTGCACAGCTATGCTATCTCCACGCTCTTTTGCGAGGTCAAGCGCTGTGTTGTATGCAATGAGAGCCTCATTGTACTGCTTGCATTCCCTGCAGGACATGACAGTGCTGTCAGCAAGCAAACCAATAGCTTCATGTGATTGTGACAAGGGTCTGTTGCATCTATTGCTGCTATACAATGTGCGCCACCTTAGACATTGAGCATACAGTCGATGGCTCCCGGGGTCATCTGGAGCACTACTGGTTGCCTTTTTGGCTATCTTTACAGCATCCTTTGGCCTTGACACTGTCAGCCAGAGCTGCGCAAATGCTGTGAGCGCCTCCTTGTGAAAGGGTGCTATTTTCAATACCTGTCAGTTACATGCCAATGTGAGAGCCTGCTTACACAGACACCAGCAAGTCGGCTTGTACTTGTGGTGAAGTACCTGTTCATATATCTTGCATGCAGCCCGGAAGTACTTTTTACTTTCGGCTTCTTTTGCCCGCTCCAAAAATTGTCTGATAATTGGCAAGTAAACTTTGCCGTCGCTCTCGCTGAGCAATCCAGCGCTAGAAGGTGTGCTATCGACAAGGTTGGTGTCATCACAATGAGCGGTTTCGTGGCTTTCTGCATGCTGCGTGGTTTGCTGACCAGTTGAGCCTATCTGCAAATCTGCTGCCAGTTGCTCCAACCGCTTGCTGGCAGGCGCTGTGCAAGGTGTATCAGATGTTGCGCAAGGTTTTGGTTGGACTGGTTTTGATGTGACCTTTACTTGTACGTCGACCCCGCGGTCGAAAGCTTTGACCACCTGGCTGTCAACTGCAGGGCACTTGCCATTTTCGGTCACCAACTGTAGTTCTTCCACCGACAGAGTTTTGCGGTGTTTCTGATTGTATTTGGAGCAAAACTCCGCCAACAACGCAAGCACGCTGTCTTGGCTATTGGAAGTCGACCTGTAAATGTATGTGAAGTCAGGAAGCGTGCTCGACCCCTCAAGATGCAGGTATAGCTTGTAGCTTGCCATGCAGTAAACAGGCGCGGTGTTGCCTCGCACACACACGCATCCCGACGGTCGTCTGCACCGAATACCTGCTTCGAAAACACCTCGAGAGAGAGAGAGAGATTACAATGCTTTAGCCAGCCAGCAAGTCTGATCACATATAGTAGAAGACGAAGGTCAAATGTGGAAAACATCAAGACAGTCTAGAACGAACTTGAAAACCTGCATATGATCTTGCTGCGCAAAAAAGGATCTCATGGTGTTTGTGTCCGTGGAAAACAAAGGAGCATA
>JAABUP010007922.1_pt1 | contig 13845 bp, 14 predicted proteins | sample 5559201 | NCBI WGS metagenome assembly JAABUP01 (sample SAMN10711887, study PRJNA513373) | rock metagenome | isolation source: Antarctica rocks | place: Antarctica | reverse complement strand
CGATGTGACAATGACCGAAGAAGTTTTCGCTGCCGTTGTCACATCGCCATTGGCATCTCGGGTACCCCCAGTGCCAGCTGCAGGGCCTAGCCCTGTGGCAGTTGAAGCAGCACCAGTACAGGCTATGTTTACAGTCATGGAGAGAGTAGTGTTGCTGACTGAAACGCTGCTGAGACAACAACCATGGCATCTGTTACTGACTGTTAGGGTGAGGCTGACAGTACTGTCCTGACGGCGGGCCACGAGCGCAAGCACAATGCATGCAGAGCTGATATTGGAGGTTGTGTTAGTGGTTATACCTATATCAGCAGAGTGAGGGGGTCAAGGTCTGGAGCCTTCTTTGGCCTGAGGTGAGGGCATCATCAATCTGCAATCAGCTGTTGAGTCATGCGGCAAAGCATATCCTCACCGGGCTCAGCACATCCCACTAGGTGCCGCCAGTGCAGCTTCAGGCACAGTAGCAATATTCATGGGGCGCACTTTCCTCCCCAAACAAGATCATCGCACACCTCATCAGAGACAAACAGGTCGAAGCATGAGATGTGCAGTATGTGTGTGCCATGTGCATTTCAGTAATACCTTTAAAGGAAGGCGGATGTGGTGTTTATTATTTGCTTGGTGTAACGGCGGTGAGGGTTGGGTTTTGGGATTCACTTGTCCAGTCCAAACCATACCAAGTTTAAACCAAATTTGGCTTATGATCATGATCTGTTTCAGTATCCGTTCTGATGTTGCATCTATTTAAGCATCGCATGCGAATTGCGCAATCAGACAGCTGAGTTTCTAGCACAAGTTGTGCATGCAAGTCACCAAACGATGGTAAGCACGGCCTTGAATGTCCTGACAGACTGAAACGGCAATACATGCTTTACCATGAGGGCAGTATGTTGTCCTGCTCTGTCAAAAGCGCATGATGCAGCCAGACATGATCACCATCTACAGAAAATGCCACTGGTGGAGACTCCCCATTGGAGAGCGTCAATCATAAAGCACGAATGCATTACTCCGACGCGGAATTGAAATGCACCTCAGTATACATGTTGCTAAATAGGAATGGTCTCGACAGGTACTAATAAACAGGAATCTGAAGATGCGCGGTTGACCTGTTTCAAATCGGGGCTGTGCACTGAGACATTGACAACACTGCTTGAAATCGTTCTTTTCCGTTATGCGCATCCCCTTGCAAGTTGTATTGCTAGGTCTTGGCATAGCAACTGCTACTCTTATTTTTGAAGGTGCCAAACGCGCTATGTCAGGCAAGCATAAGAGATCTCCAAAACAGGGTGACAGTCCTACTGCAAAAGAAGCCAAGATAGCGCGCGAGACGGCGCAGGTGGAAGAAACTGCTAGTGTTCCGACAGAGAAAGAAGTAGCAGCTGCAGAAGCTGCCCGTGCACGCCTTAGAGGCGACCAAACAACTACTGCATCTGTGAGAAGCTGTCAGCTGAGTTTCGCTGCTTTTCACTTGGATGGCCTGAGGCTGGATCGCTCTTTTGTCTTTCCAGACGTCAGAGGGCAAGCTGCCAGATGGACCTGAACCAGTCGTTGTAGACATAGACTACATCACAAGCAGCCAGCTGCTACCTTTAGAAAGTGACACTGTCAAGGAACAGCTTCAGGTAGGGCTTTTGCATGGAACTCTTCCACGTAACTGCTCATCTCATTGGTCCATGTGCTTTGTTGCCTGCATAGCTCACGCTGCCATCTGCCCCTGTAGGCTGCTGTTCAGCAACTGGATGCTAAGGACTGGACACAGGCAATACACGGTCTCAACGTTGTCAGACAAGCTGCCGTCCATCACAAACATACTTTGGAGCCCTCACTGTAAGTGAAACAACGCTGGACTTGGCATAAAGCACAGAGCCATCTTTTGCGCTGTTGACTATCAAAACACTGTGCTCTGCCTGCAGGAGTAAAGTTGTCCCGCTCGTCTTGAAATCTGTCAAAAGCTTGAGGAGTTCCTTGTGCAAGGTACAACAGCTAGACAAACTGTTGGCATGCAGCAACACATATGACTTGCAGTCCTGCAAAGACTCAATGTGCAATTTGCTAAGCTGCCGACTCTGTCTTGCTGCGCACTAGAAGCTCAACTTGTCTGTGGTGTGTGCAGACAGCCGTCATGTGTGTGGCAGATCTGTTCTCTGTCTTTGGCAACAGCATGGAGCCCTACATGGACATGGGATCCTTGACTCGCCCAGCCAACAGCCTTCTGCTGCAGCTGCTGCTCAAGGCCAGCTCAAACGACAAGCGTTTTGTCATAGAGGAAGTACAGCAATCTCTCAGGATCATGGCAGAATCTGTGGACCCAGCAGTATCCCTAGACAGGCTGGTGCCGTATGCAGCCCACCGAAATCCTAAGGTCAGAGCACAGGTTGCCATGGTCCTGACGGCAGCAGCAGAGCAGATGACGCCTGAGGACCTTGTGCAGTACGGCAATGACAAGCTGCTGCAGGTAGGTGGGGCGCTCGTCACTGACAACACGCCAGATGCCAGAACAGCAGCCAGAGGGCTGCTGACTCTGCTACGCAAGTCACATGATATTGCTGCAAGCACAGCCAGCACTTCTGATGGAGAGAAGGAGAACTCTCCTGCCGTGGTGAGGGACTCCAGCAACATCAGCAGGAACACAGATCATGCCCTAACAAGCAAACCGGCTGTGAAGGACAGCAGGCCTGCTTGCGATGACCCCCAAAGCAATGCTGACGCCTGGGAGTCTTATTGCAAAAGCATGCTGGCACCTTCTGTGGCTGCTGCTGTCCTGAAAGTTGTCAACAAATAGTGACGTGTTGGACACCAAGCCCAACAGGAAAAGTGAATCAGAGAAAAGTTGGTCATTTTTAAGTTTGGCAACATAATTTGTTCTGTATCGTGGATGTGTTTGCAGGGACCGTGTATCATCTGCAGTATTGGCCATGTTCCAAGCTTGCCTGTTAGCTTGCTGCATATGCGGACAGCCAATAGCTTTGTTACAGTCTGCTGCTACACTCCATCGTAGTCTGTATGTGGCCAGTGTTTCATCCCATGACTGAGGCCGCCGATCGTGGAGCATACAACAACAACCGAGTCCAGCTCAGTGCAACGCATCACAAAATGGCACGTGCAGTGACTCACATGCTTGCTCTCATAAGCTCTGATCGACTAGCGTAAACTGCGCAACTGCACATCAAATCAGCTGCAGAGAGGAAGCATCTCGGATTTAAACACATCTCTCTGTAGGTCACTTGGCGTGACCATGGTTGCCGAAGCTGCTCTTAGTGCAAAGCCGGTCGTGTGCGCCCCGAGGTCACCAGCTTTACGCGCAAAAGTGTGTTACGTCAAATCTCCAAGGGCGGATGAGGAGCTGTATGTGTACAAGTACGAGCTGCCCAAGGGCATTGACAAGCCCAATAACCTGGAGCTTGATGAGGTTGAGGTTACTGTAACAGATTTACGAACCGTAGAAGACACACGCTTTGACATTGTGCGGAACGGATTCCAGGTTGAGCGGTTCCAAATTCCTGCAGACATCAGCTTGGAAGCTGATAAAGATGTAAATCGCAGAATTGTTGCTAACTAGCAGCAGTTGCATGGCCCAGTGAAAGTGCGTGCAATCTTAACACGCAAGATGCTATTGCAGGTCACCACCAGGTACTATCCTGAAGTGGAGGCTCTGCTGAAGAAGACCGCAAGGGCAAGTAGAGTGCACATCTTTGATCATACTATCCGGAGAGCTACGGAAAAGTAAGCGAGCCTGCCTGCAACAAGCTACCCTGCAGAGATCTTATGCAGCAGTGCAGGCTTTGAGACTCATGCACGGGGATTGACACTGTATCCTATGCAATCAAAGCATTTGCAAACACAATATCCTTGGGAAAGTGTATCTGAGATCCAATCTATCAAGGAATCAAAGCATTTGCAAATACAACGGCATGCGCTCATGATTGCAACTGCACTCACCAATGGCACATTCATGCAGCTCAACAGTGCAGCAGCAGAAAAGTAGGAAGGATCCAGACGCTCGAGGTCAACCAGTGTCACGTGTCCATGTGGACTACACTGTCAAGAGTGGTCCATCAAGATTGCAAGCACTTCTCCCAGATGAGGCTGACAGGCTCAGTAGGACTCCCTTTGCTGTAATACAGTTGAGCCATCAAGCAAACTAAGACGGACGCTGACACATATAGTGCTATATAAGATATACATTTAAAAGTTGCTGTGGCTTTCTGATCTGACATAGACATCTAATGTTCCACAGAAAACCATGCAGTGTAACTCTCTCTTCTGCATATGCAATAGAGTGGCACAAGAATAGCATCAAGCATAGCATGTACCTTGAGGACTGTGGCCAACATTTACACACTCAGCAGTTTATTCTGGGTGGTCACTGAGATCTGTCTGCACAAAATACACATCGCTAATCAAGCCCTCCATCAAGTGACACCATAGGACCGGAATGCACAGATGTCTCTCAAATGGATGCTCAGTTCCTTCATTGTGAATTGGTGCAGGTTTGGCGGCCGTTAAGAGGGCCTGTGCATGACTCACCATTGGCTATGTTGGATGCTGCCACTGTAGCCAAGGATGACCTCATACCATACAGTCTCATCTTCCCTGGCCGGAAAGGCTACAACTATGCAGCAAAGTACAACCCTGACCACAGGCAAGTGGCTTTGCCCTGTGCGCACTACTAGCCTGCCATGTCTGCATTCTGCATAATACTATTGTTCTGCATAAGAAACAATGCACCAAGCGTACTGCTGTGCCTTGCACTCCAGTCATCTTCTTACGTGCTCTTGCCTGCTGAGAGCTTTGTGAGTGTATGCAAGCACATACATAGCCTGCCTGAGCAAACCCCGTGTGATGCTGCAAATTTTGCAACATTTTTGCTGTCATTCAATTGGTACAAATGTTCACCACTTTCACTATTCAATAGGTATACATGTTCAGTCAACTTGGTTGCTTTTGCAGATGGTACTATGCCAAGGGCATCACTGCAGATGAAGCATACGTCTTCGTCTGTTATGACTCACGAAAAGGTCGAGCACGCTTCACCCCACACACTGGCTTCACTGACCCCTCGACACCATTGGATGCAGTAGCTCGGCATAGCATAGAAACCAGAGCCTTTGTCTTTTGGGAGCATGAGCCTGAGCAAGACATTGCAAGATCTCTGTAACATGCAAAGACACCAACACAGCACCTGAACTATGTATGCATACACAAGCCTTGAGGATCTTCAGAGTACTGTGCACAGGTGATGCATGCAGATCCTTGTATGCATACACTCAGCCGACATGAGCGGCACAAAGACTGCACTGCACCTTGCTCTTTGAGGCAGGCTTCCACAGCCTGTTCTTCTGTGCAAGGTGATTTCTCTTTCCAAATCTAATCATATGGTGCATGTTTCCATTTTCGTACCCTTGTGCAATTGAAATTGTGTTGAAGCAAAACCAAAAGCGTGCACATGTTTGTGACAGCTTGGTGTCAACACTCTGCACATGAATGGAGGAGTGAATGCTGAGGAACAATTGCAGCAAGCCTACTTGCCTATGCACGATTTCTGTTGTGAAAGGGCTGACAACAGCCTGGGCCCTCTGCAAGCTTCTTGCCTGCTGGCCTCCTCCAGTGCCTTCTGCTGCTGAGCCTGGTTTGTGTTCAATGCACTCAGCTGCATTATGACAGCAGCGATCAACACGACATGTGTGATGCATCAGGGCACATACTACGTCAACTGGACCAAAATGCACAACTCAGAAAACTTAACCATGAGCCGGTAAGTTTCAGCTGCCGCCACAGCCAGAAAGAGCAATTATCGGAGTTGATGCGCTAGCAGGCGTGGTATCAGACTGACAATCTGGCTTACCCAGATGATGTTGACGCATACAATTGTAGAATGCCTTTTTGAGACGCGTCGACCGGAAAAAAATAGCTGGCAGTGCCAGCCTGGCACTATATGTCTGAGTCATACGAAATGCATGTCACACATTGGAGTGTACATTGCCTGGACTCTGCTCCGAAATGCGGTCGTCCTGACCCGCAGACCCCTCAGTCTGAAAAGCTTGCAGCTCTTCGCCGTGACTGGACAGAAGCAGTAGCTCAGAGAAACGGCTTTTGGGGCAGTCATTCAGGCAATCATAGCTCTGATCATCGCTTCGCTTCGCAGCGTTACTCACGCACTGCATCATGGTCAAAAGCTATCGTGTTCATCTTTGTGCTGCTTTTCAAACAGCAATTTCATCACCCGTTCGATCTCGTATCGCCTCGTTGACGTGGCTGGTGTGCTTCAGGTCACAATTCCACCGAGTGCTGTGTAGACGACAACTTTGGCGGAATCATGCAAGGGTAAGTTCTCAAGAGGGTCAGTCTGTTGCACTACTGCTGCTGAGATCTCTGAAGCAGTGCAGGGCTTTGTGTTGAGTGCTATTGCAAACCTGCTGTCAAACAAGCTGATTTAAGCTCACTTTGCTGCATGCAGGCCGCATTCCAAGTGTGCGCTGATGCCCCTGTCAGACCTCATCCAGCAGGTCCCAAGATTGCTGGAACTACTGCCTTCAGAGTGCCTTGCAGCCTTGATAGCAACCAGCACAACTCACCGCAGTCAGATTCACGACTATGTCACAAGCATCACAATCAGTGACCCAACTCACACCGGTGACCTCATCAGCTGTTCCTGGCCTCGGCTGTTGAAGTGGACATTAGCCAACCAGGACAGCCACAGGATTCAAACTATACGTGTCACCTGTGACATGGCAGTTGCTGCTGCTTCAGTGCTTGCCAAGGCCAGCATGCGGGGCAGATGGCAGCTGCAGCTGGAGTGCACTCAGCTCAGTGAAGCTGCTGCGGCAGAGATTGCCAAGGGAGACTGGCCATTCTTGATAGGACTGTCCTTTTGGCATACTAAGCTGACAAGGGCATTTGTTCAGGAGCTGGTGGCAGCCAACTGGCCAGCATTAACCTTGTTGTCATTTGTTGATGTGCCGGTGGACATGGGCTTACTTTCACTGTTGTCCCAGGCGCGTTGGCCTAAGCTTGCTTTCTTAAACCTGTTCAAAGTGAGGCTGCGTTCCCATGAGGGGAAGGAGCAGCAGATGCAACATTTATCTGCTGTGAGCAATGCCTTTAGCAGAATGGTCTCGCAAGCTGATTCAACACAGAACTCATCCAGGAGCTCTGCATTATTAGACTGGGCTTCGATCATCCTTCTGAATCTGACATGCCAGCAAATTGACACACAGATGATTTCAAAGCTCTTGCAATCTCGTGTGAATCAAATCCAGCTTCATGTGTTTAGTTGCACTCAGCTGGACGCCGCAGTCATCTTGCAGCTGACTAAGTCAGAGCGCCCAAGAGTGCGGTCAGTGACCATGTACAATGACTTAGGCAATGAGGCCGTGTCATATCTGACACAGGGCAAGTGGCCTTTGCTGAATGTTTTGGATCGTCACGGCAGCGAGCTCGAGGACACAGCTCTGGATGACTTTTCAAAAGGGGAATCACCCTTACTTGAGAAGTTGAAGTTGACTGTCAGGTCACTGCATGAGAAGGCCAATACAAAGTGGCGGGATCTGTCTTCTGATAGTGTGCTAGAGGCGCTCAGTCAGCCGGAGCAACACTTGTATTTAAGTGGGTTGAAAAGAACTTCAGTACCAGCAATGATCACATGCAATCATCACTGCACCACATTAGCATTTTGTACCCTTGCCTTGCCACTGTGACCCTGTACCCGCCAAGACCATGGCCTGCTGTGAGCAACAGCCTAGGCTAGTTATTTAAGCCTTTTCGCCAAGCATCAGAGTGCGCCGTTTTGTGCAAAATGCTGACCAAACCACGATGCCTGCTGTTTATGTTGCCTGGTGCTGAAAGAAGTGCGTGGTCAAGTACAAGATGGAACATGTTTACAAGTACAAAAGCTCGAAGGTTTTATTTGCTTTCCACGCACGCACCATGTTAGCATTCCCATTATTGTCTCTGGTTTTGCAAGACAGTTTGCCAGACTGGATGCAGACACATGTACTGTGGACGCTTGCTTGTGTCTACAGTTGAGGGCAATGCCCTCTTTTGAAAGCTACATGGACTTGTCACTAACACACAGCTGATGCACAGACTTGCAATTGCATCAGGTTGCATCAGGAACGCCCTGGCATGTGCCAGCATTGATGTCCATCAAGACTTAGTCAGAGAAACAGTCTCTGAGCTGATGCCTGACACGAAGCAGTTTTCAGCAGTCCAGCCTAGCATGCAGAGGAAAGACGCATGCATGATAGCACACTGCATTAGGATCCTTGCTTGCGCTCAGCAGGCAGGTTTCTCAAGATCAGATACACAGTTGAATGGGGTCCATGCACAACAAAGCCTCTGCGGAGCATTTATTCACAGGCTTGCATGCAACACACTCCTTCTCCCAGGAACGCCTGAGTCAATCTGTTGCAGTCATTGACTCGCTTGCTTTGAGGCACTCACCCTTCTTCATTCTAGTGGTCTCGGAGCGACAGAAGAAGAACGCAGCGGAAGCTCCAACTCCAGCTCTCTGAACTCGCAAGTCGACAGAAGGGCAGCTAACCAAGCGGGCAGTTTACAACGTCTGCGTTCACAAACGGGGGTCTCAAGCTACATTTTGTAGTTGGCATTCTGAAAGCTGCACTTTCCACATGTTTGTCTACACCAAGTCAGCTGAACATGCTTCAGCCTTGCAGCCGTTAGCGGACAGGGCCGTTCCTGCAGCCAACTCATGCCGTGCAACTGTGTCAAGTATGAACACTGAACATGACAGCTGATGGCTAAGCCGCAGGTAGCGGCTGTCAGCAGCGCCTACTGCCATCAAGGTTCTTGACTTGTCTGCCTGTAACGCCCTCAGTGTACGGAGCTGCATAGTGTCTTTATTGACATTCTGGCTGATTCATAGCAATCTTCCACTGCAGGCATCCCAGGTAGTTCAGCCTTGCATGCAAGCGTCAGGCGCCACAAGGGAACGCCGCTGCAAGCAGCAACTGGCTGGCAGCAAGACAGCATCTGGCAAATGGGTACGTGCCTTCACAAAAGTTGCCTAGAGGCTCATTGACCTGGTTCCATCAGCATGCAACGCACACCTGGAGTGCTTGCAATGCTACTTTCTGTGGCAAGTCTGTGGTCTGCTGCAACCTCAAGATTGCAAGAGGCACCAGCAGTGCCTGTTCAGCTTCTGCAAACTCTCATCACTCGAGAGCATAATGCTGTCTGCAACCTGCACCCCTGATCACACATTCACTGCTGTCTTGCCATCTGCAGCAATCTGCAGGCTTCCCAGAGATCGAGGCAGATACCTTCATGGACTGGAACAGTCAAGCAACTGGCGAGGCACCAGCAGATCACACACTGTCAACTGGCGATCCACCCTCAGACGCAGACTCTGCATCGCACTTGGTCACCCAGGACCATACTCAGCAGCAGCAGTGTGCTGGCAGTCTAATATGGGAGTCAGCCGGCTTGGCACCTCGTCTGAAGCTTCCTGTGCTGGTCAACCCTGCACCTTCTTCTTCCAACAGTGGTGGGGTACCTAGCTTGACCCCAGACATGCCCTCTGGCCCCAGCATAGCCACAGCACGAGTCAAGCATCCTCTCAGCTCAGCCGAGTCAGCAGCTCTGACTCAGCTCAGGGCCGAGCTGAGTGCCCTGTTTGCTGAGGCCAACCGAGGGCCAGACCTGTCTCTGGTGCCCCTTCCCAGACAGCTTAATCAGGCAATGGTACCAAAAGCAGGCACAGACAGTGCGCCAGTCAAGGTTGCAAGGCCCAGTAGACTACAGCCACATGCAGCTGCTGCCATCTTACGCAGTAACTCCAGGCGTCGTTACACAGCTGATGCAGCTGTGCCCAATGCAATGCGCACTCGGCACTCAATGTCAGCTGAGGTGCCTCAGCCCATGACAGAGCTGAGTCAGCAGGGTGTGACTCATCCAGCCATGACTCACCATCAAACAAGTCATCAGGCAGAGAACAGAGCCACAGCCAGAGTTGGGGCTGCTGCTAGTGGTTACACACCTTCAGATGCAACCACTCAGGGTGCTGCGCAGCCATCACCCAAGAGCAAGAAGTATGGAAGAAGTAACAGCTGGGCTGCGGGGTACAACCCCACACGCACAGGGCTGACGCAGAATGGACCAACATCCACAAGCTATAGCAAGTGAGGCCTTCTACTTTTCCCTGGTGTGACAAATGCCTTGCTGTCCACTTAGGCCGGCATGCAGATGGCCTCTCATTAGGGAAAAAAAGGATAAGACTACACCATTCGGCGGCAATCTAATGCGAAGCCAAGTATTATACCGGGCTGCCCAGGGATTAGGTCTACCAGTATTGCATGTCATGCTTTGTTCTGGCACTTCTCTGTTGATTGTGCCTATGGCTGCCATGTCGTGCAAACACGCCAACAAAGGGCGCAGCTGACGAACTGTACAGTCATGCTTGTCCAAACTTGGTTGCTCTTGGTGCAGCAACAGCAGAGCATCTGTGCAGGACAACAGCTGCAGACTTAGTTTTTTTGGAAAGTTTACACCCTCCTCAATCAGCCACTGCATTTACTCATTCATCAGTCTATCTGACAACAAATCAACAACTTTTCAGTCACTCAATTGACTGGTGATTACTGGTCATCAGGTCCTGTCAGGGCAGTGAGCAGACAATACACAACTCACACTAAGCACATCTGACCTATGTATGGCACAAACATGATGCAGCTAACTGTAATCTCACATCCAGCTCTGCCCTTGGTCATTGACCCATGCCATGCCATACACTGTCAATGATGTTGTGTTGCGTAGTTGCCAAAATTGCCAAATTAGTAGAACCTACATGGATGCACAAGACAGGCTGCTCTGCAGACAAGACTTGTCCTGCTTGTACCTAGCTCATCATGAGCTGGAAAAGCGTTTTAATCATTACTTTTAAATGTGCCATACACTCACTGGAGCGTGTGTGCGTGTGTGCAGGGCCACAGCAGGGTTAGCAGGCGCCCCACCAGGCAACCTCACCTTCACCAGTGACTTTGAAGGCGGCAACATCGGCTTCGCACGTGCGGCGGACATTGGTCTGGAGTACGACCTCAATGTGCGTCAGGACACATATGGCCCAAAGCACAGATTGTGGTTTCACTTTCAGATGCGTGGCGGTACACAAGGTATGGTTTTGATGTATCTGCACTGGTCTGGGAAGGTCACTGACTTGCTGCAGTCAACAATGACCTTGTCAGTCAAGCACAGACCTATACAAGTGCATTGCAGGAAAGTGCAGTGGGTCTTACTCTGCACGCTGCTGACTGATCGGCCTGGCATCATATGCAAATGTTCTGCACAGAAGCATTGGCACAAGTAATATTGCTGAAATTGTCTTGCAGCATCATCCTGCAGAGCCCATCGCTATCTGGTCTGATAGTGATTATGTGCATAGTGTTACCATTTGCAAGACATCTGCATTGCAACACCATTGCATTGCAGCAGCATTGCCATGTTGGCTGTCCCAGCTTTGCCAACTGCTATTCTGCCCTCCATATGAACACACAGCACACCAAGCACCTTGAAAACACAATCGCAAGTTACCATGGGAAGCACAGTAATGACCCAACAAATGCGTATGTAGGTCAGCCATGCACACAGTCAGGAAGTACTGTGAAAATACAGCAACAAAGGGACAAATGCGTGTGTAGGTCAGAGGGTGGTCCTGAACTTTGTGAACTTCAGCAAAGCCAGGGCGCTATACAGATGCGGCATGACCCCCCTGGTTCGCAGCGCAAGTCAGCCACAGTGGGCGCGCCTGCCCCCCTCCAACTGCTTCTACTACAAGAGCCCTCGCCACAGGACCAGCAATGTTCTCTCCATGCTCTTCACCATTGACAGGTCAGTATTGGCTTGTTGTGTGGCAAATCTTGGCTTGTGCATAGGTGGGTGAATGTGCGCGTGCGTACATCTGTCTGTTTCTGTCTGTCTGCCTCTGTGTGTGTGTATGCGCGTGTGTGTGCGTGCGTGTGTCTGTGTATGCGTGTGCTTTTCTGCATGACATGCACAAATGCGCACATCTGACTTCACCTGCATGACAATAATCCAGATTACTCGCTGCCACAACACCAAGCAACAAGGCACCGATGCTGTTGGCTGCCAGAAGTTACAGAAGCTCAACCTGCCCCTTCTCTGCTCCTCACACTGCACCTGACTCTTCTTCCAGAAGCAAGGACCCACCAACTGGTCTCTTCCCACTGAACCAAAGTCTTCTTCTAGAAGCAAGTCTCCACCTACTGGTCTCTTCCCACTGCGCCAAAGTCTTCTTCTAGAAGCAAGGACTCACCCAACAGGTCTCTTCCCACTGCGCCAAAGTCTTCTTCTAGAAACAAGGACTCACCCAACAGGTCTCTTCCCATTGCGCCAAAGTCTTCTTCTAGAAACAAAGACTCACCCAACAGGTCTCTTCCCACTGCGCCAAAATCTTCTTCTAGAAACAAGTACTCAGCAGCAGCTGGTCTCTTCCCCCATGTAGGCCCAAGGAGGTGTATGACTTTGCTTACACCTATCCTTACAGCTACACCAAAGTCTTCTTCTAGAAACCAGACTCTACTAACTGGTCTCTTTCCATGTAGGCCCAAGGAGGTTTTTGAGTTTGCTTACACCTACCCTCACAGCTGTACCAAAGTCTTCTTCTAGCCACTGGTCTTCTTCTAGAAACCAGGATCCACCAACTGTCCTCTTTTCATGCAGGTCCAAGGAGGTGTACGAGTTTGCTTACACCTACCCTTACAGCTACACCAAGCTGCAGCAGTGGCTACTCAGCTGGGAGAGGCTGCACCTGCCTTACCTGCAGCGCTGCCTGCTGTGCAGAACGCCCCAGATGAAGCGCATAGATGCTCTGGTCATAGAGGAAGTCCTCTCAGATGTAGGTCAGTGCTGCATGCTATCTCTCAGTAGTCATTTGACTTGTAAGGGCTTCAAGAGCCGCACATTCATCAGCAGCTTCAAATCGGAATTTCTTGATGCTTGTTTCAGTGCGTTGTGCTTGCACCAGTACAGTCCTCTCGTACAGTCGAAGAACAGTAGACAGGATAGCCAATGAATTTATCCTGCAGAGGTCTCATTAGGTAGGATTGCTGTTCTCAGTGTTGTTGTGGCATTGAGTGGCAACCTGAAGCTGCCTTGTGCAGAGGATACTGCACTTGCATTCATCTGCTTGTCAAGCACAGAGCAGTGCAGAAGGCAGCCTTCAACGCACTCTGTCAAATGCATCAGCTGTTATTGGGGCTCTGTATCAGTGCCTGCCTATGCTCAATCATCCAGTGCAGTGATTGGACATTCTTGGTCCTCAACCCAGCCTGACTGGACATTCTTGGTCCCCAACCCAGCCTGACTGGACATTCTTGGTCCCCAACCCAGCCTGACTGGACATTTTTGGTCCCCAACCCAGCCTGATTGGACATTCTTGGTCCTCAACCCAGCCTGATTGGACATTCTTGGTCCCCAACCCAGCCTGATTGGACATTCTTGGTCCCCAAACCCAGCCTGATTGCTATGCTGTGGCTGCAGGGCAAGTGAGGCCTGTGGTGTTTGTGACAGCCAGGGTGCACCCGGGGGAGACCCCAGCCTCCTTTGTGGGTCATGGGCTGGTGGACTGGCTGCTGGGCAGCAGCACGCTGGCCGTGCAGTTGAGATGCCAGGTCACCATTGTGGTGGTCCCCATGCTCAACCCTGATGGTGTCTTCCTGGGCAATTACAGGTACAGGATTTTAGGGTTTAGAGTTTGTATATTTATACAAATGTTACCTAAATACGTAAATGTTCTGTAATCGAAACCCTTCCTAGGCAACTATACTATACCTATGATAGGTACAGCATACCATCCTGAAGGTCATGTGCTGA
>JAABUP010007917.1_pt1 | contig 13855 bp, 9 predicted proteins | sample 5559201 | NCBI WGS metagenome assembly JAABUP01 (sample SAMN10711887, study PRJNA513373) | rock metagenome | isolation source: Antarctica rocks | place: Antarctica | reverse complement strand
ATTTGTCGGATGCCCCTTCGGAGCTGGTCGGATCGAACTGTCGCAAGTCCAATCCTCCCGTCCCACAGGGGCATTCGCGTGTCACGACCCGCCCAACGCCCCCACCAATCGGTGGATCAGGGCTGAGGAAAAGAGGCGGAAACCTCGCCGGTGTCCACCCTGTCGAGTTGAAGTGGAACGGAACCGTAGATAGAGCCTCGCGGCGGCAGGTTCGCGCGCACTTCGAGATTGCCCGGGAGTTCAACGGTGCCGCCCTTGCCGTAGGGGACGGTCCAGGTGCACAGGTAGTCATCCGGCTCGTACGCCAGTCGGAGTGGTGGCTTCTCTGTGGGCAAAGGTACGTTGTCCCCCTTCGAGTTGGCGGGACAATCCCGTGTGTCTTCCAAGATCAGATTCTGCCACGAGACGAGCGTGGGACGAGCGACTGACGGAACGTCCGGACATGCCGCTGGCCGCGCATCCCCGCCACCTACTTTGCACGGCCCGCCTCGGAGCGGGCGTCTGTGCAGAGTGTCATGCACACAGTCGTGCAAGTTGTCATGCATCTCGACACCGGGCGGCCCAGTTCCGCAGGGGGGCACCGTTTCGCTGGGGCTGCTGACCAACGTCGCTTGACCCTCACCCTGGGAGAGGGCAGACCGTGGACGGGTGCAAACAGAGGCCGGTCGGCAACAGGTTGTGAGTGAGCACTCACTCATATATGCTCCGCGAGTGCCACCACGTGCCCGCGCCCTTCCCCCGACCGAACGTCGAGCTGCCCTCGTCGACTCCGCCCTCGGCCTGATTCGAGAGCGTGGAGGGGTGCCGAGCACCAAAGAGATCGCCGAGGCATCCGGCGTCGCCGAGGGGACGATCTTTCGGGCGTTCGACACCAAGGACGAGCTCATCGACGCGGTCATCGCGGTGACCTTCTGCCCCGCTCCGTTGGTCCACCAGCTCCGGGAGGTCGATCTCGACCTCCCCCTGCGAGACCGCCTCGTCGTAATGGTGACCATCCTTCAGCAGAGGTTCTCCGAGCTCTTCGACCTCATGGTCGGCCTCGGGCTGTCCGCTCCGCCGGCGGACCGGATGAGGGGACACCAGGCGTGCACGCCGGACAGCGGCCACGTCCCGGACTTCGGCATGCGCGCGCAGCACGGGTGCGCTGCCGCGTCGGATGCCAGCACGTCGGAGGGCGGCGTGATGGGCCGCGGTCAGGCAACCGAGGCGGTCATCGCTCTCATCGAGCCGGATGCCGACCTGTTGACCTGCTCGCCGAAGGAGCTCGCTCGCGTCCTGCGGCTGCTCACCTTCTCGGGCAGCCACCGAAAGATCACCGACGGCGAGCCGCTCACGCCGGAGACCATCGTCGACGTCATCCTCAGCGGCGTTCTCGACCCCCGACCGGCCGTGCGGCGGCGAGCGGCCAGCATACCCAGCTCGAGCCCGACCGGCTCTGCCAGACCGACCGGCTCTGCCAGACCGACCGGCTCTGCCAGATGGACCGGCTCCCCCCGCACCAGGAGGGGGCACTGATGTTGCTGCGGATCGCACGCACCTACCTCGCTCCCTACAAGGCGCAGCTGGCGCTCATCCTCATCCTCCAGCTCGTCGGGACGATCGCATCGCTCTACCTGCCGAGCCTCAACGCAGACATCATCGACCGGGGCGTCGCCAAGGGGGACACAGGTTACATCTTCAGCACCGGCGGGTGGATGCTCGCCATCAGCCTCGTCCAGATCGTCGCCACCGTGGCCGCGGTCTTCCTCGGCGCGCGCACCTCGATGAGCGTGGGGCGTGACCTGCGCGGCGCGATCTTCCACCGAGTCGGCGAGTTCTCGGCCCAGGAGGTGGCGAGGTTCGGCGCTCCGACGCTGATCTCACGCAACACCAACGACGTCACGCAGGTGCAGATGGTCATCTTCATGGCGCTGGCTCTGATGGTCTCTGCCCCGATCAGCATGGTCGGCGGGATCGTCATGGCGCTCAAGCAGGACGTCGGGCTGTCGTGGCTCGTCGTCGTCGCCGTCCCGCTCCTCGCGGTCGCCGTCTACCTCGTGATCCGCAGGATGCTTCCGCAGTTCCGGACCATGCAGACGTCGGTCGACAGCGTCAACCGGATCATGCGCGAGCAGATCACCGGCATTCGCGTCGTGCGCGCGTTCGTGCGCGAGGACTTCGAGGAGGAGCGCTTCGCCGGGGCGAACACGACCCTGACCGGCACTGCGCTGGCCGTGGGCCGGCTGCAGGCGCTGATCTTCCCGATCGTCATGATCATCCTCAACGCGTCCTCCGTCGGAGTCCTCTGGTTCGGTGCCAGTCGGGTGGCCAGCGGCGCCATGGAGATCGGGTCGCTCACCGCCTTCATGGCCTATCTCGTCCAGATCCTCATGGCCGTGATGATGGCGACCTTCATGTCAATGATGATCCCGCGGGCGTCGGTCTCCTCCGACCGCATCGGGGAGGTGCTCGACACCCACTCATCGGTGGCTGAGCCGGTCGACCCGGTGACGTCGTTGTCGCCGGTCTCGGAGGTCGTCTTCGACAAGGTCGACTTCCACTACCCCGGCGCGGAGGTGCCGGTCCTCGACCAGGTCTCCTTCACGGCCAAGCCGGGACGGACGACAGCGATCATCGGCAGCACGGGCGCCGGCAAGACGACGCTGGTCAACCTCGTGCCACGGTTGTTCGACGTCACCGGAGGTTGCCTTACGGTCGGTGGGGTCGACGTGCGCCAGGTCGACCTCGAGACCCTGTGGTCACGCATCGGGCTCATCCCGCAGCGCCCCTACCTGTTCACCGGCACGGTGGCGAGCAACCTGCGCTATGGCAACCCCGAGGCGACGGACGAGCAGCTGTGGGAGGCCCTGCGCATCGCCCAGGCGAAGGACTTCGTCGAGAAGATGGCCGACGGGCTCGAGTCGCCGATCTCCCAGGGCGGCACGAACGTCTCGGGCGGCCAGCGCCAGCGCCTCGCCATCGCGCGAGCGCTGGTGCGACGGCCGCAGGTCTTCCTCTTCGACGACTCCTTCTCGGCGCTCGACCTCACGACGGACGCTCGACTCCGGGCTGCCCTCAGGCCCGTGACGAGGGAGGCGACGGTGATCATCGTCGCCCAGCGCGTGTCGACCATCATCGACGCCGACCACATCGTCGTCCTCGACGACGGCCGGGTCGTCGGCCAGGGGCGGCACGACGAGCTCCTCCAGACCTGTGGCACCTACCAGGAGATCGTCGAGTCCCAACGATCCGCAGAGGAGGCGGCGGCGTGAGCGAGGAAGGCGTCAAGAGCGACGAGGAGAAGGCTGCCGAGGCCCGTCGCGGACCCACCGGCGCCGCTCTCGGCCGCCGCGGGCCGATGGCGATGGGTATGCCGGGCGAGAAGTCCCAGAACTTCCTGCCGTCGGCCAAGCGGCTCATGCGACGGCTGCGGCCCGAACGCGGTCCCGTCGTCCTCGTGGTGTTCCTGTCCGTCGTGAGCGTGGTGCTCAGCGCGGTGGGGCCCAAGATCCTCGGCCACGCGACGAACCTCATCTTCGAAGGCTTCTTCGGGTCGAGGCTGCCCGCTGGTGCGTCCAAGGAGTCCGTTATCGCGGGCCTCCGGGCGAGCGGCCAGAGCCAGCTGGCCGACCTGCTCTCCGGCATGGACGTCGTCCCGGGTGTGGGCATCGACTTCACCGCGCTCGGCCACGTGCTGCTGCTCGTGATGGGGTTGTACGTCCTGGCGGCGTTCCTGCAGTGGCTGTCTGCCTGGCTGCTCGCCTCGGTCGTCCAGCACACCGTCTTTCGGCTGCGCTCCGACGTCGAGGCGAAGCTCAACCGGCTGCCCCTGCCCTACTTCGACGGCCAGCCGCGAGGTGAGCTGCTGAGCCGGGTCACCAATGACGTGGACAACGTGCAGACGAGCCTGCAGCAGACGCTCAGCCAGCTGCTCACCTCGCTGCTCACGGTCGTCGCCGTGGTCGCCCTGATGTTCAGCATCTCGTGGGTGCTCGCGCTCATCGCCCTGGTGACGATCCCGATCTCCATGCTCCTCACGGCGATGATCGCCAAGCGCTCCCAGAGGCTCTTCGTCGAGCAGTGGAAGCACACCGGCCAGCTCAACGGCATCATTGAGGAGACCTTCACCGGCCATGGCCTCGTCAAGGTCTTCGGGCGGCAGAAGGAGTCGCAGGCGGCGTTCGAGGTCAAGAACAACGACCTCTACCAGGCGGCCTTCGGCGCCCAGTTCATCAGCGGGATCATCATGCCGGCGATGATGTTCGTCGGGAACCTCAACTACGTCGTCATCGCGGTCCTCGGAGGCCTCCGGGTCGCCAACGGGACCATGACGCTCGGTGACGTCCAGGCCTTCATCCAGTACTCCCGCCAGTTCACCCAGCCGCTGACCCAGGTGGCCTCGATGGCCAACCTCCTCCAGTCCGGTGTCGCGTCCGCGGAGCGGGTCTTCGAGGTGCTCGACGCGCCGGAGCAGGAGCCGGACTCGGCTGCTCCGCTTCGGGTCGAGGACTCCCGGGGCCGGGTCGAGTTCGAGCACGTCGCGTTCTCCTACACGCCGGACAAGCCCCTCATCGACAACCTCGACCTTGTCGTGGAGCCGGGTCAGACGGTGGCCATCGTCGGTCCGACCGGCGCCGGCAAGACGACGCTGGTCAACCTGATCATGAGGTTCTACGAGCTGAACGCCGGCCGGATCACCCTCGACGGGGTGGACATCACGCAGATGACCCGGCACGACCTGCGCTCCCGGATCGGCATGGTGCTCCAGGACACCTGGCTCTTCGCCGGCACGATCCGCGACAACATCGCCTACTCCCGTCCGGACGCGACCGACGAAGAGGTCATCGAGGCGGCCCGCGCGACCTACGTCGACCGCTTCGTCCACTCCCTGCCCGACGGCTATGACACGCTGCTCGACGCCGAGGCAGGCAACATCAGTGCCGGTGAGAAGCAGCTGGTCACCATCGCCCGGGCCTTCCTTGCCGCGCCGGAGCTGCTCATCCTCGACGAGGCGACGAGCTCGGTCGACACCCGCACGGAGCTGCTGGTCCAGCAGGCGATGGCTGCCCTACGGACCGACCGGACGAGCTTCGTCATCGCGCACCGCCTCTCGACGATCCGGGACGCCGACGTCATCCTCGTCATGGAGAACGGCCAGATCGTCGAGCAGGGCTCGCACGCCGACCTGCTCGAACGGCACGGCGCCTACGCAGGGCTCTATGCCGCCCAGTTCAGTGGTGCTGCCGCAACGGATCTCGAGGTCCAGGCCACGCCGGCGCAGGGGGGCCCGGTCCTCGCTGGAGCGGCCCTCGCGAGGCGTCCTTGACGGGGCTGCTCCACGCGGACGGAGGGTATGCCGGGTCGTCACCACCCGGCATACCTCGCCTGCGTCGTCGCTGACCCGCCCACACCACTTCTCCTTCTCTTGACTCGTTCCAGATCTTCTGGTGGAGTGGCTCGGGTGACGGCATCGGTGCAGGAGCGCTTGCGGGCAGTGGGCCTGCGCGTCACCGCGCCGCGTGAGGCCGTCCTCGAGGTCCTCGAGTCGAGTCACGGCCAGGGTGAGCACCTTCCCGTGGCCACCATCGCGCAGCGGGCCCGCACGACCCTCGGCTCCCTCTCCACCCAGGCGGTGTATGACTGCCTCGAGGTGCTCACCGCGGCCGGCCTGGCCCGCCGGATCGAACCGGCCGGGCACCCGGCGCGCTACGAGGGACGGGTCGGCGACAACCACCATCACCTTGTCTGCCGCAGCTGCGGGCACACCGTGGACGTCGACTGCGTTATCGGCCCGGCGCCCTGCCTGACCATCCCGGCGCCGGCCGGCTTCCTCGTGGACGAGGCCGAGGTGACCTTCTGGGGCTACTGCTCGAGCTGCCGCCCGGCGCCGGCCGCGGCCACCTGATCCTTCCCACCTGCCTTCTCCGTCCGTCCACCGCCAGAACACCGCATCCACCGAGAGGAACGCGTCATGACCGACGTCGCCAGTCAGCCCGCCGAGCCGACCGAGCAGGACCGTGCCGTCCTGACCAATCGTCAGGGACATCCCGTCTATGACAACCAGAACCAGCGCACCGTCGGCGCCCGGGGCCCCGCCACGCTGGAGAACTACCAGTTTCTCGAGAAGATCAGCCACTTCGACCGCGAGCGGATCCCCGAGCGGGTCGTGCACGCTCGCGGCGCGACGGCGTTCGGCTACTTCGAGGCCTACGGCCGCTGCGGCGACCAGTCGATCTCGGAGCTGACCCGGGCCGGGCTCTTCCAGGAGGAGGGCAAGCGGACGGACCTCGCGATCCGGTTCTCGACCGTCGCCGGCGGGCGTGACTCCTCCGAGGTTGCCCGGGACCCGCGCGGCTTCGCGGTGAAGTTCTACACCGAGCAGGGCAACTGGGACCTCGTCGGCAACAACCTCGGCGTCTTCTTTATCCGGGACGCCATCAAGTTCCCCGACTTCATCCACTCCCAGAAGCCCGACCCGGTCACCTTCGAGCGCCAGGACCCGAACCGCGTGTTCGACTTCATCAGCCAGACGCCCGAGTCCCTCCACATGATCAGCCTGGTCTTCAGCCCGCGCGGCATCCCCGCGAGCTACCGCACCATGCAGGGCTTCGGTGTCAACACCTACAAGTGGGTCAACGCCCGGGGCGAGACCACGCTGGTCAAGTACCACTGGCTGCCCAGGCAGGGTGTCGCATCGCTGAGCGCCGGCGAGGCGGCGACGATCCAGGGGACGGACCTCGGCTCGCACACCCGCGACCTGTATGCCGCGATCGCCCGCGGGGACTACCCCGAGTGGGAGCTGTGCGTGCAGCTCATGGACGACCACGACCACCCCGAGCTCGAGTTCGACCCGCTCGACGACACCAAGGTGTGGCCAGAGGAGCTGTTCCCACTGCACGCCGTCGGCCGGATGGTGCTCAACCGGGCGCCGGAGAACGTCTTCGCCGAGAACGAGCAGATCGCCTTCGGCACCGGCGTTCTCGTGGACGGCCTGGACTTCTCCGACGACAAGATGCTGGTCGGGCGGACCTTCTCCTACAGCGATACCCAGCGCTACCGCGTTGGCCCGAACTACCTGCAGCTGCCGGTCAACCAGCCGAAGAACGCCCGGGTGGCCACCAACCAGCGCGACGGCCAGATGGCGTATGCCGTGGACCTGGGGGACGGTCAGAACCCCCACGTCAACTACGAGCCGTCGATCCTCGGTGGGCTGCGCGAGGGGGAGTACCCCACCGACGACGAGCAGGGACTGGAGATCACCGGACGGCTGACCCGCAAGCGGATCCCGCGGACCAACGACTACCAGCAGGCGGGCGAGCGCTACCTCCTGTCGGAGCAGTGGGAGAAGGACGACCTCGTCGCAAACCTCATGGACGGCCTGAGCCAGTGTGACCGGCCGATCCAGGAGCGCATGGTCTGGCACCTGCTGCTGTGCGAGAACGAGCTCGGCCAGCGGGTGGGTGAGGGTCTCGGTATCAGTGCCGACGACGTCCGCCACCTCGAGCCGCTGGCCACCCAGACCCTCAACGAGGAGGAGCAGCAGCGGCTGGCCAACCTGGGCAAGAACGGTCCGCGGGACGTCAGCGGCCGGACGATGACGCACTGCGTGCCCAACGAACGGGCGTCGGCCCCGACCTCCTGACCCTTCCGCGACGAGCGGCCCCTCCGGAGCTGTCGGTAGGGCCGCTCGCCGTGGCGTCAACGCTGTGCGCCCGTCAACGGACCTTGCGGCCCCGAAGCGGGGCCACCGACCGCGTCGCTGACAAGCCTGAAACGAGCCGCGCTCGCCCAGCCCGGTCGCCCATCGAGGCGGGAGGCAGCTGTCATCCTGGTCATGGTGCGCGGGCGGCATACCGCGCCGGTGATCTCCCGACGAGCGCGGTGAACTCGCGGGTGAAGTGCGCCTGGTCGTACCACCCGAGGCTCGCCGCCAGCTCGGCCAGGTCCTCCACCTCACCCGCGTCGATAAGGGTGACGGCGTCGTGCAGGCGGTAGCGCTGCAGGGCCCACTTCGGACCCACCCCGACGTAGCGGCGGAACAGCCGCTGCAGCGACCGCAGCGGTATGCCGTGCCGCTCGGTCACGTCCTCGACGCTGGTGAGCGTCCGGTCGGCCAGCATGTCCCCGACGACCTCCAACAGCTGGTCGTAGCGCGGGTCCGGTCGAGGCCGGCGCTCCAGGAGGAACCGGTCGAACAGCGCCGGCCGGGCATCCGGCCTCGAGCGGAGCGCGTCGTCGCGCAGAGCATCGGCTCCCCCGCCGAAGAGCTCCCGCAGCTGGACGACCTTGCCGAGCGTGGTGGCGACGTCGAGACCGGTGAAGGCCCCGAACCCCCCGGGCCGGAACTTCGCCCCGAAGACGCTCCCCGAGCCGGACAGCTCGACCTCGAAACGGGAGGTGACGATGCCGTGCAGGAGAGCAGCCGGCATACGGAAGCCGTGTCGTGACCCGCGACCCGACTCGACCGTGAGCTGGAGGGTGGGGTGGGGGATGACCTGCGAGAGGTACGTCGTCCCGAGTGGGAGGTCCCACTCGACGGACCAGTACCACTCGACCCACCGGTCGAGGTGCGGGCTGGTGGCCGGTCGGGAGAGGGTGGCGTAGTCAGGAAGCTCGTCGGGGCGCAGGATGCCTGCCGCAGTGGACGTCCTCGGCAGTCGGGCGGCAGGAGGCGCCGGCGTTGTCGTGTTTATCCAAGACGCCATGCCCTCACCCTAGGCAGGCTCGGGGACATGACCGAGAACACGACCACAGGAGCCACCGTCAAGCCCGTGCCCGACGGCTACACCTCCATCACCCCGTACCTCTGTGTGGACGGTGCGGCCAAGGCGATCGAGTTCTACCAGTCCGTCTTCGGCGCCCGGACCGTCTCGCGCAACGACGGCCCGGACGGCACCGTGGCCCACGCCGAGCTCGACTTCGGCAACGGCCGGATCCAGCTCAGTGACCCGACCCCTGACCACAACCTCGTGCCCCCGGACGGCAGGGACGACGTCAACCACTCCTACGTCCACTACTGCCCGGACGTCGATGCGACGTATGCCGCGGCCGTGGCAGCAGGCGCGAGGGGCTACGGCGAGCCGGAGACCTTCATGACCGGTGACCGCTATGGCGCGGTGCTGGACCCGTGGGGCCATCGCTGGACCTTGATGACGCGGGTAGAGGACATCGACCCTGAGGAGGCCGAGCGACGCGTCAACGAGTGGCTCGCCGTGCAGGAGTCCTGAGCCACCGAGGCGGCGCAGTCAGCGCGCGGGCTCGGCACCTTCGGCACCCCCGGCAATCGGGTCCGGCGCTGCGCTCGATTCGGTCGGGCCGACCGCCACCGGTTCGGGCGCCCCGGCCGGCTCGGTCGCAGCCTCAGCGCGGACCTTCGGCATGAAGAGGGCGGCGAGGACGGTGAGCACGGCGGCGAGGAGCACGGCGATGAACACCCCGGAAGCGCCGGCGGTGACGGCCCTGGGGTCGGCGTCACCGCCGCGCGAGAAGATGATCCCGTTGGCGACGGCGCCGAAGATGGCGATGCCGACGGCGTTGCCGATCGAGCGGGCAAACATGTTGGTGCCGGTCACGACGCCGCGCTCAGCCCAGCCGACGCTGGCCTGCGCGGCGATGAGGCTCGGGCTGGCCACTAGCCCCATGCCCAGACCGATAACGAAACAGCTCCCGGCAACGAGGGCCAGCGTCGGGGTGTGTCCGGACAGGGCGAGCAGCGCGGCGCCGGCCACGGCGAGGCCCATGCCGATGAGGACGGTCGGCCGGAAGCCGTAGCGCAGGTAGAACAGCCGCCCCGCGAGCCCCGCCGCGATCGGCCACCCCATCGTCAGCGCCCCGAGGGCCAGGCCGGCAACGAGCGGTGGAGAGCCCAGCGAACTCTCGAGGTAGGTCGGGACGTAGGAGGTCAGCCCGATGAGGATGGCCCCGACGCCGAGCGAGATGAGGCTCGTCGTGAGCAGCAGTCTCCGGCTGAGCACCCAGAGGGGGAGGACCGGCTCCGCGGCTCGGCGTTCGGCGAGGACGAAGGCGGCGAGCAGCGCCCCACCGGCCACGAACACGGTGAGGCTGGTCGGCGAGCTCCACGCCCACGACTGGCCGCCTTCGAGCACGCCGAGGATGATGAGCGTCATGGACAGGGTCAGCAGGATGGCGCCCGCGTAGTCGACCTTGTGGTGGCGTCGCTCGATCTGCTCGGAGAAGTCCCGGACGAGGAGGAAGCCGGCCAGCAGACACAGAGGCACGTTGACGAAGAAGACCCACCGCCAGGCGTGCAGCTGCGAGAAGAGGCCGCCCAGCGTCGGCCCGACGACCGAGGATTCCCCAGACGCTGGCGAGGTAGCCCTGCACCCGCGCCCGCTCGGCGACGGTGTAGATGTCCCCGGCGATGGTGATCGCCATCGGCTGCACCGCACCGGCACCGAGCCCCTGGATCGCGCGGAACGCGATGAGGACCGGCATGCTCCAGGCGAACCCACACAGGACCGAGCCGAGCAGGAAGAGCCCGACGCCGAACAGGATCAGCGGTTTGCGGCCCACGGTGTCGGCCAGCTTGGCGTAGACCGGCACGGTGACCGCCTGGGCGAGGAGATAGACGGAGAACAGCCAGGGGAACTGCGCGAAGCCGCCCAGGTCCTTGACGATGGAGGGGACGGCGGTCGCGAGGATCGTCGCGTCGATGGCGATGACGCCGCTCGAGACCATGAGGGCGAGAAGGACCGGGCCTCGCTCGGACCGCAGTCCGACGCCGGTGTCCGCCACGTTCGTGCCTCCTCGGTATGCCGTACGTGCCTCCTGGGTGTGCCGCGCAGACGCTGCGCACGGCACTGAGGACTCAATACCCCACGGCGGCGGATCATTCCCGCGCGTGAGACGGCAGGACCGGGACCGCTCCGCCGGACGTGGCCAGACCCGGTCAGCCGAGCTGCCAGGAGCGCTTCGACAGGCCGAACCAGAACCCGTCGATGACGCTCCTGCTCCGGATGCCCGTGGATGCGTGGGCGGCGCCGAGCGCGACGAACAAGGGGGCGAGGTGCTCGGTCCGTGGGTGGGCGACGTGGGCGGCCGGCGCCTTGTCGAGGAAGTCGAGGAGCGCGTCGACGTCCTCGTGCTCCATTGCCTCCTTCGCCCACGCGTCGAACTCCTTCGACCAGCCGGGCGCGTCATGGACGGCCTCCAGCGAGGGGTTGAACCCGCGGAGGTTGTGCGTCGTGAACCCCGATCCGACGATAAGCGTGCCCTGCTCGCGCAGCGGTGCCAGCTTCTGGCCCATGGCGAACAGTGCGCGCGGCTCCAGCGTCGGCAGCGACGCCTGAAGCACCGGCACGTCGGCGTCCGGGAACATCTCCACGAGCGGCACGTACGCGCCGTGGTCCAGGCCCCGGGCCTCGTCCCGGTGGACCTGCGTGCCCGGGCCGGAGAGGAGCCGGGTGACGGCGTCCGCGAGCTCGGGCGCGCCCGGCGCGGCATACCTGACGTCGTAGTAGCGCTGCGGGAAACCCCAGAAGTCGTAGACCAGGGGCGCGCCGGTGGTGGAGGAGAGGGTCAGCGGGGCCGCCTCCCAGTGGGCCGAGACCATCAGGATGGAGGTCGGGCCGGGCAGCTCGGCGGACCACGAGGCGAGCTCACGGGTCCACGTGGGGTCGTCGGCGAGGGGAGGGGCGCCGTGGCTGAGGTAGAGCACCGGTGTCGTGACCATGAGGCCAGTCTAAGGGCAAATAGTTCACAATTCAACTACTTGGCTTCGGCCGCACCGGTGCGGCCGATGTGCCGGGGAGGCGTTACGGTGGCCCTCGCGACCCACGTCCGAGCAGCGACGATTCCGCTGCACGTGGGGCCGGAAAGATCTGAGGTATGCCGTGGCCGCAGGTAAGGGGCGCAAGCTCGTCATCGTCGAGTCGCCCGCCAAGGCGAAGACCATCGCCGGTTACCTCGGAGGCGACTTCGACGTCGAGGCCTCGGTCGGTCACATCCGTGACCTCCCGAACCCGTCGGAGCTGCCCGCCGAGATGAAGAAGGGGCCCTTCGGCAAGTTCGCGATCGACGTCGACAACGGCTTCGAGGCCTACTACGTCGTCGACGCGGACAAGCGCAAGAAGGTCGCCGAGCTCAAGCGCCTCCTCAAGGACGCGGACGAGCTCTATCTCGCGACGGACGAGGACCGCGAGGGCGAGGCCATCGCGTGGCACCTCCTCGAGACCCTCAAGCCGCGTGTGCCGGTCAAGCGGATGGTCTTCCACGAGATCACCCGCGAGGCGATCCAGCGCGCCGTCGCCGACACCCGAGAGCTCGACACCAGGCTCGTCGACGCCCAGGAGACGCGGCGGATCCTCGACCGGCTCTACGGCTACGAGGTGTCACCGGTGCTGTGGCGCAAGGTGCGCCAAGGGCTTTCGGCCGGCCGCGTCCAGTCGGTGGCAACCCGGATGGTCGTCGAGCGAGAGCGCGAGCGGATGGCCTTCGTCCGGGCGAGCTACTGGGATGTCGAAGGTGACTTCACGACCCGGGCGAGCTCCGGAGAGACCGACCCCAACGACACCTTCACCGCCCGGCTCAGCGCCGTGGACGGTGAGCGGGTCGCGACGGGCCGCGACTTCAAGGACAACGGCGAGCTCAAGGCCAAGTCGGTCGTCCACCTCGACGAGGCCAGGGCGAACGCCATCGCATCGGCCGTGCGTGAGGCGCCGGTCCTCGTCTCGACCGTCCAGGAGAAGCCCTACACCCGCCGGCCGGCGGCGCCGTTCACGACGTCCACCCTCCAGCAGGAGGCCTCCCGCAAGCTGCGGCTCAGCTCAAAGAACGCTATGCGGGTGGCCCAACGGCTCTACGAGAACGGCTACATCACCTACATGCGCACCGACTCGGTGACGCTCTCCGAGTCGGCGGTCACCGCGGCTCGCAGCCAGGCCCGTGACCTCTACGGCGCCGAGTACGTCCCGCAGGAGCCGCGCCGCTACTCGGCCAAGGTCAAGAACGCGCAGGAAGCGCACGAGGCGATCCGCCCGGCCGGCGACCGCTTCCGCACCCCGGCGCAGGTCGCGGGCGGCCTGCGTGGCGACGAGTTCGCGCTCTACGAGCTGATCTGGAAGCGCACGGTCGCCTCGCAGATGTCCGACGCCCGAGGGTCAACAGCCACGGTGCGGCTGACGGCCGACCTCCAGGGTGTCCAGGACATTGCCAGAGCCCGTCAAGTCGAGTTCACCGCCAGCGGCACGGTGATCACCTTCCGGGGCTTCCTCGCGGCATACGAGGAGGGCCGCGACGAACAGGCGAACAAGAAGCGCAAGGAGGTCGCGGAGGAGGAGCGTCGACTGCCCAAGCTCAGCGACGGGGTGCCGCTCGCGGTGCTGCGGGCCGAGCCCGAGGGCCACGAGACTGTCCCGCCACCGCGCTACACCGAGGCGACCCTCGTGAAAGCCATGGAGGAGAAGGGGATCGGCCGTCCCTCGACGTATGCCGCGACGGTCGGCACCATCCAGGACCGCGGCTACGTCGGTGCCCGGGGCAACGCCCTCGTGCCCACCTGGCTGGCCTTCGCGGTGACCCGGCTGCTCGAGGAGCACTTCCCGAAGCTCGTCGACTACGACTTCACGGCATCCATGGAGGAGGACCTCGACCGGATCGCGAACGGGGACGAGCAGCGGGTCGCGTGGCTGCACCGGTTCTACTTCGGGGACGAAGCAACCTCGGTCACCGGGTTGAGCGAGCTCGTCCAGGACCTCGGGGAGATCGACGCCCGCGAGATCTCGACGATCCCGTTGGGCGACGGCATGGTCGTTCGGGTCGGGCGCTACGGGCCCTACGTCGAGGAGGTCGCCCCGGGGGGCCCCGCCCCCGGGACCCCCCAAGGCTCGGACAGCGCTGACGCGCCGGTGTCTTCACC
>JAABUP010007916.1_pt1 | contig 13855 bp, 20 predicted proteins | sample 5559201 | NCBI WGS metagenome assembly JAABUP01 (sample SAMN10711887, study PRJNA513373) | rock metagenome | isolation source: Antarctica rocks | place: Antarctica | reverse complement strand
CAGTTCTACGCAGCGACCGGCTTCGTCCTGACGAGCCAGAGCGACGGCAGCGGCAACGAAGAACGCGAGCCGGATTGCACCTACGCCTGGTCGGCGCTGCCACGGAGCCAGTCTCAGTAGACGATCGTCTACCGGTCATCACTGGAGGACTCGAATGTTGCAGCGCGGGCCGTGCGCAGCAGCCAATCTCCGGTCCGCGGTCAACAGATCGCACTGGAGTGACTCGGCAAGCGCGACGTAACAAGCGTCGTAGGCGCTCACGTTGTCACGCAGCTCGATCGCGCGCCTGACCAGGCGCCGCGTCGGGACCCGCTCGAAGGTCATCTCGAGTAGGTGGGTGACGGCAGTGTTCAATCGGTCGTCGGTGAGCGTGCCGCGCAGCCGACGCTTTCGGAGCACCGACACGGTCTCAACATCGATCAGGTCCGGCGCGGTGATTTCGCCGGCCGATCGAAGTTCGCCGCGCGCGAGCCGTCCGTCAGCATCATCGTCGGCAAGAGCATTGGCCAGGACGGACGCATCAACGACGATCATCCGACGATGGCCCACGGCCGACTCGGTGCGCGCAGCGGCTCGCTGCTCACCGCGCTGACCGGTCCTCGTCGAGATCGGCCACGGCCGTCTGTAGGCCGACACTGCCTGCTTGTTGCGCTTCCACGTCGTCGAGGATTTCACTGATCGGCCGGTGCCCGGCCAGCTCACGCAGCTCGGTAGCGAGGTATTGCTGCAGGGATTGGTGTCGGCGCTCCGCTCGGTGCTGTAAGGCAGCGTGCACGTCTTCAGGGACGTCGCGTACCAAAACGTTAGGCATGCTTGCATTGTGCTTGCATGCGGGCGCTGTGGCAACCATCTGTTATCGCAGTGGCCGATGGCCTGATCACTACCACCCTCGACAGTTGCGCCCACAGCAGCCCATCGCCGTACCCGGTGGGTGATGGTCACACGTCGGATCCGGTGTGCGGTAGGGGCACTCGAAGCCGATCTACTGCATGGTCCTCACGGCCGGACGAGCTGTGCTGGCCGAATCTACCGGACCTCTGCGTCCTCGGCCCTCGGTCACAGGTCGGCCCGGTCGGGGATGGTCACCCGAGCCGCTCACTTCCCAGGCGTGATGGAGTGCAACGCTGATAAAGGTGCCGTGCGTAGTTTTCGAGCTCGTCGACGACGTCGGGACAGGCGAAGATCATGCGGAGGCGCCCGCCGCGGAAATCTGTGACGCGGCTCGGCATAATGGCGGCATGCAGCTGGTACGTCCTGCGGCCGAGTATCTCCCGAGCTACCGCGCCGCGCTTGAGCGAGGCTGGAGTCCCAACACCGTGAACCCGGCGGCGGGTTGGCTCGAACTGGACCGTATCCATGCCGATCCCGTGGCGTTTCTCAACGCCCAAGACGATCCCCACGCCAAGGGCGAACCGATCACATTGCCCGACGGGTCGGTCGTGCCCAGGTTGCCCGGCTACCGGCGGTGGATTTGGGACGGCGAATTGGCGGGGGTAGTCAGCCTGCGCTGGCAACCGGGCAGCGCAGCGCTTCCGGAACATGTGCTTGGGCACGTCGGCTACACCGTTGTCCCGTGGAAACGCGGCCGCGGATACGCCACCGCCGCGCTACGGGATCTGCTGCCGGAGGTCGGCGTGCTTGGCCTGCCTCATGTAGAACTGTCCACCGACGTTGGCAACCTTGCCTCACAACACGTGATCATGGCCAATGGCGGAGTACTGGTCGAACGCTTCAACAAGCCGGCGGCGTTCGGTCCCGACAGCTCCGCACTTCGCTGGCGCATCATCCTCGACCAGTAGCAAAACGACATCCCGTGGCTGAACGGTTCCCGGCCAAGAAGCTGCATACCTCGGCGCCCGCAATCCCGTAAACGGATCCCCGATCGGGACGAAACGATCATGCTCAGCGAGCCCTGGTGCGATCGCTGATCGTGACCGGTAGACGTTCGGCTTGCGGTGATATCTCGATGCGGTCGTTGGTTCCGCCCGCCGTCATGTGCTGGGGACTGCCCGACGAAATCAGGTGTTCGCGATCTGATTCTCGCGTCTGGCGGTCATGGTGGCGGCAACGGCCAAGGCGGCAAGGTCGGCAGCGGACAACCGCGCGGATTTCGGGGCTTGAATGAAAATGTTCTGTCCGGTTTCAAGGCTCTGCCCAGCGACGTAGAGCGTGGCCTGTTGCAGCGTCGGGCAGGCGATGACGTTCTGGCTGCTGACCGGAACTTGAACCGACGGGGCATGCGGATCCGAACATGGACCTCCGGTGGTGTAGCTGCTCAACGCCTGGACGTACAGACAGGCCGGCGCGTCGTTCGTTGCCGGGTTAACCACACCGATTGGGCATAGCGCAACGGTGGACCGAACCAGCGCTTGCGGGTCAGCGCTGGTCGACACCGATTGCGCAGTCAAGCCCCTCAGGGTCAACGCGGGCGACAATTCGGTGCTCAGGGTCTGTGGCTGCTCGAGCAGGCTGTCAGCGAACGACTCGATCGTCGAATCATCCGGTGCGTTCGCCAACCACGCGTGGATGTCATGTCCACCCTCCAGTGCCCAGCTCAGCCACCGGCCGTCGTAGCCGTCGTGGAGGTAGGTGGACAGGACGGCGTCCTTACCCCGGTAGGTCAGTGTGCGGTCGGTGTGGGCGATGTTGGTCGAGGCTTGGAAGGGAAGGTCGGTGAGTTGGTCTGTTACCGCGTAGCCCCTCGCCGCGCTGGGGGCGGCGTGCCGCGTCCGGGCCGCTGGACCCGACGTCGAGGGCGTCGCTTTGCCGATGGTGGTGTCCGCGTTCCAGGAAACGAACAACTTGTTGCCGGTCTGCGTGACCGCGGCCGTGGCCGGTCGTGTCCCCGATCAGCCTGGCCGGCGGGCTACCGGATGAAAGTGGTAGGAGATCAGCTCTGACGCGGCGGACAGTGTCCCGACCACGGGGCGGTGGAGGGTGGTCATCGGAGCAGATGAAACGGTCACCGCACCGCCGGCCGGCGCAGACGTGTGCGACAAGGGCCGATGTGGACCGGCGAGGAACATGGCGCCGACCAACACGGTGATGCCCGCCATGACACCGGACACGGCGATCCATGTGTTCCTTCTTCGGTGGCGGGGAGCTGGAGCGCCCGCCGCTCCGATAACGGTGTGGCCGACGGGGTGGTCGCCGCCGGAAATGCCGAACCCCGCAGCCGAGGTCTTGTCAGTCATGGTTGTGCACCGTTGAGTAGCCCACCGACCTGCGCATATTGCATAGACGGAAGTCGCGGGCACGCCGTTGCATGAACGCTGCAGCACCACATCTACGAATTGCACCCAGCGGGCGGCCCCACTAAAACCAGGACGCAGTCTCCAAATCCGGCGGGCCCGAATTCGCCCCTCAGGATCGGGATGGCCCCCCCAATCCGAAACCTTGGACAGCATTCCTACATCCAGTATTCGGCGCAGGCCGCTGCAAGGCGGCCAGGCAAGGGATCAGTGACCGGTTACCGATCGCCTACCGGAACAGCGGCGACGAGTGGACACGGTGCAATCTGATACCATTGTGGTATGGCAATGACGCTGCGACTCCCCCCCAACTTAGACGAAGCTCTGCGCGCAGCAGCGGCGGAAGATCACCGCAGCGTGCAGCAGGAGGTCACCCACGCCGTTGAGACTTACCTCGCCCGCCGCGAGACGGAAGAGATCAAGTCCGACCCGGAAACCCTACGCGGCCTTGCCGAGGCGCGCGAGTCAGTCCGGGCCGGCGATGTCGTCTTCGGTGCCGAAGCCGCCCGTGCTCTCGTTCGGGACCGCCACGCTCTGTGAGGAGGGCACCCTACGAGCTGGGGACCGCTGCGCCCGCACGGCGAGCCCTCGCTGACCGTCTCCCGCCCGATGTCGCAGCAGCGGCCGCGGAGTTCATCACGGGTCCCCTGCTGGAGAATCCACAGCGAGTCGGCAAGGCGCTGACTGATGAGCTGGCGGGGGTTCACAGCGCTCGCCTCGGCCGGAACTGGCGTGTGTTGTACGAGATCAACGACGCCGAACACGTGGTCATCGTGCTCGACATTCGTCCCCGGGCAAGCGCCTATCGCCCCCGCTGATGCCAGGTGCTCAAGTTCCGCAGAGGGATGCCCAAACGGCGAATGGACGCGCTCCCAATCCGGGTCTGGCAACGTTCAGAACCCGTTGGCGGCAGCGCGGATGACGCTGTAGACGTACATGTCTTTGCGGGCATCGCCCACCCGCTCCCAATCGCGTAGCAAACCTTCGCGCTGGTAACCGCACCCCTCGGCCGCGCGCCACGAGCCTTCGTTCCAGGGCTCAACGAACAGATGCAGTCGCTGGACCTCCTCGTGCGACAGTGCCCAGTCGGTGACGGCCTGCAGGGCAGCTCGGACGTAACCGCGTCGTCGGAAGCGTGGCGCGATCCAGTAGCCGGTCGAAGCTCGGCCGGTGCCGATCTCCTGCGTCCAGAGACCAATCTGGCCCACGGCCTCGTCGGTGTCGCTATCGGTGATCGCGAAAGAGTACCCGACGCCGGCGGCGAGGCGGTCGTGCTGCCGTTGCAGGTAGGCCGCTACATCCTCAGGGGAACCGCTGCTGGGCACCGTCGTGATGAGCGGGATCAGCGGATCGTCGGCTACCGAGGCGACGAGGTTGCGGTCACGGGTCTCGAAGGCGCGTAGAGCGACAGGTGCATTGATCAATCGAGGCATCGCGGACGGCAGCATGGGGCAATCATCTCAGGGCTCCGGGCCGCGTCGATGAACCATCCTGTTGCGGTGGCGGTCGCTGACCGGATCGTCCCGTCACCGGCGTCGGGTTATAGGGACGCAGCTGAGGCCCGTCTCCGCGGGTCACAAATGGGAAGATCTCCCGGTGAGTCGTCTACCTGATCGCATTTCCCGCTACGGCGTCGAGCTCCGTAGATGGACTCCGGCTGACGTTCACCTACTGGATTCGGTGGTCTCCGCCAACATTGGACACCTTCGGTCTCGCATGGCGTGGATCAGATTCGAACCACAACCGATCGAGGACCGGCGACGGATGCTTGAGCGGTGGGAGCGGAATTGGCTGGCCGGCGGTGATGTTCATTTTGCGATCTGCCGCGGTGAAGTGGTGCTTGGCGCTGCCGGACTTCACCGTCGCGAAGCTGACGGGCTGGCTATCGGATACTGGGTGGATCGCGATCATCTCCACCAGGGTGTGGCCACCACAGCCGCCCGAGCGCTGACAGATCTTGGCTTCACGATCCCGGGTATCGCCTGGGTTGACATACACCACGACCTGTCGAACGTGGCCAGCCGTCGAGTGCCCGAGAAGCTCGGCTACACACGACTGGCCGACGAGCAACGCACCGGCGATCTCCCGCCAGCGGATACCGGCGTCGGCGCCGTCTGGCGGATGGCCCGCGACTGCTGGGCCACTTTTGCCGAGGGCTGAGTCACTCGGTGAGACGGGGCAGGACATTCTCAGATTGAGTGCCGCGCTCGGATGCAGATCGGTGGCCGGTCAGGGTTCCTCCAACGGAACGTCGGGCTAGCGCCATCTAGGCCCCAGCGGGGATGTGTGCCGTTGTCGACGTCGGCTTTGCACTCAGAGACCTGACCGGGAGAGTTATCGACCAGAGAGTCGTCCTGAGCGCGGTCGTCGCAGACGTCGGCTCTCGAGGCGACCGTCGTCACGCTAGCTCTCGGCCGACTGCTGCTTCGCTCGCCACTCCGCTCCCGCGCGCTGGATGCGGTCCCACAGGGAAGCGCGGTCGGCGTCGCCGATGGCCGACAGGTCCAGATGGAACACGTCCGTTGCGATCTTGAACAGCTCTTCAGCGGACTCGAGAATGCGTGTCGTGCGCCGTCCGGCCCCCTCATCGCGCGTGTATTCGTCATCCAGCACGAACTCGGCGCAGCCCGCGTCGCGGCGGAAGAGCTCGAACCATCTGACGTAGGGAGACTGCGGCGACGTCGACAACTCGGTGTGGTAGCTCCTGAAGTCCTCCCACGTGGCCGGCGCCAGCGTGAAGTCCATGCTGTGGAAGGTCGCCTGTGCCGGATCGGTGAAGAACCGCCAGGCGTCCGGGCCGATCTCCGGCAGCGGCCGCAGCTCGAAGCGGAAGGGACCCTGGACGTGGACGCCCTCCCGAAGCGGGATGGGCTCGTGGTGCGAGTTGGCCAAGCCGACGTCGACCGACCAGCGTTCGCCGTCAATGACGACGGTGAGGGCCATGTGCGTGTCGTATTCGTCGGCGGTCGCTTTGGCGGTCGCGACGGAGCCGTTTATTTGGCCGCGGTGCACGGTGACGTCGTACCCGAGGACGGTCAGCAGCTCGCTGAAGGCGTTGTTCAGGTTGAAGCAGTAGCCGCCCCGGCCGGCCAGGATTCGGGCTATGGACTCGGCCGGGTCGATGCCCTGCGGGCGTCCGAGCTGGATGTCGAAGTTTTCGAAGGCGATGAGCTCGACGTGTGCGCGGTGAAGTCTGCGCAGGGTGTCGAGAGACGGAGCGCCGAGGGACTCAGGGTCGTCGACGCCGAGCTTGGCCACGTAGGGCGCGACCCAGGCGGGATGATCGTTCGTCTTCGAGGTCATGGCTTCCTTCTATGCCTACGTTTCCCACCCGCGAAGCAGGGTGATCACATTCACGTCGCCGCCGAGCTCCACAGACTCCAGCGGAATCCGGCCGTAGAACATGAGGACCAGGTCGCTCGCCGAGCCGCGCACGGATGCGTCGGCCGCCGCAGCGTCCGAGCCCGTTTCGGACGCGGACACATCCAAGCGACTCACGCTCGAGCCTTCGGCCGACAGGGTCACGCGCCACGACGGGCCCTCGGCGGCGTGGATGTCGACGAGGGCGGGGTCGTACGGCCAGGCCTGGGTGGTCGTGCCGCAAGTGACGTTGAACTCCTCGACGCCGTCGATCGCGACCTCAGCCGGCACCGGCTGCGCGGCCCCCGCGGCTAATTGGGCGTCGTAGGTGTGCACCGCGACCTCGTGCACCTGGTGCCGACCGGCGGCGCCAGCGGTCTCCGGCGACTCCGTGTGACCCCACCACGTCCAGCAGCCGCGGTCCGGACCGGCCTCACTCAGCGCTTCCAGCAGCTCCTGCGTCGACTCGGACAGCCACTCCAGCAGCGCCTCTCGCTCCGCGGGTGCGGCCTTGCCGATCTCCGACGAGGACTGAGCCGGCGCGGCGCCGTCCGGGCCGGCGGAGACGACGGCGGCCCACCGGCGCTGCCCGCCGCCTAAGTGCCGGGCCAGATCCAGCAGCGTCCACCCCGGACAGGTCGGCACCTGCACGCCGAGATCGGGCGCGGACTGCACCACGGCACGGAACACGCACGACCGCTCGTCGATCAGCTTGAGCAGCTCGGGGAACTCGGGAGTCTTATGCACCCCGGCTGTCTATCACCGAACTTCGAGAAGGGCCAGCGATTAATCTTGCTCAGCTCCCGCGCATACTGCCCGGCGTCCGGAGCCATGGTGAGCTGCCGGGTGGCGCCGATCCGGTCGGTGTCCCGAGGCGGGCATAGGGCAGAGGGTGACGGCTGGTGCCGGCATGCGAGGCACGGTGATGAGGCTCGGCGGCCGTGGAGCCCACGTCGTCGTTTGGCGATCCCTGACCGGTCCGTTCCCTGAGCCCGCGCCCGTGGAGTGGTGACCGTGTCCAGATGGTGATGGAGGATGGGCGCCTGGGCGGCGGATGCTGTGAAATGAGGGCGCGGCAACGCGTGAACCTCGGAGCTTGGGTGGACCACCCGCGTCAGGTCGACAGCACCCAGCCACCAGCACCGGCCCACCGCTCGGCGCGTTCGGTGATCGCAGCGATCAATGGTCCCTTTGCTGCGGCATATGCATTCATGTCGGACCACTCGCGGCGCGCGAGATCGGTCTTCAGCTGCCCATACGCGGCGCGGTCGCGCTCGTTGTGTCGTAGCCAGTCACGAAATAACAGATGACGGCGTTCCCACTGGCTTCCCTGGGCGCAAACGTGCACGTGAACGTCGAGATCAGGGGTGCGGAACATTCGATGCCCTGGCTCGCGGACGCGAAGCAGGTAGCCCGCGGCGAGCATGTGCGGAAGATAGCTGACCTCGTCATCTGGATCCGACACGCTCACGTCGATGTCGATGATGGGCTTTGCCACCAGTCCGGCTACGGAGGTCGAACCGATGTGGTCAACGCGAAGTGCCACCGCGCCGAGCGCGACCATAATCCGGGCCTGCTCCGAACGAAACCGCTGCGGCCAAGAGCTGTCGGGGGCGACCATGCAGATTTCTCGCTTCTCCTGCCCACCTATCAGCTCGACGCCGTCGTTCACCAGAGAAGTATGGGGACGTCTCCGGACGCCGATGACGGCGGGTGGGCTCGATCCGGCGCCGACCGCTTGGACCACAGAGCAGCGTGTCGGTTTGGTCAGACTCGGTCCATATGTCGGTAGGGGATCCGCCTGCGGGAAGCGTCAGCTCGGGATTATTTCGAAGTGGGTGCGGCCGTGGATGCGGTAGATCCGGAAGTCGCTGTCCAGGGTGAAGATGCGCCGTTCCCCGCGTTCTTCGGCGAGCGCGACGAGGGTGGCATCGGCGAGGTCCATCGGGCGGTCGGCATACTTGGCCATCAGCGCCGCGCTGCGCTGCAGCGCGGCCCGGGATAGTTGGGCGATGTCCAGGCGCCCGCTGAGGTTCAGCTTCCAGAGAGCTTGCTGGCCGGCCGCCCCACCTGCTCGGCCCAGCAGGTACATGGCCTCGGTGAACGCGGGCCAGGTGGTCAAAAGGGGCAAGGGCAAAGCGTGCAGGGCGAGCGCACACATTTCGTGATCGGCCTCGTCGGCGTCGATCAGTGCTACCAGCGGCCCCGCGTCGGTCAGGGTCACGCCCTGGGCTTGGTCTTGGCGAGGATGTCGGTGAGTGCGTCGCCGGTCCTGCGGGCTTGGCCGCCACCGCCGTGCACGACGCCCAGCACGTCGGCGAAGTCGTCGCGGTCACCGATGCGTAGCAGCGTGTCGGCGCGCGCCGCGGCGGCACGGCGGATGAACTCCGACAGTGACTCACCGGTGACTGCCGCGGCACGCTGCAGCCGCATCTCCAATTCGGGATCCAATCGAAGGGTCTTCACATCTGGCAACGTATCACGCCGCGCGTCAGATGTGATACAACGACGGTCCCAGTTATGGATCCCCAAACGGCGATCTCGTGATCTTGGTCGTCGGCTGCCGCGGAGGGCCGTTGCGGTCGCCGTTGGACGTTCGGCTTGCGGTCCGAAGAGGTGTCATTGGAGCGGTGGTTGCCGGCAATGTAATTCCTGTCAGGTCATCGATTTGAAGGCTAAAGTCGATCAGTTGCTGGTCGTTGCGTGTCGACGCCCCGTGTTGGTCAGCGAGCTTGTGAATCACCGGGACGACGGTCGATCGACCCGCGACGCCTTCTCAATAGCCATATCGATCCAGTAAGCAGGCTTAACAGGCCGGCGATCAGCTCGGGGATTCGAACACTATGTGACGTCAACGCAAGAACGATCCATAGGACGCCTAGGGCTAGCCAGAATGGTCCGAGCCATCGCGTCCGGCCGGACTGCAACGGCTCGTCGTTAGGGGTGCTCACGTCGCCAGACTGCCACGAACCGCCCGCCCCAGTTTCCCCGCCAGTGCGGTGGCTCTACCTGTACATCAGCGCCAGGGGTCGGAACTTTCGTATGACCGCCGATCCGAGACCAGGTGAGGTCCCCGATTTTCGGTGTAACACCTGCATCTCTGGGTCGCCGAGCGCCGGCGCCCGACAGGTCGGATCGGCTCCTTTGATGAGTGCAGTGCTCGGAGGGGCGATTGAGGCAGGTCACCGATCGGCTTACGGCACGGCGCTTCGTTGAGCGATCCCACGTAGTCGCCGGGGACGTCATGGGTGGATCCCTGAACAGATGGCTGAGCTGACGAACTGCGGACGCAGCGAGGCCCAAGCTCGCCTACTTGAAGCGGCTACTTCTGCCCGGGCGGTCGCCGAAAGCCTCGTCGGGCTGTCAATCGAGGATGCCCGCGTTCGCGTGGCCCAACACGGACACATTGTGCTTCGCGAAATTGCGTCGCGGGAGCAGCCAATCACGGCCGACTTCCGGGCGGATCGGATCACCGTGGTGGTCGCTGACGGAACCGTCGTCGAAGCTCGTGGAGGCTGCTGAAACCGACGCGGGTGCCGCCGGGTCCCATCGATAGGATCGAGGAAGGGCCGAACAAGTGCGTCCGGTCAACGATCGGTGAGCGGGACGGCTGCGAAATACCTCAATTGATCCTGGTCGGAGCAAAGCCGGCGCCTTGGGATTTACTGGATTTCGCGACGTCGTGACCGGGCGCTTTTCAGCTCCCGCATGACCGCTTCATCCGCGCTCGGGTGGCGAACCGAGGCCGCGTTCAGCTGTCCAGGTTGGCCGGGGTTCAGGGCCATCTGGGCGTCTGAGACGGCGAAATCTGCCAGCGCAGCCAGGTCGCCGGCCACGACGTAGCCGTCGGCGCCGGCGTCGACGGCCCGGCGAACCGGACCGGGAAAGAAAACCCCCAGGTCCGCGTCTTCGACCTCGGTCAGCACGACCCGCGCACTGGGGAACATGTGCTTGAGCGCGGAGATCGTCTGCGCGCTGATCACCGGGGCAATGACGATGTCGGTTGAGGGTGGCGCCTTGCGGAGGTCCAGCACGACGAACCCGGGGCCGAGTTGCTCGCTGAGCCGGGCCCGCGCATCGGCCTTGAGCATCGTGGTGGCCACGACGCGAACCGCAGGCAGACCAGCACCACCTTCAGAACCATCCGGCGGCGTCACCGCTGACCGGCCGGGACAGAAAATGCTGTGGTGGCCAACACCCGGTCTGCCAGTTCGCGTGGTGTGTGTTGATCCGCACGGAGCACCAATGTCTTGGGCGGTACACCAGCCCTCGCGGCGACGCAGCGGTCAACGTTGCTGTGCCGGAACGCGCGCGCCTGCCCATCAGCGGCCGGGTCGTCGTCCACGAGGATCTGTCCGTCGATGCGGCCCCGTAACTTCACGGCCGGCACGTCCAAAAACACATCCAGAAGGGGCTGCCCGGCATGCGTGATCAGCCCAAAGATTTCGTCGCGGTACATCACAGTGCGGCCGCCCATCCGGGGGTGTCGTCCTTGTTCGGGATCGCTGCGATGCCCTGCCACAGCATCAGGATCTCCAGCCATGCCACTTCGGCTGGCGTGAGGGGCTGGATCGATTCGTAGCCGGCTCGCAGTCCCTGTTGGGCGGTGACCGGCGTGGGCGCCCACGAAGTGAAGCGTGTGCCCAGGTAGGTGCTCGCTTTGGCCAGGTCGCTCAACCGATAATCGACGTACACGTCGTCGAAGTCCAGGACCCCGATGATGGTTGAGTCGCGGGTGAGGATGTTGGCCGCCCGGAAGTCGTTGTGCACCAGTTGGGGGGTCTGGTCCAGAGCCGGTGACCGGGACAGCAAGTCCCGCAGGCGTAGGGATGCCTGCGGGGCGAACCCGCGGTCCCGTTCATCCAGCCACCCGCGGATCCGCGCCGGAAGTGGTCGCGGATCCGCGGGTCGCCATCCGTGGTCGCCGATCGTGGCCAGCGCCTGGTGGAGTCGGGCCAAGCATGCACCCGCGGCGTGGACGGCGGCACCATCTCCTACGTCCAACCAGTCACCGTCCAGCTGCGGCAGCACGGCGACGGAAAGTCGCCCAGTTGGACCGTTCAGAATCTTTCGGACGTCGCCATCGGCGGTCAGGAACGGGGTGGGCACCGGAACTTCACCTCCGGTGAGGTCGCGCAGGAGGCGGCTGGAACGGTCGAGGTGGTCGAACGAGGCCTCGTGCATGGACCACTTGACCACGACGCCACCGCGGTCATTGTTGGCCCACGCAATCGCGTTGCGGTCGCTGATCACCAGCCTTGTGCAGTCCCGGACCCGGATATCCCAGGACGACGCCAGGGCGTCCGAGACCCAGAGGGATGTCGCGTCGAAGGATGTGAAGCCGAAACGCTCCCGCAGGGCGGCGGCCGCGTCCGTTGGCTCCCACAGCATCGACAGTCCAGATGACAGCATCGTCAAACGGTACCGATCCCGCAGCCCCCCACCCTGACCACCGGGCACTTCTGCGTCCAGGTATTTGGGCTTCGCTGATCGACGTGAACGGATGCGGCCAAGCCCCGGTCCCGGTGCCGGCGGGGGGATTCCCCTGCAGATGCCTAGCCGGTCTGCCGTCGGTGAGATGCTGGGTGCCGTGACGTCCTTTCAGGTTCGCCAGGCAGAAGAGCGGGACCTTGATCAGCTGCTCCGGCTGTACGGGGAGCTCGCGGAGGGCGACGCTGCGCGATTGCCGGCCGACCCCGATGCATCTCGTGAAGTGTTCACGGCGATCGCCAGCGACCGATCCCGTCAGCTCTGCGTTGCCACCGACGGTCAAGAAGTCGTCGGCGTGGCGGAGCTCATCATCGTGGCGAACCTGACCCACCGGGCCCGGCCCTGGGCGGTCATCGAGAACGTCATAGTGAGCGAGAAAAGCCGCGGTCAGGGCGCCGGTACCGCGCTACTCACGCACCTCATCAACAGCGCACAGGACAGCGGGTGCTACAAGGTGCAGCTGCACTCCGGGAAACAGCGTGTAGACGCCCACCGTCTCTACCGACGGGTCGGTTTCGGGCCCGTCGCGGAGGGCTTCAAGTTGTACTTCGATGACACCCGCTCCGCTCTCGAGCACTGAGCACCCTTGGTTTCAGCGGCGACCCCGCCGCGGCGCCTGCGCTGTCCCGAATGACCATCGGTGACCGGTCACCGATCGGGCTACGAAGCTGGGACCCATTGTCGGACGCGAACGCTGGTGGTCTTACCAATGTCGACATGGTCGGCTGCGGGGATGAGCAGCGGAGCCACCGGACCGCCGTCGACCAGCTGCACGGCAAATAGGGAGACCTTCTCTTCTGTGGCGCCGGCGCGTGCTCCGGTCCACTCCAGGTCGGCCGTGGCTCTTCCATCAGGCGCCAGCGTGACCGGTTCGGCAGGATCGTGCGGAACGGCGCCCACCCGGTCGGACGGCGTCCTATCACGCCCGGCGACCAGCGGGAAGTCGGTGCCCCACTCTCCACGAAAGCCCATACCCGGCCAGCCGAGGAGCGTGCACGGCTGCCCGCTGACGTTCGTGGCGAGGATTTGTGCGTACCGGTGGCCGCCCGCGCCGTCGAAGCCCCGCAGACTCAGGTGAACGTCGTCAGGGGCACATCGTCCTGCGGCGGGTTCGGTGGACGCGTCCAGCCGGACCAGCGCTGCTAGTTCAGCCGCGGTCAATTCATCGTCGGGAGTCACCGCTGGGCTGTCGGGGCGATGGGCACCCGTGGGCGGTTCGACACGCGTCGTCGGGAAAACCCCGGAACGCATCGCATCGTCTGGCGACGTGGACGTGGAACTGCCTGGTTGCGACGCCGTCCGTAGCGAACCTTCCTGCGCGCCGTCCGGCGACGCACAGGCTGTCAGCGCGAGGGCGACCGCGCCGAGGGCAGCACAGAGAACGGCACGGTGCCGACGCATACCCCTGGCCACCGTATCGACCCTCCGTCCGCTGATCGCGCCGTCTCTCGCCACAGCAACCCTAATCGAAGACCGCTTCACGCCCGGCGACTGCTGGCCCCAGCAAGGCAGACACGAGATCCCGCAAGCCAGTCCAACGTCGACGGAAACGGCGCGACCTGGTGGATACGACCAAGATCAACATCGTCACCGTAACGGGATCCCCGATCGGGACGGAAACGATCTCGGTCGCCAGCAGCCGAATCGTCGCCGTAGGACGTTCCTCATACGTCGAGGCCTGACCTGATGTCACAAGCGGCGGTCTCATGTCCCTCGGCAGCGTGTCAGATTGAGATGCTGGCTTCGATGCCGTC
>JAABUP010007914.1_pt1 | contig 13857 bp, 19 predicted proteins | sample 5559201 | NCBI WGS metagenome assembly JAABUP01 (sample SAMN10711887, study PRJNA513373) | rock metagenome | isolation source: Antarctica rocks | place: Antarctica | reverse complement strand
GACTCTTGCAGCACCTGTTTGGCAGAAGCAGGCCTGTCAAGACATTTGCGTAGACCCTGCAGCAATGCTGGCATGGCAGGATGTTAATGTTAGAGGTAGTTAAGCGATGTTATGCCCTGCTGCTGATGACAACAGGAGAACCCATCACTGAAATAGCAATGGCTTTACTTTTAGCAACCACAAGCCGAGACCATACCGATCGTGAATATTTATATCATTGATGACTTGGCATAACTTGCTGCAAGTGATCACATTGTGAAAAGTGACCACAACAAACCTGTTGGGCTGTGTCGATAGCTGCATTGGTGGCATCAGCAGCAGGTAAGCCTGAGGTGTCCCGGCCCCTCATCAGCTGAAGGGTGTACTCAGGGGGGTCCAGGGGGGCTGGCCCTGCTGACACCCTGCCATTGAGTGCTTGCCAGATGCCGCTGCAATCCTCTGAGCAAAACCAGTCCCCTGCGTAAATCCCAGCTGGTCAGGACGCAGCAAAGCAAGAGTGGTGGGCACAATGCAAGAACGAGAAGGTGGCGATTATCTACAATTGCTGCATCTGCAAACTAAATACAGATTGACCAGAGCAATGGCAGAAGTGAAGCATGCAGTTGGAAGCTGCACAAACAGTACTGGCACAGAGATGAAGGAGGCAAAGGGCTAGTGTCGGGCAGAGACACAGAGCACAGGGTCAGGCATAAAGGCAGCCTGTGTGCAATGAGGCATCCTTGCTGATGTTGCAGGTGGCGCCACCACAGAGAGACAAGATAGAGCCCTATTGGAGAGAAGTCTTGGACAACAGTCAGCTTTCTTGCTTGAACAGCATTGGGATGAAGAGATGAAGGTACTGACCAGTGGGAAGCTGAGAGAGGTCACAGCGGGCAGCCTTGCGCAGGCAGCCCACATGGAACTCACACTCGCACTGGTCACACAGGATCATGGTGCGATCACAGAAAGGCCCTAGGGCAAAGTCAGGCCGGCCGCAAATGTTGCAGCCCCCCGCATCATGGTCAAGGTCATGGATCACATCTCGACATCTGCATCACCACATTCCATGGTCACTGTTCCACATGTATATGCCTGCATTTGGCTGCAAGCTGGCATCTCAGCAAAGAGTGCTAAGCTGCTCAAAGGACAACATAAGGGTATGACTGCTGCTACACATCAGCAGCTGTGAGATCCACAGCATGCAGGTATAGAAGGCTTCTGCAGTCGCATTGCCCTTTAAAATGGGGAGTGGCTGGCTCCATACATACATGCACAGTTGAAACATTACCCGTCAGCAATGCCACCCAGAGGTCCAGTGTGGTCTACAGCGTTGCCCTTGCTACGGCTGTGACTCACTCTCCTGGGGCCCCGGGCCGACACAAACCCCACCTCACCCTCTGCCAGGGGGGGTAGCATAGCAGCACGTGATCTCAGAGTGATCCCCTCAGCCGTGAAGATGTTGTCATAGGGTGCCCTGAACGCAGTCCAAATTGCACATTAGCAAAAGCTGCCAACACAAGCTATCTCCCTGACATTGCTCTGGTCACCAAGCAAGCATGCTGCCGGTTGGCACCTTCCTGATCCTGCCAGATTTGTTCGCGTTGCCTCTGTGCTCCTGCATATCTTGCGGTCTTTGCATGACTGCAGCTGACAATGCCAAGCCCTTTGCAAAGACCGCCAGATGCGCAGGAGCACAGAGGCACTGCAACCAAATCAGCAAAATCAGGAGACTGCCATCTGGCAGCGTGCTGAATGCTGAGCACAGGACAAGCAGCAAGCCCGGCCTCAGCACAGAAGCAGAGGGGTCACACCTTCTGGAGCCCTGGCCAGCATGCGCCTCAAACTTGCTGCAGGACACGACTGAGTGGCAGCACTGACACAGGATGCCTGTCATGGCGTCCACACCAGGCTTGATGTGGACCTCACCCTTCAACAGCAGGCCCTGCTGGACTGTCCTGTACTCCACTGGTTCACCATGCTGCACAAACACACAGGTAAGTAATCCTCAGTTCCACGCCTACAGCTCCCGTGCAAAAGCTGTCAAGAGCTGCCTGGTGGTGTCATTAGTCACAACCACAGTCATCATTATGAGGCAGGAAGCTCATGCTTCCTGGACTGACATGAGGAGAAGGTCCTCCAACTGCAAAACTCATGAGCATGCTGTTTTCGTTTTGTAGCTGGATGACCTTCTCCTTCATGTCACTCCAGGAAGCATGAGCTTCCTGCCTCACATTCCTGATGGCCTGCTGCTTGCTCTGCATTCATGCCAAAGACCTTGGTCGCTCAGTTGCAGATCAGCCAAAATCATGTGCTGGCAGCCAGCTGCATTGACTGCTTTGTATTATAAAATGACGGCAGGTGGCAGATTTGCCCTCCAACTCAGTGTTTGAGACACCACATCGATCACAAGCACTATGAGGGATATCATTTGGGGCAGCAGCCTTGAGCAGATGCATTGTCGGCAGCAACAACCACTTAGTATCAGACTATCTCGGTCACCTCGTTTTACAGAAAATGCCATGTTTGTCTTTGAATTGAAAAATGGTCCCTTAAATTACCAACAGCTGATCCACCACAAGCTGTGCAAGCACAATGGGATGACACGGAGTCCTAAGACTGAATGAGCCAGGCTAGCAGCTTGCCCTTGTTGTATCACTGGGACTGTGAGCAAGACTGAGCTGAAGAATGTTTACAGTTTGACAGTGAGGCAACAGTTTGGCAGTGAGGCAACCCACCGTCAGGCCTCCTGGACCACCCATGAAAAGGCGCTTGTGCTTGTTACCATTACGCTCCCGGCGGGCTGGGGTCATGCCGCTCACAGGCACTGCCATGTGCACTCTCCCTGCACCACACACCAACGCATTGACTGTGTCTTGGACAAAGCCAATGGGACACAATGGGCATAAGCCAAGCCCATGTACCATTTGTTCAGGGCACAATATAAAACATGATGGACAAAGCTTGACGCTGTAGTGCATCCAGAAGCACCTACGTTTGCGGCTAGTGATGGCAGTGTGTGATTGATGCATGAATTGACTGTTGGAAGTGTACATCAGCTCTTCAGTGAAGAAAAAGGCTGCCAGCAGACCTGCAGGGGATATGCATGACGTGTCTTGTTTCTTGCCAGACTGTGGGCCAGACTGTGCAGCAGGCGGCCTGGGGGGTGCTGAGGCAGGCTGGGGTCTGGGTGGCAGTCGATGTGCAGGTGCCCTAGCCCGGCCCTGCAGATCTTGAGGCCTCTGTGGCAGCTTGTCCTGCCCACTGGCCTTGCATGCCGAACAAAACCAGTTTGCCTGTATGCAGCAGCTCAATGGCATCAGGCATAGGACGACGCTTCTGGATCTACAATATGAGACACCAAATGCGCTTGCCAACTGCTAGACTTGGCTTGTGCATAGCACAGTGCCTGATGTCAAGATGATAACATCATGCAGCATGTGAAGCAATGCATGCTGTCATGAGTTTTGCCTTGAGCATCATTGATCTGATAGTGACGTCTTGCTGAACCACACGCGGTGCCCATTGCCTTGCAGTCAGATAATTCCGTGGAACACACCATTGTTAGCACAAGGCCATGCAGTGCATAGCTACGCAGTGCATGATTGGAATGCATGACAGCATGCTGACCTGCTGCTGGCGGCTGTTGAGGCCAACACAGAGCGGGTGGGCAGCCACACTGCAGCCCTTGCACTTGATCAGGCCTGACCCCTGTTTGCATTCCAGGCATCTGGATCTGGCCTTCTCCCCAATGTCATTCACCAAGCCACAAAAGTCCTGCAAGAGCAGGAACAACAAATTTGGGTTGTGGTCTCAACACGTCTACTGGAGCTCATTGGGAGCGTGTCAGCCATCCAAACGGCAGCTGCCATCAAGGGCCCAGCTAGCAGATGCAGCCTTGTTATCTCACGTGTAGAAAGGCGCTATTCTGCGGGTAGATACTTAAGAGGGTGCAAGACTACTATGGTAAAGTGGGGCCATAGTGCAGAAGGTGAATGCAGGATCCTGACATGCTGCTGCAGGGGTAATGAATGGGTGTTCCATCACCTTGAGAGCCAGGTTGAAGGTGGTAAGGTGGATGTTTTCACCAGGTCTGCGCTCCTTGCTGTTGCCCAGCTTTTCAAACTCTGATAAGCTGCACTCGTGGTTTTGGGGGCCACCCACATGCTGTGCACACTTCACCATGCCATTCTCTTGTATCACCCCTGCATGCAGCAAGTCAGCTGCCATCAGAGGCTCCTTGATGCAGGGCTGCTCTTGGTATGCAGACTTGATTTGTAGTGCTTGTGGCTGCCGCCCGTTACTGGGAGCTTACTGCCCACATGAACAAGGCCCTTGCCGGCGTCCCAAGGACATGCATTACAGCCATTGCAGGGCATTCAGCGCTGTTCAGAGGCAATGATTGCGACGCCATGCTTATATAGCCCTAAAGTCATACAAATCCAGTGGAGTACTCTTGCTCTTTGGCAGAAAAAGAGATACACCATGTCTAGCAAATTGAGAATGAAGCATTTGCCAGAAAGAATCATTGAGGATTTACCCTTTGCTTGGAGTTTACAGCATTTGCACAACTCAGCAAGAGGGTTGCTACGATTACTCCTTTTCTTTTCTTATCTTTGTTTCTGTAGATGCAGTCGAGCGTTGGTGTAGTTGTAGATGTTATGCATTGCAACTTTTACACCTTGTTAGTCTGATCAAACATCTCACACACACACAGCTGGTGCAGGCACTGACCTTGCAGGTACACAGGCTCCTTGTTCTTGAGCTGGATGTGCACCGGCTGGCCCGTCAAGGCAGCAGATGCCATGAGGCCTCGCACATTCACATCCACCGCCGGTCCCCACTTTGCCTTTCGGCGCACCTCCTGGGCAAATTGCTCCACTGGGCTCAACTCCTTTGAGGGCTGGAGCAGGGGCGGGTGCGAATGTGGGGTTGAAGCGGGGGGTCTGGCAGGGTCCTGCTCTGTTGTGTCCATGATGTCAACAGTGCTACCATCTGCAGGAGCGCACATCATGCTTGGCTCACTCATACACTGAATGCTTTCAATATGCTGACTGTGTAATGTATGACTGGCTACTGCGTATACATGCTTTGTGCCTGCCTTCTGAGACAGTACAAATACAGTACAAACACAGCGTCTTTGCTTGACTAGCTCTTGCAATGAGATTAACTCCAACTTGTAGAATGAGTGTGGGCTACCTGAGACAGGAGATTGCGCTCACCTGATAGCATTGGAGACTGCATGGTATCCTGAGCCGCAGCCGTGTCTTGCTGGCGAGAGCCATGAGACTTGTCAGACTCGGCGCGTATGTCTGGTAAAGCGTGCAAACTCCCAAAAGCCACATTTGACGCAGCTGCTGGCACAGCTGCAGGCAGATCTACAGGAGAGGCTGCAGCAGCAGCTGGAGTAGCAGCTTCACCAGAAGGTGCAGCACCAGGTGAGGAGGCGTCTTCTGTGGGACCTGCTGGCAGAGGCGCTACAGGGACCAGGTCATCTGCCATGAGGCTGTTGAGCTCCCTGTTGACCTTCACGCTGGGCTGCTTTACGCCCTGCAAGAAGATGGTACTCAATGCAACAACTCCACCAAGTCTAAGAATGTCAGTTAATAGCTGAGCAATGCACTGGAGGACAAGCAGGTGGCTGTGCTGAAGTTATTGTGACAAGGCAGTGACATTTGTGTGTGCTGCTGATGTGAGTGTGTGCGGAAGTGCCTTTGCAGAATGCTTATCGTGACACATCAAATGCTGCAACAGCACAAGTCACAAGCCTGCCAAAGAGAATGCATTTGATCACATAAGATCATACCTTGGACTGCTGACTCTTCTTTTTCTGTTGTGTGCTTGCAGCCTTTTTATTGGAGTCTACTGCTTTGACACCAGGGAGAGCTGATGCCTTAGCCGGAACAGATGCAGCACTAGGCCGGCTGCTATGCTGAAGTAGGTCCTTCTTGATGGCTGCTTTGGCAGCTGTGGCAGCCTGACGGGGCACTCTGACTTTGGTCACAGGCATCTCTGGAGTTCCCAATGCTGCCAGCTCCATATTGAGACGCGTCTACAGCATTGAAACCACAGCTGACATACTCTAGCATCATTGGATGGCCTTACAGGAAACATGCTAACTGCTGTGTGTCTAAGACTTGTATGGCAACAACAGCAAAGCAGTCATGCCAAGAAAATCTATTTGAAGACAGTTCACAGCCTGCAGGTGGCTCAGACCCTGCGCATCAATCTGCTTTTGCTCTTTGATGGCTTAGGTCACCTTGAGTGCTTTCTTCTTTAGCTGAGTAGGCTGCTGCACGTCAAGCAGGGCCTCAGCAGGTGCTGTGCTGATGCCATTTGCAGTGTCTGATTCATTTTCAGCAGATGAAACGTTGAGCTCTGCAGACTGTGCCTTGGTCTGTTCAGGTGGCTTGCCAGTGGGCAGGTCAGATAATGGAGGACCAAGTGCAACTTGTGAATCTTCATCTCGCAAAGCAACAGGCTTCGGTGTCACAACTGTGTCTGACCCGTGCTCGTTCTGCCCAGCAACCTTCTGCTTGAAGCCCTTGGCTTGTTCCTTACGCCTGCTTTTGCACACACCACAGGTGCATCCGACCTGGTGTTGCTTGGGACCCCACCGAGACACGACCACAAATCCTTCCGACATGATAGCCTGCAGCTTGCGCATATCAGCCTGCCTGTCACTTTGGACATCTGCTCAGAGATCGAAACAAGAGGACTAGCCGCTGACACAGCAAAGCTGTCGGAAGTGGGTGCACAAAAGACGCCCAAAGGCGCTCGTATCTTTGCATCTTGTTTGCAAACGTCAGTACTGCGCACGCAAACGTCACTATGCTGAAGAAACATGGCCTACCTACAGGCTCGAGTCCTCAGGTGTTTAGTGAGGCGTAGCCTGGCGTGAACAGAAAAATTGCCATATGTCTATCGATTTCGTGCGACCGACTGACGGTTTTGCGGCTCCCAACTTGCGCTCGTATGCATATAGCTCCTGTTAGCAAGCTTGCAAGTGCTCCTTGGGGCGGCAAGCGAAAGGCCCCTCCCAACTAGGGCAATTGCCTGGGCAGGGCAATTGCTCTGCATGATGAAGCTCAGTGTGTCGTTCACGCAGTCAGTCGCCACATCATGTACAACGGCATTGGCATACTCAGTGTCAGAGGATCCGGCACAAGCGGCTATGTGCAAGGCAATAAGTTCAACCTGCGAGGCGGCAGGCCAGTACAAAACAGATTCCCTGACAACACAGAGGATAAAGGTCCTACGCAGCGACAACCTGATGAAAGCATCCTGTTGCACAATCACAAAAGAGAAGTCGAGCTCAAGTTGCTGGCCGAGGAGGATAAACTCGCCGAGCAAGGGTGAGAGCGCTTTCTTTGTGTGCAAATCTGCTGTGGTGCAAAGTGTTTGTACCTCAAGCTGCACATCATCTTGTAGGTTAGCAAGGGGGGAGATTGACAGCAAAGTGGCTGCTTTGAGGCTGCAGCTGGACAGGGCAGACCAGTTGACACCACCCACTGAGCAGGGGTACGCTGAACAAGCGATCTGTGCCCACTGGCTACAGCACTTCTGCTTTTTTGCAGCACTAGTTCAGTTTTGTTTTGCATACAGGAACGCTGACGAGACTCATGCAGCTGCCAAGCGGCAGCTTGAGAAAATGGTCAAGCTGCGAAATGTCTTTGGGCTTCCAAAGAACCAGGATTCCAAAGAAGGGGAAGCCTTTGACAGAGAGTTGCAGGAGAAGCGAAAGCAGGCCAGGATTGAACAGAGGGAGCTTGCTGAGAAAACAAAAATAAAGCAGGCCAAAGCTCTGAAAAAGGAGGCCATGCACAGAGAAAAAGGGAGAGCACGTGCTGCCAAAAAGGCAGACAAGGACGCAAGGAAGCAGGAAAAGCAGAGGCAGAAGGTACCAAAACATTCTGCCAGTACTGCAGTACCCAAGACCGCTGCTTGCACTCTGCCAAGATAATTACAAGCGTATCAGCATTGTGATGCTGCTGGGACATCAACTCTACATGCTGCTATCTTCTCACAGCTCAAGCTCACACTTTGCAGCATCTGTCTCAACAAAGCATGCTGTGAAGGACCTTTGCAATATGCAGGAGCATCTGCAGAGACAACAGCAAAGGGAACAAGAGCGCAGGCAGGAACAAGAGCAAGAGGTGAGAGCTGCTGAAAGGGCAAGGGCTGCCAGAGAAGCCCCTGTCCCTGAGCGCTATGTCCCCAGAGGTGCCTCTCCCTCAAGATATGACTACAGCTCAGAGTCTGACGACCTTCCTTTACCCTCTCTCCCGCCTGCACGCAACAGCCGCCGCTTAGCTTCTCAGATAGCTTCCAGGCCTGTAGAAGCAGCACCTGCTGCAGCAGCTGCAATGCCCAGCAGGCGGTCTAGGTCTTTGTCACCAGACCCAGTCAGAACAGCTGTGAATCATGCTGAGCCACCCAGGCATACACTTGTGCCTTCCCCACCACGCAGAGCACGCCCAAACAGATCCCCATCCCCACCCCCCAAGCGCCAGCGCCGTGAGGTTTCTGGCACAGATCATAAGCGCAGCAGCCAGCTTGCTGGTGATGAGTACAGAAATCATGATGGCTACAGAAGCAGGAACGGCTCCCGAAGTGATGCATACCCAGCAGATAGGCATGACACGGAAAGAGACAAGCGTCATGATGCAGCTGCTGTGTATGGTGACAGGCCAGGCCATAGCAGCAAGACAGAGAGCGTCCGCCAACCAGACAGAAACAGCGGTCGAGATATTGGCAGAGCTCCTTACGGTGACAGGCACTATGGTGACAGGGACAGAACTAGGGAGTCAGACCGGGGCTGGTATGATGACAGGGGCCGTGAGAGGTCTCAGCATAATGGAGACAGGAGGGAGGAGAGGTGCAGCCGGCTCAGAGACTCAGCTGGGCGCCATGCCAGCCCAGCTGTCAGGTATGATGTACATCATGTCAATGTCACCAACAGGCATGCACACAGCAGATGCTGAACAATCATCTGCATTCAGGAGGCCATAGCATGCTTGCATGTTGTGGCATGAGCTCATCACACCTGGGCAGTCGGGCTCATGCGTAATATGGCCCCCGCTTGCATTCGTTTTTGAGCTGGGCTGATGCAAGGATTGACCTTGTGCAGAGAGCAGGAGGCCAGACAGAAAGGTGTTGTCAGAAAGGGCAGCAAGCAACGCCATGGTTCATCCTCCTCCAGCTCAGCCAGTGGCTCATCAAGTAGCGATGGTTCTGGCAGCAGTGACACTGCCTCTTCAGGCTCCAGCAGCAGTGATACTTCTTCCAGTGGTCGAAGCAGATGATGCATTGGTGTGGCGGGACCCTAGTCCATGCCTGAGCAAGGCCTGTCTTTGTGAAACCAAGGCCTGGGCCAGGCCTGTCTTTGTAAGATCAACATGTCATTTTGTTTCAAAGTTTAAAGGTGGCACGCTCAGCAATTTGGATGCAGCTGGAATTGAGCAAGCTGATTGTATCTGTTCTATCCTATGGCGACGCAACTGGGTTTCGTTCTTCTAGAGTGTTTTTTTCATTGGTAGCGCGTGTACATCTCAGACAATGGCCTAGCACAAAAACAGGGTGTTGTGTGAGCATGCAACCAGTGTTGTTGGCATGCCTGTTGGTGCTTGCATTGCAGCTGCAAAATCAAAAGCGATTCCTGGTGTATATCATGTCCACAGCATAAGCTGCTGCGGCAATTTGTGAGAACAAAAACAACTACTGCAATCAGCTCCCATTCCCAGCTTTGACACTTACATGCGGATCAGACTCTGATGTTGGCACATTATATAATACGTGCTTTTATTGCCAATATATGGCTTTAAATTGTCATGAACATGTCACAGCGTAGTGCCTAACGTACAATACTTGGCATCCAGATGATACTTAATGGAACTTCACTATGCAGTACCAGGCTACAAAGACTGTAGTTCCAGAGCTAGCTTCTGGTGCAGAAGGGTCAATTGCCATTCAGGCACCTTATGTAGTTCTGGCATGCCGTCTTCAGGGCTCATGCGCAGGATGTCCTTAGCCATCAGTCTTCCATCACTGCATGGCAGTCACAACATCAGCAGGACGCTTGGCAGAACAAGAGACACGGCAAACGAAAATGAACCGAATGAGTACAGCTGTGCACTGCAATTAGTCATACATCAGCTGTTAAATTTATCAGCAATGTCACTCAGGCAGATGGTGCATCCTGCAAAGTGCATGCACCTCCTGCTACAAATGGCATGCTGCAGCTGGGCATTCTGATTTGTCCAGTAAGCACAACATTGCATTGCCACGAATGGCATGCTGCAACTGAACATTCTGATTTGTCCAATAAGCACAACGGTGCATTGCAAGAGCAGCCTCAGAACATACCTCTCCTGACCGGATGGGGACGGTGCAAGCTGACTCTGAACATCAGCCGCTACAATTGTCCGCAACAACAGGGCCATGCTCTTGGCCTTGTTCACATCGCTCAGGACTGTCTGCAACTCTCTGTTGGTCCGCTTGCCATTCAGTACAGACTGCCACACACATGCACTTGTCAGACGACAATCAAAAGGGCTGTAGCAACAGACAAAGCCAGTACATACACTGTCAAGTTGTCGCAGAACCAAGCTCACAATGACAAATCTACAACAGATTATCAGTTACATGATTTTGGGACGCACGTTTGTGGGGATGTGAGCAAAGGCCTACCTGGAACGCCTGAAAGCCAGCATGTGCTGTGCAGCCCTGGTTGTTGGCATCTCCAAAAGCCAGCATCCAGGCAGGCACAGCCTTCAGGAGCCGTGCAAGGCTCTGGGCGATCTGAAGCTGAGCAAGACATGGCTCACCAACAGCTTTCTGCAGCAGAGCCCTGCCAGCGGCAAGATAGCCATCATCCCAGTTGACTGCAACACAGAGAATAGAGTAGCTGCCGTCTTTACAAGAGTTGCATTTTTGAGCATGCAAGAATCATGGCAGCTTCTCACCACACTCAGTCAACCAATTCACATTTTCTGTCTTTAGGACTCATCAGGGGAGTCAACCAATAATACCTGGAAGATTGACATACACTAAGCACAAAATTAGCAGTCGATAAGCACGTGTGAACAGTGAAATACCTGCTGCCTCAACCGCAGCTGGCTTGTGCTCTGATTTTGCGCTGAAATTGCCGGCTGCCTTGTTGATAGATGTCTTTCCATGTTGTTCATTGGTGCTGTTTCTCTGCCTCCCACCAGCCTTGCTTTGGGAGGGGTCACTTTTGGTGCCTTTCTGATTCTTCACGTGGTCGCCCTTTATGCTGCTGGCTTTGCTGTTGGTGGCGGTTTTGTTTCTTGCCTTCTGCCCATTGCTACCCACCTCCTGCCTATCGGTGTTCAAGTCATGCCTGTTGCTGACACTTGACATCCCATCATCGCCTACAGGCTGCCACTTTGGACTGGGGCTGCGGGCTGCCTTGATTGTTTCCAGGGGCTTGCTGCTGTTAACATGTGGCTGGACTACAGCAGAACCACTGGCAATCCTAGTAGTCTTTTGTCGCAAATGCTGCAGCTTGTCTGCATGCTTCTGGCGCTGGCTTTTGGAGGCTGCAACATGCACCTACACAAGGATATTTACCTGTCAGCTTACGCCAAAACAGACACTCAGCTAAAGTTTTTTGGTGATAGACTTTGGGCTCTGCACACATAGCTTGACCCTAGAACGTGCTCAAACAATGACAGACATGGAGGGAGAGGTAGTGTGAATGCAGGAATGGCCACGGCAGGTACGCAGGATTGATAGCAGGGAGAACTACGCTCACTTGCTTGTGCTTTGGCTGAGAAGACGTAGCCATGGTAGCACCGGCCATCATGTCGGCAGCATTGGTGTAGGGGCTTACGCGCTTGGAGTAGAGCACATAGCAGCCCTGAAAAGCAAACTCGCATGTTCAGCAAGACATCCTCCTACAAGATTTTTGAAAATATACAAGGAAAACCTTTAGTTGGAGCACATGATCCTGCAAGTTGGCTCACTTGTTTGGACGTAACAGGCCTGTGGTGAAGCATGCAGGGTGCACCATCAGGCACGAACTGAAAGGAGGGTGTTATACCTCAATGACCAATGCAGAGATGGTGGCAATGAGCAAGGAAGCAGGAAGGAGCTCCCACATTCTGATTTCTAAAGCCACAAGATCAAACCCTGCCTGAGCACTCCAAACAAGGATGGCTTTCCTCATACTGTTCGCTAAATCCGCAAAAGCCATTGGCAGCAGGATGTAGCAAATGAGATTCGAGCAGACAATGGCAGCCTGCATTCGCAACATTGCAATGCGTGTGATGGAGCTAGTTGTTGTTGCCGACAGAGCAAAGCATAGACAATCACATACCTCCACCAGGTTGCCAGCAGTTGTCCAGACCTGCTGTCCCATGCCACTGGTCGCTGAGGTTGACTGCAAGTGCAAGCTCAGTCAGCAGAGACATGGTGGCATAGAAATACACTCCAAAGCATGCTGACTCCACATACACGCAGTACAGCTTGTTTTACTGGCGCAAGTGTGTACCAGCTCATGGTGAGGGCTGGGGCAGCAACACATTGGAAGCCAAGCGTCAGTGCTAAGAAAATACCATACCTCTTCAAGCAGGACGCAACACCCAGCAAAGGTCAAGGTCACGAGGAAAGCCTGCACCTCTGTTGGCACAGGACCCATCTGGCTGCAAATCTCTTTGCACATACGCCAGAACAAGGGGGATGTTGCCACAGCGTGAATGCAGGCTGCAAAAACAAGTGCTGCACCATTGTACAGCACCAGCTTTACGCCAACAGTCAATGCCTGCACACAACAACAGCCAAGGTGAGGTTCACAAGAAATACACTTATTGCAAAGTGTAGCAGCCACATTGCTGTTCATGTTTGTGTTGCATGACCTGACACACAACACCGTTGTCTAAGGATGCGTGCTTCTGTTGGCAAGAAGACATTGTGTGATAGTTCAGAAATGACCGCTACAGCATAGCAGGATTGACAGCAGGGGGAAGTACACTCACTTGCTTGTGCCCTGGCTGAGAAAACGTAGCCATTATAGCATTGGCCATCATGTTGGCAACATTGGTGTGAGGGCCCATGCGCTTGAAGGAGAGCACAAAGCAGCCCTGAAAAGCAAGCTCATCTGTTAGATGTCACAATCAGGTTGATGCGCAGCGAGACACCCTCCTACAAGCTCTGAAGACAGACATTCACCCTGACATAAGGCATGTGCAAGCTCTATGAAATACCATGCCACAACTGGTGAGACAAATTTGGCCTGCAGTATTGACATCCAATGTGCACCAACAGGCACCAAGTGAAAGAGGGTGCCATACCTCAATCAGCAGTGCAGAGCTGATGGCAATCATCAAGAAAACAGGAAGGAGCTCCCACATTCTGATTTGTAGCGCCAGAACTTCAAACCCTGCCTGAGCACTCCGAACGAGGATGGCCTTTCTCACATTGACCATAATATCAGCAAAAGCATTGGCAGCAGGGTGTAGCAGGTCATCTTTAATAAGACAATGGCAGCCTGCATTTGCAACATTGCAACGAGTGTGATGTTTGGAGCTAGCTGTTGTTGCCGACAGAGCAAAGCATAGACAATCACAAACCTCCACCAGGTTGCCAGCAGTTGTCCTGACCTGCTGTCCCATGCCACTGGTTGCTGAGGTTGACTGCAAGTGCAAGCTCAGTCAGCAGAGACATGGTGGCATAGAAATACACTCCAAAGCATGCTGACTCCACATACATGCAGTACAGCTTGTTTTACTGGTGCAAGTGTGTACCAGCTCATGGTGAGGGCTGGGGCAGCAACACATTGGAAGCCAAGCGTCAGTGCTAAGAAAATACCATACCTCTTCAAGCAGGACGCAACACCCAGCAAAGGTCAAGGTCACGAGG